>Ga0164243_10011469_pt1 | contig 12638 bp, 11 predicted proteins | sample OricompcompostOP_FD_108781 | JGI IMG/M metagenome (GOLD analysis project Ga0164243, IMG submission 108781) | Organic Plus compost microbial communities from Emeryville, California, USA - Original compost - Organic plus compost (OP) | ecosystem: Engineered > Solid waste > Mixed feedstock >...
GAGTCCCGCCCGCGCGGCGGCAGCGGGGCGGCCCCGGAGCCGAGCACCCCGCGCGCCGCCGCCGACGCACCCGCACCGCCGCCGCCCGCGCCGGTCGACGCCGAGTCGCACGCCGACATCGCGCTCGAGGCGGCCGCAGCGGTGCCGCCGCCGGTCGAGGCCGTGGCCCCGACCGCGCCCTACACCCAGCGCACGCCCGCCAAGCGGCCGCAGCCGGCGGCCGGTGGTGGCGACGAGGTCGACCGCCTGCGCGGTCCGGCCGCGCGCGTCGTCACCAACATGGAGTCGTCGCTGAGCGTGCCGACCGCGACGAGCGTGCGGGCCATCCCGGCCAAGCTGCTCATCGACAACCGGATCGTGCTCAACAACCACCTCGCGCGCAGCCGCGGCGGCAAGGTCAGCTTCACGCACCTGATCGGCTACGCGCTGGTCGAGGCGCTCGGCGACATGCCGGAGATGAACGCCGGCTACCGGGTCGTCGACGGCAAGCCGGGCGTGTTCCGCCCGTCGCACGTCAACCTCGGTCTCGCGATCGACCTCGCGAAGCCCGACGGCACCCGACAGCTCGTCGTGCCCGCCATCAAGGGCGCCGAGGCGATGGACTTCGCGCAGTTCTGGCGCGCCTACGAGGACGTCGTCCGGCGCGCCCGCGGCGGCAAGCTCGGCGTCGAGGACTTCCAGGGCACCACGATCTCGCTCACCAACCCGGGCACGATCGGCACCGTCCACTCGGTGCCGCGGCTCATGGAGGGCCAGGGCACGATCATCGGCGTCGGCGCGATGGACTACCCCGCGGAGTTCCAGGGCGCCTCGCCCGAGAACCTCGCCAAGATGGGCGTGTCGAAGGTCCTCACGCTGACCTCGACCTACGACCACCGGATCATCCAGGGCGCCCAGTCCGGCGAGTTCCTGCGGATCATCCACAGCAAGCTGCTGGGCGAGGACGGCTTCTACGACCGCGTGTTCGCGGCGCTGCGGGTGCCCTACGAGCCTGTGCGCTGGACGACCGACGTCGACACCGACCCGGTCAGCGAGTTCGACAAGCCCGCGCGCATCCTCCAGCTCATCCACGCCTACCGCTCGCGCGGTCACCTGATCGCCGACACCGACCCGCTCGCCTACCGCCAGCGCAAGCACGCCGACCTCGACGTGCAGAACCACGGGCTCACGCTGTGGGACCTCGACCGGTCGTTCCCGACGGGCGGGTTCGGCGGCAAGCCGCGGATGCTGCTGCGCGACATCCTCGGGCTGCTGCGCAACTCCTACTGCCGCACGATCGGCGCGGAGTACATGCACCTGCACGACGCCGCGCAGCGGCGCTGGCTGCAGCAGCGGCTGGAGTCCGGCTGGGACAAGCCCGCGCCGGAGGAGCAGAAGCAGATCCTGCGCAAGATCAACCAGGCCGAGGCGTTCGAGACGTTCCTGCAGACGAAGTTCGTCGGGCAGAAGCGGTTCAGCCTCGAGGGCGGCGAGTCGCTGATCCCGCTGCTCGACCGGATCCTGCAGGCGGCGGCCCGCGAGGGTCTCGACGAGGTCGGCATCGGCATGCCGCACCGTGGTCGTCTCAACGTGCTGGCCAACATCGCGGGCAAGTCCTACGCGCAGATCTTCGCCGAGTTCGAGGGCAACCAGGACCCGAAGACCGTGCAGGGCAGCGGCGACGTGAAGTACCACCTGGGCACCGAGGGCGAGTACACCTCGATCACCGGTGAGAAGACCCGCGTCTACCTCGCCGCCAACCCCTCGCACCTCGAGGCGGTCAACGGCGTCCTCGAGGGCGTCGTGCGCGCGAAGCAGGACCGCATCGACCTCGGCGGCGGCGGCTTCTCGGTGCTGCCGATCCTCATCCACAGCGACGCCGCGTTCGCCGGTCAGGGCGTGGTGACGGAGACGATCAACCTCAGCCAGCTGCGGGGCTACCGCACCGGCGGCACGATCCACGTCCTCATCAACAACCAGATCGGGTTCACCACCGGCGCCGCGTCCTCGCGGTCGACCCTGTACGCGACCGACGTGGTCAAGGGGCTGCAGATCCCCGTGTTCCACGTCAACGGCGACGACCCCGAGGCCGTCGCGCACGTCGCGCAGCTGGCGTTCGACTACCGCCAGGAGTTCAACCGCGACGTCGTCATCGACATGGTCTGCTACCGCCGTCGCGGTCACAACGAGGGCGACGACCCCTCGATGACGCAGCCGGTGATGTACGGGCTCATCGAGAACAAGCGCAGCGTCCGCACGCTCTACACCGAGTCCCTCGTGGGCCGCGGCGACATCAGCGAGGACGAGGCGAAGCAGGCGCTCGAGCACTTCCAGGGCGAGCTGGAACGGGTCTTCACCGAGTCCAAGCAGGGCTCGCAGACGACCGGCGACCAGGTCGCGGGGCTGGAGGTCCCGGAGTCCCAGCAGGAGGACGCCGGGATGATGGTCGGCTGGCAGACCGCCGTGCCGGCCCGGGTCATCGAGCGCGTCGGCGAGGCGCACCTGCGCACGCCCGAGGGCTTCACGGTGCACCCGAAGCTCAAGCAGCTGCTCGAGCGCCGCGCGCAGATGGCGACCAACGGCGACATCGACTGGGCGTTCGGCGAGCTGGTGGCCTTCGGCTCCCTGCTCATGGAGGGGACCCCGGTCCGGCTCGCGGGCCAGGACAGCCGCCGCGGCACCTTCGTGCAGCGGCACGCGGTGCTGCACGATCGCCAGACCGGTGCGGAGTGGACACCACTGGCCTACCTGTCGGCCGACCAGGCGAAGTTCTGGGTCTACGACTCCTCGCTCAGCGAGTACGCGGCGCTGGCGTTCGAGTACGGCTACTCGGTGGAGCGGCCCGACGCACTGGTGCTGTGGGAGGCGCAGTTCGGCGACTTCGTCAACGGCGCCCAGATCGTCATCGACGAGTTCATCTCCTCGGCGCAGGCGAAGTGGAACCAGAGCTCCTCGGTCGTGCTGCTGCTGCCGCACGGCTACGAGGGCCAGGGCCCGGACCACTCCTCGGCCCGCATCGAGCGGTTCCTCCAGCTGTGCGCCGAGGACAACATGACGGTCGCCCAGCCGTCGACCCCGGCGAACCACTTCCACCTGCTGCGGCGCCAGGCGTACCGCCGGCCGCGCCGCCCGCTCGTGGAGTTCACCCCCAAGCAGCTGCTGCGCCTGCGCGCCGCGACCTCGTCGGTCGAGGACTTCACGCAGGGCACGTTCCAGCCGGTCATCGGCGACACGACCGTGCCGCCGGAGCAGGTCGACCGGGTGCTGCTGTGCACCGGCCGCGTGTACTACGACCTGGCCGCCGAGCGCGCCAAGCGCGAGGACACCCGGACCGCGATCGTGCGGCTCGAGGAGCTCTACCCGTTCCCTGCGGAGGAGCTCGTCGCCGAGCTGGGCCGCTACCGCGACGACGCCGAGCTGGTGTGGGTGCAGGACGAGCCCAGCAACCAGGGCGCGTGGTCGTTCGTCGGCTACCAGATGCGGTTCAAGGTGCCCGAGCTGCAGGGCCGCCCGGTCGCGCACGTCAGCCGCCGCCCGGCGGCCGCGCCCGCGACCGGCAGCGGCAAGGTCCACAAGGCCCAGCAGCAGGAGCTGATCGCCGAGGCGTTTGCCAGGTGAGCACGCGTGTGGCCGTCGTCGGCGACGAGCTCGTGGCCGGCGTCGGCGACCCGCGCGGGATGGGCTGGGTCGGTCGCGTCGTCGGGCGCACCCGCACGCCCGAGGAGATCGAGGTCTACACGCTCGCGGTGCCCGGCGAGACCTCGACCCAGCTGTCCGCCCGGTGGGAGACCGAGTGCAACCGTCGCTTCGGCGGTGACGACGACCGGCTGGTCGTCGCGCTCGGCTCCGCCGACCTCGACCACGGGGTGTCGCTCGCGCGCAGCCGTCTCAACCTCGCCAACGTGCTCGACGACGCGGCGAACCGACGGGTGGAGGCGTTCGTCGTCGGGCCGCCGCCTCGGGCGGGTGTCGACGAGGCTGCGCTCGGCGAGCTGAGCCGAGCGTTCGCGGACGTGTGCCGGCGGCGCCGGGTCCCCTACGCCGAGACGTTCGAGCCGCTGCGTGCGCACGAGCAGTGGCTGGCCGACCTCGCGGCCGGTGACGGCCGTCACCCCGGGCAGGCCGGGTACGGGCTGCTCGCGTGGCTCGTGCTCCACAACGGCTGGTACGCCTGGATCGGCGCGGAGGACCCCGAGCAGTCCTGAGGAACAAGTCGCTGCGCGGGCTTGACAGCCCGGGCGAGCGCGACACGCCCGTTTGCTCCTCGCCGCCGCCTGTGTGACGGTGGATGGGTCCGAGGCGCACGCGACTGGTGCAGCTCGCTGCTCGTATGCGTCCATGCCGAGGAGAGGAGCACCACATGCTCACCGTCACCGAGACCGCTCAGACCGCCATCCGCTCGCTCAGCGAGCAGGCCGGCCTCCCCGCCACCGGCGGTGTCCGGCTCGCGATGGACGAGACCGGCAGCGGCGTCCAGATGTCGCTGGCCCCCGAGCCCCAGGAGGGCGACCAGGTGGTCGACGACGCAGGCGCCCGCGTGTTCATGCCGGCCGAGACGGCGACGCTGCTGGAGACCCAGCAGCTCGACGCCGCTCCCACGCCGGAGGGCACCGGGTTCACGCTGCGCGCGCAGACCAGCTGACGCCCCCGCACCACGAGGGCCGGTCCGGCATCACGCCGGGCCGGCCCTTCGCGCGTCCAGGGGTGCTCGCGGCGCCGGCTGCGCCCACGGCACCGCCGGCACCGGCCGCGGCCGGCGTTAGCCGGTCGTGCCGTCGGCGCCCGGGAGCGGCGAGGGGTCCTTGCGCTCGACGACGACCTCGCCGCTGACGGTCGTGGCGGTGAGCAGCACGCGGCCACCGTGCCCGGCCTCCTGCACCTTGGTGATGCCGAACCCGGCGCGCTGCTGGTGCCCGTCGACGCTGACCTGCGCGGCGACGCCGCGGGCCTCGAGCTCCAGCGCCGCCGCGGCGGGCAGGTGCACGTGGGTGTGTCCCGAGACCGTCGTGGTGCTCAGCACCGCGGCGTCACCGCGGTGCCGCAGGTCGATGCCGCCGGCGACCGTGGTCACCGAGACGCGCGGCAGCTCGCCGTCGAGGCGGACGTCGCCGGACGCGGTCGCGACCGTGACGGGCCCGGCGTGGCCGTCGACCGCGACGGCGCCCGACGCCGTGCGCACCTTGACGCCGCCCGTGGTGCGCGCGGTCTCCACGGGCGCGGACGCCGTCGAGACGTCCAGGTCGCCGGTGGTCCCGGTGGCCCGGACGGCTGCGCTGACGGTCGCCGCGGTGACCGTGACGCCCGCGCCGACGTGCAGCCGCACGACCGCTCGGTCGGCGGTGTCGGCCGCCGTCGTCAGCCGCTTGAGCCAGCCGTCCCAGCCGATCGAGGGGTAGCCGATGCTCACCCGGTCGGCCTCGGTGGAGACCTCCAGCGGCTGCCCGGTCACCTCGGTGACCTCGACCAGCACGCCCGGCTCGTCGCGCGGGACCACCTCCAGCGCTCCCGCCACGAGCTGGACGCGGACCGAGCTCGCGTCGTCGCTGCGGACCGAGTCCGGTCCGGTGAGGATGCGGGTCATGGTGGTCATGCCGGTCACTCCTTCGTCGTGAGAACGATCTTGCCGACCATGTCGCCGGCGGCGAGCGCGGCGAAGGCGCCGCGCACGTCGTCGTCGGAGGTGAGGCAGCCGGTGCGGTCCACGACGGGGACGACGCCGGCCGCCGTCATCATCGACGCCACCGCGGCCAGCTCCTGCCGGGTGCCCATCGTCGACCCGACGACCCGCAGGCTGCGGAAGAACACCCGGTTGAGGTCGGCCGACGGCGCGGGTCCGCTGGTGGCGCCCGCGACCGCGACCACCCCACCGGGGCGCAACGAGCGCAGCGAGTGCTGCCAGGTGGCCTCCCCCACGGTCTCGACCACGACGTCGACCGGAGGCACCCGGGTACCGGTCTCGACGGCCTCGTGCGCGCCGATCTCGAGGGCGCGCTCCAGCTTCTCGGGCGAGCGCGAGGTGACGGTGACGTGCAGCCCGGCGGCGCGGGCGAGCACGGTGGCCGCGGTCGCGACGCCGCCGCCTGCGCCCTGCACGAGCACGCGCTGGCCCGGCTGCGCCTGGGCGGCCGAGAACAGCAGCCGGTAGGCGGTGAGGTACGCCGTCGGGAGACAGGCCGCCTCGGCGAACGACATCCCCGCGGGCTTGGGCACGAGGTTGCGGGCGGGCACCGCCACCCGCTCGGCGAGGGTGCCCGGGTAGAGCTCCGACAGCAGGGTGCGGCGGGGGTCGAGCGTCTCGTCGCCGTCCCAGCCGCGCGTGGCCACGACCGCGTGCACCATCACCTCGGAGCCGTCCGGCCCGATGCCCGCGGCGTCGGTGCCGAGCACCATCGGGAGCCGGTCGGCGGGCAGTCCCACACCGCGCAGGCTCCACAGGTCGTGGTGGTTGAGCGCGGCGGCACGGACCTCCACCCACACCCAGCCCTCGGGCACCTCGGGCTCGAGCTCGCCGATCGCGAGACCCGACAGCGGGTCGTCGGGGTCCTGGGAACGGGCGTAGACGCAGCGCACGTCTCCACCCTACGTCGCGGGCGTCAGGGGCGTCGGGTCACGACGGCGGGCCCGTGCTCGCGCGACGTCGGCGTCGCGGCTGCCCGCTCGCGCGACGAGCGGTGCGCCGGCTCAGGCCGGCGGCACGAGGCGGGTGCGCAGCACCGTGATCTCGGTGCGTACCCGCATGCGGAGCGTCTCGGGCGCCGTCTCGCAGCAGGAGCGCCGCAGCAGCTCCTTGACGCGGCGCTCGAGCTCGGCCTCGCCGAAGCAGGACGCGCACTCCTCGAGGTGCGCGCGCAACCGGCCGGCGTCGATCTCGGTGATCTCGGAGTCGATGTACTCCTCGAGGCGCTCGAGCGCCTCCTCGCACCGGCACTCCTTGCTCATCGACTGCTCGCTCATCGACCCTCCCTGACGAGCCCGAGCTCGCGGGCGTGGTCCGCGAGCAGCGTCCGCAGCTGCCGACGGCCTCGGTGCAGCCGCGACATCACGGTCCCGATCGGGGTGTCCATGATCTCCGCGATCTCCTTGTACGCAAAGCCCTCGACGTCGGCGAGGTAGACCGCGACACGGAAGTCGTCGGGCAGCTGCGCGAGCGCGTCCTTGACGACGTCGTCCCCGATGAGGTCGAGCGCCTCGGCCTCGGCGGAGCGCAGCCCGGTCGAGGTGTGCGACGCCGCGCGGTGCTCCTGCCAGTCCTCGACGTCCTCCGCGTTCGACTGCTGCGGCTCGCGCTGCTTCTTGCGGTAGGAGTTGATGAACGTGTTGGTGAGGATCCGGTACAGCCACGCCTTGAAGTTGGTGCCCGGCTTGAACTGGTGGAACGCGGCGTAGGCCTTCGCGAACGTCTCCTGCACGAGGTCCTCGGCGTCGGCCGGGTTGCGCGTCATGCGCAGCGCCGCGCCGTAGAGCTGGTCGAGCAGCGGCATCGCCTCGGCCTCGAAGCGCTGGTCGCGCTCGAGCGCTGTCTCGGTGGCGGGATCGACCACCTGGTCGGCGGTCGCGCCGACCGCACCCTCAACCTGGTCTGACATCACCGTCGAGCCTAGGCCATCGCCGGGCCGGGACCTGCCGGTGCGGGGACCTAGCCGGCGGGCCGGACCCGCGGGCTCCGGCCGCGCGGACGCCCGGCCGTGGGTGCACGAGCGCGCCGGTGCGCGCTCCGGTGTGCCGCGATCGGTGCTGAGGGCTGTCACGCCTCCCACAACCTCCTGGCCCGGCGGAGCATTCCCGGGGCCGTCGGCACACGCGACGGTGGCGCTTCGGCTACCGGAGCGGGCGTTCGTGCGGTAGCAATGAGGCATGAGTCCTCTTCGTGCGCTTGCCCGGCCGCTGCTCGCGTCCGCCTTCATCGTCGACGGCGTGGACGCGCTGCGTCACACCGACGAGCACGCGGCGCGGGCGCAGCCCTTCGCCCCCACGCTGGCGCGCGTGAGCGAGAAGGTGCCCGGGCTGCCCAGCGACACCCGCAGCCTCACCCGTCTCATCGGCGCGGTGCAGGTCGGGGCGGGCGTGCTGCTCGCGACCGGGAAGGCGCCGCGCGTGGCCGCCGCCGCGCTCGCCGTCGTCACGATCCCGACGGCGGTCGTGCGCCACCCGGTCCGCAGCACCAGCGGCGAGGAGCGCCGTCGGAACCTCGTCGGGCTGCTGCGGGACGGCGCGCTGCTCGGCGGGCTGATCTTCGCGGCCGAGGACCGGCAGGGGCGGCCGTCGCTGGGCTGGCGCCTCGACAACTGGCGCGCGCACCGCGCCGAGATCGCCGAGGTCCGCGCCGAGCTCAAGGAGCGCCTCAAGGAGGTCGAGCAGGCCGCCTGAGCCCGCCCTTCCCCGCGACCCCGGGCGCCCGCCCAGCCGTCGTGCGGGCACGGTCGGCGGGCGTCGCCGGCTGCCGCTGCGCCCTGCGCCGGTCGACCGCGGCAGGGGCTCGCACCGCGCTGACTACCCTGGCCCTGTGCTGAGTACCGCTGCGTGGCCCGCCCCGGTGGCCTCCGGGCCCCTCGACGCGACCGTCGTCGTGCCCGGTTCGAAGTCCCTGACCAACCGGGCGCTGCCGCTGGCGGCGCTCGCCGAGGAGCCGACCGTCGTCCGCGGTGCGCTGCGCTCGCGCGACGCCGACCTCATGGTCGCGGCGCTGCGGGCGCTGGGCACCGGCGTCGAGACCTCGCCCGACGGCACCACCGTCACCGTGACCCCGAGGCCGCTGCGCGGTCCGGCCGAGATCGACTGCGGGCTCGCGGGCACCGTCATGCGGTTCCTGCCCGCACTCGCCGCGCTCGCCGACGGCCCCGTGCGCCTCGACGGCGACGCCGCGGCCCGGGTGCGTCCGATGGGCCCCGTGCTCGCCGGGCTGGCCCGGCTGGGCGTGCGGGTCAGCGGCGACGACGGCGCCGAGCCGCACCACCTCCCGGTGACGGTGCACGGGACCGGGCGGGTGGTCGGCGGCGAGGTCGAGATCGACGCCTCGGCGTCCTCCCAGTTCGTCTCCGGGCTGCTGCTCGCCGCGCCTCGGTTCGAGCAGGGGCTCACGCTGCACCACGTCGGCGAGGTGCTCCCCAGCCAGCCCCACATCGACATGACGGTCGCGGTGCTGCGCGAGCGCGGCGTGGTCGTCGACGACGTCGCGACCGGGACGTGGCGCGTCGAGCCCGGCCCGGTCGCGGGCGGCGAGGTCGTCGTCGAGCCCGACCTCTCCAACGCCGGCCCGTTCCTGGCGGCGGCGCTCGCCGCGGGCGGCACCGTGCGGGTGCCGCACTGGCCGACCGTGACCACGCAGCCGGGCGCGATGCTGCCCGACCTCCTCGAACGGATGGGCGCCACGGCCGTGCTGCACGACGGCGTGCTGGCCGTCACCGGCAGCGGGCAGGTCGAGCCGATCACCGCCGACCTGGGCGCCGCGGGCGAGCTCGCGCCGACGATCGCGGCGCTCGCGGCGCTGGCGCCCGGCACCTCGACGCTCACCGGCATCGCCCACCTGCGCGGGCACGAGACCGACCGCCTGGCCGCCCTCGTCACCGAGATCCGCCGGCTCGGCGGCGACGCCGAGGAGCTCCCGGACGGGCTGCGGATCCGCGGCGGCGGCCTGCACGGTGCCGTCGTCGAGACCTACCACGACCACCGGATGGCGACGTTCGCCGCCGTCGTCGGGCTCGCGGTGCCCGGCGTCGAGGTCGTCGACGTCGCCACGACGTCCAAGACGCTCCCCGACTTCGTGCGGATGTGGTCCGGCATGCTCGGGGCCGCGGACCGATGACGGACGGCCGCGTGCCCGTCGTGGGCGCCGCCGCGCCCGGCTCGGGGCTTGCCGGCGCCGCGAGGAGGCCGCGATAGTGCCGCGGTACCTGCGCGACGCCGAGGACGAGGTACGCGTCCGGCCGAACCGGCGCGGCAGCAGGCCGCGCACGAAGCAGCGCCCCGAGCACGAGGACGCGCGGCCGGGCACGGTCCTCACGGTGGACCGCGGCCGCTACGACGTGCTGGTCGACGAGGGCCCGCGGGTCCGCGCGATGAAGGCCCGCGAGCTCGGCCGCGCCGCGCTCGTCGTCGGCGACCGGGTCGACCTCGTCGGCGACCTGTCGGGCGCACCCGACACGCTCGCGCGCGTGGTCCGTCGCCACGAGCGGACCACGACGCTGCGACGCACCGCCGACGACTCCGAGGACGCCGTCGAGCGCGTGCTGGTCGCCAACGCCGACCTGCTCGTGATCGTGACGGCGCTCGCCGACCCCGAGCCGCGGCCGCGCATGGTGGACCGGTGCCTGGTCGCGGCCTACGGCGCCGGCATGGACGCGCTGCTGTGCCTCACGAAGGCCGACCTCGCCGACCCCGCGGACTTCCTCGCGCAGTACGCGGCGCTCTCGGTGCCCGCGGTCCCGACCGCCGTCCGGCCCGACCGCATCGACGGCATCGACGAGCTGCGCCAGGCGCTGCGAGGCCGCACCTCGGTGCTCGTCGGCCACTCCGGCGTCGGCAAGTCGACGCTGGTCAACGCGCTGGTCCCGGACGCCGCCCGCGAGACCGGGCACGTCAACGAGGTGACCGGGCGCGGTCGGCACACCTCCTCCTCCGCGGTGGCGCTCGCGCTGCCGGAGGGCGGCTGGGTCATCGACACCCCGGGCGTGCGCAGCTTCGGTCTCGCCCACGTCGGCGCCGCCGACCTCGTGCGCGCCTTCCCCGACCTGGACGAGGTGGCGCAGGACTGCCCGCGCGGCTGCACCCACGCCGCCGACGCCCCGGACTGCGCGCTCGACGAGTGGGTCGCCTCGGGTGCCGCGGGCGCAGCCGGCGAGGCACGCCTGGCCAGCTTCCGCCGCCTTCTCGCGAGCCGTGAGGGCACCTCGTAGGCTCGGCTCATGAGCGCGACCGAGGTGGACGACGTCGACCGCCGCTGGTTGCGGCGCTGCGTGGAGCTGGCCGAGGAGGCGCTCGCCGACGGCGACTCGCCGTTCGGGTCGGTGCTGGTCGACGGCAGCGGAGCGGTGCGCGCCGAGGACCGCAACCGGGAGGTCAGCACGGCCGACCCGACCGCGCACCCGGAGATCGCGCTCGCGCGCTGGGCGGCCGCACACCTCGACCCCGAGGAGCGCGCCGCCGCGACGGTCTACACCTCGGGCGAGCACTGCGCGATGTGCGCCGCCGCGCACGGCTGGGTGGGCATCGGGCGACTGGTGTTCGCGATGTCGACGCCGCAGCTGCTCGCGCTGCGCGACGAGCTGGGGCTGGACCGCTCCCCCGTGGCGCCGCTGCGCGCGGCCGACGTCGCCCCCGCCGTGGTCGTGGCCGGCCCCGAGCCGAGCCTGCTCGACGACCTCGCGGCGCTGCACCGGCGCGCAGCCGGGCACTGGCGCGCTGACGAGCGCTGAGGGCGCGGCCGGCGAGCGCGAGCGGCGCTCAGCCGGTCACGGCTCGACGGGCTCGGTGGGTGGCTCCGTCTCCTCCGCCGACGGCTCGGGCTCGGGTTCCGGCTCGCGCTCCGGTTCGGGCTCCGGCACTGTCTCGCACGTGGGTGCGGGCGCGCCCTCGGGCTCGGGGTCGGTGACCTCCGGCGTCGGGTCGGGCTCGGGTCCGGGCCCGGGGTCGACCGGCGGTGCCGGCGCGGGGCAGACGTCCTCGCCGGGTTCCGGGTCGGCCGGGGGCTCCTCGGGCGTCTCCTCCCCCGGTGCGGGCTCGGGATCGACCGGCTCCTCCGGCGCGGGGTCCTTCGCCGGCGGGCGCGTCGGTGTCGTCGGCGGCTCGACCGGCGTCACGGGATCGGCGGGCTCGGTCGGCTCGGCGGGCTGCTGCGGGACGGGGTCGGGCTCGGGGCTGCCGATCGGCTCCTCGACCGTCTCGCCCTCGCCCACCGGCGCGGTGCTCCAGTCCCACGGGAACGGGTCGCCGAAGACGGTCTCGTCCTCGGTCGCGCGGCCGCCGGGGACCTTCACGCCGCGCTCCTGCAGGTAGTTGACCGGGTTGACGGCGTGGCCCTCGACCCATGCCGAGAAGTGCAGGTGCGGTCCTGTGGACCGGCCCGAGCTGCCGACCAGCCCGACGACGTCGCCGGCCTCGACCTCGTCGCCCACCTCGACGAGGACGCCGTCGGCCTCCATGTGGTTGTAGGCGGTGCTGGTGCCGTCGGTGTGCTCGACGACGACGACCCACCCGGAGAGCCCGAGCACCCGGTTGCCGTGGGCGGCGTAGACGACGGTGCCCGCGCCCGCCGCCTGGATGGGCGTGCCGGCCGGCGCCGCGAGGTCGATCCCGTTGTGGAAGGCGCTCGTCGTCACGCCCGGGATGATGCCGCGGTGGCCGTACTGGGACAGCAGCCGGCCGCTCGGGAGCGGGTGCACCCAGGTCTCGCTGACCACCTGCTCCGGCGCCGACGCGCTCGCCTGCCCGAAGGTGAAGGAGAAGACGGCGTCCGCGGGGACGGTGACGGTGGCGCCGACCTCGGCGAGGGCGTCGTCCAGCGGCTCGATCGCGACCGCGACCGGGGCGGTGTCGAGGCTCGGCACCGGCGCGAGACCGCTCGCCGCGCTCGGCAGGGCGACGAGCAGACCGCACGCCAGGAGCCCGGTCGACAACCGCCGGACGGCCCGGGCGTCACGCATGTGTCCTCACCCCTCGACACA
>Ga0164243_10011471_pt1 | contig 12637 bp, 13 predicted proteins | sample OricompcompostOP_FD_108781 | JGI IMG/M metagenome (GOLD analysis project Ga0164243, IMG submission 108781) | Organic Plus compost microbial communities from Emeryville, California, USA - Original compost - Organic plus compost (OP) | ecosystem: Engineered > Solid waste > Mixed feedstock >...
ATGCGGGCTCGTCTTGTCCACTCCGGGACTCGTGATGGTTCTATCTCCAAGGCTTCGGAGAACGCCTCGATGACGCGCTGGTCGGTCAGTCGCTCCGGCAAGAAGTCCGGCTGGTCGATGAGATCCGTCAGCGCCTCCGGCCCGCCCGCCTGGCGCAGATCGTCCAGCATCGCGGCCAACTCGAAAGCATACCCGCCGAATTTCCTGTCCGGATCGACGGCTCTGCCCAGGTAGCGGGATAGGAGCACGTCGCGGGCGGCCGTGATATCGATCCTTGCCAACGCCCCGAAAGCGGGTACGGCATAGATTCGCCTCTCGACCAGCCTCACGAGGAGGCCGACATCCGGGGCCCCCGCGAGGCTTGCGACGTCCTCTGGTTTGAGATCGCGCCACGCAGCGAGCAGGGCATCCTGAGCCTCGAGTGCGTTCCGGCCGGCAGACCGCAATGCTTCAACCCTGTCGTCGGGACTCATTCGCCCACCCTCATAGCGGGTTGGTGGAATTCTGGCCGGGCCGGGCCTTGAGGTCTTGGACCTGCTGCCCCGGTTCGAGGATCTGCCTCTCCAGACCGCCGATGACGGTCCCTACGATAGCGCGGGCCTCGTCCGAGAGGTTGTCCCAGAGGTGTTGGGGAATCGAGGCCGGCCGGTCCATGTCACGTTTATAGAGAGTCGGTTCCTCCGGAGCAACCCACGCCGTGAACGCCTACCTCGCGGCAACCGGCTCCGGCCGCGGTCCGAAAAAAATAATTGACGCGCGTCGCCGAATGACTATTGTTGTAGACGGTTGGCGACCGTGGTAGTCGATCTCGAAGTGCGGGCGGCGGCGCCCGGGCGGTCGCGGTGCGCGCCGGCCGGGGGTGGGAAAGGGGGCGAGTGATGGGACGGGCCGGTGGCGACTCGATCGATCGCGGCGGGTTCGAGGGGCGCCGGTCGCGGCGGCCGTCGGCCTGGGGGGGGTGGCTGCTGGTGATCTCGGCCGTCGGGGGGTTCACGGCCTGCTACGACCGGGCGACGCGCGGCGGGGCTCGGCTGAGGGCGGAGGATACGGTCGTCCCCGAGGCGCAGGTCGGCCGTGAGGAGTACGGGGCGGTCGTCTGGGGCCTGGCCTACGCGCCGGACGGGTCCCGCCTCGCGGTGGCGACGATCGACGGGGGCGTGTCGCTGAAGGAGGTCGCCACGGGGCGGTCGTGGGTCCTGTCGGACGGGCCGACGGGGGCCACGCGGGTCCTGGCGTTCTCGCCCGACGGTCGGGTGCTGGCCGCCGGGGGCCAGTCGACGGCGGTCCGGTTCTGGGAGGCCGCGACGGCCCGCGAGTTGGAGCCGGTGCGGGTGCCGGGTGAGCGGGTCGACGGCCTGGCGTTCTCGCCCGACGGCGCCCGGCTGACGGTCGGCCGCTGGGACGGGCCCCTCGGCGACTGGGACTGGCGCCGGGGGCGCCTCTGCGACGGCCCGCCGTACCCCGTCGGGCGGGCGGCCCGACTCGCCGCGGCGCCCGACGGCCGGGCGCTGGCGGTCGGCGACGCGCTCGGCCGGGTCACCGTCCTGGGGCGGTCGGGCGTGCTCTGGGGGGTCGCGGCCGGCCGTCCGCGGCCGGTCACCAGCCTCGCCTTCTCGCCCGACGGCGCGGCGCTCGCCACGGCGTCGCTCTACGACTCGGAGGTGCGGGTGTACGACGCGGCCAGCGGCGCGCTCCGCTACGCGGCCGGCAAGGGGCACCTGGGCGTGACCTCGCTGGCCTTCTCGCCCGACGGCTCGCTCCTGGCGACGGCCGACCTCGACGGCAAGGCCCGCCTCTACGACGCCAAAGCGGGCCGCGAGCGGGGCTCCGTCTCGGCCGGCCGGGCGCTGCACGCGCTGGCCCTCTCCCCCGACGGCTCGACGCTCGCGACCGGCGACCACGGCGGGAGCGTCCGTTACTGGTCGCTGCCGCGGGCGCTGGCGGCCCGTTAACGCGCGGCGGGCCGCCTTCTCGTTGTTTGTATTTATGATTTTAGTTTATTGTAATATAGAAAATCTATGAAATTAGTATTAAAGGGGGACCGCATCGTACGAGGCCCGTGCGTCCGATCCGCCGGTCCGTGCCGGTGACGCGGGGCCTAGCTCGGGGCGGACGCTGGGGCACCACCCTAAAGGGGGCGCCGGGTCTCGCGTGACACGGACCCAAGGGCGGAAGGCCGCGTACGACCACTTCGCCTTCATCGCCGCGAAATGCCTGGCCTGGGCTTTCGCCCACTCCCGCCGCATGTCGGGGGCGTCCAGCAGGGCGGCGCGACCAGAACCGCTCGTAGGCATCGTTGCGGGACGCCCTTCGGGGGCAGTTCGAGACGTGCCCCGGCACCCCCGACGCGGGGAACGCGAGGGCGGTCAGGGCGACGGACGCCATCAGCGTTCGGACGCGAAACCTCATCGGACTCCTTCCCGGGCCGGGGCGGTTCGGAAACAGTGCCTCCAAGGGCGTCAACGGACTCTACCGAAACGCCCCGGGGTCGAAAACCCGGATCGGGTCGAACGTCGCCGGGCCGGAGCCGGCCGAGGCGTTTGCAGCCGCTTCCCCTGGCACGGGGCGGGCCGTGGGTGCGAAGGGGGCGACCCCGGCCGGGCGCCCGGCCACCGCCCCGTTGAACCGACGCGCAAGGGCCGACGGAGTTCACAGGGGTCTGGCTGCTCTACCAAGGTCCGAAGAACTGGACCGAGATCGAGTACGTGAACGGCGTGCCGAACGGCCGCTATCGGAGTCGGCTTCTCAACGGCGTCTGCCTTCGGGAAGCGTCCGTCAAGGACGGGCAATGGCACGGGACGATGACCGTCCGCCGTTCCGACGGGGTCGTGCTCGACGTGAGCGAGTTCGAAAACGGAACGGAGGTCTATCGGATCTTCACCGCGGACGGCCGGCTGACCGACCAGATTCCGTTGCGCCGCGGCAAGTCGGTTGTGCGGTACTTCATCGACGGGTGGTGTACCGGCGCGGTCAGAAAAGGCCGGCCGCCGCCGTTCCGGCCGTTGATCGTTGGCGTTTAAGGACGACGTGAAACCCGTATCCGCCGGCCCCCTTGGGGATTCGCTGGGGTCGGAGGCTCGCGCGAGGCCTCGCGATTCTAGGGGCGTGAGTCGCAGTGGAACGGAAAACCGGCGTAAGCTCCAAGAACGCCGCTCACGGCGACTCCTCTGCTATCATCGATTCGGGCGGCGAGTTAGTCGGGCTTGTCTCGGGCGGGGAGAGACCGTGTTTCCCATCTTCGCGAATGCTGGACTACCGATGATTGGGGTGCAAATGCACCTCATGGTGGTCGCTCTTCTACCGATCATTGTGATCGAGGCGTCCGTCTTACGCCTGAAGCTCGACGTCCCCGTCGAGCATGCATTGGTAGGCGCCTCGCTTTCTAATGCCCTCTCGACGTTCGTCGGGATCCCGCTCGCGTGGCTCACACTGGTGTTCGCCGAAATGGCGGCCACGGACGGCGGCCAAGCATGGGGGTTGGAGACCCCGCTCCTGAAGGTCGCCGCGGTGACGGTTCAAGCCCCCTGGTTAATCCCCTACGAAAATGACCTCTATTGGATGGTCCCGGCTGCCTCGCTCGTTCTGCTGGTCCCGTGTTTCGCGGTCTCGGTCGTCGTCGAAGCCTGGACCCTCAGCCGACTCTGGCCCACGACGGACAGGAAGCGTATCTGGGGGGCGACCTGGGTCGCCAACCTCTTATCGTATGCCCTTCTTTTTGCCTATGCCGCGATCAGACTGTGTCAAGCGCTCGGCGCACGCTCCTAACCCTTCGAAGTCACACCGCTCAGGCTGCCGACACGCCGATTTTCGCCGTGTCTCAAGGGCTCGCCAAGGGTGAGCGGCGGGCGGGCCGTTATGGACGGTCGGAACGGGCTGCAGACCCGGCGTTGACAGGGACGGGCGAGGCCGGGCGGACGAGGCCGAGGAGGTCGACCAGGAACCCGGCCAGAGGGACGGCGACGACGCAGCACCAGAACGGGGTGCCGAGGAAAAGGCGGTCGTCGCCGAAATACGAGAACGCCTCGGCGACGAGCAGGTAGGGGGCCGCGCAGAGGCCCAATCGGACGGCCGTCCGCCGTACCACGTCGCCCGCCGTCAGTCGTTTCATCAGGATCATGACCGTGCCGGTTGGGGTGGGGCCGGAGGGGCCGTCGGCGTCGACGGCCCCGTCAAAGGGCCGGGTTCAGGCCGGGTGGACGACGCCGTGGTCGCCTTCGAGTTCCAGGGCGGTGATGCTGTCGGTCGGCATCCCCATCTTCTGGAACCAGGCGGCGACGGTTTCCTTGTCGGGGGCTTCAAGAATGCAGACGGCCTTGCCCTCGGCGAGGCTGCAAAAACTGCGGTAGCCCTTGACCGCGGGGTCGTGCTGGGACGCCTGGGCCAGTTGGCGGACCTGGTCGGCCGTGAAGCCGGCCGGCGGCAGCGTGTGGATGCCCATGAACTTCGGCATGGCGTGCTCCCTCCCATAAGGTTCGGGCTCACATCAACCGACCGCCTCAGTATAAGGGCCGGCGGCCCCGCGGCGGAAGTCCTCGGGCGTCGGGCGCCGGTCCCGTCAGGGGCCGGGGGGCGCTGCGGCCTCGGCCTCCTTCACGAGCGCGTTCAGGGTCGCGTCGAGTTCCTCGGGGCCGACCTGCTCGGCGCGGATCACCCCCTTGTGGTCGAGGACGAAGACGGTGGGGAAGTAGGAGACGCCCCAGCGCAGGGTGATCGGGCCGGACGTCCCGCCGTCGCGCCAGCAGCGCCAGGTGATCTCGCCGGAATCGATCGACTGGCGGAGCGTCTCCACGTCCTCGTCGGTGTTGACGCTCCGCGCGGCGAAGGGCCTGCCCTTGAACCGCGCGACGAGGCGGCGCTCCTGGGGGTAAAACCCCCGGCAGGCCCCGCACCAGTTCCCCGAGAAGGTGAGGAGGACGACCTTGCCACGGTCGTCGCTGAGGCGGAACCGACGGCCGTCGACGTCCTCGCCCTCGATCTCGGGGGCGGGCCGGCCGACGCGGAGGTTTCGCAGCCGGAACAGCCGGCCCTCGGAGACTTCGCCCAGGGGGACCTTGCGCGACGTGTCGAGGTCCGCATAGTCGGCGATGATTGTCTCGTAAAGGCCCTCGGCCTCTTGGATCAGTTCGTCGGCCCCGCGCCGCGAGTAACGCGCCCAACCGTCGGCGCCGAACTGCTCTTTGCGCCGGACGAGCCATTCGGGGTGTTGGGCCAGGCGTCGAAGGTCGTCGGCACGGTCTTCGAGGACTTCGGCCAGTTGGAAGTGGGCCCGCCCCCGGATGCGGCGGTGGGGGCTCCGGGAGGTCGCCTCGCGCAACAGGCGTTCGGCGGCCAGGGAGCCGGCCGGGCCGGTGCCGGTGGCGGCGGAGCAAGAGGCGCCGAGACGGTTGCTGTCGACGTGGTCCCGCCGGAGGGCGTCCAGAGCCTGGTCGACGAGGGGGGCGGGGCCACGTTCCACGACCCAGGTGAGGGCGTCGACGGCCGCCGGCCCCTTGAGGCCGTTCCGGGCGAGTTCCAGGACGCGGGCCGCGACGGCCTCCCGCTGCGCGTCCTGTTTCGCCCCGTCGAACTCCTTCCGTAAGGCCGACAATTGTTCTTCGGGACCGCTCCCCGCGGGCTCGTCGGCCCGGGGGGACGTCCCGACCGCCAGTGCGGCCGACAGGATCAAGAGGGGCGTGCGCACGGCCGTCCTCCGGTGAAAACGGGTCGACTCCTTCGTCCCCAAAGGCGTCGGGGATGATACCCCGGGGGGCGGCGGGCGTCTCCCCGGATCTCGGCGGCGCGGGCCGAAACCGGCGCTCGGAGAAAAAAGTGGGAACCGGCGGACGGGGCCTTGCCTCATGATGGGGGAACGGTGACGAAGTGCGGGGGACGGGGCCTGATGGCGACGCGACGCGGCGGTGAGGCGAAACGTTGGCTCGACGCACTTTACGGACGCGGGGCGTCGGCCGGGGCCGACGACGCGCGGCTGATCGGGCAGTTCCTGGAACGCCCCGGCGCGGAGGCCGAGGCGGCGTTCGAGGCGCTGGTGCGCAGGCACGGGCCGATGGTCCTGGCCGTCTGCCGGGGGGTGCTCCGCGACGGTCACGACGCCGAGGACGCCTTCCAGGCCACCTTCCTCGTCTTGGCCCGACGCGCGGAGGGCGTCCGCGACCGCGAACGGCTGGCCCACTGGCTGGGGCGCGTCGCGAAGCGAATCGCGTTGCGGGCCAAACGTGCGGCGGCGCGCAGGGGGGAAGTCGGCTGGGACGCCGGAGCTTTGCCCGAGGCGGAAGGGTCGGCGGTCGACCCGGTCGCGTGCGAGGCGGCGGCCCTGGTGCGCGCGGAAGTCGACCGGCTCCCCGGCGACGACCGCCTGCTGATGCGCCTGACCTACTGGCAGGGGAAGACCTACGAGGAGGCGGCCGACGCCCTCTCCTGGCCGGTCGGGACGGTGCGGAGCCGGCTCTCCCGCGCCCGCGCCCGGCTGCGGGGACGCCTCGCGCGGCTGGGTCTGGCCCCGGCGGTGGCGGCGGCGTTCGGGCGGCGTGCGGAGGCGGCGGTCCGGCCGTCGGACGCGCTGGTGGCGCGGACGGTCCGGGCGGCGGCCCGACACGCGGGGGGGCTCTCGGCGGCCGGCGGGGTCGGGGCGGTCCCGGCGTCGGTGGCCGCGCTGGTGGACGGGGAATTGACGATGACGACGGTGTTTCCTTGGAAGTCGGTCGCCGCCCTGATGCTCGTCGGCGGGGTGTCGGTGGCCGGCGTGGCGTCTCGGGGCCGTAAGGCCACTGAGGACTCGCCCCGCGCCGTGGCCCAGGTGGACGCTCCCAAGGCGGAGAAAAAGCCCCCCGCGGCCGAGAAAGGGGAGAAGGCCCGCGGGGCGTCGATCCTGTCGAACGGGGGCGTCGAGGAGGGGAAGGGCGACGCGCCGAAGGGGTGGTCGCAGGGGGGCGAGGTGCCGGGGGTCGAATACGTTTGGGACCGCGGCGAGGGCCACGGAGGCAAGGCGAGCCTCGCCCTGAAGAAGACGGCCAAGCGCTTCTTCCCGATCGCGGAGTGGTCGCAGCAGGTGGAGCGCACGGGGGACGCCCCCCGGCTGAAGGTCTCCGCCTGGGTGAAGGCCGATAACCTGACCAAGGCGATCCTCGACGCCCAGTTCGTCGACGAGACGAAGCAGTGGTCCCACGCCTGGGTCGCGTACATCGGCCGGACGGAGGTCGGCGGCGCGCCGATCTCGCACGGCTGGACGCGCTACGAGGGGGTGGTCGCGATCCCGCCGGGGACCAAGACGATCGCCGTCGCCCCGCAGATTTACGGCCCCGGGTCGGTCTGGTTCGACGACGTCGAGGCCTCGTACACCGACGAGCCCGCGACCGACCCGGTTGCGAAGTAAAGCGACGCGCCGGTTTTCGCTCAGCCCGCCGGGACGGCCGCGAAGAGGTCGCCGACCCCTTCGGCCATCGTCGGGTGGGTGAGCACGGCGTCGCGGAGCGCCGTGTAGGGGAGGCCGGCCAGCATCGCGACCTGCACCACGGCCATGACCTCGCCGGCCTCGGGCCCGAACGCGGTGAAGCCGAGGACGCGGTCCCCCTTCTCCTCGACCAGCGCCTTGAGGAACCCGCGCGTCTCGGAGATCGTCTTGGCCCGGAAGACCTCCCCCATCGGGATCTTGGCCAGGCGGTAGGGGATTCCTTGCGCGCGGGCCTCCCGCTCGCTCAAGCCGACCCGGGCCAGTTCCGGGTCGGTGAACAGGCAGAACGGCACCTGGCGCCCGGACGTCGTGCGACCGCCGCCGGTGAGGTTGTCGAGCAAGACGCGGAAGTCGTCGACGCCGATGTGGGTGAAGTACGGGCTGCCGGCGCAGTCGCCCGCGGCCCAGACGCCCTCGGCCGTCGTCTGGAGCCGCTCGTTCACCTTCACGTGCCCCCGGGCGTCGGTCTCGACCCCGGCGGCCTCCAGCCCGATGCCGTCGGTGTTCGGCGTCCGCCCGCCGGCGACGAGGAGGTGCGTCCCCTCGACCTGGCCCCGGTCCGTGCGCAGGCGGACGGACTGACCGGACTTCCCCTCGACGCGGACGACGGCGGTTCCGGTCCGCACGTCGACCCCTTCGTCGCGGAAGAGGGCCTCGACGGCCTCGGTCACGTCCGGGTCTTCGCGGTGGATCAGCGCCCCGTTGCGCTCGACGACGGTCACGCGGCCGCCGAACCGCCGGAACGCCTGCGCCAGTTCGAGGCCGACATAGCCGCCCCCCAGGACGACCAGGTGCCCGGGGACTTCGCCCAACTCGAGCGCCTCGACGTGGGTCAGCGGCGCCGCCTCCGCAAGCCCCGGCGTGTCGTCCAGCCGGGCGCGCGAGCCGGTGTTAATGACGACGGTCTTGCCCCGGAGCGTGCTGGTCCCGCCCCCGTTGAGCGCGACCTCGACGGTCTTCGGCGCGACGAAGCGCCCGCTCCCCATGACGAGCTCCGCGCCGCTCTCCCGGTACTTCGCCAGGTGGGCTTCGACCAGGCCGTCGACCATCCTCCGCTTGCGGTCGCGGACGGCGAGCATGTCGACCGCCCCGCCGTCGGTCGCGACGCCGAACTCGGCCCCCTTGCGGACGAAGTCGGCGACCTTCGCGGCGTGGATCACGTTCTTGCTCGGCAGGCAGGCGATGTTGGGACACGCCCCCCCGACGTACCGCCGCTCGACGACCGCCACCTTTTGCCCCCGCGAGGCGAGCGCCCAGGCCGTGAGCTTGCCGGGCGCCCCGCTCCCCAGAACGACCACGTCGTATTCCTCGGGATGCGCCATGTTTCTCCCCATTGAGCGACTCACCTTTCATCAAACCGATGGGTTTTCGCCGCAACGGACTCTAGCACGACCCGACCGACGCGTGCGAGGATGTTACCGCGAGCCGCCCCGTCCGTAGCCGGAGGGCGTGCCGCCCCCTTGTCACAACCCCGAGGCTCCCCGCCATGAAGTCGCTCTCCGTCGCCCTGGCCGCGATCCTCCTCGTGGCCGCCGCCCCCGCCGAGAAGAGGCTGAAGTGGAAGCCGTTCAGTTCCAAGGACGGCCGGTACAAGGTCCTCCTGCCCGGCACCCCGAAGTCGCGCGAACTCGCCTCCGACGGCGAATTCGGCACGAGCGTCGCCCACATGAACACCGTCACGGTGGGGGAAACCGTCTACACCGTGAGCCACACCGACTTCGGCGACGGGGTCAAGAAGCTCTCCCCGAAAGACGTCTACGACGCCACCCGGGACCGGATGGTGGAGAGGATGAACGGGAAGGTGTTCGGCGAGACCGACGTCAGCCTCGACGACCACCCCGGCCGCGAGACCCGGATCGAGATCGGCACGGACGACGGCTATCGCATGTTCCTCCGTTACCGCGTTTTCCTCGTGGGGTCTCGGCTCTACCAGTTCTCCGTCGGCGGCACGAGGAAGGAGGCGACTTCGAAAAATGCGGATAAGTTTTTCAAATCGTTCGCGCTGACCGAGTAACGCCGCCCCCATTTCCCCTTGCGCGGCATTGCCTCGGCGTGGGGCGGGCGTTCAGGCCCCGCGCCGAGGCCCCGTTGCGCGCATCGCTTCGCGCCGCCGCCGACGTCACCCGCGAAAACGCGTGTAACGCCGGGGCGGGCTCGGGCGACAGGATTCCTGGAAAGTCGAGGGGCCCGCATGGTCGACTGGCAGGAGATCCTGGAGGCGCACGGCCCGGCGGTCTGGCGGACCGTCTACCGGCTGCTGGGCGAGCCGACCGACGCCTGGGACTGCTACCAGGAGACGTTCCTGGCGGCCTACCGCTTCGCGGGGCGCCGCCCGGTCGACCACTGGCCATCCTTCCTGACGAGCCTGGCCACGCGGCGGGCGGTCGACCAGTTGCGCCGCCGGACGCGCGCCCGGAAGCGGTTCGCCCCGCTCGACGCCGTCCCCGAGCCGGTCGGCGCGGGCGACTCCCCGGTCGAATACGCCCAGGGGGTCGAGCGGCTGGACCAGGTCCGGGCGCTGCTGGGCGGTCTCCCGCGGAAGCAGGCCGAGGTGTTCTGGCTCGTCGGCGTCGAGGGGATGACGCACCAGGAGGTCGGCGAGCAGTTGCGGATCAGCGCGGGCGGGGTCCGGGTCTTGCTCCACCGCGCCCGTGCACGGCTCCGGGCCGCGCTCGGACCGCCCCCGACCGACCCGAGGGCCCACGAATGATCGACCCCCGAGACGACCCGCTGGACGAGGTCGCCGACGAGTTCCGCCGGCTCCCTGTCCCCGACCGCCCCGACGACGGGCCGCTGCTCGCCCGCCTGACCCGCGACCACAGGCCGGCCCGGACCTATTCCCCCCACGTGCCCCTCACGAGCCCCGCCGTCCGCTACGTCACGGCCGCGGCGCTCGTCCTGGCCGCGGCCGCGTGGGTCGCGCTCAGCCCGTCGCGCCCCCCGGCCCTCGCCGAAGTGATCCGGGACGCCGGGCGCCACAAGTTGGTCCGGTATCAGGCCACGCGGACCACGGTCGACAAGGAAACCGGCGCCATCGCGTCTGTGCCGACAACCGTCTACGTCGACCTAATCAAGCCGCGGATGCGGGAGGAGTCGGAATTCGCGTGGCGCGAGGCGGGCCTCATCCGCCGTTGCACGACGGTTTTCGACGACGCGAAGGGCCGGATACTCACGACCACGTCCCGGGAACCGCTCGCGACGAACGACCGCGCCCAGGACCCGCCCCGGCCTTCCGAGCCGGTCCACCCGAGGAGGACGGCCGTCGTCTCGCGGATGCCCGGGGTGAAAACGGCCCCCTTCCCGCCGGTCAACCCGCTCGGCCTCGGCCGCGGCTTTCTGGAAGGCCTGCGCAGGCTCCAGGGCTGTGAACACGTGCGCCCAACCTGGGCCGAGATCGACGGATACCCGGGGATGAAGTACCGCCTCACGGAAGGGGACCGGGTCACCTGCCTCTGGGTCAACACGCGGACCAAGTTCCTCACCCGCGTCGAGATCGAGGTGACCGACCCGGCCCCGGGCGTCGCCGGTTGTAAATATGAGCTTTACGACTTCGAATGGGACCCCGAGGTCGCCGACACCGAGGCGCTCTTCAACACCGACCCGCCCGCGGGCTACGCCCTCGAAGACCGCACGGGCGTGCCGTAACCGGCCCCGCGACCACCGAACCGCGTTACGCCGACCTCCGGCCCGAGCGCTAGGTGGTCGCCACCAACAGCTCCTCGGAATTGTTGGGAGGGCGGAGGCCGTCCGTCCTGCCCGCGAAGTAGCGTTGTGCGAGGTCGGCGGCCGACACGTGCCGGGCGTCACGGAAGCCGGCGTCGCGGGCCAGAGTGAGCATATCCTCCGGCGTGAAGAAGCTGATGAAGGGCGTGCCGTTGGCCCGCGCCCCCGCGGCCGCACGCTCGATCCCGGGGCGCACCTCGGGGTCCGTCATTTCGATCGGGAGCATGAACGACATGGCGAACGTGGAGCCCGGGGCGAGCGCCGCGACCTGGCGGAGCGTCGCCGCGATCGCGTCCGTCGTCAGGTACATGCTGACGCCGGTCGACGCCACGACCGCCGGGCGCCGGGAGTCGAAGCCCGCCGCGGCGAGCCGATCCCACCAGGCGTCGCCCGCCTCGAAGTCGACCGGCACGAGCCGGAGGAACGGCGGGACGCCGAGGCCGAGGTCGTTGAGCCGCCGGCGCTTCCACGCCTGGGGGCCGGGCCGGTCGATCTCGAACACGAGCAGGCGGGACGCGAGTTCCGGCCGACGCTGGGCGAAGGTGTCCAGGCCCGCCCCGAGGATGACGTACTGCCCGACCCCGCGCGCCGACTGTTCCTCGATCAGGTCTTCGATGAAGCGGGCGCGGGCCAGGATGGAGGCGCGGAAGGGGCGCGTGAACGAGCCCATGTCCGGGCGGTCGCGCCAGCCGTCGTCGGGGGCCGCCAGCTTCAGGCCGACTCCGTCTTCGAACACGTGCGGCGGCGGGTCGACTTCGAGGTGCAGCGCCCGCCACAAGGCGGTCCGCAGCGCGGTGTCGTCGGGCGTCGCGATCGGCTCGTCCTGGCTCATGGGTTTCTCGCCTCGGTTTGCCTCGTACAGACCGGCCCGATTCTGCAACCCCGCCGGAAAAATTCAAGAGCCGTCGCGCCGCCCCGGGTTGCGGGGGCGGGGCCTCCCGCGGAAGATAACACGATAACACCGTCTCGCGACCCGCCTTCGGGGCGGGGTCGTGCGCCCCCCGCGTGGGCCGGGATGAGACGCCCGACATGCCCCCACACCGTCCGACATCACCCGGGCGCGCCTTGACCCTCCTCGCGGGCGTCTTGGTCCTCAAGGTGACCGCCAGCGTCGTCTCGAATTATCACAACTATCTGCCGCCGAACTTCGCCTCCGACTTCTTGCGCGGCCGCCAGCCTTATTTCTGGGGCGCCTACCGGTGGGCGTTTTACACGCACATCCTGTCCGGGCCCGTTTCGCTGGTCCTGGGGCTGTTTTTGGTCGGTGAACGGTCCCGGACCCGCTTCCCGCAATGGCACCGGCGTCTCGGCCGGGTGCAGGTCGCGTGCGTCCTGCTGCTGGTAACGCCCAGCGGGCTCTGGATGGCCCGGCATGCCGCGGCCGGACCCGTCGCGGCGGTCGGGCTGGCGGCGCTGGCGGTCGCGACCGCGGCCTGTGCCGCGCTCGGCACAAGAGCGGCGGTGGCG
>Ga0164243_10011472_pt1 | contig 12637 bp, 9 predicted proteins | sample OricompcompostOP_FD_108781 | JGI IMG/M metagenome (GOLD analysis project Ga0164243, IMG submission 108781) | Organic Plus compost microbial communities from Emeryville, California, USA - Original compost - Organic plus compost (OP) | ecosystem: Engineered > Solid waste > Mixed feedstock >...
TGCGGTTACGACGCAAGATCGGTCCGCAGGTGATCGAAACCCGGCGCGGCTTTGGATATCTGCTCGCCGGTGACGGTGAGTGATGCCGCGATCCCTGCGCGTTCGGCTGCTGCTGGGCGCGGCTATCGCGATATTCCTGGCCCTGGCCGCCGCCTGGGTCGCCATGACCGTGCTGTTCGAGCGTCATGTCGAGCATCGCATCGAAGCCGATCTGATTCGCGACGGTCTGCAACTCGCGGCCGCCTTATCCGTCGCACCCGACGGCACTCCGGCACTGGAGCGCGAACCCGGCGACTCACGTTTTTTCGAGCCGGCCAGCGGCCTGTATTGGCAGGTCTCCACCCCGCACGGCGAATTGAACTCCCGCTCGCTGTGGGACCAGCATCTGCCCGAGCCCGGCAATGTCACTTCATCGCAGTGGAAGAGCCGCACTGTCGAGGGGCCGTTCAATCAGCAGGTGCTGTTGGTCGAGCGCTTCATCCGCCCCGAGCGTACCGACTCCGACGTACTGATCCAGCTGGCGCACGAGCAACGATCGCTGCACCAAGCTCGCGAGGAATTCGGCCAGGAGCTGGCGCTGTTTCTCGCGATCCTGTGGTTCATCCTGTCCGCCGCCGCGTGGGCGCAGGTTGAATTGGGACTCCGGCCGCTGCGCCAGGTGCGCAACGAAGTAGAAACATTGAAGCGCAATCCTCGCGAGCGCATGGCCGCGTCGCACGTTGCCGAGATCGAGCCGCTCACCCGGGCGATCAACGAGCTTGCGGATGCACGCGAGAAAGATTTGAGCCGTGCGCGCCGGCGCGCTGCGGATCTCGCGCATGGATTGAAAACACCGCTGGCGGCGCTCGCGGCGCAGAGTCGTCGGGCTCGGGAAGCCGGGGCGATAGAAGCTGCGGACGGACTCGATCGTGCGATCGCTGCAGCCACCGCCGCAATCGAAGCCGAACTGGCCCGCAGCCGGGCCGCGGCGATTCGTGCCGCACCGAGTGGCGATACCACTGCGGCCCTGCCGGTGATCGAATCGCTCGTCGGAGTCGTGGAAAAGACCGAGTTCGGCGCCCGCCTGGTGTTCGAAGTCTACATTCCCGAGGACTTGCGCCTGCCAGTGGCCGGCGAAGATCTGCTCGAAATCGCTGGCGCCCTGATAGAAAACGCCGCGCGTTACGCACGTCGACGCGTGCGTGTGACCGGGCAAGCGCAGCAGGGAGGCGTGTTGTTGGTCGAGGACGACGGCCCTGGCATCGAATCGGAACAGGTCGCCGAAGCGCTGGTGCGCGGCGGACGGCTGGACGAGGTCGGTGCTGGCCACGGCCTCGGTCTCGCCATCGCGAACGATCTGGTCGATGCCACGCGCGGCGCTATCACGCTGCTGCGTTCGGAGCTCGGCGGACTGAAAGTCAGCGTCGCCTGGCCCGCGACGGATCTCAGTGCGAGCCGCTGAGGAAGTTGCGAATCCAGCCGGCGACTCGCCCGGCATCGTTGGGGTGCTTCAAGGAAGCGATCGCGGCATCGGCAAAGTCCTGCGGATAGCGAGTCCCGCGCCGCAAATCGATCAATGCCGAGGCGTACTCCGGCGAAAACTCCGGATGCCCTTGCAATGAAAGCGCGCGACGCTGCGGATATTCGAGGACCGCGTACGGCGTGAACTCGCTGGCCGCCAGCACGATCGCATCCGGCGGCAGCTCGATGACCTGATCCTGGTGCGACACTGGAATGCTCAGCGTCGGCCCTCGATCCGAATTCATCCAGCCGGCGTGCCGCTTGATCTCGTAACTGTGCAAGCCCGCGCCCCACCCTTTCGGTGACTTGATCACGCGCCCGCCGTAGGCCTCGGCCATGATCTGATGACCGAAACAGATGCCGACCATGGGCACCTGCCCCGACGCCTCTCGAATGAACTGCTTGAGCGGCTCGATCCACGGCTCGCCGTCGTACACGCCTGAAGCAGAACCGGTAATGAGATAGGCATCGTGCTGGCCGATCCGCTCGGGCAGCTGGCCGTTGCGGACGTCGTAGCAGGAATATCGATAGTCCGGCCCCAGCAAGTGCCGGAACATGTCGCCATACGAGCCGAAATGGTGCTTCAGATCTCCCGGCGGTGCGCCGGTCTCGAGAATGCCCAGGTGCATCGCGATCCCAGAAGAGACGATGCCCATAGCATAGCAATGGCATCGGCCATTTCCTTTGAGACATTCCCGGCGCTCGCTGTCCCAGTTGCACCACGTCCGACCGTGCCCCGGCAATTGGCTTGACCACTGCGCCAAATCAGGCCAGGCCGCAGCCTGGGACCGCTCCCAGAGCCCGCGCCAACGGCGCTGAATTTGCCGGTCCGCGGCTTGTGACGATTGGTCAAGCCAGCAATAATGCGGCATCCCGCACTGACCCCAATCAAGGACATGCCAGCAGACACACAGCGACTGTACGAACGCATCGCTCAGAAGCTGGCGACGGCTATCGCGCGCGGTGAATACAAGGTCGGTCAGCGTCTGCCTTCGGAGCGCGAGCTGGCGCAGGCGTTCTCGGTGTCGCGGCCGACGGTTCGTGAAGCAATCATCGCGCTGGAGCTGGATCGGCTCGTCGAAGTGCGCGTCGGCTCCGGCGTATACGTCACGAATACCGAACCGCCCGGCGGCAAGGCCGGCGTCACCGACATCGGCCCGTTCGAACTGCTCGAAGCCCGGCGCTCCATCGAGGGTGAGGTTTGCGCCCTCGCCGCCACCCGCATCGACGACTCGCAGCTCGCCGAGCTGGCGGGGCTGCTCACTGAAATGCGCACCGAGAACGAGCACGACGTGATGGCCAGCGAAGACGCCGACCGGCGTTTTCACGAGCTGATCGCGGCCGCCACTCAGAACAGCGGCATGATCGCCGTCGTCAAAATGCTCTGGGATGCTCGCACCCGCTCGCCGCAAAGCCGCTCACTCAGCGCCAAGGTCCGGGCCACCGGCGTCAAGCCTCGCATCGACGAGCACACGGCGATTCTCAAGACGCTGCGCCAGCGCGATCCCGACGCCGCCCGGGCCGCGATGCGCGAACACCTGACGCGCGTCATCGACGCCTTGCTCAAGGCCACCGAGGTCCAGGAGCTGGAGCGCGCCCGGCAGCAGATCGCGGAGCAACGCAGGCGGTACGCCATCGGCAAATAGTCGGTGAAACGGGCAGCGGCGCGGGCTCAACGGACCGCCGCCGTTGACATCGGCAATTGGTAAGGCCAGAGTGGCATGACCAATAACCCTGACCATGCCGACCCATGCATACAATTGTCGACGCCCGCGTCATCATCACCTGCCCGGGCCGCAACTTCGTCACCCTCAAGATCACCACCAAGAGCGGCGTCTACGGCCTGGGCGACGCCACGCTGAATGGCCGTGAGCTCGCCGTGGCGAGCTATCTCACCGACCACGTAGTTCCGTGCCTGATCGGCCGCGACGCGCGGCAGATCGAAGACATCTGGCAGTTCTTCTATCGAGGTGCTTACTGGCGCCGCGGCCCTGTCACCATGACGGCGATTGCCGCCGTCGACGTGGCGCTATGGGATATCAAGGCCAAGAACGCGAACATGCCGCTGTACGACTTGCTCGGCGGCGCGAGCCGCACCGGCGTGATGGTGTACGGCCACGCCAACGGCAACGACATCGACGAGACCATCGCTCAGGCGAAGAAATATCGGGAGATGGGCTACAAGGCGATCCGTCTGCAAAGCGGCGTGCCCGGCCTGGCTTCGACCTATGGCGTGTCCAAGGACAAGCTCTATTACGAGCCCGCGGACGCCGCCAGGCCGACGGAAAACGTCTGGTCGACCAGCAAATACATGCCCACCGTGCCGAAGTTGTTTGCTGCCGCTCGCGACGCGCTCGGTTGGGACGTACACCTGCTGCATGACGTGCATCATCGCCTGACGCCGCTCGAAGCCGGCCGCCTCGGCAAGGATCTCGAACCGTTCCGTCCCTTCTGGCTCGAAGACGCGACGCCCGCGGAGAATCAGGCAGGCTTTCGCACCATCCGCCAGCACACGACCACGCCGCTGGCGGTCGGCGAAGTGTTCAATTCAGTGTGGGACGCGAAACAGCTGCTCGATGAGCAATTGATCGATTACATCCGCACGACCATCGTGCACGCCGGCGGCATCAGCCACGTGCGCCGGATCGCGCACCTGGCTGAATTGAACAATGTGAGAACCGGCTTCCACGGCGCAACCGACCTGTCGCCGGTGTGCATGGGCGCGGCTTTGCATTTCGATCTGTGGGTGCCGAACTTCGGCATTCAGGAATACATGCGCCACACCGAAGAAACCGACGCGGTGTTCCCGCACGCGTACACGTTCTCGAACGGCGAGCTGCATCCGGGCGAAGCGCCGGGGCACGGCGTCGACATCGATGAAGCGCTGGCCGCGAAATATCCGTATCGGCCGGCGAGCCTGCCCATCAACCGCCTCGAGGACGGCACGCTGTTCAACTGGTAACGTCTGCTTCCGATGTCGACAGCGGCAGCGTGAAGTGCACGACCGTGCCCTTGCCCAGTTCGCTCTCGATCCAGATGCGGCCGTCGTGCGCTTCGACGATGCGCTTGGTGATGTACAGGCCGAGGCCGGTGCCATTGCGCCGGTTCTTGGCGCCCGAGAAATAGGCGTCGAACACCATCGGCAGATCTTCGCCGGCAATGCCCGGCCCGGTGTCGATGACCGACGCCTGGATCAGATCGCCGGTGTGCTGCAGGCTGACGCGAATCTGATCGCCATGGCGGCAGAACTTGATCGCGTTGCCCAGCAGATTCGAGAACACCTGCAGAATGCGCTCGCGGTCGCACAGGACGACCGAGGCGAGCGCGCCACAGTCGGCCGCCAGTCGAATGCCCTTCTGCTGAGCCAATGGCTCATGCACGGCGACCGCTTCATTCACCAGGTGCGCGGCGATCTCCGGTCGCGGTTGCACTTCGATGCGGCCGGTACGAATGCTGGCCATGTCGAGCAGGTCCGCGATCACCCGGCTCATCAGATCGACCGTGCTCGACAGGCGCCCATGAATCGCCGCCCTCGCGTCGGCGCCGAGCTTTTCCGGCGGCTTGTTGAGCATCTGCACGCCGCTTTTGATGGCCTGCAGAAAGTTGCGGATGTCGTGCGACACGACCGCGAGCACATCTTCGCGCGCCTGTACGGCCTCGCGTAGCAGCGCCTCGCTCTCCTGCAACTGCTGATATTGTTCGGCCAGCTTCTTGCGCTGCTGATCCAGCCCGATGAAGGTATCGGTCTTGTGACGCAGGATGTTCGGATCGACCGGCTTGAACAGAAAGTCCACCGCGCCGGACTCGTAGCCGCGAAACACCCGATTCGCTTCGCCGCCGCCCGCGGTCAGGAAGATGATGGGAATGTATTTGGAACGTTCCGCGCCGCGCATGTATTCGGCCAGCTCGAAGCCATTCATCTCCGGCATCTGTACGTCGACGAATGCCAATGCGAACTCGTGCTGCAGGACCAGCTCCAGCGCCTCGGTGCCCGAGCGTGCGGTGACGATGTCGGCGTCGTCCCGGCGCAGCAGGGCTTCCAGCGCGACCAGGTTTTCTTCAATGTCATCGACCACCAGGATGCGCGAGCGCTCGGTCATGCCGGCCTCCCGCTCAGCAACGTCGTCAGGCCAGAGGCTATGTCGTTGGGCGACCATACGTAAGTGGGCTCGAACAAGGTCAGCGCCGCGGCCGGCATGATGGCCACCTCGGCAGACAACGGCGATTGCACGATGGTCGTGCCTCCCGCCGCGTGAATCTCCTGCAAACCGGCGGCGCCATCTTCGCTGGCGCCGCTCAATAGAACACCGATGAGGCGCGCGCCATACACATCGGCCGCCGTCTCGAACAGCACGTCGATGGAAGGCCTGGAAAAATGCACCGGCGGATCGACCGAGAGCGCGAACGTGCCCTGGGATTCGATCAGCAAGTGATAACTCGGAGGTGCGATATAGACCGTGCCCGGCGCGAGCGGTTCCTTGTCTTCGGCCAGTTTGACGCGCAGCCCGGTATCGGCGCCGAGCAGTGCCGGCAGCCCGGTGGAATGCGCAGGCAGATGAAGTACAACGGTCACCGGGCACGCCAGGTCAGCGGGCAGCTCGCGCACTATCGTGCGCAAGACGTCGAGCGCGCCCGCTGAGCCACCGATGACTACCGCGACCGGAGCAGTCATCAATCCACCCTCCGATAGATCTTCTGCTCGCCGCTGACTTCCTGGAACCGATGCGCATGGGCCGAGAAGCGCACCGACTCCTTGGTGCCCAGACACAGGAAGCCGCGCCGGCACAACGCATCGCTGAACAGCCCGAGCGCCCGATCCTGCAAGGCCTTGTCGAAGTAGATCAGCACATTGCGGCACGACACCAGCTGCACTTCGGAAAAAATGCTGTCGGTGGCGAGGCTGTGGTCCGCGAAGGTGATGTGCTGTTTCAACTTCGGCGACATCACCGCGCTGTCCTTGGATGCATGATAGTAATCCGACAGCGAGCCGTGGCCACCGGCCGTGCGATGGTTCAGCGTGAATTGTTTCATCCGGTCGAGCGGATACACGCCCTTCTGCGCCTTGCGCAGGCTTTCATCGTTGATATCCGTGGCGTAGATCCGCGTGCGATCGAGCAGCCCTTCCTCGGCCAGCAGAATGGCGTATGAATACGCTTCCTCACCGGTGCTGCAGCCCGCGACCCAGAGCTTCAGCGACGGATAGGTCGCCAGCAGCGGTACGACCTGCTTGCGCACGGCCAGAAAGAACTCCGGATCCCGAAACAGATCGCTGACCTGCACGGTGAGATATTCGAGCAGGCGCGAAAACGCACTCTCATCGCGCAATACCCGTTCCTGCAACTGCGCCAGCGTCTGACACTGAAAATGCGACAGTGCCTGCAGCAGCCGCCGCTTCAACGACGCGGCGGCGTATTGGCGAAAGTCATAGTGATACCGCTGGTACAACGTTTCCAGCAGCTGGCGAATCTCTGTTTCCGAGATGTCCAGCCTCAACGCGGCGTTCCTCGCCGCGCCGGCATCCATATGCGCAGCAGCGACAGCAGTTTCTCGATGTCGATGGGCTTGGTGATGTAGTCGTTGGCGCCCGCCTGCAGACACTTCTGCCGATCGTCCGGCATGGCCTTGGCAGTCAGCGCGATGATGGGCAGGTTCGCCCAGCGGCGCTCGGCGCGGATCGCCCGTGTGGCTTCGAAGCCGTCCATCTCGGGCATCATGATGTCCATCAACACCAGATCGATATCTGGATTGCGCGCGAGCGCGTCGAGCGCTTCGCGACCGTTGCGAGCGATGTCCATGATCGCGCCGTGCGGCTCCAGCACGCGCGTGATCGCGAACACGTTGCGTACGTCGTCCTCCACCAGAAGGATGCGACACTTCTCGAACACCGAGTCGCGACTGCGCGCCACTCGCAACATGCGCTGCTGCTCCGCCGGCAGCGACGCTTCCACTCGATGCAGGAACAGGGTCACTTCATCCAGCAGCCGCTCGGGCGAGCGCGTGCCCTTGATGATGATGGACTTGGAGTAGCGCCGCAGCTGCTGCTCCTCGTCCGCCGACAGCGTACGGCCGGTGTAAACGATCACTGGCGGGAATGAATACGCTTCGTCGGTCGCCATCTTCTCCAGCAGCTCATAGCCCGACGCATCTGGCAATGCCAGGTCCAGCACCATGCAGTCGAAGGTCGAGGAACGCAGCTTCTCGAGCGCGTCGCCGGCCGAAGCGACCGCGACCGTCTGGACCTGCTCGGAGCGCAACAGATGTTCGATGCTGTCGCGTTGCATGGCGTTGTCTTCGACGATGAGCACGGCGCGAGTGGCGTCGTTGGCCTTACTGGCCAGCTTGGTGAGCGAGCTCAACAGCTGCTCGCGCTCGACCGGCTTGCGCAGCACGTTCGCCGCGCCCATCTCCAGCGCGACATGGGTGTAGTCGTGGCCCGAAACGACCTGCACCGGAATATGCCGGGTCGCCGGATCGTGCTTGAGCCGGTCGAGCACGGTCAGGCCGGTGTGATCCGGCAGGCGAATGTCGAGCACGATGGCGGTCGGTCGATGCTTCAGCGCCAGCTCGATGCCTTCGTCGGCCGTGGTCGCGATGATGCACTCGAATTGCAGACTCGATGCGAGCGTGGCGATGGTCTGCGCGAACGCTGCGTCATCCTCCACGATGAGCAGCAAGCGCGCACCATTGGAAATCGACGGCGCAGGCTGGGTGGTCCGCTCAGTGAGTCTGCTCTCACGAGCGCGCAACGGAGCGCTGACGGGCGGCGGCGGCGGAATGACATGGTCCGCTCGCTCTTCCTGCGCCGGCATGGCGCGCGGAAGTACCAGCGTAAACGTGCTGCCTACACCGAGCTCGCTGTGCAATTCGATGCGACCGCCGAGCATCGCGGCCAGCTCGCGCGAAATCGACAAGCCCAGACCGGTGCCGCCGAAGCGGCGGTTGGTGGTCCCGTCGGCCTGACGGAACGGCTCGAAAATGATCTCCTGCTTGTCCGGCGGAATGCCGATGCCCGTGTCTGCGACCGTGAACGCGATCTCGCCGCTTTCGGCGCGCGTGACAACCTGGAGCGAAACCTTGCCCTGCATGGTGAACTTCAGCGCATTCGACAGCAGGTTGCGCAGGATCTGGCGCAGCCGCTGCGAGTCCGTCTCCAGCTCGCTGGGCGCATCGGGCGCGAGCGTCAGCTCCAGCTCCACACGCTTCTGGCTGGCCATGGGCCGGAACATCTGCCCCATGTTGTCGAGCAATGAGCGCAGCCCGATGGTCTCGCGCTTCAGATCGATCTGCCGCGCTTCGATCTTCGACAGGTCCAGGATGTCGTTGATCAGCTCGAGCAGATCGTTGCCCGCGGAATAGATGTTCCGCGCGAACTTCACCTGCTCCTCGGTGAGATTGCCCGAGGGATTGTCGGCCAGCAGCTTCGCCAGGATCAGCGAGCTGTTCAGCGGCGTGCGCAGCTCGTGCGACATGTTGGCGAGGAATTCGGACTTGAACTGATTGGATCGCTCCAGCTCCCCGGCCTTGGCCAGCAGTTCGCGCCGCGCGGCGTCCAGATCGTCGTTCTGGTGCGCCAGCATCTGCATGTGCTCTTCGAGCTGAACATTGCTCTGCTCCAGCTCGGCCTGCTGCGCTTCCAGGCGTGCCTGGCTGTCGCGCAGCATGTTGCCCTGCTGTTCGAGCTCTTCATTGCTGACACGCAGCTCTTCCTGCTGGGTCTGCAGCTCTTCGGCCTGCCGCTGAGTCGCGCGCAGCAGCTCCTCCCGCTCGCTGCGCAAGCGAGCCGTCCGGATCGCCACCCCCATCGGCTCGCTCAACAGCTGTAGCAGCTCCAGATCGGCCGGGCCGATGACTTCGATGAAGCCCAGCTCCAGCGCGGCGATGGTGTCGCCGTCGGCGACCACGGGAGTCACGAGCAGCGTCTTGGGACGGATCGTGCCGAGCGCACCGGTGATTTCCAGCTCGCCCGCGGGCACCGAGCTCAAATGAATGGTCTTGCGATCCTTGAGCACCTGACCGATCAGTCCATCGCCGGCGGCGATGCTCACTCGCGCCGGATGGGCTGCCGGCACGGCGTAACCCCCGATGAAGACCGCACCCTCGGCGTCCTGGCGTGCATACAGCGCGCCGACGCTGGCCCCCAGGTACTCGCTGATGAACGAGGTGATGCGCTCGCCCACTTCGGTCAGCGACAGCTCGCCCAGCATCCGTTGCGAAAGGATGGACTGCGCCGTGCGCATCCACTCGTCTTTGCGCAACGACTGGCGCGTCATGATGGTCATGCGCGTCTGGAACGCGAATGCCCAGATCACGATGGTGGCGAAGGAGCGATTCAACATCGCGACGTTGGCCGCGCCGCCTTCGGGGGAGAACATGAAATCGATCATGATCAGCAGGGTCGAGAGCCCCGCGACCGCCAGCGGCGCGCCCGGCCGGGTCAGGAAGATGCAGGCCCCGAGCGGAATGAGATAGAACAGCCAGGTCGCCACGCCGATCCGGGTCTGCAGGTCGACCACGAAGATCGCGAGCATGCTCGCGGCAATGAACACATACCAACCGTCGTGCGTCTCTTTCTCGAAACGTTTGCGCATATCGCTGTTTTGAATTCCGCTGGATGCCACGGCGTCAGGAATCTGGCCGCGACTTAATAATTGGCATGACGCGGACAACGAACCAGAGCGGGGAAAGTTCCCGCTGCGGGTCAGTTTTTTGCAGGCCGCGGGGTCAGCCGCTTGTAGAAGATGTGAGTGGCGCAGAACGCGCCGTCGGGCATGAGCGCGAAATCCGGGATGGTGCCGCTGTACTGCCAGCCATGGCGCCGATACAGACGCTCGGCGGCATCGCTGGCGGTGTCGAGCACGAGCACGGTCTTGCCCACGCTCGCCGCACCTTCTTCAGCCGCGGTCAGCAGGGCTGCACCGACCCCGAGCTGACGCGCCTTCCGGTGCACCAGCATTTTCGAAAGATCGCCTCGATGCGGCTGGTTCTCCGGCAGGTCCAGCACCACCTGCACGGTGCCGACGATCGCGCCTGAAGCGTCTTCGGCGGCGAAGATCATCCGCTCGCCGCGGGCCGCGCTGTCCGCGGCCTTGACCCAGAAGGCGCGTGCCTTCTCCATCGTCATCGGCAGCATGAAACTCACCGAGGCGCCGCCTTCGACGCAGTCGATCAGCACTTCGCTCAAGCCCCGAATTTCCCGTTCGCCGATGACTTGCAGGCGACGAATCCGAATGCCGTCCGGCATGTGAAGTCCTTTGCAGGTCCTGGCCTGCGCGTGCAGAAAAGATAGACAGGCGCGCAGATCTGTTCAATGGCTGGCACAGAGGCGCGGCAGGGATGATACTGTATATAACCCCATATCCGCAGCATCCCATGTCGACCGGGAATCCCCCGACGCCGGCGCCCGCGCCAGCCATCTGTGTCACCGCTCCGGCACCCCTGTCGGTGGCCGTGCGAGTGTTGTGCCAATTCACCGCCAAGCGCGGCGATCTGGACCTGCGCTTCACGCCCGCGCCCAGCGCTCGCGAAGGCATGGCTGGCCATCTGATCGTCGCGAATCGTCGCGGCCGCGATTATCAAACCGAGCTGACGCTGGAAGGCACGCACGATGGCCTGCAAGTGCGCGGTCGCGCCGATGGTTATGACAACAACGCGCGCCGCCTCGATGAATGCAAAACGTATCGCGGCGACCTGGCCCGCATGCCCGACAATCACCGCGCCCTGCATTGGGCTCAAGCGAAAATGTATGGCGCGATGCTGTGTCGGAAGCAGCAACTGCGCGAGCTTCGGGTCGCGCTCGTCTACTACGACGTCGATAGCGAGCAGGAGACCGTGCTGGCAGAAGATTTCAGCGCGGAAGAGTTGCAGGCGTTCTTCGAAGAGCATTCCGCCCGGTACGCCGCGTGGGCGCGCTCGGAGCTGGGGTATCGCCAGGCGCGCGATCGGGCGCTGCTGGCGCTGAGCTTTCCCTTCGAGTTCTATCCAGCGCAGCGACTACTGGCCGAGACGGTGTATCGGGCCGCCGCGTCGGGCGAACATCTGCTCGCGCAAGCCCCCACGGGAGTCGGCAAGACCCTGGGCACGCTGTTTCCCATGCTCAAGGCCCTGGGCGCGCGGAAGATCGATCGCATCTTCTATCTGACTGCGAAGACCACCGGGCGTCAGCTCGCGCTCGACGCCTTGCAGGCACTGACGCCGCCGGATCTCAAATTGCGGGTTCTGGAAATCACGGCGCGCGAGAAGGTTTGCAGATATCCGGACTCGGCCTGTCACGGCGACTCCTGCCCGCTCGCCAGGAAATTCTATGACCGCTTGCCGGGCGCGAGAGCCGCGGCACTCCAGCGCGGCACGATGACGCAAAAGGTCATTGGCGAGGTCGCCACCGAGCATGGGCTCTGCCCCTATTTCCTGTCGCAGGAACTGGCGCGCTGGAGCGACGTGGTGATCGGCGATTACAACTATTACTTCGATCAAAGCGCGTTCCTGTACGGGCTCGCGCAGGAGCAGGGCTGGCGCGTCGGCGTGTTGGTCGACGAAGCGCACAACCTGATCGAGCGTTCCCGGCGCATGTATTCGGCGGCCATCGACGCGGAGACGCTCCGACGAGCGCGCAAGGAATCGCCGCCCTTGCTCAGAAGCGCCATTCAACGCCTCAGCACTCAATTCCAGCGCATCGCCGATGCGCAACAGGTGCCGTACCAGGTCCATGAGCTGCCGCCGAAGTCCTTGCTGAGGGCGCTGGACACCTACATCAGCCAGCAGAGCGCACTCGCCGATCAGGCGGTGCTGTTCCCGGAACACGTGCAGAAACTGTTTTTCGACGCGCTGGCGTTTCATGGGCTCGCCGAGGACTTCGCGGAACATTCGTTGTTCGACATCACCCATCCGGAGCACGCGACCTTCACGATCCGCAACGTCGTGCCTGCGCCGTTCCTCAAACCGCGCTTCGCCCAGACGACCTGTGTAGTCCTGTTCTCGGCCACGCTGTCGCCGCGCGAGTTCTATCTGGACTTGCTGAGCTTGCCTGACAGCACACGCTGGCTGGACGTGGAATCTCCGTTCTCGCCGGAGCAGCTCGACGTGCAACTGGTGCAGCACATTTCCACGAGGTATCAGCATCGCGACGATTCGATCGCGCCAA
>Ga0164243_10011473_pt1 | contig 12637 bp, 6 predicted proteins | sample OricompcompostOP_FD_108781 | JGI IMG/M metagenome (GOLD analysis project Ga0164243, IMG submission 108781) | Organic Plus compost microbial communities from Emeryville, California, USA - Original compost - Organic plus compost (OP) | ecosystem: Engineered > Solid waste > Mixed feedstock >...
ATCCGATCTGGTTAAAATATTTGCTATCCATACCAGAAAGGATCGAAATGATATTTCCGATGAGCCATTATATTCTAAGCGCTCATCACTCTCGCCCGTCTTTTTCACCTTTTGTTACTCTTTATTGATTTCCTTTCTTACTTTATTCCAGATGCTAAGAAATTTCCTTTATTTCGTAAGGATCATGCGTAATTTCATAATACTTCCCACTTTCATCCATGCCAATAAAATCTCCATCCTCAAGATCTTGAAGGTGATAATACATCTTACCATCCAGTTCTACTTCATATACATTATCCGGTGAAACTTTTCTAAGATAATCAGATCGCAACAGTGGCTTAATCTTCTCATACAATTGGTTGGTATTGTACTGAACCCGCAACTTCGAGGTGTCGATTCTGTGAATATCTAGTTTCACATTTTTGTTATTGGGCGTTGAATAGCCGATGACTAAACCATAGTATACAATAATCTCAAAATCTATATAAGACTGAGATAAATTATCAAAAACCTTTACTCCTTTAATTACAAAGCCGGTATCACTTTTTCTCTCATATTTTTTAGATACACTTCCATCATAACTAAATCCAACAAAATTAGGACGAACAGTTGAACCAAAACTCACCCTTTTCAGCAACCCATCCTGAATTTGCTCTTTTAAATAATTAAACTCAGGAGGCATTGCACAAAAAATATTGATCAATACCTGTTTTTCCCATTCTTCAACTTTTGACCGCTTAAAAAGATTAAACATAATTCTAAGGAAATTTTGTGAACCAATTATACTTGCCAAACCATCCCACCTCTGGTTTTATCCCTGCTCTTAAAAAATTAAAACGGTAGGAATCTATTAACGAATGCTGAATGGTATTTAGTTTCCAAACATTAAGTCTATTGTTAACTAGCCAATTCGGCAAATTATATGCACGTTGAACTCTTTGTGTAATAAAAATGTGTGCATACTCTTTGCTGATCCGTTGGGTTACTTTCTCACCCGCTGCATTAGTTGTTTCTACCAGCTTTAAAGTCTCAGTCCCCCCTCTCGCCGCTTTATATTGATTAAATGTCTTTCCCCCCCGAAACCATTTGAAAAATCTAGCCTTCAGTGACAGTCTTCCCCCCGCTGCAATCGCTCCTTGCTCAGCAGCTATAGTAATCCCACTCGCTGCAATTCCTTTAAGTCCAAAACCAGAAATTGTCTCAGCTCCAATGCAAAGTAATCTGTAATGAATATAAAAGAATTTCTTTGGCTTTCAACTAAGAAATTTCCTTTATTTCATATGGGTCATGCGTGATTTCATAATACTTCCCATTGTCATCCATGCCAATAAAATCACCATCCTCGAGGTCCTGAAGGTGATAATAAATCTTACCGTCAAGTTCTACCTCATAAACATCATCGGGAGACACTGACCTAACATACGCAGGTTTCAACAAAGGTCTAATTTTATCATATAAGGGGTTAATATCATATTGTATTTTTAGATCACTTACATCAATTTTATTAATATCGATGGATATCTTTTTATTATTTGGTGTTGAATAACCTATTACTAATCCATGAGAGATATGAATTTCAAAATCAATAAAAGATTTTGACACCTCATCATACACTCTTACCCCTTTAATTTCGAATCCATTGTCCTGCTTTCTTTCAAATTTACCTACCACATCGCGATTGTAGCTAAAACCAACATAATTTGGGATAGGAGTAGAAATAAAAAAAACTCGTTTAAGTATTCCCTCTTCAACTTGATCGCACAAATAATGAAATTCGGGTGGCATTTTCGAGAAAACGTTAATGAGTAGTTGTCGTTCCCACAATTCCACTTTTGTTCGTTTAAAAAGATTAAGCATAAGTCAATTAAAAGATTTGGTGAACCAATTATACTTCCTGAACCAACCAACGTCAGGTTTTAGTCCAGCTCTTAAAAATCTGAAGCGATAAGAATCAATCAATGAATGTTGAATAGTGTTAAGTTTCCAGACATTTAGTCTATTATTTACCAACCAATTTGGCAAATTATATGCACGTTGAGTCCTTTGTGTAATAAATATGTGCGCAAATTCTTCACTTATTCTTTGTTTAACTTTTGTCCCTGCTGCATTCGTTGTTGGTATTTCTGCTAACGTTTCTGTTCCTCCTCTTGCCGCTTTATATTGATTAAACGTCTTTCCTCCTCGAAACCACTTTAAAAATCTAGCTTTCAAAGATAACCTCTGACCCGCTGCAATCGCTCCTTGCTCAGCAGCTATAGTAATCCCACTCGCTGCAATTGCTTCAAGACCAAAACCTGCAATTATCTCAACTCCAGGTGCAAAGTAGTCCGTAACGAATATAAATGATTTTTTTTGACTTCCAACTGCGTCCGCGAACGCCTGGGATGACCACTCGTAAGGTGCAGATACGCGTTGGGAGGCAGGGAAGCCATCAATTAGCCTATTTGCCGAAATGGTAACTTCAGGCAAATTGATCTGGCGCATTGGTTGGTAGGCAGCCTTTATTGCATTATTCCATTTGGCCACATCAAGATCAAATTTCGGTCGATTAGCAGCACTGGCAGCTATGGCAATCCGACTAAAGCCATTTGCTTCAAAATTGCGGAATAAGCCATCAAATGTGCTATTAGATAGCCGTGAGCCATACACCGTAACTCCATCGAGTTGAATAGCGGGCATACCGCCTTGTCCGAACCCAAAAGCATATTGAAGCCATGTCCAGAATGGGTCATCACCGTCTGGATCTGCAAAAGACATTGGATTGTTGAAATTGCTATTGTATGGTGAAATACCTGTATAGTCGAAAGCAGCGGGGTCCATCTGCCACCAACGGCCAATCTGTGGATCTAGCGTCCTGTATAACGCGTCATATTGGTTTAACCCTATCTCCGTTGTCTGTTCTATGCCGTTATAATTGAACCTATTTTCGGCATAGCGATTTTTCAGCGCCCTGGAACTGATGCCGGCCATGGTGAGCCCAAACGGATAATAGTGCGTTTCTTCAAGAAGGGGACCAGCATTGTGCGTAACTACAATATTGTCAAAATACACATCCTGAATACTTTCATTGCTGGTATAGACGTATAAAAAACCTGTCTTGCTGACAACAAACCGGCCAGTTGCAAGAGTCTGTAGCTGATCCGGACTTCCCTGCACCTGTCTTACCCCGCTGTTGGCATCGACCATGTTCAACTGTTCATCAAAAAGCACATAACTTAGGTATGCCTTCGGCATATTCGCCTGATTTTGTGTTGGGTCCTTTTGCTGCAATTGTTGATAACCAGCGCTGGAAAAGCTTGTTGCAATCGGAGAACCACTACCTGTTCCATTTCCATGTGGACCATCTGATGGGGCGGCGGGATTAGCCACAAATGCCTGGACGATGGCCGTTAGCATGGCCGATGGCGTAGTGCTGGAGGTACTGGCAGCGGTAGATTTATAAAAAGCCTTAGCCCCGATCTGAATGGTATCTCCGGACATTACACGAAGCACCAGTGCGGGTCCTATCTTGTTCCCGCCTGCACTTGCGTTCAGCTTGGAAACATAATCATTTGGAGAGGTAGTGGGATCTGATGGGTAACCAACTGGCTTTGCCGCCCGGGTAGTATTAATATTGGCAAAAAGCGCATTCTCAGTGGCAGAATTGGCCGATTCCATCGTTGCCGCATATACAGCAGCAGATGTCTCTTCAGTTAAAACTAACCGGGTATTGCCAAGGTGGTCTGTTAGGAAATAATCATACACCGGTATAGGACTTAATCCCGTGCGATAAATCATTCTCACCCTGCCCTCATCGGTTCCAAAATAAATTAGTGAATCATTTCTATAAACAAACCCATTCAGGTAATCATATGTACTGGTAGAAGCAGGCGGTGTAAGGTCAGTTACCTTTTTTCTATGTTTATTGCCTGCGGCGTCAAACACGTTTTCCAAATAACCCTTGCCCGTTATCGCTATGCTATCCGGAAGACTCAGATAGTTGTATCGCTTTACAACTAGTGATCTGTTATTATCGGTCACAAGGTTACCGCTGTTATCAAAAGTGTAGTCTTGCGTTTCATTATTGGCGCTCTCACGAAAATCGCCAAGTTGGCTTTGAGCATCATTTCTTTTATCAGTTACAAAACGGAGCTGATTGCTATTAGGCGCATAACCGAACTTCAGACTATCTATTGCCACTATCGACACCCCCTTCATACCCATCTGCTGAAATCCCAAGATGTTGCCATTCACATCATAGGAAAGATCTTTAAGAGTATAATCTACTTTATCTTTTGTCCAATTGGCAGCACCTTGGTTTTGCTGTGAGAAATCCGCCGTTGTGATTCGACCAGCCGCATCGTAGGTAAATCCAAGAGATCTGGCTATCCCATCACCTCTCGACTTCCAGCGAGTGCCGGCTAACTCACCCCCGTACTGATTGGTGCTGTATCCATAATCATATGCCAGGTCCTGTCCAAACCAGTTACTGGTACTGTTAGCCGTGTTGATAAAGTCTTTATTGACCGTTTTGACATCTCCCTGGATATCATATTCATAATTCTGCGTCTCAATGGCATTAGCGCCATTAATGCCTATGCGCTTGGTCTTAACCTGGTTTGCCTCATTATAGGAATAGGAAGCAAGTGTTTTAACAGGCGTAGCATTATCATTCACCTGGGTAGAGACGTCTACAAGATTGCCCGCAGCATCATAGCGCAGCATACGTAACACGGTTGTCTGCGGTGTCACCGTACTACGCGGGTTGGTATGACGAAGGTAAGTACTCAGCACTTTACCCGAAAAGTCATAAAGAAATGTGGCTACTTCCTTGCCTGCATTGAGATTATCGGAGATTTGCTGAATTTTTCTGCCTTTATCATTGTAGTAAATGGTAGTAGCAAGAAACTGGGTGGTATTAAGCACCCGGAGCCTTACGCCGGTAAGTTGGGAAATGGTTCGGTGGCTAATTCCAGTATTTATTTCCGCATATGGGTTTGTTCCCGCCTGAGGTTTTGTCAGATCCGTACTGACTGCCGCCTGCACGCCCGGAAACGAGTAGTTGTCGTCATAGTAAAAGAATGCCAGATCTGTCAGCAAAGACGCAGAAAATGGGAATGTACCAGGTGTAGCAGCATTAACCTGGCTTTGCACTGCATCACGCGTTACTGCCCCCGATTGGTATAGAGCAACACGGGTTATCCTGTCAAGATCATCGTAATAGGCAAGTGTCCATTGTCCTTTTGATTTCAGATTACCGTCACGCCATAAAACAGGTCTGTTTTTGGTATCATAAACAGTTTCCAATGAATCGGCCCCCGGAGGCTTCGCAATGATATTGCGCCCGCGTTCATCATAGCGAAAGCCATAACATAGACCCGCAGCTACGCCACTCAAACTCCACGAACCCAGCACCGATTGAACGGCAAGCGGGGGAATAACATAATTAAGATTACCCAGTGCGTCATATACAAAATAGGTACATAGCCAACCTACATGCCCGGCGCCCGGGCTTGCCGTCGCCTGCACCTTACGCAGCACTATTTGCCCGGCGCGATCCTGAAACTCCACAGTTTTGAATCCCCGCTGGTCTGTATAGATGGTTTTATATAGCTGACCGGCTGCATATAAACCGGTGGAAACCGGAATGGCATTTCCTGCCTGCGCGACCCAGATCCGTACCGAGTCGGCAGTTACATTGGATGAGGTATACTCCGTGACGGGCCTGTTGCCTCCCTCCTTGGCCCAACTGCTACCAGGTTGGAACACTTTAATAGGGGTAGATGACGGGGAACTTTCAAATTCAGTTTGCTGGTAAAAAATACTGTCTGCCGCAACGCCAGGATTAAGCGTCGCATTTCTATAAAATGTACGCTGTCCGCCTACCGGGTCAAGTTTGAATTTACCATCATTCATATTGGCCGTCTGCGCGCTATAGGGAAGCAACTCATATTGACTACGCCCAAACACATCGTATAAATAGGGTTGCACAAAGTCTTTTCCTGTCGGGCTAATGCCCTTAGCAACTTCCTGGACTATCCTTCCCCAGCTATCCGTATACTGGGTATACTGGCGGACTTCGCCTACTGTCCTGGCGGTAGCGGTTACGGTTATTGGATCTTGTGTGGGCATTTGAGGCTCCCAACTGCGAACATAACTAATCGTTGGATTTACATAGGCATTTGGCTGGGGCGCGGGAATTGCTACCGGGCGAGTTGAGGTAGACGGGGTTACCTGTGAAGTTCCCTTAATAGCCAGTAACAAGCATACTACCAACAACCAAGAAAAATATTTGGAGTTTAATAACATGATCTGGAATTTTTCGATTAACATTTTGGGGTCAAGGACAAGCGACATACCTGCCATAGTATTTTATGCTATGTGATCCGTCTGAGAACCTGTACCAATAGCCTTCCCTACATTGCGTCCCTCCGTCCACATAGTCTACAAACGTTTCTTTAAAGCCTTTTTCACACCTGCCATTTATTACGGCCCTGTCTTCTCCCAAACACTGGCACTGTCCATTTTGGTTAGCATAATTTTGCCCGTTTGTTTGAACATCGCCGTATGCTAGGTTATTGGCCGTTTCCTGATCATCGGCTACATAAGTACCCGCCGGAACGGTGTAGGGGACAGACGACGGTGTAAATCCAATACCGCAACCTTGTTTGGTAAATACCTGTGTAACGGCCACATTGCTGTAACTGCCACCTCCGCAGGTCTCCGGCTGCCCGTAATAGTTGTAACAAATCCTTTTCAAAATGTTACCATACTGGTCACGCACAATACTCAGCCGGCTCATACCGTCATATTCATAAAACTTTACCCTACCATTCTGATCTGATTCCGAACTGATATTGCCTGATGGCAGGTAGGTGTAGGTGCCGATGACGGCATCTGTTGGATATACCCTCACTTCGTCGATGGCGTCCCCCTCGGTCAGTGTCATACCATTTGTATACGGTTTAGCAATGTATGTCCATTGTGTCCCTGTTCTATACCAGTAATCAATACGATAAGAACGGCTGTTGGGGATGGTAAAGGGAACCGTGAAATCGCCAGGTTTAAACCGCTGACCAATAAATGGCTTACCAACTGACAAATAACTGCTGTCTTCAAAACTTTCGTAATAAAACTCGGCAGCAACCGTATTGGTTTGATCTGTATAATAGCTATAATAGACGCGGTTAGGATTGGCTGATGTAGTAGGGCTTACAGCAAATTGATCTGTCGTTAAAGTATATATTCCTGCCTTTAAATTGCCGAAGATGATGCTAACCGGGTAGGTACTTTTCCTGTTATCCCATGTTTCATTGAGTGTGCCAGGAGACAACACCTTGCATAAGTATCCTGATTTGGTAATTGCCGGACTGCCACCAGTAAGCGTATAATGGCAATAACGGGATTCTGGCGACAGTACCTCTAGTTTGATATAAACCGTTCCGGGCTGTGACAGCGTGAACGTAACTGATTTGGTTTCTCCAACATTAGCCGTAATGGTTCCTGATGTCGCTGCACCAGGTGATGCGTTAACCTTATCCTGACGTGCCGCGTTGGCATTCTGAACAACAGCGACCACACGCTCACCATTATAGCCCCACTTATAACTTTGTTTAGGACCAGCCTGGGATACAATGGTCACCACCCTGCCACTATCATCGTAGGTAATAGCCTGCTGACGAATATTTAACGATGGTAACCGGTTGAGAACTGCCGGATTAAAATTACCAGCCGCACTTGCCGGTAAAGGAGCCGACGTTTGAAGCTGGAATTGTTGCTCGACGTTAATATTCCCTGTTATCTGCGGTTTAAAATCGCTTATTGTTGCATCCAACAAGAATTGGGCGCCAGGTTTTAGCTGCCATGTTTCACGAGACACCAGCGTGCTAATGGCGCCTGCGTCTTTAAGTCTGTTTAAGGCGGCTAAGGAGCTGCCGTAATCAGCAGCGTAATAGTAACGTTCCTGAATTGTGTCGCCTATGCTGTTAACGGAAGTAATTGTCTTTGGGTAATAATAGTTGACATCATTAACATAGGTCTTTGTGGTTTGAGTCACAAGTCCTGTACTATCGTAATCCTTCATTACAGTACTGGTTAGTTCCGCATTACCGGCAAGGGGATAATAACCATCAGATATTATTTTTGTTCTCGACGCCGCGTTGGGAGCAAAGCTGTTTTCAAAGCACATCAGCATTTTGGTAGCCTTATATCTGGCAGAATATTGAGAGGTAGGATTTAGAGCCCTCTGGGTGAATTTGTATGTATTTATCAGTTCGGATACTGGGCGGTTATTTTTATCTAATTCAAGTTTTCTCTTCAATAGACCATACATCCAGGGCAAACAACGTGTTCTGTCGGAATATGGAGCGGAAAGGACAGGCACTGCCAATGCAAAATCCGACGGTGAGGTAAACTCGTAGATTGTCTTTCCTATATTACTGCTGCCACTTCCCTCCAGCACCTCCACCCGCTGATACATGTGTGGCAACAGATTGTTTTTGGAGGGGTGATTGCTTAGCTGGTAGGCATTAGTTATTGAATCTGACCTTGGCGTAGTCGGGGATGATGAGGGCTGGAACAAATTTGAAATAATAGTAATTGCCATCGCTGCAAATATGTTGAAAGACAATTGCCCGGAGATCTGGGCAAAGCTCAGGCTATTGGCGTAGGCATTGATGGCAATAGGCGCAGCGGCCATACCGACATTATAGGCCATATTGGCCGCATAGTACCTGGAAGTACCAAACGGAATGATAGAAGTGGTAACAACCGTATCTTTATACAGGGGAGGTTCATATCCCCAGGCAGAAATGGTACTGTCCTCCCTGACATAGCGATATTCCCTGATTACTTTTTTGTTGCTGTCTAACATGTCAGTTAAAATTGTTCTACCAACACGGACACCTCCTGTGTTTACAACACTTGCGCCATATTTTTCATTATTTATTTGATACTCGAAATTAAGCCGACCACCAGTCGGATAAGTGACCTGCTTCAAAGTTCCCAAAACTGCCTCTCCATTGCCATTAACATTTCGCTGATTTTCACTAGATAAACCTCTGGCGTTATTGAAAGTCGTATTATCATTACTGTAATAATCGTATAAGGTACTTCCATTAAAATAGCCAAAATGATCTTGAGCGGCCCAGGTTCTTGGTGGTACATAAGAGGCGACGCCAGACAGGTTTTTGTCATGATAATAGTCAAAAAGATAAGGAGGCTCCATCGAGGTAAACTGACCCGTCTTCTGCACTGACCATAATGCAAGCCTTGCATCCGGTAAATCCGCAGCGGGAAAAACATAATCGAAATCACGGTATTTCTCTCTTGAAAAATACCGGTACTTGAAAAGGTAGCCGGATGCGGTTTGTCCTTTACTTTTTATTAATATTTGCTTGAGTGGCTTTTCTCCTGGCATATCGGCCTGGGCGTCATAATAGGTAAAATCCACACTTGTATTACTTGCGCTAATAGAAATATTCTGTAGTCGTTTTTTCGTTCCTGAATACCAGTGCTGTATTGATTGTGTTGAAAAATCTTGTTTGTAGTCCGGGGGCGATGTCATAACTGTATATATCCCTTCATAACCTGTCACATAACTCAAAGGATAGTCTGAATAATTGAAGGTAATGGTATGGCCAGTAAACGGATCAAATATTTCGGACAGATGCCAGGCTGTCACCACACTGTAGGGTGATATGTTTTTATTTTGATAGATCAGCGTTTGTCCCGAGCTTGTTGTGACCTGGCTGCCCTTCTCATAAGTAACAATGTTTGAGGTTTCGATGGCCGAAAACTTATATTTTATCCCTTTCTCATCGGTAATGATAAACCCATTGATTCGCGTGATAATATTAGCTGCGCGCTGGTCCTTTTCTGTCTTTTCGATTGACAGCATAAAATTTGCACCTGGAAAAATATACCCATCTTTAGTAAGAGTAAAGCTACCGGACCTATTACCAAAGCGGAAAACGAACATATCCAATTCGCGGTCTGCAATCACCGAAGAATCAGGGCGGTAAGAGTTAATTTGACTGGTACCTAACGGTATCCAGGCAGCCTTTGCGGGAATTCCAGCAGCCATATTGTAGGGAGAATATAAGTATCCGTCAGCATACCTGACGCCTCCATATGTGCCTCCAATCTGGTCGTCTGGTTCACCGACTGTAGCACGTACGATGCTGCCACCCACAAGCAGCTCCCATCCCAGGCCTACAATACCGGGCGTTTCATTAACTTTTATTCCACCGCCACCCGAATAATTCAAACTAATGGTCGTTTTTAATCTCTCCCCATCATCGTAGTTAAATAAGGGCAAACTAAAAGTTGCTTTTCCGGTAGGTAGGTCTACCTGGGCCTTCGCAATACTAAAAAACAGTAACAGGAAAACGGATAAGGGTTTACATTTTTTTAGGGACATATAATCGATATTTTAGGGAACGGAGTTAATTGAAGTTCGGGATATAGGCTATCATCTAAACTTGCAGGTTAACCGAATCGAGACTTAGCAGATTTTCTACTCTTTTTTTGAAAATTAATACTTATTTTAATAATTAGGAATCCAAATTTTTACTTGGAAAGTTTAAAAAAGATAATTCCTAAATATTATCATTCAGTGGCAGGATTTAATGGGGCACCCTTTAAAATAACCAGGGGCCGACTAAAAAGCTCTTTTACTTTTTGGTCAGCCCCCATCATTATTATCTGCACTTAAAATTACGGCTCAAATCATTTACTTACGGGCGTAAACGTTTCCATGGTTACAGCCCTGTCCCTCATCACCAGCGTATCCGTTGTGGAAACTTTCATGCCAGGCAATGTAACCTGGTAGCTGAGATAAAGCGCATCCCTGTCTTTATTCCCCCAACTGTTCTTCTCTCCTCTTTTCACAAACTGTCCGCTGCCGGTCGCTGTAAAATTCCCGTTAGCAGCAGTAATCGTGCATTTGTTGTTATCATCGAACGTGAGCAGCAGTGTGCAATAGATATTCACGCCGTTCTTATCTTTGAAGACCACCGGAAACTCCAGTTCTTTCAGTGACCTGGTGTTTAGCCTATTCACTTCGTCATCTTCCACGTATTGCTTATGCCTTACTACTGTCTGATCCAGCTCCCCGGTGAATACATCCTTTCCCCTGCGCAGGTAGTTGCCATGCCAGGTATTCACATACTTAACGGCATAGAGGATGAAATCTTTCCCTTTCAGTATAGAGTCGGCAAACGATTTATTGGTAATGCGCAATGGGATCACATAGGTGTTTTTAATCGCCTTCGGATCTTTGAAAAATGCGTCGGTCAGCTGTACTTCTACCCCGCCTGTCAGACCTCCTTCAGGAATAATGATGTTATTAGCCGCCAATGTAAAATAATTGGCAGGCATAGGCAGTACCTCATCTTTTCCTACACCGAATAACAAACCATTACCCAGCAGTGAATTATCTACCGCGATGCCGATACTGAGGTCTTTCTTGCTGTAGTACACACCGCCGGTTGTAGCCATGATCTTACATTTGCCCTGGTTATCCAGTTCGGTGCTGAATATATCTTCTCCGAAAGTGATGGTACGAACAGGATACTGGTACGCAAAATATACTGTCTGGTATTTGTAGTCGGGAAACGTCACCTCTTTATTGCATGCTGTAAAGGCAAGCAGCAGCATGACTGGTATTAAAAACTTCTTCATCTTTACTATTTTCAAAAGTCATTTAAATTTTGTTCTGCTAGCGCCATCCTTTATTCTGCTCTAAAGCTCCGAACTTAAGTATCTCGCCGTACGGGATAGGACCATAAACCATGAATGGCTGGAACTGCCGGCTTTCCACGTTAATTATGGAAGGCGTGTTATTCCGGATGCTGACCCCTTTAGCGGTTTCGCTCAGCGTCATTTTCCAGCGACGCAGGTCCCAGAAGCGGAATCCTTCAAAACAGAGTTCTATTCTTCGTTCGTTCCTGATCAGTTCTCTCATCTGGTCTTTATTGCCTTTTGCTTCTTCCAGGTAAGGATCTCCGTTTGTTGCTCCTACCCCTGCCCGTTTGCGGATCGCTTTGATCACATCATAGGCCGAGTACCCGTATTTGCCGGCGCCAACGGGCCCCCATGCTTCGTTGGCCGCTTCTGCGTAGTTGAGGAATATTTCTGTGTACCGGATATGCGGCTTGTAGTGCCGCTGATTGTTAGCGGAATTTGGATTCAGGTTTACATCCTGCCGCAGCAACTTGCGGAGATAGTAGCCTGTCCTGGTAGAAGTTTCTACTTTGTTCAGCGCGTCGTTGGTGGGTCCGTCGATCGCTGTATTGATAGCAATGTTATTAGGTCCGGCTGTACCGCCATTCACCAGTATGAACAACCTTAACCGCGGGTCTCTGCCGATATATGGGTTAGATGCGTCATACCCGCTGCCGGCACTGTTGATAGGTAATCCATTTGCCATAGGAAAAGCATCTACCAGGTTCTGAGTGGGGTTGATACGACCATTGCCGAAAAGACTTGGAGGAAAATTTGCCTGTTCCAGGTCCCGGTTATCGCCGTAGTTATTTCTCCAAAGTATTTCGTTGGGATTAGCGCCATCAGCCAGGCCGGCAATTTCAGCAGCGTTGGAATACCAGGTGAGGCCATTGGATGCCAGGGCATTGATACCACCTTTTAAGGAAATGACCTC
>Ga0164243_10011474_pt1 | contig 12636 bp, 7 predicted proteins | sample OricompcompostOP_FD_108781 | JGI IMG/M metagenome (GOLD analysis project Ga0164243, IMG submission 108781) | Organic Plus compost microbial communities from Emeryville, California, USA - Original compost - Organic plus compost (OP) | ecosystem: Engineered > Solid waste > Mixed feedstock >...
GAAGCGACCCGGGCCCCGCCGGCGGTCCCCCGAGGGGCCGTCCGCCCAAGGCGGTGCTGGCCGGACTCGCCGTCGTGGGCGCGCTGCTGATCGCCGTACCCTTCCTCCTCCTCGGCGGTGGTGACGACGAGGAGAAGAAGCCCGCCGCGCGCACCGGGAACGCCCCGCACGCGTCAGCTCCGACCGGGCCCGGAGCCGACGGGGCGGACGGCAAGGGCACCGAGGACGGCCGGCAGCACCCGGGCGACAAGGACGGCCAGCACGGTGACGACGGCAAGCACGGTGCGAAGAAGTCCGACGGTGCTGCGGGCACCGAGAACGGCCGGGCCGGACACGGCGGCGAGGGGCACCCCGCCTCCGGGGGAGCGCCCGACGCGGGGCAGGGCACCAAGACGTCTCCGGGCCACAGCGGCGGGTCCAGCAACAGCACGGTGTCGTCGGCCGGCACCGACTACTCCACCCGCAAGAACGTCCGCATCAAGAACGCCTTCTACGGATACTGCGCCGACATTCCCGGCACCGGCCCCGGACAGCCCGACGGACCGGTCAACGTGGACACCTGCGCGGGCGGTTCCCCCGACAACCAGCGCTGGGACTTCGTCCGCCACGGGCGGCGCGGCGGCTCCGGCGGTGCCTACCTCTTCGAGATCCGCAATCGCACGGACGGCAGGTGCATGGACCTGTCCGGTTCCGGACGCCTGCCGGCAGGCACCCTGGTGATCGAGACCGCGTGCGCGGGCAAGGGAAACCAGCTGTGGTGGGCCGAGAAACGCGGCGGAGGCCGCCTGTGGCTGCACAACTCCGGCAGCGGACAGCAGTGTCTGAACGTGCAGGGCGCGGCCGGCGTCGCCAACATCAACGCCCGGCTGGAGATCCAGCCCTGCCGCGGCGGTGACGACCACGAGTGGAAGCTGTAGGTGTGCGGCCGTCGGCGGACTCCGGTCATCCGCCCGCCATCTTCACTCCGTACACTCCAAGCTTCCTGGAGTGGCAGGTCACTTCGCTCCCGTACGAGGACCGACCAGGTGACCGCGTCATGAAACGAGAACCCGGGTCTGTGCGCCGCACCGGCCGGGGCGGGTACGAAGGAGAGACGACGTGAGCCGTTCCGGCGGTGGCCGGTCGTGGTGGTTCGGCGGTCGGGGCAAAGCGGAGCGGGCGGCCGGGCGGTCCACCGCGTCCGCCGCCCCGCCGAAGGACGCCGACGCCACTGAACCGGAGAACGGCGCGCCGCTGCTCGCCGAGGAGTACGGTGCGCTGGTCCTGCTGCGCGCCGCCCACGACACCACGATCAGCCAGACCGATGTCAACGAACTGTCCGACCTGCTCGGCGCCGAAGAGGGCATCACCACCGTCGTCACCGGCGCGGTCGGCCCGGGCGGCGCCTCGGCGGAGGAGTTCTGGCCGCGGCTGAGCGAAGTGTTCGACACCGTACGCGGGGAGGGCACGCGCACGGTGCGGCTCGTCATGTCCGGCGCGGGGGAGGACCTGCCGGAACGGCCCTCCGTCGCCCGGCGGGTGGCGGACGCCTGGGAACTGGAGGTGATCGCCCCGGACGGCGAGGTCCAGATCGTCCCCGGCGGCTCCCTCTTCGTCCGCCCCGACCCGCCCGGGGCCCGCGGCTGGTGGAGCTTCTCACCCGGGGCGCGGCCCGTCGCCCTGGGCACGCGCCAGCCCGCACCCGCCTGGCAGGACGGCATCGAGCAGGTGCCCGAACGCACCGACAGCGGCTGCGTCATCCACCAGATACCGGCCGGACTGCTGGCCCGCTCCCCGCACGCGGCCGAGCCGGAACGCGGCGACCTGGCCTACTCGGTGCCCGTCGATCCCCGCGGCCCGACCGTCCTGGTGGGCGTGCCGCAGGGCGGGGACGTCTCCGCCACCGACGTACGCCAGGTGCTCGGCGCACTGCCCGCCTCCCTCCGCTCCCGCGTCCGCCTCGCCCCCGGCAGCCACCGCGACATCCTGCGCATCGGCCAGTCGGCCGCCGACATGCTCGACAGCGAAATCGTCGTCTACACCGGCATGCCGCTGCTCACCCCCAGCGCCCCCTCGGAACGCGGCACCGCACGTGCCGTACTCGTCGGCGTCGACGGCGCCCCCCGGTGGCGTCCCTTCGTCGACGCGGTGCTGTGCGCCCCGGCCCGCGAGGGCGAACCGGCGCCCGCCCCGCGGCTGCTCCGCTGGACCCCGCCCGTACCCGGCCAGGCCAACGTCGAACAGGGCATGGTCCGGCTCTCCGGCCGATGGCGGGCCACCGTGACCCGCGCCGGACTGTGGATCACCGACGGCGAGAGCACCGGCCCCGACACGATGGCGCCGCCGCACCCGAAGACCCGCGAGGTGGACGCCGAGGGACCCGCCATCGAAGTGGGCCGCCCCGGCGAGGAGATCGACGCCTCCCTGTGGCCGGAACTCTCCCGGGTCCTGGCCGGCCTGGGCCCCGACCTGCGCGGACGGGCGCGACTGTACGTCCACGGCACCGCGACGGACGGCGGCCGGGCGCTGCGGGCGCTCGCCGCGCAACACGGCGTGCGCACCCTGCGCTTCACGCCCCGCCGGGCGTCCGCGTCCCGTCCCGCCCCCTCGGGGGCCGCACCTTCCGCCCCCGGCACGCCCTTCGCCGCGCCGAGCGCGCCTCCGACATCCGGCACGCCCCTCGCCGGCCACGGCGCGCCCCCGCCGCCCACGGCGTCTGCGACGGCCCCGCCCGGCGCCCCCGCCAGGCCGTTGGGGGCGTCCGCCCCGCCGCCTGCGGCACGGGGCAACTCCGCCGCGCCGGGCACCACACCCCCCGCCGGCCCCGGCCCCCACGGCCCTGCCCACCCGTCAAGGCCCACCGCCCGAACCCCCGGCGGCCCGACGGGCCCGGCTCCCCGGGTGCCTGGCGCCCCCGCGGGGGAGGGGGCGCAGGGTGTTGCCGGCCCGCCTGGGTCTGGGGCGCACGGTGTTGCCGGCCCGCCTGGGCCGGGTTCGCGGGGGCCTGGCGGTCCGCCTGGGCCGGGTTCGCGGGGGTCTGGTGGTCCTGCGGGTTCCGGTTCGCGGGGGCCTGGCGGCCCTGCGGGCCCCGGTTCGCGGGGTGCCGGTCGGCCGGGCGTGTCCGGTTCGCAGGGTGTTGGCCCGATGGGGCCGGGTGTGCCGGGTGCTGGTGGTCCGGCTGGGCCTTCGCGCGTGCCTGGCGGTCCGGCAGGTTCCGGTCCGCAGAATGCCGGTCGTCCGGCGGCATCCGGTCCGCCGGTGCCGGGTCAGTCCCCGGCAGCGGGTCGGCCTCCGGCCTCTGGCCGGCCTCCGGCGGCGGGTCGGCCTCCGGCCTCCGGTCCGGTTCCGGGTGGCCCGGATCGGCCCGGTGGTTCCGGTTCCGGGCGGCCTGGTGCGGCTGGGCCGGCTGCCGGGCCCGGGGCAGCCGGTGGTCCGGTCGCCTCCGGCCGGCAGGCCCCTGATGGCAGGACGGTGCCCGGTCCGCACACTCCTGACGGCCCGTCAACGCCTGGCCCGCAGGCCCCCGCCGGCCCGGCGGAGCCGGGTCCGCGGGACTCCGGCAGGCCCGGCGCGTTCGGCACTCCGCCTCCCGGACGTCTCCCGGCGCCCGGCGGTCCGGGTGTGTCCGGTCCGCGGGCTCCGGGTGCTGATCGGGGGCCGGTTCCGCGTGCTCCGGGTGGGGGCCCGAAGTCGGGCGGAGCGCCGGGCGGTTCCGCCGTACCCGGTGGGTCGACGGCAGGGCGCTCCGGTGGGCCGGACCGTGTGCCCGACCTGCCCGGTGGTCCGGGCGTGTCCGGTCCGCGGGCTCCGGGTGCCGACCAAGGGTCGGTTCCGCATGTTCAGGGTGGGGGCCCGGGGTCGGGTCGTGCGCCGGGTGGTTCTGCTGTGCCCGGTGGGCCGGCGGCCGGTCGCTCCGGTGGGCGGGGCCGTGCGCCCGCCCCGTCCGGCGGCCCGGCGGGCTCGCGCCCGCAGGGGCAGGGGCCTGGTCGTCCGGCCGGACCTGTCCCGCCTGCCCCTGAGCGTCCCCCGGCGTTCGGTCCCGTTCCGGGTGTCCCGGACGATCCCGACGGCTCGGGCCCCGCGCGGCCTGGCGCGGCCGGGTCGGCGACGGACGCGTCCGGTGGGCCGGGCGCAACCGGGCCGCAGACTGCCGGCGATCCGACGGCGGAGCCCGTCCAGCCAGCTCCGGGTGGTCCGGAGGAGCCGAGCAGCCCCGATCCCACACAGCGCACGGCACCCGGCGCCCCCGCAGCGAGGCAGCCCGGGCCGGTGCACCCCGACTCCGCCGCAGGAGCTGCCGGGGGTCCGGCGGAGCCGTCGGCTGCACCGCCCGCACCGGCGGGCGAGTCGGCCGCGTCGCCGGGCGGGGCCCCGGCCCCGTCCGGTCCCGACCCGGTTCCGCCGCCGGCTCCCGTCCGCCCGCCGATGATGAGCGTGTCCTCGGGGCCGGGGGGCCCGGACGTGCGCCCGTCCACGCCGCCCGCCGAGCCCACGCCCGGGCCCGGCGGCGGCACCGCGCGCCCGGGGCCCACGCGCGGTTCGCGGACCGGCACGGTGCCGGACGCCGACCGTGAGGTGCCACCGGGCCCCGCGCCGGGCGCCGACCGGGACAGTGGCACGGCACCCGACGCCGGACGCGACTCCGCGCCTGACGCGCCGTCAAATACGGAGAAGGAACGGTCCGGCGGCGGTGTGCCGGAGCGTTCGCGCAAGCCGTCGTCCGAACCGCGCAACGTCGGTCCGGACGAGGGCCCGGTACGGGCGCCCGAGCCGGGTGCCGGTCCGGGACCGTCACGTATGCGGGCCCCGTCGTCCACCGGACGGCCCGAGTGGCCCGAGTACTTCGTCCCGCCGAAGCGTCCGGAACCCGCCGCGCCGGAGGGCGAGGGGCCCGGGGACTCTCGACGCCCCCGTGTTCCGGAGCGTTCCGCACGGCCGGAGGGGCCGACGCCTGCGGGTGTCCACCCGTCGGGCCCGGTGCCGCCCGCGCCGGAGCGCTCCGTACCCGAACGGTCGGCGTCCGGGCGGCCCGGGACGGACGGGCTCGAACAGTCCGGTGGAGCGACGAAGCCCGCGCCTCCGCGACCGCCGCGTACCGCGCCTGGGCCGGGGCCGGATGACGCCCCGGAGCGCAGGAGGGACGTGCCGGGCGCCGCTCCGGACGCGGCCCCCGCGTCCGGCATCGCGCCGGAGGGGGAGGGACCCGAGCGGTCCCGGCGTCCCGGTGCGCCGGAGCGTCCTGCCCCGCCGGAGCGGCGCATACCGGACGCTCCGTCGGAGGGCCCGGCGCCCACCGGTTCCCGGCCTGAGCGGCCGACTTCTGCTGGACCCCGGTGGGAGGGCCAGGCGCCCAGCTCTGCCCGGTCGGAGGGTCCGGCGCCCACCGGTTCTCGGTCGGAGAGGCCAACCCCTCCAGCCGGACCCCGGTCGGAGGGTCCGGCGCCTGCGCGTTCCCGGACGGAGCGGCCGACTCCTGCTGGGCCCCGGCGGGAGGGTCAGACGCCCTCTGCCCGGTCGGAGGCGCCGGCGCTTACGGGCTCCTGGCCGGAGAGGCCGGCTGCCGGGCCCGGGCCGGAGGGCCAGGCGCCCAGCTCTGCCCGGTCGGAGGGTCCGGCGCCCACCGGTTCTCGGCCGGAGAGGCCAACCCCTCCAGCCGGACCCCGGCCGGAGGACCCGGCGCCCGGCGCTACCCGGTCGGAGGGCCCGGCACCTACCGGTTTCAGGCCGGAGCGGCCGACCCCTCCAGACGGACACCGGCCGGAGAGCCGGGTGCCCGACGCCGCCCGGCGGGACGGCCCGGCGCCCACCGGCCGCCGGCCGGCAGGCTCCGAGCCCGCCGGTGCACGGTGGAAGGCACCGTCCACTGACGGTCGGGAGGGACCGGTGTCGCCCGCGCCGTCCCCGGCAACTGGGCGCCCCGGGGACGTGGCAGCTCCTCCGCCGCCGCGTCCCACGCCCACGGCGTCCGCCGTGCCCACGGCGAGCGGCACGCCCACCGCGTCGGACGCTCCTCCTCCCCCCAGCGATCCGGTGCCCCCGGCACGCCCCGCGCCCGGGACGCGGCGTCCCACCCCGGCAGAGCCGCCCGCCGGAGGGGAGGCGCCCGCCAAGGCGGAGCCGGCCACCCCGGCGGCGCCGCCGGCACCGAGCCGTCCCCCCGTACGGCTCGGCCCCCTGCTGCCGGCGCCGTTCCGGCCCGGGCACAGCAGTACCCAGGCCGAGCGGGAGGCGTTCCGGGCACTCGCGGAGGGCGAGTGGGACCGGCACGGCACCGCCGTCGCCCGTCTGCTGTCCCGGATGCCCGTGCTGCGCGGGCAGGAGCAGGAGGCGGCCCGCGCGGACCTGATCGCGCTGCACATCTATCTGCACACGACCGAGGGCCCGTTGAGCCCGGAGGAGCTGACGCGGGCGTTGCACGAGGGGGAGGAGCGGCTGTTGCCGTACGCCGCCTGTGTGGCCTCCGGACTGCGCCGCATGCCGTCGTACCGCGGGATCGCGCTCCGCGGTGCGGGGGAGACGGACGGGCCGGACGGCGGCGTCATGGAACCCGGCGTCCTGTTGCGCGACCCTGCCCCGGTGCCGGTGCTGCCTCTCGGCACCGGCGCACAGCGGCCGGGTGGTGCGCAGTACGCCGTGTGGTCGGTGACCGGGCGCCGTGTGCGTCAGCTCACCGACCGGACCGGTGCCGGAAAGGCCCGGGACGAGGTGGTGTTCCCGCCGGGCACCCTGCTGCGGGTGCTCGACGTGCGTGAGGAGGGCGGTGCGCCGCTGACCCTTCTGCGCGAGGTTCCCCACACCGGGCCGGACATCCAGGCCCGCCATGTCGGCGCGGAACTCGACGCCGACGACCGTGCGGCGCTCGACCGGCTGGAGGAGGCACTGCGCGCCCGCCCCGTGGCGCCGGGCGGCTCCGGCTGGCCGCGGCTGTGCACGGGATCGCTGGAACGGGCCGTGGGCCGCCCGCCATCCGACTGAACTGGCCCAACAGGAACGGAGACTTGATGCCACAAGAGGACAAGAAGGGGTTGATAGGGCCCCAGGTGCGGCGTGCTGTCACGATGCGTGGCACGAACGCCCGGCCGGAGCCCACGTCACTGCGTCCACGGTCGTCCGCCGACGCGGACTCCGGGCGTACGCAGAAGCCGGATGTCTCCGGACATGCTGACGAGCGCGACGGCGGGGAGCCGACGGTCGTGATGACGTCGTCCTCGTCCGTGGCGGAAGCGTCCTCGTCCGAGTCCGCTTCCGCTGGGACCGCCCCCGCCGGAGGACCGGCCGGGGAACCGGCCGAGAAGTCGGCGGAGAAGCCGGCCGAGAAGCCGGCGGAGGAACCGGCAGAGAGGTCGGCGGAGGAACCGGCGGAGAAGTCGGTCGGCAGACCAGCCGGAAGAGCCGCCGGAAGACCTGCCGGAGGCGTGGCCGGGGAGTCCGTCAAGGCGGACGGGGAGCCGGCCAGGACGTCGGCGTCCACCCGCAAGAAGGTGGAGGAGAACAGCGACGCCGCTGTCGGTTCCCTGATCGCGACGGGGAGCGGGAGCCCGCCCGGCGCGTCCAGGGGCGACACCGGTACGGGCGGGGACGAACCCCCCTCGGGCCGTCCCACGAAGGCGCTGCTGGCCGCGGCGGGCATCGGCGGCGCACTGCTGATCGCGGTGCCGCTGCTGATCATCGGTGCGCACCGGGAGGACGAGACGAAGCCCGCGGCCGTGGCCGAGCAGAAGTCGGACCGGGTTCTCCCGCCGGACGACGGACGGAGCCGGCCGGGGGTCTACGCCCCCAAGTCGCCGGAGGCCGAGAAGAAGAAGGCGAAGGAAGAATCGCCCAAGAAGGAGGAGAAGGCGGAGGAGGAGACAGCTCCGCCTCCGCCGCCGCCCTCGGACTCGGCCAAGGAGGCCGACGAGGTCAAGAAGGAGGACGACGACAAGAAGAAGCCCAGGAAGAAGCGGAAGGAACTGGCGGTGTTCCGCGCCGCCTCGGCCAACTACGCGAACAAGAAGCACGTTCTGCTCAGGAACCTCGAGTCGAACCTGTGCGCCGACATCCCGAACTTCGGGAAGGGCAAGCCGGACGGTCCGGTCAACCAGTTCCACTGCCGCGACACCGACAAGGACAACCAGATCTGGGACTTCGAGGTGAAGTACAAGGGCGACGGACCCCGGTCCACCGACCTCTTCCAGATCAGGAACCGCAAGGACGGGCTGTGCATGGACCTGCCGAACTTCGGCGGCCAGCCCCGCGGTACGCGTGTCTCGGAGTACCACTGCGACGGCACCAAGCAGGACAACCAGCTGTGGTGGCTGGAGCCGCGCGGTAAGTCGACGTTCTGGATCCACAACTACGCCAGCAACCACCAGTGCCTCGCGGTGGTGCACGGTCCGAACGTCAAGCCGGTCGACGCGCGGCTGAACATCCAGCCGTGCCAGAACGGCGACGGCTTCAGGTGGAAGCTCCGCTGACGGCGGACGGCCCCTGAACAAGTGCCGGGCCCCCCTGGAATTCCCCCCGGAGTCCAGGGGGCCCGGTCGCGGGTGCGACCGGCCCAGGTGCGGGGAGCCGCCCGTGTGCGAGGAATCGCCCGGGTGAGAGGAGCCGCCCGTGTGCGCGGGGCGCCCTGGATGCGGGGAGCCGCCTGCTACAAGGACCCACCCGATGCGAGGACCCGCCCGGTGCGAGGGCCGGCCGCTGCCCGGCCCGAAGACGCCGCCTTCACACGTGGCCGGATTCGCAGCCGCGTGCCGGGGTGGGGGAGCGGCGCGCGACGGCAGGTGTGCCGGTGGCCTCACCTCCGGGCGCCGTCTCCCTCACCTGGTCCGGGGGTGGTTCGCGCAACAGACTGCATGTGCTCCACCAGCACTCTCGAACCCCTTCTCTCCGGGAGGAACACATGGTGGCCATACGCGCGTACGTCACGACGTCGCCGCCGCCGGCCTGCTCGCGCTGGCGCCCAGCGCCGCGCTGGCGGCACCGACCGCGTTGGACGACGGCAGCTTCGAGTACCCGGTCGCGCCCGCGAACTCCTTCAACGCGCTGAAGGCGGGGCAGACCATCGGCCCGTGGTCGGTCGACAGCGGATCGGTGGACCACATCGGCAAGGGCTTCTGGCAGGCGGCCGACGGCGACCAGTCGGTCGACCTCAACGGCGGCGGTCCCGGCAAGGTGTCGCAGACCATCAGGACGACGGCCGGCAAGACCTACACCGTCTCCTACGCGCTCGCCGGGAACCCCGAGGGCAACCAGGGGCTGAGGACCGGGCGGGTCCTGATCGACGGGCAGAACTTCCAGGACTTCTCGTTCGACACCACGGGCAAGACCCGCGCGAACATGGGCTACGTGGGGCGCCAGGTGACGTTCGTGGCCACCGGTGCCACCACGACGCTGTCGTTCGCCAGCACCTCGGCGACCGGCGCCTACGGCCCGGTCATCGACGACGTCCGGGTCAAGAGCGGCTGCTGCTCCTGCTCCACCTGCTCCGACTGACACCCCACCCCCAGCACACGCGGCAGCCGCAGCACCCGCACCACTCGCGGCATCCGTACGCCACCCGCCGCATCCGCACCACCCGAAGGGCCCCGGCCACCGCGCCGGGGCCCTTCCCGCGCCGCGGGGCGCTCGCCCCGCGGCGAGCGGCGGCGGCCCGAGGCGGCGCCGCCGGCGCAGGGGCCGTGCGCGGGTGTGGGAGATTCCGGTGAGATATGTCACCGGCGTTGGCCGTTTGTCGGCGGGCGGGACGGGATCGGGGGCTGTTGTGGGAGGTCGTCGCCGTTGCGGGGGGTGGGACGGGGAACGTCCCGGTGCAACGACCCTGATGCTGCTGGTCGTTGACCCTCGTGTCACTCAATAGGTAGCCTCGGTCGCCGACTGTGATGGTGGTCGGCCGGTGTGTGCGCCGTCGACCGCGATCACCAGCGACGACGGGGGCAAGGGCGCTCACCGTTTGCGTCACGGTGCGGTCAGCCACTAAAGGGGGAACGGGGTGTCTTTCCGGGCGAACCGGTGCCAGGGGGCGGTCCTCGTCAGACGGTCCCCGGCTCGCCCACCGGCCGAGGTGAGCGACTGTTCTGCGGTGCTGCCGCACCCGTGTGTCCGTCCTTGTTGCCGTACGGGACTCGGCCGCCCGCATGCCGGCTGCCGTATCCGCCCACGTGCCGACCGCTGTTTCCGTCCGCGTCCGGGCCTGCGGCCTGCCGTACGGCGCACCTGTCCTCTCCGGCCGGCGCCGTCCTCGGCTCCGCCGCCCGCCGCGCGCGGGGGCGCTCCCTTCTAGCGCCGTCCGCCCAGCGGTTCCCCCTCTCCCTCTCGCTCGCCGCCCCGCCCCGCCGGGGCGCACGATGCTGCGCGGCATGGCCGCCCGGCTTGATCGGAGGTGCTCTTCCGTGGCCCCGTCCCCCCACTCCGGACTCTGGTTACGTCTCTACCGGCCCGCGTCCGAGGCCCGTACGCGGCTCGTGTGTTTCCCGCACGCGGGCGGATCGGCCAGCTATTACCACTCCGTCGCCCGCACGCTGGCGCCCCACATCGAGGTGCTGGCCGTGCAGTACCCGGGGCGGCAGGACCGGCGTCATGAGCCGCCGGTCGCCTCGTTGGCCGAGCTGGCCGCCGCTGTGGACGACGCCCTGGGTCCCTGGCTGGACAAGCCCTACGCCTTCTTCGGGCACAGCATGGGCGCGCTGCTCGCCTTCGAGGTCGTGCGCCGGCTGGAGGACCGCGGCGAGCGGGGCCCCCACCGGCTGTTCGCCTCGGGGCGCCGGGCACCTTCGTGTCCCCGTACGGAGAACATTCATCTGCGCAGCGACCAGGGGATCGTGGCCCATCTGAAAAGGCTGCGGAGCACCGATCCGATGCTGCTGGAGGACGAGGAACTCCTCGCGATGTTCCTGCCCGCGTTGCGGGCCGATTACAAGGCGGTGGAAACCTACGAAGGCAGCCGTGCCGATGTCGGTTGCCCGGTCACGGTATTCAGCGGGGAGAGCGATCCGCTGACGACCCGGGCGGAGGCGGAAGCATGGCACGCCCATACCCGGCGGGAGGCGGAGGTGCTCTTCTACCCCGGCGGTCATTTCTTCCTCGACGACCATGCGGCCGAGGTGCTGGAAGTGATCCGGAAGCGCACCGCCCAGGACCAGGACAGCCCCCACGAGTTCTCGTCGTGAATCGGGCCACGAGTGCCGGAGGGGCGCGTTCCGGAGAGGTTTTCCGGTTCCGCGCCCACCGGCTGCGCCACCCGGACGGTGATGGAACGGGTATGGAACGGAAGGTTACGGTGACATGCGCGACCGGCACGAGTACAGCACGGGAACATTGGCACGGCGTGGTCCTGCGAAAACGCGGAGACAGAGACCTTCGGAGGTATCCGAGTGGGGCGGCCCGCTCGAATTCCGGGGCGTGCGCACATCGGAGATCGGGATGTCGATCTCCGACGGGATCACGTTCGACTCCTGGAGCCGTCTCGGTGATTACGTCTCGGTCGTGGCGAATTCCTCGGCATGGTGGCTCGGTGACTGGCTGGTGTACGGGCAGGAACGTTTCTCCAATCGGTACCGCCGGTGCATAGAGGAGTCGTCCCTCGACTACCAGACGCTGCGCAACTACGCCTGGGTCGCCCGGAACGTCCCGCTGTCCCGCCGGCGGGACGGACTGAGCTTCCAGCACCACGCCGAGGTGGCGTCCCTGCCCGCCGACGAGCAGACGTACTGGCTCGGGCGGGCGTTGGAGGAGAAGTGGTCCCGCAACGCGCTGCGGGCGCAGATCCGGGCGGGACGGGCCGCGGTACGGGCGGCGACCAGCCAACTGCTGCTGCGGCTGCGGGTTCCGCAGGGGCGGGAGGAGGTGTGGCGGAAGGCCGCCCAGGAGGCGGGCCTCGACTTCACCGACTGGGCCGCCCGCGAACTCGACCGCGCCGCCCGGCTCACCGCGGTGGGAGCCGCTGAGGGCGCCGCGGCGGTGAACGCGACCGGCGGTGCCGGTGCCGGTGCCGGTCTCGGTGCCGGTGCGTCCGCCGCCCTGGAAGCTGCGGCAACGGCCGATGCCTCCGTCGCTGCCTCCGCTGATGCCTCCGCCGGTGCCGGAGCGTCGGCCGACCCCGGTGGCGGTGCCGGAAATGCCGGTGGCGGTGCGGGCTGCGGTGCCGGTGTTGGGGCCGGCGGCGGTGCCGACGCCGGTACGGGGACGACCGCCGGCGGCGGCGTGCCCGGTGGTACCGGTGCGTCAGGCGATGCCGGTGCGCCCACCGGTTCGGGAGTGGTCACCGCTTCGGAAGCGCCGGTCGGTTCGCAAGTGTCCGCAGGTTCGGACGTGCCCGCCGCTCCGGGTGGGGCCACTGCCGCGGGCGTGCCCGGCGGAGCTGCCGCAGCCCCGGCGCCCACGGCAGGGAGCGCTCCCGCAGCGGCGTCCCCGGCGGCGGGTCCCTCGGAGCCGGCGCCCGGCATGCCGTCCGGTCCCGCCATCGACGCGGGGGCGGGCGTCACACACACGCCCGGCGAAGTGGCCTACGCCTCGGGCCGGCTCGGCGAAGGCGCGCCCGGCGGAGACGCCCCGGCGCCGGGGCCCTCCGTCACGGGCGCCGAGGACCGGGAGGCGCACGACTGACGGTGCGTGGGGGGCGGGGGCCGGCCGGAACACCGTCCCGCCCCCGGTCCCCCGCTCCGGACCCCCCCCCCC
>Ga0164243_10011475_pt1 | contig 12636 bp, 8 predicted proteins | sample OricompcompostOP_FD_108781 | JGI IMG/M metagenome (GOLD analysis project Ga0164243, IMG submission 108781) | Organic Plus compost microbial communities from Emeryville, California, USA - Original compost - Organic plus compost (OP) | ecosystem: Engineered > Solid waste > Mixed feedstock >...
GCCCACCGCGCTTCGATCGACGAGGTCCTCACGATGAGCACGACGTTCCTGCCGGCCGGGGATCCCCGGTCCGGGTCCTGCGCCTTCTGCGGCGCGGCGATGGCCGACGACCAGCGCTACTGCCTCAGCTGCGGCGCGCGCCGCGAGCACGCCCGGCTGCCGTTCCGCGACGCGCTCGCGCCCGCGGCGCCGGTGCCGCGCGTCGGCGAGCCGCCGCCGGCCGGCTGGTACGCCCCGGTCGTCCGGGAGCGCCCCGCCGTCTCGACGGCGACGCTGCTGGCGGCGCTGGCCTGCGTGCTCGTCGCCTTCGGCGTCGGGATCCTGGTCGGCGACGGGGGCGGCGGTCAGCAGCCGGTCGTCGTCGGCGGGTTGCCGTCGGGCGCCGCCGCGGCGCCGACCGCGACCACCACCGAGGAGGCGGCGGCCGAGGACGGCGCCGACGAGGAGGGGTCCGCGAAGGACGACGAGGCCAGCGACGACACGGTGCCGAAGGATCTGAAGGGCGAGGAGAAGCAGGAGGCCGAGGAGGTCTCCAAGACGCCCGCCAAGGTGCCGGAGGCCAAGCCGGTCACCGAGGTCGCCAAGGACCTCGAGAGCAAGGACCCGGACAAGGCGCGCGAGGCGTCGCAGTCGCTGCCCGACGCGGTCTCGACGGGGGGCGAGTGAGATGGCCCTCTTCGGAGCGCGCCGGCGCGTCGCGGTGGACCCGGAGCCGGCGCCCGCGATCAGCCCGCAGCGGGCCGCGGTCGAGGAGGAGCGCCGGCGCCTGGCCGAGCAGGTCGCCGAGGCGACCTGGGATCTCGGCGGCCTGACCTACGAGATGGCGGTCCGCGACCACTTCCGCGTCGACGTCCTGGCGCGCCGCGCCGCCGAGCTGCAACAGCTCGACGCGCGGCTGAGCGAGCTGGAGCGCCTGGCCGAGGACCACGCCGGCATCGGTGGCCACTGTCGCTTCTGCGGCGCCGCCCACGGCCGCTCGGCCGAGTACTGCTGGAGCTGCGGCCAGCGGCTGATCGTGCGGATCGTCCCGCACGCGATCGACGGCGTGCCGGCGGTCGGCGCGGACGGCACGCGCGTGCCGGCGGCACCCGCGTCGCGTCCGTCGTTCGAGGCTCCTCGCGGCGTCCCGGGCGCCCCGCGGACCCCGCCCGACGACCAACCCACCCGCGAGCAGCCGACCGTGGAGTAGCGGCCCGGCCCGGCGGCCCGGCCTCGGCGCCCCGGCGGTCGGCCCCGGGCGGGCCGCCTCCGGCCGCGGGCTCTGGCAGGCTGGGGCGCGATGGCCGCCTGGCTGCCCGCGTACCTCCTCCACGGCGACGACCACGACCGGGTGGCCGAGCGCCGCGGGCGCCTGCGGTCCTCGGCGGAGCGCGAGGTCGGCGCCGAGGGCGTCGAGCAGGTCGGGCCCGACGCGAGCCCGGCCGACGCCGCGATGGCGCTGTCGGCGATGACGCTCGGGATCGACCGTCGCTTCGTCGTCGTCGAGGGCGTCGAGCGGTGGAAGGACGCCGAGGTCACCGCGGACCTGATCCCGGCGCTGGTCGCGCTCGACGGGCAGACCACGACGGTCGCCTTCGTCGCCATGGAGGACCGGCGGCTCCAGGCCCCGAAGGCCCTGATCACGACCGTCGAGAAGATCGGCGGCGCGCTGGTGGCCGAGAAGGCGCTGAAGGCCCGCGACCTGCCCCGCTGGGCGGTCGCCGAGGCCCGCCGCCTCGGCATCGAGCTCGACGGCGCGGCGGCGCAGGCGCTCGTCGCGGCGGTCGGCGAGCGGCGGGTGCGGCTGGAGCGGGAGCTGGAGAAGCTGGCCCTCGAGCACGGGCCCGGCGCGCGGCTCTCGACCTCCGACGTCGAGGGGGCCGTCGCCGACGCCGCCGAGCGGCGGGTATGGGACTTCGTCGACGCGGTGATGCTCGGCGACCGCGAGGCGGCGACCGGCGCGTTCCTCGCCCTGCGCACCCAGGGCGAGGCGCTGCCCCGGCTGACGGGGATGCTCGCCAGCCGGCTGCGGCTCGCGCTGGAGATCGCCCGCCGCCTGGAGGCGGGGGAGGATCAGAAGGCCATCGCCGGCGTGATCCGGATGCCGTCCTGGCAGGCCGACCGCCGGATCCGCGAGGCGCGCGACATCGGCATCGCGCCGCTCGAGCTGGCCGTCGACCGCGTCGCCGCGCTCGAGCTCGCCGCTCGCGGCGACAGCGTGCTGGAGGCGGACACCGAGGCGCTGCGCGTGATCGGCGCCGTCACCGCCCGCCGCTGAACAGCCGGCCGCCGGGCCCGCGTCTGGATGGCACCCCCTCCAGGGAACGTCGACCGGACACCGACGCTGCGCGGTGCGGGGACGAGGCCCCGGAACGACGAAACGGCCCGCGGGGCGGGCCGTTCGAGCGGTGGAGCGCGCCGGGCGGCGCGTCGGGTCAGGCGGCGGCGCGCTTGACGATCCGCGCGGCGCGGGCCTTCTTGCGCGCGCCGGTGTTGCGGTGCAGCGCCCCGCTCTTGACGGCCTTGTCGACCAGGCTGGCGAGCTTGCGCTCCGCGGCGCCGATGGCCGCGGCATCGCCGCCCTCGACCGCCGCCTCGAGCTGACGGAACTGGGTCTTGATGGCGGAGGTGTAGCGCCGGTTCTCCAGCCGCTCACGCTCGGTGCGCAGGATGCGCTTCTTCTGCGATGCGATGTTTGCCATAGAGCGACGGCGGATGATAGCCACAGCCGCGCCCGCCGTGCGGCGCGGCTCGGCGGCCCGACCGTCGCGGAGACTAGGATGCCGCGGCGGTGGCCGGTTCCTCCGACGCGGCGGGTCGCGCGCGCAACACGATCATCTTCTCGATCGCGACCGGTCTCTCGCGGATCGCGGGGCTGGTGCGCGAGGTCGTCGCCAGCGCGCTCTACGGCACCGGCGGCGCGGCCGGCGCGTTCACGCTCGCCTACACCGTCCCGAACCTGCTGCGCAGCCTCTTCGCCGACATGGCGCTGTCGGCGGCGTTCGTGCCGGTCTTCACCGACCTGCTGGAGCAGAAGCGCCGCCGCGAGGCGCTGCTGCTGGTCTCCACGCTCTTCTGGGTCCTGCTCGCCGGCCTCGGGCTGCTCGTCGCGGTGGCGATGGTCGCCGCGCCGCTCTACATGCCGTTGTTCGTCGACGGCGCCTCCCGCGACGAGTACGGGCCGCTGGTGACCGGCCTCTCGCGCGTGATGCTGCCGACGGTCCTGCTGCTGGGCCTCAACGGCCTGCTCGTCGGCGTGCTCAACGCCTACGACCACTTCACGATCCCGGCGCTCTCGCCCCTGGTCTGGAACGGCGTGATCATCGTCGCCAACCTGGCGCTGCTGCCGCTCTTCGACGGCACCGACCGGATCTACGCCCAGGCGATCGGCGTCCTCGTCGGCACCGTCGTCCAGCTGCTGATGGCGGTGCCCGTCCTGCGGCGGTTCGGGGTCCGGCTGCTGCCGCGGGTCGACCTGCGCGACCCGCGGCTGCGGCAGGTCCTCGTGCTGATGGTGCCGGTGGCGATCAGCCTCGGGCTCATCAACTTCAACGCGATGATCGACTCGATCCTCGCCGAGCGGGTGACGAAGGACGGGCCGCGGTCGATCGAGGCGGCGTTCCGCCTCTACATGCTCCCGCAGGGCATCTTCAGCGTCGCGATCGTGACGGTGCTGTTCCCGGTGCTCAGCCGCGCGGCCTCGCGCGGGGACGCGCGCGACCTGCGGCAGCTGGTCGGCAGCGGGATGGGGCAGATCCTCGTCCTGCTCGTGCCGGTGGGGCTGCTGTTCATGAGCCCGGTGATCTCGCGCGACATCATCGAGGTGCTCTTCCAGCGCGGGGAGTGGACCGACGAGAGCACCAGGCTCACCGCGACGGCGCTGGTCTGGTTCGGCGCGAGCCTCGCGCTCAACGGCGTGAGCCTGTTGTTGAGCCGGACGTTCTTCGCCCTCCAGCGGCCGTGGGCGAACACCGGCCTGGCGCTCGGGAGCCTGGTCGCCAACGTCGCCGCGTCGCTGCTCCTGTACGGACCGCTCGGGATCGCCGGCATCGTGATCGGCACCTTCGTCGGCAACGTCGTGCTCGTCGGGCTGCAGCTGCGGCTCCTGCGCCGCGAGACCGGCGGCCCGCTCGGGCTGCTGCCGGTGCTGCGGTCGCTGGTGCAGGTGCTGGTGGCCGCGGTGGCCGCCGCCGGCGTGGCGACGGGCGTCGCCGCGCTGGGGGACCTGGCGGCCGACCGGGTCGCCGAGGGCACGCCCGGATCGGTCGTGACGCTCGTCTTCCTCGGCCTGGCCGTGATCGCCGGCGCCATCACCTACGTCGGCCTGGCGCGGGACCTGCGCCTGCGCGAGCTGGACCAGGCCGGCGCCAGGTTCGTGCGCCTCGGCGGGCGGCTCGCCGGCCGCGCGGGACGGCTGCCGGGGGCGGCGGCCCTGGTGCGCCTGGCGGCCAGCGGGCCGGCGCGGCTGGTCGGCGCGACGCTCGGCGTGCTGGCGCTGCCGCTGGTGGCCGCGTCGGCGCTCGCGCGCGGGATCGCCGGCGCGCTCGTGGCGGCGGTCCCGGCGACGGCGGTCGCGGCCGGGCCGGCGGCCCTGCCGGGGCACCGGCCCGGGCCGCCGACGTCCGCCTTCCCGGCGGTCGGCGAGGACACCGCGACGCTGCCGCTGCCGGTCCGTCCGCCGGTCGAGGCCCCGGCGCCGCCGGCCGCACCGGCCGCCGAGCCCTCCGCACCGCCCGGCGTCGCGCCCGAGGCCGACCCGGCGCCCCGGGTCGCCGCCCCGCGCGGCGCCGGCGCCCGCCGCCGGCCGCTCGGCGACGAGCCGGCGGCCACGCCGCCGGACGGCGCGCCCGAGCCGCCCGCCGGTCCCGGCGCGCCGGTCGCCGGCGATGCGCCGGTCGCCGGCGACGCGCCGGCGGCCGGGTCGCGTCGGTCGGTCGCCGGGCCCGCGCCGCCCGGTCCGTACGACGCCGCGCGCGACTGGCCGACCGCGGCCCGGCGCGACGACGGGACCCTCGACGTGCCGTGGCCGACCGCGAGCGCCGGCGATCAGCAGCCCTGGTGGAGCACCGCGGACGCCGCGACGGGCGTCCCGTCGTCGGAGCCCGTCCCGTCGTCGGAGACCGCGCCGTCGCCGGAGCCGGCGTGGCTGGAGCCCCCCGGCACGGAGCCCGCGTGGCTGGAGCCCCCGGCCGACGAGCCGTCGCGACTGGAGGCCTACGGGGTCGAGCGGCCGAGCGCCGCGAGCGACGAGGAGCGGGCGCGGCGCGCCGCCCGCCGCGCGGAGGCCGAGCGGATGATCCGCCAGCGCGAGGAGGCGCTGCGTCGGATCGCCGAGCGCCAGCGCCGCCGCGACGCCGGCGGCGGCCGTCGTCCCCGTCGCCGTTGACCGTGGCCGACGCCGGACCACCGGCGTCCGGGATCGGCCGCGGTCGATCGGGGACGGGCGGAGGTCAGACCTTGCGCTGGTAGGCGCGGAAGGCCATGTTCGTCACGCGCAGGCAGAGCACGGCGAGGACGGCGAGCCACAGCAGGCGCAGGCCGACGGCGCCCCAGTCGGTCCCGCCGGCCGCGGTCAGGTCGGTCGGCACGTCGAGGGTCGCCGAGCGGGCCGCCTCGATCGCCCAGTTCAGCGGGTTGAACGCGACGACCGTCTGCATCCAGTCGGGCATCAGCTGCTTCTGCTGGAAGCTCGTCGAGAGGAACGTCAGCGGCAGCATGAAGAAGTTCATGACCGCGATCACCGTCTCCTCCTTGCCGCTGGCCAGCGCGAGGGCGAACGACAGCGACGCGACCGCCGTGGCCATCAGCACCGAGACGACGAGCAGCACCAGGATCCCGGGCACGCCGCCGGGGAACGACGCCCCCATCAGCAGCGCCAGGACGATGATGATCAGCGCCTGGACGACGACCGACACGGCGCCCTGGACCATCTTCCCCAGCAGCTGCGCGGTGCGGGTGGCGGGCGTGACGAGGAACCGCGCGACGACGCCCTCCTGGATGTCGTTCAACAGCCCCATCCCGGCCCAGCCGGCGGAGAAGAACGACGTCATGACGATCACGCCCGGCGCGATGTACTGGATGAAGTCGTCGCCGGCGAAGCCGGGGATCCGGGTGACGCTCTTGAACAGCGCGCCGAACAGGACGAGCCAGACGATCGGCTGGACCAGCGTGACGGCGATCCACCACGGCTGGCGCCAGAGCGTCAGCAGCGAGCGGTAGGCGAAGTGGCGGCTCTGGGCGATCGTGCTCATCATCGGTGCTCCTCCGGTCGGCGGCCGTCCTCCGGCGGACCGTCGGGCGGGTCGGCCGCCTGGTCGGCCTCGTGGAACGCCCGACCGGTGTGGCGCAGGTAGACGTCGTCCAGCGACGGCCGCGAGACGGTGATCGACGCGACGGCCAGTCGGCGCGCCTCGAGCGCCTGCAGGATCCGGGCCGTGGCGGTCGCGCCGTGCTCGACGCGCGCCCGCACCAGGCGGCCGTCGACGGTCGCCTCGCCCAGACCCTCGACCGACGCCTGCAGCGCCGCGGCGACGCCGTCCGGGGCCGGCTCGGTCAGCTCGACGACGATCGCGTCGCCCCGCAGCTGGCCCTTCAGCTCCTCGGGCGTGCCCTTCACGACGACGCGCCCGCGGTCGACGATCGCCAGCGACCCGGCGAGCTGGTCGGCCTCCTCCAGGTAGTGCGTCGTGAGCAGGACGGTCATGCCGCCCTCGGCCAGCTCGCGGACGATCTGCCACATCTCGGCGCGGATCTCCGGGTCCAGGCCGGTGGTCGGCTCGTCGAGGAACAGCACCTCGGGCCGGTGCATCAGCGCGGTGGCGATGTCGACCCGCCGCCGCATCCCGCCCGAGTAGCCGCGGACGACGCGGTCCTGGTCGGCGCTCAGCGCCATCTGCCCGAGCAGCTCCTCGGCGCGAGCGATCGCCTCGGCCTTCGAGAGCCCGTGGATCCGGCCCTGCAGGACGAGGTTCTCGCGGCCGGTCAGCGAGACGTCCGTCCCGGAGGCCTGCGACACGACGCCGATCCGCCGGCGCACGAGCTGCGGCTCGCGGGCGATGTCCGCCCCGGCGACGGTCGCGCTCCCCGCGGTCGGCGCGGCGAGGGTCGTGAGGATCTTGACGGTGGTGGACTTGCCGGCGCCGTTGGGGCCGAGCAGGCCGAAGACGCCGCCGGCGGGGACCTGCAGGTCCAGGCCGCGCAGCGCCTCGACCGGGCCGTAGCGCTTGACGAGCCCGCGGGCGTCGATCGCCAGCGGGCCGGTCGGCGCCTCGTCGGAGGGGGCGGGGGACGGGACGGTGAGGCTCATGGGACGTTCGTGCATCTTCCCGGCTTCGACCGGTGGCGACGCGCCGACTCATCGCGCCCGGCGCGCCAGCCCGGGGATTCGAGTCCGCCGGCGTCCGCCCGCCCACCCCCGGCGCGACGCCGCTCCTAGGCCGATCGGTGCGCGCCGTGGCTGAAGCGGGCGTGCTCGGGCCCGCGCAACGGCGCGGCCTGACCGCGCAGCCGCTCCAGCGCGCGGTCGAGGTCCTCCAGCAGCAGGTCGGCGAGGTCGTCGCCGAAGCCGTTGCGGACGACCACCCGCAGGACGTGGAGGTCCTCGCGGTCGGCGACGAACGGGTAGGCCGGGATCAGCCAGCCCCGCTCGCGCAGCGCGGCGGAGACGTCGTAGACGGAGAACGCGTCGACGTCGTCGGCGAGGGTCGCGGCGAACACGGGCAGCTCGTCGCCGCGGGTCAGGGCCCGGAAGGCGCCGGTCGCCTCGAACCCGTGCGCCAGCCGGGTGGCGGTGTCGCGCGATCCCTGGTGGACGCGCCGGTAGCCGTCGAAGCCGAGCCGCAGGAACAGGTAGTACTGGGCGACGACCTGCGCGCCGGGCCGCGAGAAGTTCAGCGCGAAGGTCGGCATGTCCCCGCCCAGGTAGCTCACCCGGAAGATCAGCTCCTCGGGCAGCGCCGCCTCGTCGCGCCACACCGCCCAGCCGACCCCGGGATAGACGAGGCCGTACTTGTGGCCCGAGGCGTTGATCGACGCCACCCGCGGCAGCCGGAAGTCCCAGGCGAGCTCCGGATCCAGGAACGGGGCGACGAACCCGCCGGACGCCGCGTCGACGTGCAGCGGCACGTCGAGGCCGGTGCGCTGCTGCAGGTCGTCGAGCGCGGCGGCGATCTCGGCGATCGGCTCGTAGCTGCCGTCGAAGGTCGACCCGAGGATCCCGACCACGCCGATCGTGCGCTCGTCGCAGCGCTCGACCGCGGAGGTCGCGTCGAGGTGGAAGCGCTCGCCCTCCATCGGGACCAGCCGCGGCTCGACGTCCCAGTAGCGGGCGAACTTGTCCCAGCAGACCTGGACGTTGGCGCCCATCACGACGTTCGGCCGGTCGGTCGGCAGGCCCGCGGCGCGGCGGCGCGCCTCCCAGCGGCGCTTCAGCGCCAGGCCGCAGAGCATCGCCGCCTCGCTGGACCCCGTCGTCGAGCAGCCGACCGCCGTGGTGCCCTCGCCGGTGCCGGCCGGCGGCGCGTTCCAGAGCCCGCCGAGGATCGCCACGCAGCGGGACTCGAGCTCCGCGGTCTGCGGGTACTCGTCCTTGTCGATCATGTTCTTGTCGAAGCAGGAGGCCATCAGCTCGGCGGCCTCCGGCTCCATCCAGGTGGTGACGAACGTCGCCAGGTTGAGGCGGGCGCTGCCGTCCAGCAGCAGCTCGTCCTCGACGATCCGCTTCGCGGCGCGCGGATCCATCCCCGCCGGCGCGAGGGCGTGCCGCGGCAGGGCGCCGGGCGGCGCGCCATACATCGGGTTGACGGCGACGGCACGGCGGGCCGGCGGGCGGCGTCCGGGCTGGTGCAGGGCCATGCCCGCCTCCTACGTCACCGCGCCGCCGCGGTCAAGCGACTCGGCGCGTCGAGCGACGCTGGAGGCGTGCCGCTCCGCGCGGCGGCGACACGTCGGTGTACGGCGTTGGGTCACCAGACGGTTACAGCCGTGTAGCGATGGCGTCGTAGCCTCGCCTGCCGTCCCGTCCTGGCGCGCCACCGCTCCTGGCCCGACCGCCGTCCCGCTCCTGCCCTGATGCCACGCTCCCCGCTCTCCGTCCTCGCGCCGCTGCTCGTGCTGGCCGCGCTCGCCGGGCCGACCACGGCGCTCGCCGCGGACGGCGACCTCCCGTACCGGCCCTCGCCGACGCCGGACCGGGTGATCATGACCCCGACGAGCGCGCCCGAGCGGTCGCAGACGTTCGGCTGGCGCACCGACGGCGCGACCGCGGAGGGCCGCGTCGAGGCCCAGCGCCTGGACGGCGACCAGCCGGTCGGCCCGCTCCTCACGGCCGTCGCGACGACCGCCGACGCGCGCGACGTCGGCCACGAGGGCGGCGCCGACTACGCCGTCCGCCATCACCGCGCGAAGCTCGTCGGGCTGGACCCGGGCACTCGCTACCGCTACCGCGTCGGGTCGGACGCCGGCTGGAGCCCGTGGCGCAGCTTCCAGACGACCACCTCGGACGGTGGGGGGCCGTGGCGGTGGCTCTACGTCGGCGACGCGCAAAACGGCCTGGACCGCGAGTGGCCGGTCAACATGGGGCGCGCGCTGGCGGCGGTGCCCGACGCGCAGCTGATCCTCCACGCCGGCGACCAGGTGAACCGCCCCACCTACGACAAGGACTGGGGCGACTGGTTCGCCGGCCTCGGCGAGGCCGCGGCGACGAGGAACCACCTCGCCGTCGCCGGCAACCACGAGTACAGCTACGACCTCGACAGCGTCGACCTGTCGGCGACGAACTTCCGGGCGCACTTCCCGTTCGAGCCCAACGGCCCGTCGGGGGCCAACGGAGCGACGGTCGTCGACTACCGCGGCGTCCGGTTCATCACGCTCGACACCGGCCTGACCGGGCTGTTCGGCCTCTCCGGCCAGGCCAGGTGGCTGGACGAGCAGCTGACGTCCAACCGGCAGCGCTGGACGGTGGTCTCCTTCCACTTCCCGGTCTACACCTCGGCGGACCGGTTCCCCTCGAGCAACCCCGCGGTGATCAGCACGTTCGGCCCGGTGCTCGAGGAGCACGACGTCGACCTGGTGCTCAACGGGCACGACCACACCTACGCCCGCGGGTTCCGGACGCGCAACGGCCCCGTCTACGCCACCAGCGTGCTCGGCCCGAAGCACTACGACATGCAGCCGGAGGGCGACAACACCTGGACGCGCAACGGCGCCACCCGCGTCGTGGCGGCGCAGGCGACGTCCACCTTCCAGGCGATCTGCGTCCTCGGCGACCAGCTCGTCTACGAGTCGATCATCGCGGCCAAGGGCGAGGAGACGACGACGGCGCGCGAGGTCGGCGAGCCGCTGGACGCGGTCACCATCGACAAGCGGGGCGGCGGCAAGCAGGTGCGCGAGGGCGGTCGCTGCGCGACCGGCGACCCCGCGCCCGGCGATCCGGCCCCGACGCCGAGCGCCCCGACCCCGACCGGTCCTGGCTCCGGGACCCCCGGGCCCGGGGCCGGCGGCATGCCCGCGCCGGCGGGCCCGGCGGTGCCGGCCACCGGATCGGGCACGTCCTCCGGCACCTCCCCGAGCCGGCCGCTGCGCTGGCGCAGCAGCCGGGTGGTGACCCGCGACGGGTCGCTGCGGGTGCGGCTGCGGGTCGGCGGGCCCGGTCGCCTGACCGTCCGCGCGGTCGACCGGAGCCGGCCCTCGCGGCTGGCGGCCCGCACGGTCCGCCGCCGGCTGGGACGGGCCGTCACGCGGACGGTCACGCTGCGCCCGAGCGCGGCGGCCCGCAAGGCCCTGCGCCGCAGCGGCCGGCTGCGCGTGCGGGTGACCGCGACCTTCCGTCCGACCAGCGGCCGGGCGACCACCGTCCGCCGGACCGTGACCCTCCGTCGCCGCTGATGTCCGCTCCCCGTCAGGAGATCCACCCGATGCTCCGCGCCCCGCTGCGCCGCGCCGTCCACCAGCTCCTGCGGGCGGCCGCCCTGGCCGCGGTCGCGCTCGGCCTGCTCGCCGGGGCTGCCCGAGCCGACACGCCGACCGACCCCACGCCGTCGCGGGCGCCCGATCGGATCGCGCTCGGCCCGACCGCCACGCCGCAGACCTCGCAGGGCGTCTCCTGGCGCACCAGCGAGGAGCAGGAGACCGGCCGCGTCGAGGCGATGCCGGCCACCGGCGGGCCGACGACGACCGTCGTCGCCGACAGCAGCCGCACGGTCCGTCTCGGCGACATGCCCTACGCGTCGCGCCACCACCAGGCGCTGCTCGACGGCCTGGCGCCCGACACCGCGTACCGCTACCGCGTCGGCGACGGCGACCACTGGAGCACCTGGCGCAGCTTCCGCACGGCGCGCTCCGACGACGACCCGCGCCGGTGGGAGTTCCTCTACTTCGGCGACGCCCAGAACGACATCTACGCGAAGTGGACCCCGGTCGTGCGGCGCGCGTTCGAGACCGTCCCCGAGGCTCGCCTGGCGGTCCAGGCCGGGGACCTGATCAACAACGCCGACCAGGACGTCCAGTGGTCGGAGTGGTTCGCGGCGATGGCCGGGCACGCCGATCGGATCCCGCAGGTCACGACCCCGGGCAACCACGAGTACTCCGGCGACGACCTCCTCGCCCAGTACGGGGCGCACTTCCCGCGCACCGGGACGAACAAGGGACCGCTCTCGTCGTTCTACGCCGACCACGGCGGCGTGCGGTTCGTGTCGGTCGACGCCAACGACCCGGTGCCGTGGCTGACCGGCCAGCTGGCGTTCGCCGACGCCGCCCTGCGCGACAACCCGCACCGCTGGAGCGTGCTGGTCTTCCACCAGCCCGTCTACTCCAACGCCGAGGGCCGCGACGAGGGCAACGTCCGGCGCAACTGGGGCGGGCTGGCGGAGCGGCGCGGGGTCGACCTGGTGCTGACCGGGCACGACCACACCTACGGGCGCGGCTACCGCAACAGCTCGCGGACCTCGACCCCGGGCGTGACGAGCGGGCCGATGTACGTCACCGCCAACGCCGGTCCCAAGTACTACGAGCTGACGGCCGACGACGACAACGTCTGGACGCGCAACGACGCCACGCGCGTGGTCGGGCTGGGCCACACCTCGACGTTCCAGCGGATCAGGGTCGAGCGCGACCGGCTCGTCTACCGCGCCTACGTCGGCGCGAAGGACGAGCAGTCGACGACCGCGGTGCCGGTCGGCCAGGTCGTCGACGCCTTCACGATCACCAAGCTGTCCAACGGCGCCAAGCACGTCGTCGACGGCGCGCCGGCCGGGATCGACGACCCCGACCCGGGCACGGGCGAGCCGGGCCCGCCCGGGCCTCCCGGCGAGCCCGGCGCTCCTGGCCAGCCCGGTGCCCCCGGCGAGGACGGCAAGCCCGGACAGGACGGCAAGGCCGGTCAGGACGGCAAGGCCGGTCAGGACGGCAAGGCCGGTCAGGACGGCAAGCCCGGACCGGCCGGCGAGCCCGGTCCCGCCGGCCCGCAGGGACCCGCCGGCGCGACGGGCGACCCGGGAGCCACCGTCCCCGGCGCGCGGACCGTCGCGCGAGCGATCCGCTGGCGCAGCAGCCGGGCGGTCGTCCGCGACGGCGCGCTGCGCGTGCGCCTGACGCTCGGCGATGCCGGCCGCCTGACCGTCGCGGCCACCGACCGGCGCGGCGCGCGAACGCTGACGACGA
>Ga0164243_10011476_pt1 | contig 12635 bp, 9 predicted proteins | sample OricompcompostOP_FD_108781 | JGI IMG/M metagenome (GOLD analysis project Ga0164243, IMG submission 108781) | Organic Plus compost microbial communities from Emeryville, California, USA - Original compost - Organic plus compost (OP) | ecosystem: Engineered > Solid waste > Mixed feedstock >...
CAAGCGCGGCCGAGTTTTCGAAATACATAGATGATGGTTTTCCGATCATGAAAAGCATGATTAAGACATATGATATTCAGGGCCTATGACGGAGTGTCTGCCCGGCACTACTCAAAGCATTGTATAGTAATGATTCTCATTCATTTATTGGCTGAGTAAACCCGGCTGTCCGGGGGAGATTCATTACTACAGTTGCCGGCATGCCAACTGTCAATGACACTTCATGTGTTCCGTTGGCAGTGCGCGCGCTTGAGAATTGCCTTAGAGGCCATGACACCCATGCTGACCGCCCGTGAACGTACTAGCGACGAATTACGACACTTTCGCGTCATACGGCCAGGGTTGTCGCTGCATTTTGGTACCGAGGCCCAATGCGAAGAGTCAGTAGGGCATGCGGTCGTTCATGACAACGTCCGGATCGTGCTGCTGCTGGAGGGAGTCATCGACGTTTCTTATGGCCGCAGCCATATTCAGCTGTTTACGCCGCATCTGCCGGACCGCAGCCAACGTGGCCAGAAGCAGGATGCGGCCATTGTCACGATACGCGAACCAGAAGAGTGCAGACGAATCGTGCGTCAAGGCGACAGCTCGAGGCGCATCAGCATCGGTCTCAGCAAGCATTGGCTTGAGGAGTCTTTATGCGAGGGCATCGGGGACAAGGCGGTATATCCGTTAGGGGATCATCTGGACACTCGTATCTGGAACGTCTCTCCCCGAGCCCGGATGCTCGCCGAGCAGATGTTCCATCCGCCTTCTATGCCGCACCATATTGCTGGCATGTATCTAGAGAGCCGGGCAATCGAACTCATTATCGAAGCCCTGTCGCTCTCTAGCTCAACCTCGGTACACGCGCCATCCGCCGACACGATGCGGCCAAAGACATTTCAACGGATGCGTGATCTCAAGGCCTGGCTGTGCGAGAACAGTTCAGCCTCGTTGAATATCGATCAGATCGCCCGGCATATGAATACGACCGCCACGACACTGCAGCGCCATTTTCGGATGGCGTACGGCCAGACCGTGTTCGAGTTTCTGCAATGTCAACGTCTGAGGCAGGCTCGTCAAGCACTCGAGTGCGAAGATTCAAGCGTAGAACAGGCCGCGACGCTCGCCGGCTATACCAATGCGGCAAGTTTCGCCACAGCTTTTAAACGGCAATTCGGTTTGACGCCCACGCAAGTACGTCCCGGGCGCCGTTGAGCCTGTTTACTGATCCTGCGCGATTGATCATCTATTAGAAAGGAAGCGGCAGATTGCTGCTTTGACGAAGATTTGCGCTGTCTTCACGAAGGCGCATCCGGCTGATTACTGGGAAAATTGAAAATGAGAACACGTCCCATTAACAAATAAAGTCTTTCCCGTGAAGATATCTCCCTCAGCGCCTCCGTCGACCGGTCCTACCGCTTCTGCAGCCCCTTCGGGTTCAGCCAAAATCGCCAGACCAGACCCTTATCGTCTCGCTCGCATGGTGCCCAGCGCGCTGCTGTTCATCACGCTGGGCAACGCCTGGGCGCAATCCGTCACTGCTCCCACGGACTCAGGCGTCGCGACGATGGACGCCGTCACGGTAAACGCTTACCGGGCAGCGGAAACCATCGGCGGTTCGACCAAGACCGACACGGCGTTGCTTGAGGTGCCGCAATCGGTGTCGGTCATCGAGCGTGAGGAAATGGACGCGCGGGGCGTAAGCAACCTGAACGAAGCTACCCGCTACACGGCAGGGGTATTGCCTGAAAGCCAGGGGATCGATAACCGCGTCGATGACCTGTACATTCGCGGTTTTGATGCCGGCAGCTTCGGCACCAACGTGATGCTCGACGGATTGCGAGCACCATCGGACAGCAACCTGAGCTGGAACCGTACTTCCTTCAATACCTGGAATATGGAACGCGTGGAGGTGCTGAAGGGCCCGTCTAGCGTTTTATACGGGCAGCTTGCGCCCGGCGGCATAGTCAATCAGGTCAGCAAGATTCCAACACTGGGTCAGGAACAGGTCGTGCGATTGCAAGTGGATGGACACGGCCGACCCCAGACCTCGTTTGATGTGGGCGGTGCTAACGACAACGAAAATCTGCTGTGGCGGCTCGTTGGGCTCTATGGCAATGGTGACACGCAGATCAAGCATACCGACCATGAGCAGTGGTTTATCGCACCCAGCGCCACGCTGCAGTTCAATGACAATCGATCGCGCTTGACGCTGTTGGGTATGTTTCAGCGCGATCGGGGCGGCAGCACGTTTCAATTTCTACCATACGAGGGGACGGTGGTCCCAGCGGCTGACGGTTATATAGATCATGACACTTTCCTGGGCGAGCCGAACTGGAACGTGTACAACCGCGATATCTGGACGGCCGGCTGGCAGTTCGAGCATCAATTCAACGATAACTGGAAGTTCAACCAGAACGCCCGCTACACGCATGTCGATTCGTTGTATCGCGCCACAGTGGGCAACGGCGTACGCGGTGCGCCGCTCACTCAGCTCAACACGCTGACCGATGGACACATCCTCAATCGGCGCGCCGTACAGGGCGAAGGCGATTCAGATGCGCAGACCATCGATAGCCGGATCGAGGGTAAATTCGATACGGGTGCGCTGGCACACACTGTGCTGGTCGGCTTCGACTGGCAGAAAACCAACTGGACTTTCCTGCGCCAGGCGGCACAGGTGTCGCCGACTGCCATCGCGATCGACGTCTACGATCCGGTCTACACCTACTACGATTTTGAGCCGACTCTGGCCAGCCAGATGTCCACGCGAGAAACCGATGAACAGTTTGGCCTTTATCTGCAGGACCAGATCGCTGTGGGAAAATGGCGTTTTACGTTGGGCGGCCGTCAGGACTGGACCCGCATCGACACTCTCGATCGTCTGACCGATACCCGGACTATTACCAAGGACAGCGCGTTTACGGGACGGGCGGGGGTGACCTACCTGTTCGACAATGGGCTGGCGCCATATCTCAGCTACGCCGAATCGTTCCAACCGACGGGCGGCCTCAAGCGCGACGGCAGCAGTTTTAAGCCGGTGACCGGCTCGCAGTGGGAGGTGGGCGTAAAGTACGAGCCGCGCAACATCGACGGCATGATTACGCTCTCGGCCTATGAGTTGAATCAGGAAAACGTGCTGACCGCCGATCCCGAGAACCAAGGGGACGAGGCGTATCAAGTCCAGACTGGAAAGGTGCGCGTACGCGGTGTCGAACTGGAAGGCCGCATCACGCCTTTGCGCGGTCTGAGCGTCATCGGGGCGGTTACACGCATGAGCTCCAAGGTCGTGCGCAACAACGACGGCTACACCGGCAATCGTATGGTGCGCGTGCCGGATTGGATGGGCTCGCTATGGCTGGACTACACCATTCAAAGTGGCCCATTGCGTGGCCTGGGCATGGGGGCGGGTGTGCGCTACGTGGACGAGACCTATGGCGATCTAGCCAACAACCTGCGTATCCCGTCCTATACCTTGTTCGACGCGGCGTTGCGCTATGACGTGGGCAAGATCGGGGACATGCATCTGGACCTCGCACTCAATGCCAGCAATCTGGCTGACAAACGCTACGTGGCTACTTGCACGGCGGCGACCTCGTGCTACTACGGTACGGGCCGTAGTGTGATGGCTACCGCCAGACTGAGTTGGTAGGGTGCGCATGAAGTCTGGTACTACGTCTGCACGGCGTCGCATGTTGTTGTCAATGGTAGGGCTCGGCATGGTTGTCCTCGAGCCGGTGAGCTTTGCTGGTGACGCCCTTGGGGCCGCAGAGGATTGGCCACGCCGGTTTCACAATGCCGATCACACCGTCACTGAACTGCCGGCACCGCCCAGGCGCATCCTATCTACCTCTGTCACCGTGACAGGTACCTTGCTGGCAATCGACGCGCCCTTAGTGGCCAGTGCCTCGGCTGCCAACGGCAAATTCTTTGCGCAGTGGGCTGATGTGGCCGAACAGCGCAGTGTGGAAAATCTTTGGCCCGCTGGCGGTACAGATCTGGAGGCGGTATATGCTGTTGCACCCGATTTGATCGTCGTGTCAGCTACCGGTGCAGATTCTGCGCGCGAGCACCTTGCGCGCTTGCGCGCAGTCGCGCCCACTATTGTGGTGGACTATGGGCGGCAGAGCTGGCAGGGCTTGGCGCGCGAGTTGGCGCAGGCCATGGGCCTGGAGGCGCAGGCTGCTCAGCGCATTGCAGAATTCGATCGCCATGTGGCTCAGGCTCGCGACAGATTGGCGTTGCCCGAAGGGCAGGTGAACGTCATCAGCTATAACGGTCCGGGCACCAGCAATCCCATCGCTACCCGCGACGGTGTGCATGGTCAGTTGCTCGGTTCGTTGGGCTTCGATGTTGAACGGCCGGACCCGAGTTGGCACAGTACATCCGATACGGCGAGCGACTTTGTCTGGGCGCAGTACGAGTTTTTACCTCAGCTCAAGGCATCCACGACATTTTTGCTCCGCGCCGACGATAGTAGAACGGCCGCGATGCTCAACGATCCTGTTCTCGCCAATTTGCCTTCGGTGCGTTCGCGGCAGGTCTATGCGCTGGGCCTTCATGCGTTCCGGGTCGACTATTACAGCGCCAGCGAATTGATCGATCACATCGTACGTCTGTTTGGCCGTTGAGAGAGGTCGAGGAGCGAATCATGCAAACTCCAATAAGACTCGCTCCAGGCCTGCCCGCCGTTGCGAATATCCGCAGTGGACGGCAGCGTGCGCGATTGCTCATTCTGTCTGCCGGACTCGCGGCGCTAGTGTTGCTGAGCGCAGTCAGTCTCATCGTTGGCGCGCAGGAGATTGAACCGCACACAGCTTGGCAAGCTATTTTCTCTTTTGACAGTTCCAACAACGATCATCTGCTGCTGCGGCATCTGCGGATACCACGCGCCTTGCTCGCTATGGTGATCGGCTGTGCGCTGGGTGCGGGTGGAGTGCTGATGCAGGCCCTCACGCGCAATCCACTGGCTGACCCAGGACTCCTGGGTGTGAACGCAGGTGCAGCAGTCGCCATCGCTGCTGCTATTGCGGGCTTTGGTGTGACTGGCATCAGCGGTCAATTAGGCTTTGGTTTCGTGGGAGCTGCGCTTGCCGGCGTGGCGGTCTATCTGTTTGGTGGCATTCGTCAGGGATTTGATCCACTGCGCATGGTGTTGGCGGGCGCGGCGTTATCTGCGGTGTTGCTGGCTGCCACGCAGATCATCACCATCAACAGTGATAACGCGGTCTTCGATCAGTTCCGTCATTGGGCTGTCGGCTCGTTGCAAGGACGTGGCTACGCTGTGCTGGGGCCGGTTGCTGTAGCGACGGCGGGTGGTCTGGTGCTCGCTTTCGCGACGGCGCGGGGACTGGACGCGGTGGCGCTGGGCGCGGAGTTGGGTATGGTTTTGGGTGCACGTCCTGCAATCGTGTGGTTGAGCTGTGCCACAGCCGTTGTGCTGTTGGCCGGGGCGGCTACGGCCGCTGCGGGGCCCATCACCTTCGTTGGATTGATTGCGCCCCATTTGGCTCGCCATGCCGGAGGACCGGACCATCGGTGGCAGTTGTGTTTTTCGATGCTGATTTCAGCGTTGCTCGTTCTCGCTGCCGATGTGTTGGGGCGTGTGATAGCCCGTCCCGACGAGATTTCTGTGGGCATCCTGTCGGCGCTCATCGGCGGTCCGGTGTTCGTGGCGTTGGTCAGACGGCGCAGGCTGGAGGTTTCATGACGAGGACGCCGCATCACCTCACTACACAGCGTGCCTGGCGTGTGCAGGGCTACAGCGTTCTCATACAGCCCCGGATGTTGGCCGTCCTGCTGGTTCTGCTGGCCGTGCTGCTGACCCTGGTTGCAGCTGCGCTGAGTGTCGGGCGGACTGGCATGAGTCTGCCGCGACTGCTGCAGGTGCTTTTCGAACCACAGGTGGTTCGTGCAGGTGAACAGATGGTCCTGGACATCCGCCTGCCACGAGTGCTGACGGCTTGTTTTGTGGGCGCAGGACTGGGCGTTTCCGGGGCAGTGTTCCAGTCCATCACGCGCAACCCTTTGGGCTCGCCTGACGTTATCGGTTTCACGACCGGGGCGGCCACGGGCGCGCTGCTACAGATTGTGCTCTACGGTCAGTCTGCGCCGGGTGTGGCGATGGGAGCCATGATGGGCGGATTGGTCGCGGCTATGGTCGTCTATCTGCTGTCGCTCAGAAATGGAAAGGCCGGTGGACGCAGACTGGTGCTGGTGGGCATCGGGGTGGGCGCTGTTCTGCACGCACTCAATGGACTGATGCTGGTCAAGGGCGAGCTTGACAATGCCGTGATGGCGAATCTGTGGCTGGCTGGCACGCTCAATGCGCGCAGTTGGACCCATGCCTGGCTCGCCATCTCGGGCGTGGTTCTATTCGTGCCGCTCGTGCTGCTGTCGGCGCGCCGGCTGGCGATGATGGAGATGGGAGACGAGGTCGCCAGTCAGCTTGGCATACCTGTGGAACGTATGCGCTTGGCCATGGTGTTCTGCGCGGTCATGCTGGCTGCGCTCGCGACGGGGGCGGCTGGCCCCGTGGCTTTTATCGCGTTGGCAGCGCCCCAGCTCGCCCGTCGCCTGGGCCGGGCACGGGGCCTGCCGGTCGCGGGGGCGGCCCTGATGGGAGCCTGTTTGCTGGTCGGCGCGGATCTGCTCAGTCAATGGCAACCTTTGCGTCTGAACCTGCCCGTGGGCAAGGTGACGGGGATGCTAGGGGGGCTTTATCTCATCTGGTTACTCGCGGCTTCGTCCCGCCGTGGCCGTTTTTCAGGAAGCCAGACATGAAGCAGCAAGCCATACAGCGTGGCGACGAAGAGATACGGTACGGTGGTCCGGTGCTCGTAGGACAGGGATTGAAGCTTTCCTACGATTCCCGGCTTGTCTCCGCAGACTTGGATGTCACGGTACCGCGTGGCCGAATCACTGTGATTGTCGGTCCCAACGCGTGCGGCAAGTCGACACTATTGCGCGCGCTATCGCGGCTGCTGGCGCCGCGTTCCGGCCAGATTGTCCTGGAGGGCAAGGACATTCGACACTACCGCGCCCGGGAGTTGGCGTGCAAATTGGGGCTGTTACCTCAGTCCTCGGTTGCGCCGGCCGGTATCTGCGTCGCCGATTTGGTCGCTCGCGGCCGTTATCCTCACCAGACGCTGTTCCGGCAATGGTCCGCGGCGGACGAGGCTGCGGTGTGGCAGGCCATGGCTGATACCCGTGTGACGGAACTGGCGGACCGAGTGGTAGACGAACTCTCCGGCGGTCAACGCCAGCGCGTCTGGCTCGCCATGGCGTTGGCCCAGGATACCCCCGTCATGCTGCTGGACGAGCCCACGACTTACCTGGATATTGCTCACCAGTTTGAGGTGCTCGAGTTATGCAAGCGTCTTAACCGCGAAGGCGGCCGTACGTTGGTCATGGTGTTGCACGATCTCAATCAGGCGGCGCGCTATGCCGATCATCTCGTCGCCATGCGAGCTGGCGCGATCCAAGCGGCTGGCTCGCCCGGCGAGGTGCTCACGCCATCCCTGGTCGAGCAACTCTTCGGTATTCGCTGCCTGGTCGTATCCGATCCGGTGACTGATACACCGATGGTGGTCCCGGTCGCTCACGTCTCGCATGCAGGCGACGCGCCGGCGTGCGTTTGAGGCCATTGCAGGATTCGCACGCACCTCATCGACAAGAAAGGAATCTCTACTATGTCTAATCGGAAACCCTTGTGTATCGGGCTGTCCCTGGCCACGACCTGGCTGACCGGCAACGGTTGGCGTCGGCCCGATAGCTGTGTAGAAGACACTTATTCTGCAGGTTTTTACGCTGACATCGCCAGGCGGGCAGAGGCTGCACACCTGGACTTTCTGTTCCGGCCCGACGTGCTGTACCTGGACCCGCAGGTGCTGGACCGTTCGCCTGGCTTCAGCAGCCTGGACCCCACTGTCCTGCTGTCCGCCATCGCGCCCGCGACCAAGCGCATCGGCTTGGTAACGACGGCAGCAACCACGTTCAACCCGCCCTACGTGGTCGCCCGCCAACTTCAATCGCTGGACTGGATCAGCGAGGGCCGTGCTGGATGGAACATCGTGACGGCGCTGGACGGCAGCCGCAACTTCGGTGATGCTCCCATGCCGCCTTCCGAAGAGCGCTATAGCAAGGCATTGGAGTTCACCGAGGTCGTGCGGCAATTGTGGCGAAGCTATCCGCGCGAGGCACTGCTACTGGATCGCGCTGAGGGCAAGTACGCCGATCCCGCGCTCATTCGACCGATCTATCATCATGGCCAGTATTTCAACGTACAAGGACCGCTAAACCTGCCAGCCCGCGGAGCGGGCCGTATTCCTCTGTTCCAGGCGGGCGCGTCGGAATGGGGCCGTGACTTCGCAGCGCGCGTCGCCGATGCGGTTTTCGCTGCCACTCCGGATATCTCGGCTGGCGCCGAACTGAGACAGGATCTGCGTGGCCGTGCCACCACACATGGCCGCAAGCCTGATGCTGTCCGCATGCTGCCGGGCCTCAGCCTGTATTTAGGCAGGACTGCCAGTCAGGCTCGCGATCTTTATGAGACCACGCAGGGCCGAACGGAGGAGGCTCACAAGCTGGCGTATATCGAACGCATGCTGAACATCGACGTACGCACGCTCGCACCGGACCAGCCGTTGACCAGCACCATGTTGGGTGAGCCTGGGGTACCTATGCGCGGCCAGACGCATGTGGACCTGCTGCGTCGCCTGGTGATGCGTGAACAGCCGACGCTGAGGCAACTGCTGCAGCGTCCGGAGGTCTGTAGCTCGGCACATTGGCAGATAGTGGGCACCGCCGAGGACGCATTGCGCGAGATTGTCGCGCGCGTCGAGGCTGGCGCTGCGGATGGCTTCATTGCCTTGCCGGGCGGGGCCGCGGAGTCTCTGGACCTATGCCTGAGTGAACTGGTTCCTATGCTCGCAGCGCAGGGATTATTTCGTAAGCAGTACTCAGGGGAAGCGCTTGCCGATCATATGGGAATCGTCCCCTGAAAACGACCGCAACGGGCATGTCGGGCTAAAAGTACGTCGTAACGGATAATCCGGCCCGCGGAAAACCCTGGCCCGTTCATCTCCTCAGACTCGGATTCGTCCTAGCCTGTGCTAATCTGTTTCCTGCCAGACGCGTAGCATTACCCCGCGCGCGATCCGGTGGCGGCCTAGTGCGCGGTTACCCCCTCGCATCCGGCCATTGCAAAGCAAGAACGCATGACACGATCGAGCGTGGAGACAACACCATGAGCCAATATGGCCCACTAAAACTGCACGTCCCCGAGCCCACCGGGCGCCCGGGTTGCAAGACCGATTTTTCCTATCTGCATCTGTCGCCTGCGGGCGACGTTCCCAAACCCCCCGTTGATGTCGCGGCTGTCGATACTGCCGATCTGGCCTATCGTCTCGTGCGCGTGATCGATGATGAGGGGAATGCCCAAGGGCCTTGGGCACCTCAGTTGGATGACGATACGCTGCGCGCCGGGATGCGCGCCATGCTCAAGACGCGCATTTTCGATTCCCGTATGCTGACGGCGCAACGGCAAAAGAAAATCTCGTTCTATATGCAGAGCCTGGGCGAGGAAGCCATCGGCTCAGCGCATGCGCTGGCCCTGGAGCAGGGCGACATGTGTTTTCCGACTTATCGCCAACAGAGCATTCTGCTCACGCGCGATGTGTCGCTGGTCGAGATGATGTGCCAGCTGATGTCCAACGAGCGGGACCCGCTAAAGGGGCGTCAACTGCCTGTCATGTATTCCAAGCGTGACGCTGGGTTCTTCTCGATTTCGGGTAACCTGGCGACGCAGTTTATTCAGGCCGTTGGCTGGGCGATGGCGTCGGCGATCAAGGGAGATACGCGTATCGCGTCAGCCTGGATTGGCGATGGTGCGACGGCCGAGGCGGATTTTCATACTGCATTGACGTTCGCTCACGTATACCGCGCGCCTGTGATTTTGAATGTGGTCAACAATCAATGGGCCATTTCGACCTTTCAGGCGATAGCGGGCGGAGAAGGCACAACGTTCGCCGGGCGCGGCGTAGGCTGCGGAATCGCGTCGCTGCGAGTGGACGGCAATGATTTCCTGGCGGTATATGCCGCTTCGCAGTGGGCCGCCGAGCGTGCTCGCCGCAATCTGGGTCCCACGTTGATCGAGTGGGTCACGTATCGGGCGGGGCCCCATTCCACGTCGGATGATCCAACGAAGTATCGGCCGGGCGACGACTGGAGCCATTTCCCTTTGGGAGACCCGATCGCGCGGTTCAAAAAACACTTGATCAGTCTGGGCATTTGGTCGGATGAACAGCACGACGCCTTGAAGGCAGAGCTCGAGGCCGAGATTCTGGCGGCGCAAAAAGAGGCCGAGAGTTTTGGCACGCTGGTCGATGGGCATGTTCCCAGTGCGGCCAGTATTTTCGAGGATGTCTACGAAGAGATGCCGGACCATTTGCGCCGGCAGCGCCAAGAGCTGGGAGTCTGATCATGGCAAACGACAAAAATATGGGTCCGGCGACGACGTCGATGACCATGATCCAGGCATTGCGTTCGGCGATGGACGTCATGCTGGAGCGTGATGACAATGTGGTGGTGTTCGGCCAGGACGTAGGGTATTTCGGCGGCGTGTTTCGCTGCACCGAGGGCTTGCAAGCCAAGTACGGTTCATCACGTGTTTTTGACGCGCCCATTTCAGAGGGCGGTATCGTCGGTGTGGCGGTGGGCATGGGGGCATATGGGCTGCGGCCCGTGTGCGAAATCCAGTTCGCCGATTATTTTTATCCCGCGTCGGATCAGATCGTGTCCGAGGCGGCGCGGCTGCGTTATCGCTCGGTGAATGAATTCATCGCACCGATGACGATTCGCATGCCCTGCGGTGGCGGTATCTATGGCGGGCAGACGCATAGCCAGAGCCCCGAGGCCATGTTCACGCAGGTATGCGGTTTGCGTACCGTGCTGCCTTCCAATCCGTACGATGCGAAAGGCCTGTTGATCGCGGCGATCGAGAATAATGATCCGGTGATTTTTCTCGAGCCGAAACGTCTCTATAACGGCCCGTTCGATGGGCATCATGACCGCCCCGTGACGCCGTGGAGCAAGCATCCGGCCAGCCAGGTCCCCACGGGCTATTACACCGTGCCCCTAGGCAGCGCCGCTATTGTGCGTCCGGGTGAGGCGCTGACTGTGCTGACGTACGGCACGACGGTGCATGTGTCTCTGACCGCAGCCGAGGAAACCGGCCTCGATGCCGAAGTGATCGACCTGCGTACGTTATGGCCACTGGATCTCGACACGATCGTGAACTCGGTGCGCAAGACTGGTCGTTGCGTCGTGGTGCACGAGGCGACACGCACCTGCGGTTTCGGCGCCGAGCTGGTGTCCTTGATTCAAGAGCATTGCTTTCATTACCTGGAGGCTCCTATCGAGCGTGTCACGGGTTGGGATACCCCATATCCGCATGCTCAGGAATGGGCATATTTTCCAGGGCCGGCTCGCGTGGGCGCGGCATTCCAACGCGTGATGGAGGCATGACATGGGGATTCACATCATCAAAATGCCCGACATCGGCGAAGGGATTGCCGAGGTGGAGCTTGTCGCATGGCATGTAAAGGCCGGTGATACCGTGGCAGAGGATCAACCTCTGGCCGACGTGATGACAGACAAGGCGACGGTGGAGATTCCGTCGCCGGTGGTGGGCAAGGTGATCTCGCTGGGCGGCAACGTGGGTGACACGATGGCCGTGGGCGGCGAATTGATTCGCTTAGAGGTTGAGGGCGCGGGCAATTTCAAAGGCGATGCGACGGCTGCGCAAGCAGGTCAGACGCCAACCGCAGCAGCCGGCAAGCCGGCGGGTGATGCGAGTGTGGTTCGAGACGCCGCAAGTCAAGCCGATAGAGAGGCCAACGCTGGATCGCAGTCGTCTTCGACATCCTCGACGGCGTCCAGCGCTGCGACTGTATCGCGAGAGTCGGCATCGCTTGGCGCATCCATCGCTTCGAATGTTTCGTCGGGTTCGACGGTTGCGTCGGCGAAGGCTGCGCGTGGTATGGCTCAAGCCGAGACACAGGCTTCGGCTGGAGCTGCCCGGAAATCCCCTGCAGCCACATCCGCTGTGCAGCACGCCACGCCGTCTCGTCAACCAGGCGAACGTCCCTTGGCCTCGCCCGCCGTGCGCAAACGGGCCTGGGATCTGGGTATCGAGCTGCGTTATGTGCATGGATCTGGGCCGGCGGGCCGTATCATGCACGAAGATCTGGACGCCTATGTACAAGGGCAGGGCGCAACCGCATCGGTGGCGCTATCCGGATATCGCGAGCGCCATGACGAGGAACAGGTCCCCGTCGTGGGGCTGCGCCGTAAGATCGCGCAGAAAATGCAGGAATCCAAGCGGCGTATTCCTCATTTCAGTTACGTCGAGGAAATCGACGTGACCGAGATCGAGGATCTGCGCGCGCAACTGAATCGCAAATATGGCGAGTCGCGCGGCAAGCTCACGCTGTTGCCCTTGCTGGCTCGCGCCATGGTTATCGCCTTGCGGGATTTCCCGCAAATCAATGCGCGTTACGACGATGAGGCGGGTGTAGTGACCCGTTTTGGCGCCGTGCATCTGGGTGTGGCGACGCAGACCGATGCCGGTTTGATCGTGCCTGTTGTGC
>Ga0164243_10011477_pt1 | contig 12635 bp, 11 predicted proteins | sample OricompcompostOP_FD_108781 | JGI IMG/M metagenome (GOLD analysis project Ga0164243, IMG submission 108781) | Organic Plus compost microbial communities from Emeryville, California, USA - Original compost - Organic plus compost (OP) | ecosystem: Engineered > Solid waste > Mixed feedstock >...
GTTCGCGACATTGCCGGCGATGCGCAAGGCAGGTCCACCCTGGAGCAGATCGTCGTCGTCGAGATCGCTCACATCGGTGACTGACGTGGCGCGATAGCCTGTGGCGCCTATCGTCCCCTGGATCACGACGGCGCCGCCGACATTGCCGTCGATGGCGGCGCCCACCGAATCCTTGCCGATCGCTGCGATCGAACCGGAAAGCTTCACGTCGCCGCTGACATCGCCCGTGCGGACGCCATAGCCATTGTCGCCCGTGACGCTGATCGATCCGCTGCTGTCGAGGGAGCCGGCAAGCGGCCCATCGAGAACGATACCGCCCGAATTGTTGCCTTCGATGGCGATGGTGCCACTATTGACGATATTGCCGGTCATCGCCCCTTCGGCACGAATGCCGAAACGGTTGGTGCCTTCCGCCAGCGGACCGTCGAGATCGCCGTCGTCATCGTCGTCCTCCGCCTCGTAGGTCTCATCCACGGTGATGTCGCCGCTATTGGTGATGGTGGTCGTGACGCCGGGCCGGACAAGGATGCCGGTGGAATTATTCTTGTCGCTGAAGGTGATGCTGCCTTCATTCGTCACGTCGTTGGAACTGTCCACGGTAACGGCGGTGCCCGCGGCGGCCGGTTCGATCGATCCGTCGCTGGTGATCTCGATGTCGTCGGCTGCCCCATTGTTGATCGTGGATGTGGCGACGCCGGCAGTGCGGTCGTCGCCGATCGATGTTTCGGCATGGAGCGGACTGACGAGAAGAACCAGGCCCAGCGGCGTGAGACAGGTGGAAGCAAGCAGGCTGCGCATTGAAGATGATTTCCCTTTTCGCGGCGCGGCCGGTCCTCATGCCTAGGGGGTGGGGGGGAGCATGGGGCCGGCCGTCACCACCTTGACGGCGCCGATCATCGCCAGCCTTGCCGCCGCGGGAAAATTTGCGATCAGAAACGGATGTCGAAACCCAGGCGGATCGTCCGTGGCCGAAGCGGCGTGATCTGATCGATGCGGTTGACCAGAAACGGAGTGCCCAGGGAAAAGCGGTTGCCCACGATGTCGGTGAGATTGGTCGCTGTAAGCGTCACACCGATATCGGGCCGGCCGATCCGCATGCTGAGCGACGTATCGACATAGTCGCCCTGCTCTTCACCCAGCACGGGACCGACGCCGAGACGCGAATGCCCGACATAGCGAGCGCTGGCCGATATGCGCAGATCAAGGTCGTCGCTGACGATCGTCCGATAATCGACGCCGCCGCGGCCCGAAAAGCGTGCGACGTTGGGCAGTTGCGACACGCTGGCGATCGTGAAATCGGGTGCGGGATCAGCGACCTTGCTGTCATTATAGACCAGCGCCGCATCCAGCGAGAGGCCAGGGAAAGGCTGCCACCCCACGCCGGCGGAGAGCGAATAGATGCGACCGTCGCCGATATTGGCGGTCGTCGGCAATCCGGCGCTGTCGATATAATCCGCCTGGATATTCTCCCAGCGGGTGTAGGAAAAGGTGATGGCGGCGTTGAATGCGGAGCCGGGCGCGCCGTAGCGGAAGCCCGACTCCCATGTGCCGATCTCATCCTGCTGGAAACGGCGCACGCTGTCATTCTCGATGGCCAGTCCGCCCGGCCGGAAACCCTCCTGGTAGCGGGTGAAGAACGTCAGTCCGGGCAGCAGCCTCGCAGCCAGGGCAGCCGATGGAAGCAGGTTTGTCTCGTGCCGCGAAGCGCGCACGGCGCGATAGGCAGCCGAAAGCGGCGCCGTGACGTCCTCGCCTTCGCCCGACAGCCGGGAATGCGTGATGCGTCCTCCGGCGGTGAGAGTGAGGTTCCGCAACAGTTCGACGCTCGCCTCGCCATAGCCCGTATATTCGCGGATGCGATTGGTGACACCCGTCACGGGGATGGGCACGCCAACGGGTCCAAGCGATCGGGTCAGCCGCGCACGATTGTAGAGATAGCTGACGCCGACAACCCATCCGAGGCCGTCGCGCATCGGCCGGGACAGGCGATTTTCCGTCGAGAAGAAGCGGGTGTCGTTCTTCTGCGTGAACACGCTCGGCCACGACCCGGCGAGATTGGACAGCCAGGCGAGACGAGGCCATTGCACCCTGCCGATCGCCGGCTGCGGCATGGGCTGATCGGAGGGGATAGTCGCATCATAACGCTCGTCGAGCTGCTGGTCGGCTATTCCGGTCGAGGAAACGAACCGCAGATCATCCCAGTCCTTGACGATGACCAGGTCGCCGAGCGCGTAATGCGCGTCAAACCCCTGGTCGACCCGGCTGGACTGGGTCAGCGGTGGTCCGTCACGGTCGGCATATTGGCTGTCGGCGCCATGTATCTTCTGGAACGTCCCGCCGATGTCGATCGTCCAGCCATCGCCCGGCGCGACGCGCAGAATCCCCCGCCCGCCATAGATGCCGTTGCGATTCACGTCTTTCCGGCGGCGCAGCGGATTGTCGATATAGCCGCCCTCGCTGACGCCATAGCCGACCACGCGGAGCGCCGCGCCGTCGCCCGCCACCGGGAGATTGACCATGCCGCCGATATCGGCGCCTGGATCGCCATGCTGCGTCACGCTGACCCCGGCGGAAAGCCCTCCTTCGGTTACGCCCAGCCGGGCCGGATTGCGGTTGACCCGGATGATCCCGCCGAGCGATCCGGCACCGTAAAGGGTGCCGTTCGGTCCTTCCAGCACCTCGACCGATGCTATGTCATAGAGCTTCAGGTCGGGATCGGGGGCGTTATAGTTCAGCCTGACGTCGCCGAAATATTGGCCGACCGTCGCCTGCGTCGGTCCCGTGAAGCTGGAATCCGCTATGCCGCGGATGAACAGCTTGTTGCGTCCCGCCCCCAGATGAGTGGATGTGATACTGGCCACCCGCGTCGCGATCGCTTCGGTCCCGCCTTCGCCACCGAAGGCCAGATCGTGGCCGTCGAGTATCGTGAGGGTGCCCGGATAATCGGCAAACCGCATGTCCCGCTTGGTCGCGGTGACCACGATATCGCCGCCGGCTGGCGTGGGCGGGGCAAGCGCGGCGCTCGCGGTCGAACTCATTGCCACGAAGCGCGGCTTGGCCGGCACGATTCGCCAGGCGCCGCCGGCGAGCGGCCGGGCTTCCCCTGCTGCCGAGCGCGCAAGCCGCTGGACGGCGTCGCCAGCGCTCATTCTTCCCTTGAGTGCCGGCACCCGACGCCCCCACAGCCGCGCATCGGGGACGCTGACGCTGATCCGCGCCTGCTGGGCGAGCGCGGCGACGGCATCGCCGAGCCGTCCCGCCGGAAGATCGATCTCGGCGAGAGGCGCGGCAAAAGCCGGCGCCGCGCAAAGCAGCACCGGGAGCGTGACTGGCAAAAGGGCGAAGCGAATCACTGAGCTCTGGCGGTCAATACCCATCCCTGGTCGCCGCGCCGGACCGAGACGTCAAGCAATGGACCGAGGCGGGCGAGGAACCGGTCCGTTTCACGATCGAGAGTGATGACGCCCCGGAAGGGACGCCCCGCCACATCCGGGGCGGCGGAGATCGAAACACCCAGATTGCGGGCGATGTCGCTCGCAACGAGTCCTATCGGTGCGCCGTCATAGACCAGCCTGTCCTGGCGCCATGACGTCATCACCGCGGGATCGGCTGTGCCGAGCGTGACCACAGCCTCGCCATCCCGCACGGTCAGCGTGCGGCCGGCATCGAGCGTCAGCGCTTCCGCATCGGGATTGTAGAGGACCGCGCCTTCGGCAACAGCCACCGACAGATTGCCCGCATCCCGTATGACATTGAAGACCGTCCCGATGTCCCGGAGCTCCGCCCCCGCGACATGGACCAGGAATGGTCGCCGCTCGTCATGCATCACCGTGAAAAGCGCCTCGCCGCGATCGAGCGTCGCCACACGTCCGTTGCGCCGGTCGAGCGTTATGCGCGTCGCCCCGTTGAGTTCGATACGGCTGCCGTCGGCCAGGGTGACGGCCCGACGCTCACCCGCCGCCGTCTGTATGCTGTAGGGATCCGATACCCCCTGGAGCAAGGCATAGCCGGAGAGTCCGGCGATCAGCGAAGCGGCCAGCGCTCCGCCCGCCCACGTTCCGAAGCGACGCCGATTGATGACCGGTGCAGGAGAAGGCTGTGGCGCGGCAGGCGCAATGGACAGGAGATCGGCGATATCCACATCGGCTGCGGCCATTTCCTGATAGATCCCCGCATGTCCGGGATCGGAAGCGAGCCAGTCGGCGAAGGCCTCCCAATCGGCGAAATCCGCCTCGCGCTGGCGGATCAGCCAGTCGAGGGCAGCTTCATGCGCGGTATCGGAATGCGGTGTGGTCATGTCGCTTGAAAGACGGAGTCGGTGCTGGACAGCCTCAATACAGCTTCACTCGGCATCGAAGCGTCTCCTCAATTCGATCAGGGCGCGATAGGCGCGACGCAGGTCGCTTTCCACAGTCGACAGGCTGACGCCCAGTTCGGCTGCGATCTGGCGCTGTGGAACGCCGTCGATCCTGTGCCGCCGGAACGCGGTCTCGGCCCGTTCACCCAAGGCTGCCAGTGTGGCCTGGACCTGCCGCAGCTGTTCGCGCGCTATCAGCACGCGATCGCCCGAAGGAGCGTCCGAAACGCCGGGCTCGGCCGATCCGGTCGCTTCGCTCCAGTCGTGATCCCGGCGCTCCGCCGTGCGGTGCGCGCGATGGCGATCCACCATCAGATTGTTCGCGGAACGATAAAGATAGGCACGCGGCTGACCGATGGGCCCGGCCGGCGCCGCCGAGAGGCGCATCCACAGTTCCTGAAGCAAATCCTCCGCCGCTTCACCGGCACCATGCGCCGCCAGGAAGCGGAGCAAACGATCCCGGTTTTCCAGGAATACCGCCTCGAGCCCGCTGGACGCCATGGCAGCCGCGCCGCTTTCAGACGTGACGCATGCCGAACAGCGCCGTGCCGACGCGCACATGGGTCGCACCCAGCATGACCGCCGTCTCATAGTCGGCCGACATCCCCATGCTGAGGGCGGACAGGCCGGATTCGGCTGCAAGCTTGGCGAGCAATGCGAAATAAGGCGCGGCCTCGACATCGGCCGGCGGCACGGCCATCAGGCCGATGACAGGCAGTCCCGCATCGCGTGCCTCACGAAGCAAAGCAGGCAGAGCCTTGATCGCGCAGCCGCCTTTCTGCGGTTCTTCGCCGATATTCACCTGAATGAAGCAATCGGGACGTCGGCCGATCCGGTCCATTGCCCGGGCCAGCGCCGTGACGAGCGACGGCCGGTCGACGCTGTGGATCGCGTCGTAAAGCCGCACCGCGTCCTCGGCCTTGTTCGACTGAAGCTGTCCCACATGGTGAAGACGGAGCCTCGGCCTCGCCGCCTTGATATCCGGCCATTTGGCTTGCGCTTCCTGAACCCGGTTCTCGCCGAAGCTGCGCTGACCGGAAGCGATCAGCGGCAGGATCGCTTCGACCGGTTGGGTCTTCGAAACCGCGATCAGCTCGATGTCCGCAGGGCAGCGCCCGGCCAGCGCCGCCGCCCGGTTTATGCGTTCACGAACCGCTTCCAGCGGCGGTAGATCGTTTTCGATCAGGGGATCTTCGTGCGGAACCATCGCCGCTGCTATAGGCAAGCGCATGATCCGCCGCCAGCCTTGCCCGCGACTTTGGCTCATGACCGACGAACGCATGGGTGACAGGTTATGGGACGCACTGGCCCGGCTGCCGCGAGGCGCCGGGGTCGTGTTCCGCCATTACAGGCACCCGCAGCGACGCGCCCTTTACGACCGGGTGAGACGGTTCACACGACAACGAGGTGTCACGCTGGTTCTGGCCGGAACGCCGGAAATGGCGATCGGATGGCGCGCCGACGGTGTTCATGGCGCGACCGGGCACAAGAACCCCGGTCGCGGGCTCATGTTGCACACGGCCTCGGCCCATGACGCGCGTGAAATCCGTAAGGCCGAACTAGGCGGCGCCGATCTGATTTTCCTGTCCCCGGTCTTCGCCACCCGGTCCCACCTCGGCGACAGGCCGCTCGGCCCCCTGCGTTTCGGCCTGCTGGCGCGGGGCAGGAAAGGCATCGTCGCGCTCGGAGGCATGGATATTCGCCGCGCTCGCCGCTTGCAGGCTCTGGGCGCCTATGGATGGGCGGCCATCGATGCCTGGACAGGCATATCACCCGCCCATTGATGCGCTTCGGACGGTTTCTCCGCCAGAAGCGGACTGTCCACGCCTCAGAATTTGAAGGCGGTGCCTATGTAGAAAGCCTGGCTGTCGCGACGGTCATCCTCGACGGCCATCAGCCGATCCCGCTGCGATTTGTAGCGGACGCCGCCCGTCACCTCGAGATTGCGGGTGATGGAATAAGAGCCGCTCAAATCCGCCGACACCGATTCGTCGGCGCCGATCATGCCTGTGCGGACATCCGTGGGACGATCGGAACCGACCTGCAGTCGCGTGCTCCATTTGGAGGCATTGTAGCTGACGCCCACATCGACCGCTTCACGGCCCGGCAGCATGCCGCCATCGACCTTGGCGATCTCTCCGGACAGGGCAAATCTCTTCCAACCCACGGCGACGCCGAGATTATAGGCGGTAGGGGCGATGCTCGGCGAGGGGGCATCGGCTATCCGCTGAGCCTCCTCCTTGGTCGTCGCGCGCGCACGAACCGCCACCCGCACGCCGCGGCGGTTCGAAGCCGAGGATGCCGGCGTGAAGCGGAAAGTTCCCCCGCTGGTCGAGGCGCCGTTGAACACCGCCGAAAGCCGCGGATTAGCGGCGGCCGGCGTGAACGAGCCGAGACTGCCCGGCGGGCTCAGCGAAACCGCCGTTTGCGGCTGCTTGTCGGGCTTGATCGAAGCTGCGGTCGACGGTGCAAATATGAGAGCGCACGCCGCCATCGCGACGCCCCCCCATCCTGCAATTTGTCGACTCACGACCACGCCAAATATTCTCCCTGCGATCTGCGCCTATCATGACGCATGGGTGGGTTCCACCGTTCAACGGCGAATCTGCACGGCCTGTTGCACTAATTCCACAACCCCGCCCATACCAGCCTCTCTAGCTGGCAAGGGCAGCTGCGCAACACAATCATGCGCACGACGCAACCGCACTGGCGCGCGACGAGCCGTTCGGTCGACCCTTGAGCGCTTGCGGGCGGGACGGGAGCATCTATAACGGCCGCCAATATCGTATCCGCGCAAGGACTGTTCCATGGCCCGTTCGCCTGTTCTCAAGCCCGCTTCCGCCCTGGCGCTGATCGCGTTGGCGGCGCTTTCCGCCTGCGGTGGCAAGGAGCGGCCGAAGGCGGACCTCGCCGCGTCGCGGGTCACCTCGATCGGCGTCAATGCCTATCTGTGGCGCGCCGCGCTCGAGACGCTGTCCTTCATGCCGATGGCGCAGGCCGATTCCAACGGCGGCGTGCTGAACACCGACTGGTATGTGAATCCATCGGTATCGACCGAGCGGATGAAGGTGACGGTGACGATCCTCGACCAGGATCTGCGTGCCGATGCGCTGCGGGTGGCGGCTGCCCGTCAGGTGCTGCAGAATGGCCAGTGGACGGACGCCCCCGTCCAGGCCGCGACCGTGCAGAAGCTCGAAGAGATCATTCTCACCAAGGCGCGCGATCTGCGCCGCAATGCCGTCGCCGGCTGAGGATCGCCTGATGACCATGCGGTTCAACCCGCAGGCCGCGGACTCCCGCTGGCAGGCGGTATGGGATGAGCATCAGACTTTCCGGGCGGACGATGCCAGTCCCAAGCCCAAAAGCTATGTGCTGGAGATGTTTCCCTACCCGTCAGGCCGCATCCATATGGGGCACGTGCGCAACTACACGATGGGTGACGTGCTGGCCCGTTTCCGGCGGATGAAAGGGCATGAGGTGCTGCATCCGATGGGCTGGGACGCCTTCGGAATGCCGGCCGAAAATGCCGCTATGGAAAAGAAGGTCCATCCCGGCGCCTGGACGCGCGACAATATCGCCGCGATGAAGGCGCAGTTGAAGCGCCTCGGCTTTGCGCTCGACTGGAATCGGGAGTTCGCCACCTGCGACCCGGAATATTACGGTCAGGAGCAGGCCCTGTTTCTCGATCTCCATGATGCGGGGCTGGTCTATAGGAAGGAGTCGGCGGTCAACTGGGATCCCGTCGACATGACCGTGCTGGCCAACGAACAGGTGATCGACGGGCGCGGCTGGCGGTCGGGCGCACTTGTCGAGCGGCGCAAGCTCAGCCAGTGGTTCCTGAAGATAACCGACTTCGCCGACGAACTTCTCGATGGGCTGAAGACGCTCGATCATTGGCCCGAAAAGGTCCGGTTGATGCAGGAGAACTGGATCGGCAAGAGCCAGGGTCTGCGCTTCACTTTCCGGCTGGATCGGCCAGCCGCCGGACGCGAAGCGTTCGACGTGTTCACCACGCGGCCCGACACCCTATTCGGCGCAAGTTTCGCGGCGATCTCGGTCGATCACCCGATCGCCCAGGCCCTGGCCGCGCAGGATGCCCAACTCGCCGCTTTCATCGAGGATTGCCGCCACACCGGCACGGCGGCGGCGGAAATCGAGACCGCCGAAAAGAAAGGCTATGATACCGGCCTTTCGGCGATCCATCCTTTCGATCCGGACTGGAAACTGCCGCTGTTCGTGGCGAATTTCGTGCTGATGGATTATGGCACCGGTGCGGTCTTCGGCTGCCCGGCGCATGATCAGCGCGACCTCGATTTCGCGCGGAAATATGCGCTGCCCGTGGAACGTGTGGTGGCGCCAACGCCGGAAGAGGCGTCCGATCCGATCGGTGACGAAGCCTACACCGGACCGGGGCGCCTGGTGAACTCGCGCTTTCTGGACGGCATGAGCGTCGAGGAAGGCAAGGCGACGGTGATTGCCCGCGCCGAGGCCGAAGGCTGGGGAACGGGAACCACCGTATGGCGCCTGCGCGACTGGGGAGTTTCGCGCCAGCGTTACTGGGGCACGCCGATCCCGATCATCCATTGCGACAGCTGCGGGCCGGTGCCCGTGCCGCGGAATGAACTTCCCGTGACGTTACCGGAAGACGTCTCCTTCGACATGCCCGGAAACCCGCTTGATCGCCACCCGACGTGGAAGCATGTCGACTGTCCGGCCTGCGGCAAGCCGGCGCGTCGGGAGACCGACACGCTCGACACTTTCGTTGATTCCTCCTGGTATTATATTCGCTTCGCCAGCGCCCCGTCCGATCGCCCGTTCGATCGGCAGATCGCCGAACAGTGGCTGCCGGTGGGTCAATATATCGGGGGTGTCGAGCATGCGATCCTGCATCTGCTCTACTCGCGATTCTGGACGCGGGCGCTGAAGCGGATCGGGCAACTCGACATAGACGAGCCTTTCACCGGCCTGTTCACGCAGGGCATGGTGACTCATGAGACCTACAAGGCGCCGGACGGCCGCTGGCTTGCGCCCGAGGAAGTCGAAAGTCGCGACGGCGGTTTCGTCATCGTCGAGACCGGGGAGCCCGCGACGCCCGGCCGCGTCGAGAAAATGTCCAAGTCCAAGAAGAACGTGGTCGATCCCGGCCCGATCCTCGACCAATATGGCGCGGACGCGGTGCGCTGGTTCATGCTGTCCGACAGCCCGCCCGAGCGGGACCTTGCCTGGAGCGAAGCGGGCATCGAGGGCGCCTGGCGCTTCGTGCAGCGGTTGTGGCGCCTGACAGGCAGCATCACCGGCGCCACCGGCGAGGACAAGGATCTCGACCGCAAGGTTCATCGCACGATCGCCGGCGTGGCCGATGACGTGGAGTCCCTGTCATTCAACAAGGCGGTGGCCAAGATCTACGAACTCGCCAATGCGATCGAGAAGGCGATGCCGTCGGCTTCGCGCGACATGGCGGTGCGCACCATCGTCCGCCTGGTAGCCCCCATGGTGCCGCACCTGGCTGAGGAGGCCTGGGCTGCCTTGGGAGAGTCCGGCCTCGTTGCAGATGCCCCCTGGCCGGAAGCCGATCCGGCGCTTTTGATCGACGACGAAGTGACGATCGCCATTCAGATCAACGGCAAGCTTCGCGATACGCTGACAGCACCGAAGGGCACCGATCGGCCGACCCTGGAGGCGCTCGCGCTCGGATCCGACAAGGTGGCCCGCCTTCTCGAAGGCAAGGCTCCCAGGAAGGTTATCGTCGTTCCCGACCGGCTCGTGAATCTGGTGGCATGACACGGGCGCTCGCCCTGCCGCTGCTGATGGCCGTGGCCCTCGCCGGCTGCAATCTACGGCCATTATATGCGGGCGGCGGCAAGGGTGCGGTGGCGCAATCCCTGAGCGGCATCGAAGTGGCACCGATTCCGGGGCAGGCCGGCTGGCTGATGCGGAACGCGCTCAGCGATCGGCTTGCCGCATCCGGGCCGGGCGAAAAGCGCTACAGGCTGGAGGTCGAGCTCGATGACCAGCTCACAGGTTTCGGCGTTCGCACCGACAATGCCGTCACCCGGGAACGGCGGACCTTGCGTGCCCGCTATAAGCTGATTGACGGCACGACGGTCGTCGTCGACGCCACGGCGGGATCGGACGCCGGCATCGATGTCGTAAGTTCCGAATATGCCACCATCGCCGCCGAGCAGACGGCCCTCGAAAATTTGACCAACGAGGTCGCCGATCAGATCGTCACCCGATTGGCGCTATACGCCCGGCACACCGCACAGGAGCCATGAAGGCCAGTCTTCGCCAGATCGAGCAGGCGCTGGACCGTGCGGACCCGGCCATCCAGTTCTATCTCCTGCATGGTCCCGACGAATCCGCTTCACGTGCCCTGGCGCGACGGCTGGGTGCCGCGCTTGGGCCCGACGCGGAAAAGATCGAGCTGGCTTCGGCGACCCTTCGGTCGGACCCTGCACGGCTGGCGGACGAAGCTGCGGCTTTCTCCATGTTTGGCGGCCGCCGTCACGTGTGGATCGATCCTGCCGGCGACGAGATGGCCGAGGCCGTCGACGCTCTGCTCGCCTTGCCCCAGCCGGGAAACCCGGTGGTGGCGGTCGCGGGCGCGTTGCGCAAGGACTCGAAGCTCCTGAAGCTCGCGACAGCGAGCAACGCCGCATTGGCCTTTGCCAGCTATGCACCCGAAGGGCGCGATGCCGACCGGATGGCGACCACGCTCGGCCAGGCGCATGGCCTGCGGATCGATCCAGACGTGGCGCGGCGCCTGACGGCAGCAACGGGCAACGACCGTGCGGTGCTGGAGCAGGAACTCGCAAAGTTCGCCGCCTATCTCGACGCCGAGCCCTCGGCCCCGGCCAGCCTGGGCCATGCTACGCTCGACGCACTTGGCGCGGATGCCGAGGAGGGCGACCTCAACCACCTTATCGACGCCACCCTTGCCGGCGAAATTGCGACCGCCGATGCCGAGCTGGCGCGGTTGCTGAGTGTCGGCCTGGATGTCGTGCCGATCGTCCGAGCCTTCCAGCGGCAGCTTCTACTCCTTGCGCAACTTCGCGCGGAAGTGGATGCGGGCCAATCGGTTCAGCAGGCCGTGGCCGGACCTGCCGGTCGTGCCGTTTTCTGGAAGGAAAAGGATCGGGTCGCGCATCTGGTCAGCCGCTGGAACGGCGAGGCCTTGGCGCGTGCCCTGGAGCGCCTTGCCGAGACCGGGCGCCAGGTCATGCGCAGCAGCGGTCCGGGCCGCATCGCGATGGAGACGGAGATACTTGCCCTTGCCCGGGCTGCGCAGCGAATGCGGTGAGCCGGGTTGGGATCAGATCGGCTCGCCGCTCAGGCGCTGGCAGATCATGTCGAGCTGATCGAGCGAAGAATAGGCAAGCGTCACCGCTCCACCCTGCCCGGCATGCTTGATCGAGACCTTGAGCCCCAGCATGTCACCGAGCTGGCGCTCCAAAGCGGCTATGTCGGAATTCCCGCTTTGAGGATCAGTCCGCGCCGGTTTGCCGACAGCACTTTTGGCCTTACGGGCAAGGGTTTCGGTTTCACGAACCGAGAGGCCGCGGTCGACGGCTTCGCGAGCCAGCATCTCCGGATCGGCCGCCGTGATCAAAGCGCGCGCATGCCCCATGGACAGCGCTCCGTCCGCCACCATTCCGCGAACCTGTGCCGGCAGGTCGAGCAGGCGTAGCAGATTGGCGACGTGGCTGCGCGACTTGGCGACCAGCCGGCCGAGCGCTTCCTGCGTATGGCCGTAATCCTGGATCAGTCGCTTATAGGCCTCCGCCTCCTCTATGGCGTTCAGATCCTCGCGCTGGATGTTCTCGATCAGCGCAACCTCGAGCGTCTCCGCCTCGCTGAAGTCGCGAACGATGACGGGCACCTCGTGAAGCTGCGCCCGCTGCGCCGCGCGCCACCGACGCTCGCCCGCCACGATCTGGTAGCCGGTTCCGTGGGGCCGGACCACGATCGGCTGGATCACCCCGCGCGCGCGGATGGACTGCGCCAGTTCCTCCAGCGCTTCCTCGTTGAAGTGACGCCGCGGCTGGCCGGGATGGGGACGGATGGCCGCCACGGCGACAAGTTGCACGCCGGGCACCCTTCCCCCGTCTGCATTCACGGGCTGCTCGCGCGCCACGTCGCCCAGCAGCGCGGAAAGACCGCGTCCCAGGCCGGAGGGGCGCCGTCTCGTTGCGGAATCGTCGCTCATGCAGCCACCGCCGGTTTTGGAAGACGCGCAATCAGTTCACGTGCCAGCGCCATATAGGCTTCCGAACCGGCA
>Ga0164243_10011478_pt1 | contig 12635 bp, 11 predicted proteins | sample OricompcompostOP_FD_108781 | JGI IMG/M metagenome (GOLD analysis project Ga0164243, IMG submission 108781) | Organic Plus compost microbial communities from Emeryville, California, USA - Original compost - Organic plus compost (OP) | ecosystem: Engineered > Solid waste > Mixed feedstock >...
CGCCCTGCGGCTTGAAGGCGCTGGCTTGACCCCGAACACGACGGCGAGCGTCGCCGTGGTGACCGCGCGTGCGCCTCAGACATTGCCCAGATGTCCACGACGATGCGCGATCTGTAGAGAGCGGCGGGCGGACGTCTGGCAGGTTCGCCAGCAGCGGACCTGCGTCTCGACTCCACGATCCAAGGCGCGGCGACAGACCCAAGAACAGCCAGTCAGGGAGTGCAGCGATGCCCGAAGTGAACCGTCCGGCGCCCGAGGACATCATCCTCTATGAGAAGGATCCGAAGACCAAGATCGCGACGATCACCTTGAACCGTCCGGATCACCTGAACGCCCCGACCATCGCCGCCCGGCTGCGCTATTCGGATCTGATCCATCGCGCCAATGTCGACGACGACGTGAAGGTGCTGGTGATCCGCGGCGTCGGCAACAACCTCGGCGGCGGCGCCGACCTGCCGGAGCAGGCCGACATGCTGTCGGCGACGGCCGACGTCTCGCTGCTCAAGGAGTTCCGCATCGGCGACGACGAGGGCGTGAAATATCCGCCGAAGAACTCCTACCGCTACTTGGCGTCGCTGACCCAGCTCTACGCGAACTCCAACTACGGCTGCCGCAGCCTGCAGGATTTCAAGAAGATCTCGATCCTCGAGGTGAAGGGCTACTGCTACGGCTGGCACTTCTATCAGGCGGCCGACGCCGACATCATCATCTCGTCCGACGACGCCCTGTTCGGCCACCCGGCGTTCCGCTACGTCGGCTGGGGCCCGCGCATGTGGCAGTGGGCCCAGACCATGGGCATTCGCAAGTTCCAGGAGATGGTGTTCACCGGCCGTCCCTTCACGGCCAAGGAGATGTACGACTGCAACTTCGTCAACAGCGTGGTCCCGCGCGACCAGCTGGAGGCGGAGGTCCAGAAGTACGCCATCGCCTGCGCCAACACCCGTCCGACCGACGTGGTGATGATGCAGAAGACCTTCTTCGAGGTGATGAAGCAGCAGCAGGGCGAGTACATGGGCTCGGTCCTGACCGGCTGGCTGGAGTCGATGCTGCCGATCGTCTCCAACGACGGCAATGAGCTGACCCTCGGCGACGAGACCTTCGACAAGGGCCTCAACAATGCGGTGAAGGACAACGACAGCCTCTATCCGCCGGACTTCCGCCTGAGCCGCTCGGGCCGCAAGGCCAAGGAATAGGCTGCGGGCGCCGCAGGACGCCCCTTCAGCCAGCTTCGCTGACAGCTCCGATCCTCACCGCCCAGCGGGGAAGGTCGATCGGCGCGGAACGCGACGGGACGGAAGGGGCGTTCGGCCGCCCATTCGGAAGGGAACGGACATGCAGTACGCGACGCTGGGCGCCACCGGGCTCGTCGTCTCGCGCCTCGGCTTCGGCGCCTCGACCTTCACCCAGGGCAACCAGACGCTGAGCGCGATGTACAAGGTCGGCGCGGAGCTGGCCGATCAGCTGGTCGGCCGGGCGCTCGACGCCGGGGTGAACTTCTTCGACACCGCCGACGTCTACGCCGACGGCGAGTCCGAGACCCTGCTCGGCGCGGCGTTGAAGCCGCACCGCGAGCGGGTCGTCCTGACCACCAAGGTCGGCAACCGCGGCACCACCGACAAGGAGCTGCTGCGCGGCAATCTCTCCCGCCGCAACATCCTGTGGTCGATCGACGAGAGCCTGAAGCGGCTCGGCACCGATTGGATCGACTGCTACGTCGCCCACCGCGAGGATGCGTTCACCCCGCTGGAGGAAACGCTGGAGGCCTTCGACGCCGTCGTGCGCGCCGGCAAGGTCCGCTACATCGGCTTCTCCAACTGGACCGCCTGGAAGGCCGCCGCGGCGCTGGAGCTCCAGAAGGCCAACGGCCTCGCCCGCTTCACCCACGGCCAGATGTACTATTCGCTGCTGGGCCGCGACGTGGAGCGCGACGTCGTCCCGATGCTGCAGCACTACGGCCTGGGCATGACGGTGTGGAGCCCGCTGGCCTTCGGCTTCCTCAGCGGCGCCTACAAGCGCGAGGACCTGGCCAAGCCCGACAACCGCTTCTCCAACCTCGACCTGCTGAAGTTCGACAAGGACAAGGGCTACGCCGTGCTCGACGTCATGCGGCCGATCGCCGAGGCGCGCGGCTGCACGGTGGCGCAGGTCGCCATCGCCTGGATCCTGGCGCGTCCGGGCGTGACCAGCGTCCTGCTCGGTGCGACCAAGCTGCACCAGCTGGAGGACAACCTCGGCGCCGCCGACGTCGTGCTCACCGAGGAGGACATGGCTCAGCTCGACGCGGCGACCGCCATCGCGCCGATCTACGCCACCTCGCAGTGGGTCGCCCCCGACCGGCGGGTGGTCCGGGCGCTGGGCGGAGCCGGCCGTTGAGCGAACTCGCCGGCAAGACCGCCCTGGTGACCGGGGCGGCCCAGGGGCTGGGCGCGGGGATCGCGCGGGCGCTGGCGGCGGCCGGCGCGCGGGTGCTGCTGACCGACCTGAACGCCGCCGGCGCGGCCGAGGCGGCGGCGCGGATCGACGCCGCCTGCGGCGCCGGAACCGCCTTCAGCGCCGCGCACGACGTCACCTCCGAGGCCGACTGGATCGTCGCCGTCGAGCAGGCGCGCGCGCAGCTCGGCGGCCTCTCGGTGCTGGTGAACAACGCCGGGGTCCTGCCGCTCGGCTCGGTCGAGGACCTCAGCCTGGAGCAATGGCGGCGCGGCATGTCGGTCAACGCCGACAGCGTCTTCCTGGGCTGCAAGCACGCGCTGCCCTTGATGCGCGAGAGCCAGCCCGGCTCGATCGTCAACATCGCCTCGATTTCGGCGCTGATCGCCGGGCACAACCTGGCGGCCTACAACGCCTCCAAGGCCGCCGTCTGGATGCTGACCAAGTCCGTGGCGCTGCACTGCGCCAAGCGCGGGTGGGACATCCGCTGCAACTCGATCCACCCGACGTTCGTGCGCACGGCGATGCTGGACGCGCTGGGCGGCGGCGACGAGGCCGGCCTCGCCAAGCTGGCGCGCCAGGCGCCGCTCGGCCGGATCGGCGAGGTCGAGGACGTGGCCGCCGCGGTGGTCTACCTGGCCTCCGACGCCAGCCGCATGATGACCGGCTCCGAGCTCAAGCTCGACGGCGGCATGAGCGCGATGTGAGCGCCCGACAGGCAGGAGGGCGCGCGAAGATGACAGGTGCGGAAATGGCCGAAGGCACGATGCGGGCGCTGGTCTGCGAGACCTATGGACCGCCCGAGACACTCAAGCTCAAGGAGGTCCCGATCCCGACGCCGGGAGCGGGCGAGGTGCTGATCAAGATCGCCTTCGCCGGCCTGAACTTCCCGGACAGCCTGATCATCGAGAACCGATACCAGATCAAGCCGGCGCTGCCGTTCAGTCCCGGCGGCGAGCTCGCCGGCGAGGTCGCCGCGGTGGGGCCGGAGGTGACCGGCTTCCAGGTCGGCGACCGGGTGGCGGCGCTGACGAACTACGGCGCCTTCGCCGGCTACGCGGTGGCGCGGGCCGAGCGCACCACCCACGTGCCGGCCGCCATGCCGCTGGACGTGGCCGCCGCCTTCACCATGGCCTACGGCACCTCGCACCATGCGCTGAAGCAGCGGGCGCAGCTGAAGCCCGGCGAGACGCTCCTGGTGCTCGGCGCCTCGGGCGGGGTGGGGCTGGCGGCGGTCGAGCTCGGCAAGGCGATGGGGGCGAAGGTGATCGCCGGCGCCTCCAGCCCGGAAAAGCTGGCGGTGGCCCGCGAGTACGGCGCCGACGTGCTGGTCGACTACAGCGCCCAGGACCTGAAGGCGACGCTCAAGGAACTGACCGGCGGGAAGGGCGTGGACGTGGTCTATGATCCGGTCGGCGACCGGCTGGCGGAGCCGGCGTTCCGCTCCATCGCCTGGGAGGGGCGCTACCTCGTGATCGGCTTCGCCGGAGGGCAGATCCCGGCGATCCCGCTGAACCTGCCGCTGGTGAAGGGCGCCTCGATCGTCGGGGTCTTCTGGGGCGACTTCGTCGCCCGCACGCCGGGGCTGCACGCGCAGAACATGGCTGAGCTCTACGCCTGGTACGGCCAGGGCCGGCTGAAGCCGCTGATCAGCGAGCGCTTCCCGCTCGAACGCGGCGGCGAGGCGATCCGCTGGATCGCCGACCGCAAGGCCAAGGGCAAGGTGCTGGTGACGGTGGGCGAGGGGGCGTGAAGCCGCCTTCGCGGTTGGCGGCGAGCGCGTTCGGCGTTTAGCTGCTGCCGCGCAGGCGACTCGCTTAACGCGTCGCGGCCGCCTGTTCAGGGGGCGCCCGAGCCATGACCGTCATCGCCGCCGTGGTCTACCGCAACGGCCAGCGCGCCCGGGAGCTGTCGTTCGACAAGCCGGCCGGGTGGCGGATCGGCGAGGACGAGTTCGCCTGGATCGGCCTCTATGAGCCGAGCGGCGAGGAGCTGGACCTTCTGAAGGCGCGCTTCCACCTGCATCCGCTGGCGGTCGAGGACGCGCTGAAGGCCCATCAGCTGCCGAAGGTCGAAGCCTATGGCGACCAGCTGTTCGTCGTCGCCCGCACGGCGCGGCTGGAGGAGCAGGAGATCCATTACGGCGAGACGGCGATCTTCGTCGGCGCCAAGCACCTCATCACCGTCCGCCACGGCTCGGTGCGCGCGCACACGCCTTTGCGCGGCCAGCTGGAAGCCTCGCCGCAGCTCCTGAGGCACGGCGTGGACTATGTGCTGCACGGCGTCCTCGACTTCATCGTCGACGGCTACCTGCCGATCGTCGAGACCATCTCCGACGAAGTGCTGGCGATGGAGCGGGAGATCTCCGAACGCCCGCTCGCCCGCGCCGACGTGCGCCGCATCCTGCGCCTCCGCGGCGAGTTGCTGCGCTTCCGGCGGATCCTCGGGCCGATGCGCGAGGTGTGCAGCAAGCTGCTGCACGTCGAGCTGCCGTGCATCGACTCGGAGGTGCGGCCCTACTTCCGCGACGTGCTCGACCACGTGCGCCGGGTCGAGGACATGGCCGAGGCGGCGCGCGAGATGCTGAGCTTCGTGTTCGAAGCGGGCATGCTCATCGAACAGCAGGGCCAGACGGCGATCACCCGCAGGCTGGCCGCCTGGGCCGCGATCCTGGCGGTGCCGACCGCGATCGCCGGCATCTATGGGATGAACTTCAAGTTCATGCCGGAACTGGACTGGCGGTACGGCTATCCCGCCGTCCTGGGCGTGATCGTCGCGGTTTGCGTTCTGCTCTACGTGCGGTTCCGCCGCGCCGGGTGGGTCTGACGTTCCGTCCCCTCCGCGCGTTCAGGAGCTGTGGGTTCGACGCTGAGGGAGGCGCGTGATGCGTGTCGCGGTGTTCTCGACCAAGCCCTATGACCGCCGCTTCCTCGACGCGGCGAACCGGGACGGGCTCCACCAGCTCGACTATTTCGAGGCGCGGCTGGACACGACCTCGGCGGCGCTTGCGGCCGGCTATCCGGCGGTCTGCGCCTTCGTCAACGACGTGCTCGACGCGCACACCCTGATCCGCCTGGCCGACGGGGGCGTGCGACTGGTGGCGCTGCGCAGCGCCGGCTTCAACAACGTCGATCTGGTCGCGGCGGAAGAGCTGGGAATCGCCGTCGTGCGGGTGCCGGCCTATTCGCCCGAAGCGGTCGCCGAGTTCACCATCGGCCTGATGCTCGCCCTGGAGCGCTGCATTCCGCGGGCCTGGGCGCGCGTGCGCGACAACAACTTCGCCCTCGAGGGCCTGATCGGCCGGACGCTCGGCCGCCGGACGATCGGCGTGGTCGGCACGGGGCGGATCGGCGCGCGCGTCGCCCGCGGCCTGCGCCTGGGCTTCGGCTGCGAGGTGCTGGCGGCCGACCATGTGCAGGACGAGGACCTGGTCGCCGCCGGCGTCGAGTACGTGCCGCTGCCGGCGCTGCTGTCGCGCGCCGACATCATCACCCTGCATTGCCCGCTGACGCCCGAGACCCGTCACATGATCAACGGCGACGTCATCGCCGCGGCCCGGCCGGGCGTCATCGTGGTGAACACCAGCCGCGGCGCGCTGATCGACACCGTCGCCCTGATCAAGGGCCTGAAGTCGCGCAAGATCGGCGGCGTCGCCCTCGACGTCTACGAGCAGGAAGGCGACCTCTTCTTCGAGGACCTGTCGAACGAGATCATCCAGGACGACGTCTTTCAGCGCCTGCTGACCTTCCCCAACGTCCTGATCACCGGGCACCAGGGCTTCCTCACCGAGGAGGCGCTGCAGGCGATCGCCGCCACGACCCTGCGCAACCTCAGCGACGCCGAGGCTGGCCTGCCGCTCGTCAATGCGGTCACCGCGGCGCAGGTGGTCGGCCACTAAGTCTGCGGCTCCAACCGATTGCCGAGGGATCGCGGCTCGGGGTTTTCACTGAGGGCCAGGCCGAAAGCGCAGCCTACGATCCCGCTGTTTGGCGCTGATCGGACGGAAGGCGGCCCATGGTGGTCAGCTTGGCTTTCGGCATCGCGGCGGCGTTGATGCAGGCAGCCGCGCCGGCCCCCGCCGCCCCGAGAATAGACGGCCCGGCCGCCGGCGCCTGGATCCTCACCTGCGACGTAGGCGCGGCGACTGCGCCGGGTCCCGAGGGCGGGCGCCGAGTGTTCCGGCTGGCCCCGCGGCGGCTCGAGGAATGGAGCCCGACGCTGAAGTCGTTCGGCCCGAACCTCTGCGAGCTCTTCGCCTGCCGCACCGACCCGCAGCGGCTGGAAGGCACGATCACCTCGGCTTCCGTGGCGCTGACCATCGCCGCGAACCCCGCCACGCGCACGGCGTCGTGGAGCACGCAAGGGGCGACCAACCTCAGTCGAACCAGCGGCCCCTGCACCATGGAGCCGGAGCGTGCGCCGGTGAACGCCGGCGGGCCCTAGGCGCGCGCGAGGTCCGAGATGAACCCAGGTGCGGGCGACGCGGAACGAGGTCAGAGCCGCCACAGCCCGGTCGCCAGTCGGCTCGAGCCGCACGATGAGATCGATCCTTCGACGCTCAAGCGCGGCTTGCGGACACTCACCGTCGAGGTCGTCTTCTCCTCGAGCTGCGATGCGATTTTGATCGGCACGATCATGACGGCCTTCGCCCTCTACCTCGGAGCGAGGCCGGCGCAGGTTGGCATCCTCACCGCCGTCGCGTTCTGGGCGCAGCTGCTGCAGGGGCCCGGCGTGCTGCTGATCGAGCGGCTGCGGGCCCGCAAGCGGATCGCGGTCGTCGCCATCCTGGTCTCGGCGATCGCGCCGATCGCTCTCGTGGCGCTCGCCTTCGCCGATGCCTCGCGGCCGGCGCGCTTCGGCCTCGTCGGGGCGGTCGCGCTCTACTGCGGGGCCAGCGCCTTCGCCGGCTGCGCCTGGAGCGCCTGGACCCGCGACCTCGTCCCGGACGAGGCGCGCAACCGCTTCACCGCCCGCCGAACGCGCCTGGCGCTCCTCGCCGGTGTGATCGTGAGCCTGCTCGCCGCGGGCGTGCTCGACATGGCCGCGCGAGGGCGGGAGACCGGAGCGATGGTCTACGCCGGCCTCTTCGCGCTGGCGTTCGCCGCGCGAATGCTCAGCGCCGCCACCCTGGCGCGGGCGCCCGAGCCGGCGATGCCGCCGCCGGCGAGACCGGCCCGGTTGCACGAGCTGCTGCGCGAGCCGCTGCGCGACCCTCGATTCAGGCCCCTGATCCGCTTCACGGCGAGCTGGCAGTTCGCGGTGAACCTGGCGCAGCCCTTCTTCACCGTGTTCCTGCTGAAGCAGTTGGGGTTCGGCGTCACCTTCGTGATGCTCCTCACGATCGTCAGCCAGCTGGCGAACATCTGGTCGCTCAAGCGATGGGGCCCGCTCTCGGACCGCTACGGCGCGAAGTCGGTTCTCAACGCTGCAGCGCCGACCTATGTCGTCTGCATCGCCGCCATGATCGGCGCCTCGCAGCTCGGCGCGACCTGGGTCGGGGCCGCCTATCTGATCCTCTTGCACGTCCTGATGGGCGTCGCAGGCGCGGGCGTGACCTTGGGGTCGGGCGTCGTGGCGCTCGGCCTCTCGCCAGCGGGCGCCGCCGCGCCCTACCTATCGCTCAACGCCCTCATCTCGTCCTTCGCTGGGGGCCTTGCTCCCGTGCTCGGCGGCTTGGGCGCCGAGTTCTTCGAGGCGCGTCGGCTCGGTCTGGTCGTCGAGTGGGCGGGTCCTGTCGTCCGCGGGGATCTCGTCGGCGTGCATCTGAGGGGATGGGATTTCTACTTCCTGTTCGCGGCCCTGATCGGCCTCTACGCGCTCCATCGCCTGACACTGGTGCCGGCCGAAGGCGAACTGCGCGGCGGGCAGATGATGCAGCAGATCCTCGCCCAGGCGCGCGCACGATTCAGCCGCCCGCCGTCCGTGGGCGGGGCCGATCCGCCGGAGGAGCCCGCGGAGGAGCTTCTGGCAGCAGAAATGGCCGGGCCGCCGCGATCCGTCCCGCGCTAGACGTCGCAGCGCGTGCGCCGCAAGCCCGCTCAAACGAAAACGCCCGGCGGTGAGGCCGGGCGTTCGCAAGGTTCGTCGGTGGTCGGCGGATCAGGCCGCGACGGCGGCCTTGACCAGCGACTTGTTCAGCATGGTGATCGCCGCCTCGCGGTCGATGCGTTCGATCGCGGCGACTTCACGGGCCATGCGGTCCAGCGCCGATTCGTACAGCTGGCGCTCGGAGTAGGACTGCTCCGGCTGGTTCTCGGCGCGGTGCAGGTCGCGCACCACCTCGGCGATCGAGATCAGGTCGCCGGAGTTGATCTTGGCTTCGTACTCCTGAGCCCGGCGCGACCACATGGTGCGCTTCACGCGGGCGCGGCCCTTGAGGGTGGTGAGCGCCTTGGAGACCACGTCGGTTTCCGCCAGCGGGCGCAGGCCGGCGGTCTTGGCTTTCGCCGTCGGCACCCGCAGCGTCATCTTCTCGTGGTCGAAGGTGATGACATAGACCTCAAGCTTCAGACCGGCGACTTCCTGGGTTTCGATCCCCTGCACCTGACCCACGCCGTGGGCCGGGTACACCACGTGATCGCCAACCGAGAAATCGTGACCGTTCTTGCTCATCGAGACACCCTCTCAAAATCTTCCGTCCGGGCTGGAACCGGACCGCTTGACGCGAGCGACCGCCTGCACGAAATGGGCGCTCCGCGGAGCGATCCGCGGCGGCTCATCCGAATGGCGGAAAAATCGACCTCTTAGACACCCTCGCCGGTTCCGGGGCGACGGGCCCGGGTCGGCCGTTTCTTCTGCAGGAAGACGTGCAAGGCAAAGCCTTCTCGCCACGTCGTTCGTGACGATAACATAAAATCCTGCCAGATGAAAGAGTTGCTGCGTCAAAGCGGCCGCGGGCGGGCGCCCGCGGCGGCGCTTGAATCAGGATCCGCGGCCAGGCTTTTCGGAGAAGTACTTCTCGAACTTGCCGGTCTCGCGCTCGTATTCCTCGCGATCGGCCGGCGGCTCGCCCTTGACCGTGATGTTGGGCCACACCTTCGAGTACTCGGTGTTGATCCGCAACCACTTGCCGTCCGGCTCGTCCTCGGTATCCGGCTTGATGGCGTCGACGGGGCACTCCGGCTCGCAGACGCCGCAGTCGATGCACTCTTCCGGATTGATCGCCAGGAAATTCTCGCCCTCGTAGAAGCAGTCGACGGGGCAAACCTCCACGCAGTCCATGAACTTACATTTGATGCAGGGATCCATCACGATGTAGGTCATGGCGCGCTCGTAACTCCAGTTCTCCCCCGCAGGGGCGGCGCGGTTTTCACGGTAGGGGGGCGGCTTGTCAATGCCGCCGCGCCGAGTTCCGTTGCGGAACGGCCCCAGGAAATTTCGTCGCATCCCGAGCTTTTCGCCCGGCGTCGCGGCGTTCAGCTCTCGTCGAGACTGGCGTACAGCCCGCGCGCCTCGGTCGCCGGGCCGCGCCGCTCGCCCATGGCCACGATCGTCACGGCGATGAGCCGTCCGCCCAGCGCGAACACCAGCTGGTCGCCGACCTTGACGGTGCGGGCGGGCTTGTCGAGCCGGCTCTCCTGGCCGGCGCGGGTCAGCCGCACGCGGCCTTCCTCGACATAGCGCGCGGCCATCGAGCGGGTCTTGAAGAAGCGCGCGCGCCAGAGCCAGACGTCGGCGCGGCAGGCGTCGTCGGTCATGAGGGGGTGTGTAGCACGGGGCGCCGGCTCACGCCTGCGCCGCCTTCGGCTTGCGCCGCCGCCGGGAACGGCGCGCGGGCGGCGCCGGCGGCGCGGCTGAGGGCGTCTGCAGGGCGGCGAGGGCGGCGAACGGCGAGTGCGGCCGCGCGGCGGCCTTCGGCTCCGGCTTGCCGCGGGGGCGTTCGCCGCGGCGGCGCCAGGCGACCGGCTCGCCGGCCGCCGGCCGGTTGGCGGGCGCGAAGCCCAGGCCGCGCAGGACCTCTTCAGCCTCGGCCGGGCTCCAGCCGAGCTCCTCGCGGGCCTGATCGGAGAGCAGCGCCCCGCCCGACTGCTTGGCGCCGCCGCGCAGCAGCTCGTCCAGCCGCTCCAGCTGCTCGACCGGTACCGCCAGGCCGCGCACGGCGCGCAGCCCGTAGGCGGCGAGGGCGCGGGCGCTCGGCCGCGGTTCGGGGAGGCGGCTGAGCTGGCCCGGCGCGGGCCGCCAGTCGGGGGTCTCGCGCGAGGCCATGGCGCGGGTCAGCGCCCGGGCCGCCGGTTTCATCAGGCCGGGCAGGTAGATGGAGAAGGCGCCGATCCGCACGCCCAGCCCGCGCAGGGCGCGGCGCTCGACCTGGCTCAGCGTCCGGATCTCGTCCCGAACCTCGGCGCGATCGAGCACGCCGCCGGCCTCGATCAGACGGTAGGCGACGCCGCGGGCGAGCCCCTTGAGCTTGCCTTCGGCGACCGCGGCTTCGAGCCGCCGCAGGGCGCCGAGCCGGCGGGCGGCCTCGCCGGCGACGAACGCCTCCAGGCGGCGCGCGGCGCGCTGCCGGGCGGCCTCGTGGCCAAGGTCGCCGAACAGGCGCACCCGCGGCGCGAACGGCTGGCCGCCGGCCAGCGCGCCGGCCGCCTCGCCGCGCCACAGCAGCAGGCCGTCGGGGCTGAGCTGGAAGGCCTCGTCGGGCTCGGCGGCCAGACGGCCGAGCCGACGAGCGATCTCCGGGCCGACCGCATGGGTCGCGGCGGCGCGCAGCGCCTTCTGTTCCAGCACCGACGAGCCCTGCGCCGCCTCGAACTGCACCCCGGTCAGCTTGCCGACGTAGTGGCCCTCGACGGTCACCGCGCCGTCGGCGGCGACCCCGGCCAGCATGTCCTCGCGCACCCGCAGGCCGCGCATCAGGGCGCTGGTCCGCCGGTCGACGAAGCGGGCCATCAGCTTCTCGTGCAGGGTGTCGGAGAGGCGCTCCTCCAGGCCGCGCGTCTGCGCCTGCCAGGATCCGGCGTCGTGCAGCCAGTCCGGGCGGTTGGCGACGTAGGCCAGCGTGCGCACGCTGGCGAGGCGCGTCGCCAGATGGTCGATATCGCCGTCGGTGCGGTCGAGGTTGGCGTACTGCCGGGCGATCCAGTCCTCCGGCACCCGGCGGCGCCCGCCGGTCAGGTGGAAGAAGAAGTCCTTCACCAGCCGGACGTGGTCGTCCGTCGCGACCTTCCGGAAATCGGGCGTCTGGCAGACGTCCCACAGGCGGATCAGGGCGGCGCGGTCCCGGGCGCGATCGGCCACCTCCGGGTCGGCGGCGAGCTGCCGCAGGGTGGTTTCGTCGAGCGCCTCGGCGGCCAGCTTCAGCCCCTCGCGCTCCGGCGGTTGGGCCAGCGAGCGCATCAGGTTGGCGAGCGAGGAGAAGTCGAGGCGGGAATTGCGCCACTCGGCGGCGGCCACCGGCTGGAAGTGATGCTGCTCGACCGCCTCGACCAGGTCGGGGTCCATGTCCTCGGCCTCGCCGGTGACGCCGAACGTGCCGTCGCGCTGGAAGCGCCCCGCGCGGCCGGCGATCTGGCCGACCTCCTGGGGGTGCAGGAAGCGGGTGCGCTTGCCGTCGAACTTCCGCAGCCCGGCGAAGGCGACGTGGTCGACGTCCATGTTCAGGCCCATGCCGATGGCGTCGGTGGCCACCAGGAAGTCGACCTCGCCGGACTGGTAGAGGGCGACCTGGGCGTTGCGGGTGCGCGGGCTGAGCGAGCCCATCACCACGGCGGCGCCCCCGCGCTGGCGGCGGATCAGCTCGGCGATGGCGTAGACCTGGTCGGCGGAGAAGGCGACGACGGCGCTGCGGCGGGGCAGGCGGGTCAGCTTCTTCGGCCCGGCGTAGGTGAGCTTGGAGAACCGCTCGCGACTGACGATCTCGGCCTGCGGCAGCAGGCGGCGGACCAGCGGCACCACGGCGCCGGCGCCCAGCAGCATGGTCTCGCAGGTTCCGCGGGCGTGCAGCAGGCGGTGGGTGAAGACGTGGCCGCGCTCCGGATCGGCGCACAGCTGGATCTCGTCGACCGCCAGGAACTCGACCTGCCGCGACAGCGGCATCGCCTCCACGGTGCAGACGAAGTAGACCGCCCGCGGCGGGATGATCTTCTCCTCGCCGGTGATCAGGGCGACGGAGCGCGCGCCTCTCAGCTTGACGATGCGGTCGTAGATCTCGCGGGCCAACAACCGCAGCGGCAGGCCGATCATGCCGGAGGCGTGCCCCAGCATCC
>Ga0164243_10011479_pt1 | contig 12634 bp, 9 predicted proteins | sample OricompcompostOP_FD_108781 | JGI IMG/M metagenome (GOLD analysis project Ga0164243, IMG submission 108781) | Organic Plus compost microbial communities from Emeryville, California, USA - Original compost - Organic plus compost (OP) | ecosystem: Engineered > Solid waste > Mixed feedstock >...
CGAGGCGTACATCATCGGAGAAGTAGCGCGCGGCAAGGGTGATGTAAGTGGCGCTGCCTCCCAGTACTTTCGGTGCTGAACCGAATGGGGTCTCAATGGAATCGAAGGCGACGGTTCCGATGGCGAGGATACTCACGGGCGCTCAGGTAGCTATGGCGAAGTGAAAAACGGCTCTAAGATACGGAGCATTCCGATAGATCGCATAGAAGAAATGATTCGGAGTGGACTACCAGCGATCGACAATCGGCTTTAGGTTCATAGCTCCTTGCTGACCGTCACTTTAACCATCGGACACCCTGAAGGGTTGATGGAAACGCTGAATCCGACATCTCTTCATGCCGCGCCGCACCCGCTCACCAGGCAACCCGATGATAAGTATTCGCCCAGATTCTCCCACACACGATCACCTTGTCATATTGAATCAGCACTTCCCGATGGCTTAACCTCGTGATTGCCGGGCTCCGCCAAAAAGTGAGGGCGATGCTCCCGAAAGAGCACCGCCCTCACCGTAGGTGATATAAAGGGGTCAGGACATCTGCTTGATCCAATCGGCGACTTTCTTGACGAGGATGGCAGCAACAACGGTTTTTGCAGCACCTGCGACGGTGTCTCCGAAGTCAACCCCCGAATTGACCTTCTTCTTGACCGACTTGGAGAGATCCATCGCCTCTGTCTGCAGCTCTTTGGCTGCATCACTCGCGCGATGCCGTACGCCTTCCGTGACCTCGGAGACTCGCTCCGTCATTGCCTCCCCAATGCCAGAAGCTCGACGAGCAATGACCTCGCCTGCATCGGCGGCCTTTGCAGCAATGGTGCTGCTGGCAATGGCCGCTCCCGCGGCAATCGCTTCTCCGATTTCGCCGGCATAATCACGGGCAATGGCGGCGTAATCGAGCGCGCGGTTTCGGACACGGACCGGGAGAGGCGGTGGTGGGGGCGGCGCGGCACGCATGGCCGAGGACAAGAGACGGCCCAGTGCGATTCCCCCACCGACTGCGATGAATGTCGCCAGAGCAGGATTTTTCGCTACCCAGTCCTGCGCACGCTGGGTGGCCTGCGTCATATCGATTCGCTCGATTTCACTCCGGAGGCGCGCAAGCGCCTCGTTCATCTCGCGCCGCGCTGCTTCATACGCCTGGGCGATGTCGCGCGACTGCCGTTGATATTCTTCCTGCGCCCGGGTCGCCCCATCATTTCCGGCAGCCCGTTGTGCTTCAGTCGTATTCTGCGGTTCCACGTCGTGACCTCTTGATTTGCTATCTGTCGTGTGTGCATAGAAGCGTCTCCACTTATCCATCCGAGAGGCCCAAACGCCTCACCTGGACTATCGAGCTAGTCTCGGAGGAGAACGCCCATGAAAACACCGAGGGCGAAGCCGCCAGCCATCGCAAGAATCTGATTCTCCCGGACCCAGTCCGTTATCACCTGCTGCCACTCCGGTATGTCGGCAGAAGCAGCAGGAGAAGACAGGCCATCGGCCTTCTCCATCGGGGGTTCCACATCCGCATAAACCGCCTCTTTCGGTGTGCTAGCGGGTGCGGACAGGTTATTCGGATCACTGTATAGGTCAGCCATATCGGTACCTATCCTGTGAGTAATCAATCCCGCCTCATCAAGAGCCCGAGGACAAGACCAGCCAGGAACGCACCACCTATCGTCTGCCCTGGGTAAGACCGGACTAAGGTCTGGCTGCTGTCGTAGACACGCCGGGCCTGTGCCGTAAGGTCCCCCGCCGAGGCGGAAATACGGCTGAAGTAATCCGTTGCGGTTTGCTGCAGGGATTCGATATCTGTGAGTGGGCGCCCCTGTGAAGCTGCCTCTGTCTCCTGCTTCGGTGCGGCTTGTTCCGCAGGACGATCCGAAGCGACATCAGACGAAATCACGTCACCGCCCGTCGACTGGGATCTGCTTGTGCCAGAGGATCTGGTTGTGCTCCGGGCAGTTTTTTGCTCCGGTTTCTTCTGATCGGGCATGGTTATACGGGCTGAAATGATGGTTGTGCAAAATAGATACAGGCTGTGCGCCGTTATTCCCGAGTACAGGATACCACTATCATACGACGGTGTCCGGTTTTTGTGACAGGGGATATAGCTACCGTTGTCTCGTGGCTACACCTGCCCCAGGCTCCGGACCCGGGTGGCAATCGGACACTTACTTCAACATCTCGTTTCGACGTCTACAGCTTCGTGACGTATCTTCCAATGCTATGTCGGTACGATTTATGAACTGGATGCGACGGGTGCAAGTTTGGAAGCGGATGAAGGAGCATGTTTTCAACATAATTACCGGCTCCTCTAGTATGATGGCCGCCTCCACGGTAACAGGGCTTCCTGTTCACCGCGGCGTACGCCTGTTTAGGTCCGGAAACCAGCGAGCGCGCATCCTCGAAACGTAGATATCGGATGGCCAACCCGTTGTCAATAGGTATTGGCAATGGGTTAATCTCGCCGTTACGGTCTGCTTTCGTTCCGGGTGACACACGAGAAAACACTGCTACCGCAATGCGTTCTCGCTATTTTGATTCTAAGATGCTGGCTTACTCCACCACAGATCTTCGCTCCCGGTACAGGCTCGGGATGCGTTTCATCCTCCTGGCCTTCTTCTTGCTAACCGGAAGCGCCGTGGCGCTCCCCTCGACGGTATGGGCACAGGCCGAACCAGAAACGGCGAGCCGGAAGTTCGCTGAAGCATTTCAGCTCTACACGGACCAACTGTACGAACAGGCGATCCACCGCTTCCAGGCCTTCCGGACGGAGCACCCGGACCATCTCAATACGGCGGAAGCCTTGTATTACCAGGCCGAAGGTGCCCTGACGTTGGGCCGGCAAGATGAAGCCGTGCGCCTCTTCGAACTGTTCCGCCAGGAGTATCCCTCACATCCTCTGGCGATGCAGGCTTCGCTTGCGTTGGGCAAGTACTTCTATGAGGCAGAGGAGTACGACCGGGCCATCGAGATGTTGACCGACCTGCTGCATGAGCGCCCGAGTGCCGAAATCAGTGCAAAAGCCCTCTATGTAATGGCCGAATCTGCACTCGCAGCCGGACGGATCGACGAAGCCATGGGATATTACCGCCGTGCGGCAGAGGAATACCCGTCGGCATCCACGGCCCCGACGGCACTATTCGCACTTGCCTATACGCAGGTCCAGGAACAGCGCCTTGACGAGGCGGCCCAGACACTGGAAACCTTATCGACCCGCTACCCCGAGTCGCCATACGTTCGTGACGTCGGGCTCGTGCTGGCGGAAGTCTACTTTGAGCTGGGCGACTTCCAGCGCGTGATCGAAGAGGTACAGCGGAGGCAGGCCAGCATTGAAGGCGAGACGCTGGAACGTGCGGAGTTCCTACTGGCGGAGTCCTATAACAAGCTACGCGATGCTGAAAACGCCGAAGCCTATTACCGGCGCTTCACGGATGACCGACCCGCCAGCGCCTACTACCGGCTTGCGCAGTACGGGCTTGGGTGGAACCTGTACCAGGAGGAAGATTATGCGGAAGCCGCCGGACACTTCGCCCGGGTTCGCATGGGGTATGACGATGAGCTAACGGAGCAGGCCACGTACTACCAGGCCGTAAACCTGCGGCTCGCCGGAAATACAGCGGAAGCGGCAAAACTCTGGAAGGAGTATCTGAATCGCTGGCCCAGCGGCAAAATGGCCGTGTACGCGCACTATGAGCTCGGCCTGGCCCAGTATGACCTGGCACAATGGGAAGAGGCCAACAAAACACTGGACCAATATATACGCCGGTATGAGTCGACCGATGTGACTGGTGAGGCGCTGTACCTGCTCGGCAACACGTACCTTGCCCTCGGCAAAACCAACGATGCCCAGCGGTATTTCGACCGGGCACTCGCAGTGCAGGGCATCCCCGAGGCGCTCCAGCAGGAGGTCGCTTTTCAGAAGGCGATGGCGTACTACCGGAACGAGCAGTACACACGGGCCGCAACGGACTTTACGAAGCTGTATGAGAGCCAGCGTGGCAGCGATCTGGCAGGCGATGCGCTCTTCTATGCAGCAGAAAGCAACTATCAGGCAAATAACCTGGATGTAGCTACGCGCCTGTTCCGCACGTATCTCAGGGATTATGGTGATGAGCCACACGCCGATGCAGCACAGTACGCCCTGGCCTGGTCGTATTTCAAGGCCGGTGATTATGCCAATGCTGCTGCAAACTTCGAGCGCTTCCTGAACCAGTATCAGACGCGTGACGCCGAAATCCCCTACCGGACGGATGCTATCCTCCGGCTCGCCGACAGTTATTACGCGATGAAGCGCTATTCAGATGCGGTGCGGGCCTATGCCCGTGCATCTGAGGAGAGCGACCGCAAAGACTATGTCCTCTACCAGACCGCCCAGGCTCAGGCCAATGCAGGCAATACAACGCAGGCCATTGCCGCATACCGGAAGCTCCGCTCGGAGCACCCGCGGAGCGATTGGAGCACGGCAGCACAATACCAGATCGGAGCACTTCACTTCCAGCTCCAGCAGTACGACCAGGCAATCGCAGAATTCCAGCGGCTCATCCAGGAGGCACCAAACGATCCGCTGGCAGCCCGGGCGCAGTACAGCATCGGCGATGCATTGTACAATGCGGGCCGCCTCGATGAGGCCGTTGATGCGTACCGTGCCGTGCTGGACCGGTATCCGCGGAGCCCGTATGCTGCAGAGGCGGTCTCTAGCATCCAGTTTGCTCTGATGAGCGCCGGTCAGGAACGGCAGGCAACCCGAATTCTGGAGGAGTACCAGAAGAGCAATCCGAACTCCCCCGTTGCGGATCAGATCCGGTTCAGACAGATCGAGGCGAAATATCAGAGCGGCCAGACGGATGCTGCTGTCCGAGAATTCAAGGAGTTCATCTCCACGTCTCGCAATGTGGATCTCCTGCCGCATGCATACTACTATCTGGCCGACATCCTCATAGGCCAGGGCCAGACGAATGAGGCCGAGGCCTACCTCCGGCGCGTCCTTCGAGACTACTCCGAAAGCCCGCGATACCCCGAAGCGGCGCTGCTCATGGGCGACCTGTACTCCAAGCTGCAGCACTATGCCGACGCGATCGAATATTACCAGCTCGCCGAATCGAGAGGAAACGAGCGTACGGCTGCCAGGGCACGGCTGGGGCAAAGCAAGGCGCTGCTCTCGCTCGGACAGGTGCGGCAGGCAGAAGAACTCCTGCAACGAGCCGTACAGAACGACCCGAATTCAGCGGATGCTGCGCCAGCCTTGCTCGGACTCGCACAGGTGTACGAGCGGCAGAACAACACTACGCAGGCCGCCAATCTATACCGGCAGGTCGTAAACCAGAGCCAGGATGAGACGGGCGCCGAAGCGCTCTACAGCCTTGGCTTGCTCCTTCTCAACCAGGGCGATGCACAGGGCGCAGTGGAGGAACTGAGCCGCATGCCCACCCTGTACCCGGATTTTCCGGACTGGCTGGCGAAGGGCTACCTGGCTCAGGGGCGCGCTTTCCAGGCGCTCGACCGGAAGGGTGATGCACAGCGGATGTATGACCTCGTGTTGAGCCAGTTTGCGAACACGGAGTACGCCACGACAGCCAAGCGTGAAAAGGCAGCGCTGTAGCACCATCACAGGCAGCGCTCACTGCCGCAATAGGACGCCATCATGATCAGACGATTCCTTCTTTTCTCCGGTTGCCTGTCTCTGCTCACAGGCGCAGCGTTGGGCCAGGATGCAGGGCGCGATCCCGCCCTGCCCGAAATCGCACCGAGCGAGGTAGAGATCCGAGGCGAACTGGATCCCTCCCTCCCCTCCCTGCAGCGACAACCTCTCACTGGCTTTGGCCATCTCAACCGAGTGGCAAACTTGCCGCCAGATCGCCGGCCATATGCGGAGAACTACCAGCAGGCCGACCTGCCCCAGAGCCCGCTCCGCCGCCCCTTACCGCCGGAGATCTCCTCATTGGCCGGTCGACCGCCCATTCGAGGCGAGTTTGAGGCCAGCACGGGCCGCTACTTCAGCCGCATCGTCCAGGGCCACACCGCTCTGCCCGTATCGTCCAAGACCTCGTTCTACGGCACCGTTGATTACGAAGGATCCGATGGCTTTGCGCCCGCGGACGCCCTTTCTGAAGCGACCTCTCAATACGACGACTTCGACGTCCAACTGGGTGTACAGACCATCTTTTCCAAACTGATTGGCGGGCTGGAGTTCGATGGGCTGTATGAGAATTATGCGCTCTACGGCATTCCGGATGTCGATGCAGGTCAGGACCGAACCGGGAGCAAAGCGGCAGGAGCGGTCTGGCTCAGGACCCATGGCGATACAAAAACGGATTTCCAGACACGCCTGGACTTCGGCTCCACGAAGTACGAAACGCCCGCCGGATTCGGCAGCAGCTTCGATGCTGCCCGTACTGAGCAACAGTTCAATCTTTCATCCCAACTGGAAGCCCCTATTCCTACCGGTACCATCTTCGCTCGCGCGAAAGTCGGCACGGGTGCTCTGAGTGGCGGTGATGCCAACACCGCAGTGACCTCGTATGATGCTGGTGGCGGTTTCCGGTTCTTCTATCGCCGCAATCTCGCCCTCACGCTGGGTGGAGCGTTGATGGGCTACACCGTAGAGCCCGGCGGTGCTGCAGTGGGTGAGCGTGAAAGCCACTTCTTCATCTCCCCGGCCGTACGCGCCGAACTGTATCCGGCGCAGGGAGTCCGGCTCTATGTCCGGAACGAGCCGGGAGTTGAGCACCACTCGCTCTCCGCTCTGTACGCCATGAATCCGTTTCTCGTGGAAAGTCCGGAGGTGCAGCCGACCGTCCGCACCATTGATGCGGAGGCGGGCGCTAGCCTGATGTTCGGTGCCGTGCGCCTGCTGGGCCGGACAGGCTTCCAGCGCATGCCAAACTTCCTTTTTTTCGAACATGAGAACACTGGTCTCATGGCGGCGCACTACGGAGATGCTACAGTGGCCTATGTAGGGGGCGACTTCTCTATCGTACTGCCAGGCGGCTTCCAGGCTACGATCGGCGGTACGATCCGCGACGGTAGCCTGGAAAATCCGGACGGTGACGACTTCGACATTCCCTATTATGGCCCCATCGGTGGGCACGCGATGCTTTCGCTTTCCTTCGCCGACAGCCGCGGTCTTCTCCAGGCGATTGCCTCGTACGAGAGTTCACGGTACGTCGATCGAGCCCGGACGCGACAGGTCGGAGATTTCTTAGACCTGGATACAGCGCTGTTCTATAACATAACGCCCTCACTTGGGCTCGTGGCGCGTGTCGATAACATCAGTGCGGGGCAGCAGCACCTCGAGCGGTGGGATCGTTATGCTCAGCCGCCGGTGACAGTCATGGGCGGCGTACAGGTGAAGTGGTAAGCCGCCTGACATGGGCGAAACATCCGGAACGCAGTATTACATCTGATCGTTTGCGGGCAAGCCTGCTTCAGGCATCAGGCTTCAATCCATTTCATTCGACACACGAAAGGATTATATTTTTTGGATTAGGAGGCCGAAGCGCTCTCCATCGCACAGCGCCTCGTACGCCCCTGAACGTTACCCTATTATGGCCATCCCATCGAGAGAACAGGTCGCTAAGACCCTCGCCGGCGTGATCAGCGACGTGCTGCGAAAAGGACAAGATGTGCGCGTACCCGGCCTTGGCACCTTCCGGGTCCACCACCAGGTAAGCCACGTCGAACGCAGATCCGATGGCGAGATCGTCATGAAACCCCCACGTGATGTGATTGCCTTCTCCGCCGACGAATAGCCCTGCCGAGCCTTGAGCCCGTTCCCATATACGTACGTATGCCCACTTCTATTGCGATCACGATAGCCCGCCACCTGGGCGCTGACCCTCTCGAGACGGAACGTGTGCTCGATGCGCTCGTGCGGGATATCCGGCACGATGTGGCTCGAGACGGTCACGCGGCCGTTCCAGGCCTCGGTACGTTTCGATTCTTTGATGGAACCATCGTTTTTGAGCCTGATGAGGCACTGGCGCTCGCTGTCAACCACAAGTATGCGGGCCTCGAACCGTTGCTCGTAAGTGGCACCGATATCCGCTACTCTCCAGCCACTGTCACGCAAGAGGAAGCTATAACCGGTGCTACACCGGCATTCGGTGCGGACACAACGACTCGCGACGCCCAGACCCCGCATCCGGAATCCGGCGATACGCCACCTATTGCCGAGGAGCACCAGCCAGAGACGCCGGACGCGGCACCTCTCGATGCCTCCGCTCCGCTCTGGCCGGAGTCTCCTGACGGCGGGATATCGGCAGAAGATGAGGATACGGCTCCACCTCCAGAGTACACAGAAATCGTACCTACAGGCTTCGATCCGCTGACGCAGGAGGCTCTTCCCCACGAGCAAGAGACAGACACAGCGGCCACTGAGCCGGAACCGCTCGAGCCGGAGTTTCTCTCGACCACGCCGCAGCCCGACACAGAAGAGAAGGCTCCCGACCTCATGGCCGACATGCCTCCCCACATTCCAGCCGTTCCAGCATTCGACGGCGGCGACGAGGTGCTTCAGGCCGAGGAGCAGGACGTGAACGAAGAACCGGCTGATTCGACACACCAGGATGAGGGCGTAGAAACTCGTGGGCAGGAAGAGATTGGAGTGCATATCGGTTACGAGGACCTTCCCATTCCTGCTCCCGATCTCTCCGCAAGTCCATTCTTCGAACCATGGCCGGAAGACCTCCCGGATTTCAGTGCCGCCCCGGCTCCCGGAATCTACGCGGAACCTGAGAAGGAGCCCCAAACCTCTGAAGAAACGGATTCAAGCCACTGGCACGAAATCGATCCTGCTCCTGCTCACGACCAGCCTGTCGAGGCTTCTGAGGCACCCTCCGAGACGCCGGAGGCAGCTACTGAGCCGGAAAATCCCGCTGAGCAGGCAGACACCGCTGAGCCGAGTGCGTCACATCAACCGGAAAGCACCGGAACCGGTATTTACCCTGATGTGCCTGCTGCAGCGTACACGGACCCCGACGACATAATGCCGGGGGTGGTCCCCCCTGTTGTCGAAAGTACCCCGGAATCGGAGCCCGAACCGGTTGCGACATCCGCAAACGAATCCGACTGGACGGAACATGTCTCCGAAGAGCCGGAACAGAAGCGATCATTCACGCCATGGCTCATCGCCGCGGTAGTTGTTCTGGGTGCAGCCATGGCACTCGTATTTTCCACGAGCCGCCCTGACTCAACACCACCGCCCACACCGATCGCGCAGAACGATCCTCCCCCCACGCTCCCAGCCGATACGTCGGTTACTTCTGCCGCTGCCGCAGACTCAGTTGGCCTCCCGGCAACGCCGCCTGAGCCCGTGGCCGAACCTGGCGTATCAGCCGCCACCCAACCGACCGAGAATGAATCGCCGCTGCGGCGTTCTGGTGGGATCGACGTGAACGCGGGTGGGCTGACTCTCATTGTTGCGTCTACCCCGAGCCGCACGTCGGCTGAGGCAGTTGCGGAGCGGTTCCGGCAACTGGGGTACACGACCGCCGTCTTCTACGGACCATATGGTGGCGTAACCCGCTACCGCGTCGGTGTCGGCCAGTTTACAGACCAGCAAGCGGCGGAAACGCAACTTGAGAATCTACCGGACGGCTTCCCCGATGACGCGTGGCCGATGCCGATCCGTTCCGAAATGGAAATTTATCAGTAGTGCCCGGGTATGCCCGGTTTATATACCTATTTCCTTTAACAAGAGACCATGCCGCTCGTACGAGGCGGCCAATCTTTACCAGCCGGTATGGTGGCACAGATGCTTCTTCTTCAGAATGTGACGTTGCCTGTGGATTCGCTCCAGGCAGCCCTCGAGCCTGCCGCGCAGAACAGTTCCTACCTGGATCTGCTCATTGCGGGCGGGTGGGTCATGATCCCGATCTTCCTACTCTCCATTTTGAGCATCTATATCTTCATTGAGCGTTTCCTGACGCTTCGCCGGACCATCACACGTCCACAAGCGATCATAGACCGTATTCGGGCCTACGTGCATGCGGGAGATATCCAGGGCGCTATCGGGTACTGCGAAGCACAGAACAAACCAATTACCAACATCCTCAAGACGGGCCTGGAACGGCTTGGGCGTCCGATTTCCGAGATTCAGGATGCCGTGCAGGCATCGGGCCGGTATGAGGCCTTCGAACTGGAACGCCGGATGGATGTGCTGGCCAGTGTGGCCGGTATCGCACCGATGCTCGGCTTTCTGGGAACTGTCACCGGCATGATCGAAGCGTTCCAGACCATTCAGAACATGCAGGGCAACGTGAACCCGAGCGTGCTGGCCGGCGGCATCTGGGAAGCCCTCATTACGACAGCTTTCGGCCTCGTCGTTGGACTCATGGCCTACTTCTTCTACAACTGGCTGACGAGCCGCATCGGCCGAGCCGTAAATGACATGGAGCGAACCACGACCGACTTCATCGACCTGCTCCAGGAGCCTGCCGCCCCGCGTTCACTCCCTTACGAGATGCAACATTACTGAGTTTGACGGCCGCCGACCTTGCGGCTGTCAGTTCAGATGTGAAGCGACTAGGCCATCATCTTACTTCGCGTGCACGACGCTCCTCGGGTACCTGTGCACGCCACCTTACAGGCTCAACTGCTTTCCGTCATGCCGGTTAATTTCCGCTATCAACGTAAGCCGCTCAATTCGTTTAGCCAGGCTGGGCTAACGGACATCGTCCTCCTGCTGCTCATCTTCTTCCTGCTCACATCCAACTTCATTCCACAGTTCGGTATCCAGGTCAATCTTCCTCAAGCAGACACGGCAGCTCCGACCGAAGATCAATACGTAACCGTGACCATCACGGCGGACGGCAAATTCTACGTGGGTCAGGACGAAGTCCCACGCGCGCAGCTTCAGTATGCCCTTTCGGAGGCAAAGGGAGAACGCACCTCCCTCGTACTTCGTGCCGATGAGAAGGCTACTGTCGGACAGTTCGCCACGGTTGCCAGCATTGCCAAAGCCTTGGATCTACGCGTGCTCATGGCGACGGAACGGGCCGACCTGAGTCCCCAGTAAATGACGATCCGGCTCTAGAGGGAGTTTACATTCTCCTACAGATGCGGCAGATTCAAGTGTCTACCGGATAGGAGGCCTCGTAAGAACAATGCCGTAACGGGGTAGTAATACATGTGCCGTGCTATGTTCAGCAGAAGCTTAAATTCTGCGCACATGGCTCGGTGCAGTGCGATCTGCTGGGCACACGGCAACCTATCCACTGCCTCTTTTTGGCCCCGCCTTCCTGACGTTTCGAACCAGCTTGATGCCGGATGAAGAGCCTGCATCGTAAGATAGAAGTCAGCTATCTCGTGCTGGTGGGGATTACCGTCGCGATCTCCACCTTTTCGGCCTACCATTTCTCTAAGCTGGGCAACTCGACGCGCTTCCTGCTACAAGAGAACTATCGAAGCGTCCAGGCTGCCGAAAACATGGTAAAGGCACTCGCGCGGCAGGAGAACGCTCAGCTCTCTATGTTGAGCGGGCGTATCAATGAGGGCTGGGAGGACTTTCTGAGCAGCAGAAATGAGTTCTTAGACTCATACGATCAAGTCGCCTACGATGGCTGGATGCTACCCGGAGAGTCGGATCTGATAAACAGAATCTCCTTCTCATACGACCAGTACCGGCTGGCTTCAGACTCTCTGTACCGGCTCGTCAGAGCAAATGGCAGCGATGAAATCAAGGAAGAGTTTCGGGAGAGCCTCCTGAAACCAACAACGGAGCAACTGCGAGAATACGTCAACGCCTTGCTTCACCTGCATCACAACGCCATGATCGGGCGACAGGTCGAAGTCGAAGGTCTGGCCGACGCAGCCACGAAAGCCATCGTCGTTGCCTCCGTACTGGCCGTCATACTCAGCCTCATGGCCAGCCTTCAGTTCGTCCAGCAGATCGTACGGCCGATCGAGCATCTTACGAACAGCGTGCGCCGGATCGGGCGTGGGGCATTGAGCGAGCAGATCGAGATCACCACGGACGACGAGATTGCGGAACTCGGGCGGGAATTCAACAAAATGACGGACCGCCTGGCCACCTTCGAGGCAATGAACGTGCAGAAACTCATCGCCGAGAAGAAAAAGACGGAGTCTCTGGTAGCGGCCCTCCCGAACCCGGTGATCATGATGGACCAGCAGAACCATGTGCTCCTCCTGAATCAGGCAGCCATCGAGCTCCTGCAGGTGCAAGACGGCACATGGCAGGAAAAACCTCTCCTCGAAGTATCCCGGAACGATTCGCTCACCCGACACCTCAACGACGCCGAGCAGACCGAGGACGAGCTGGACCCGGTACTACCCGTTATGCTCGACGGAACCACCCGCTACTACCGCCGCCGCCTGGTAGCCATCAGCAGTCCGGAAGGACACCTCGAACTTAAAGTGATCCTTCTGGAAGATGTGACGCACTTCAAAGAGCTCGATCAGTTAAAATCTGACTTCCTGGCTGCCGTATCGCATGAGTTGCGCACACCACTAACATCGCTCGGCATGGCTATCGACCTGCTCCAGCAGGAGGTCCCCGGTCCTCTTACCGAACTGCAGCAGGACCTGCTCGCAACGGCCTCGGAAGACAATGAGCGCCTGAAGAAATTCGTGGAAGCCCTGCTGGCGCTTGCGCGCCTGGAGGCTGGCATGTACCAGCCGGAACGACTCATGCTC
>Ga0164243_10011480_pt1 | contig 12633 bp, 15 predicted proteins | sample OricompcompostOP_FD_108781 | JGI IMG/M metagenome (GOLD analysis project Ga0164243, IMG submission 108781) | Organic Plus compost microbial communities from Emeryville, California, USA - Original compost - Organic plus compost (OP) | ecosystem: Engineered > Solid waste > Mixed feedstock >...
CAGTTCGTAGCGGATCGGGCGAGACATTCAGGCTGGCTTCCTCCTGCCCGTATCGTCTCATCTCCCATGTTCGTCGCCCTGAATGTCGATTCAGCCTAGGCCCTGCGCTCGTACCACGCGCCGGACCGGTTCACGACCGAGACGACCAGGAGCATCACCGGCACCTCGATGAGCACGCCCACCACGGTGGCCAGCGCCGCACCCGACTGGAACCCGAACAGGCTGATGGCGGTGGCCACGGCCAGCTCGAAGAAGTTGCTGGCCCCGATGAGCGCCGAAGGGCCGGCCACGCAGTGGGCCACCCCGAGCCGGCGGTTGAGCAGGTAGGCCAGGCCGGCGTTCAGGAAGATCTGGATCAGGATCGGCACCGCCAGCAGCGCGATGACCAGCGGCTGCCGCAGGATCGCCTCGCCCTGGAAGGCGAAGAGGAGCACGAGCGTGAGCAGCAGGGCCGCGATCGACCACGGCCCGAGCCCGGCGGCCACCGCCTGCAGGCGCGCCGGTCCGCCGCGCAGCAGCCGGGCCCGCAGCGCCTGGGCCAGGATCACCGGCACCACGATGTACAGGCCCACGGACAGCAGCAGGGTGTCCCACGGCACCGTGATGGAGGACAGGCCCAGCAGCAGCGCGACCAGCGGCGCGAAGAGCACCACCATCAGCGCATCGTTGAGCGCGACCTGCGACAGCGTGAAGTACGGATCGCCCCTGCACAGCTGGCTCCACACGAACACCATCGCCGTGCACGGGGCGGCGGCCAGCAGGATCAGCCCGGCCACGTAGCTGTCGAGCTGGTCGGCCGGCAGCAGCGGGGCGAACAGCTGCCGGATGAACAGCCAGCCCAGGAGCGCCATCGAGAAGGGCTTGACCGCCCAGTTCACGAACAGCGTGACGCCGATGCCGCGCCAGTGCGTCCTGACCTGACCGAGCGCGCCGAAGTCGATCTTCAGCAGCATCGGAACGATCATCACCCAGATGAGCAGGCCCACCACGATGTTGACCCTGGCCAGCTCCAGCGCCGCCACGGCGCGGAAGGCCGCGGGGAACAGCTGGCCCAAGGTGATGCCGGCGACGATGCACAGCGCCACCCAGAGGCTCAGGTAGCGCTCGAAGAAGCCGATGCCCGGCAGCGGCGCCGGCGCGGCGGCGGCCGGCAGGGATGCGCCGCTCATGCGTCGGCCAGGCCGCGCGCCGTGCTCTGCAGCACCATCCGGTCGAGGCTGGCGGCCGGCAGGTTGACCAGCAGCTCCAGGCGGCGGCGGATGGCGTGCAGGGTCTGGCGGAAGGCTTCCAGCCGGTGGGCCTCGTCGCCTTGCGCCTCGGACGGGTCGGGATAGCCCCAGTGCGCCGTGGCCGGCCGGCCGGGCCAGTATGGGCACGCCTCGCCGGCGGCGTTGTCGCACACGGTGATGACCAGGTCCATGCGGGGCGCATCGGGCAGGCCGAACTCGTCCCAGCTCTTGCTGCGCAGCCCGGCGGTGGAAATGCCCGCCTTCTCCAGGACGTCGAGCGCCATCGGGTGGGGCCGCTGGTTGCCGCGCGGGCTGCTGCCGGCCGAATACGCCTTGAAGCGGCCGGCGCCGATGTGGTTGAGCACCGCTTCGGCCAGGATGCTGCGCGCCGCGTTGTGGGTGCAGAGGAACAGGACGTGGAGGGTCATGGCGGGGCTCTCTAGCAACAGGCGCGGGCCCCGGCATCCACCTCGCAGGCCGCGCCGGCGCAGCAGTTCTCGGTGAGGTAGGCCAGGAGGGCATTCATCTGGTCGAACGCGGCGCGGTAGATGAGGTTGCGGCCGCTGCGCTCCTGGGTCACGAGGCCGGCGTGCGCCAGTTCCTTCAGGTGGAAGGACAGGCTGGTGGCGGGCACGTCCATCGACTCGGCGAGGGTGCCTGGCGTCAGGCCCTCCGGGCCGGCGACCACCAGCGCCCGGAACACCCGCAGGCGCAGCGGCTGGGCCAGGGCGCCAAGGGACTGGATGACGGCTGTTTCTTCCATTATTCAATAATAGTCGAAATATAGAATGAATCAAACCGGTGTCCGCCGTGTGAGCGGGGAGGCCGCTCAGTCGAACAGCGAGAAGGCCAGCGGCGCGTCGATCACCACGCCGCTGCCGCGCGCCTCGGCCACACAGGGCAAGATCCAGCCTTCGGCGCGCTCCTCGCGCGTGACGCCGGGCCACTCGACGGTGTGCTCGACCGTGCCTTCGAGCACCCGGCACAGGCAGGTGCGGCAGGTGCCGTTGCGGCAGGAGCTGGGCAGCTCGATGCCGGCGTCCTGCGCCGCCAGCAGCAGGCTGCGGCCGGGCGCGGCCTCGAACTGCAGGCCGCTGGGCCGGAGATGGACGGTGCTGGACATGGCGCGGCATTGTCGGGCAGGCGCCGGCGGGCGGGCGGCGACAATGGCGCGCCGTTTTTCCTCTTCTTCTCCGCTTTCCCGCATGTCTCCCTACGAAGTCTGCCCCGCCGAACAGCGCGACGCCAAGGCGATCGCCGACATCCACGCCGCCGCCGCCCGCGCCGCCTACCAGGGCATCGTGCCCGACGAGCAGCTCGACGCCCTGGCGCCCGCCACCCGCGAGGCCAAGTGGCGCCAGGCCATCGAATTCGCCGAGCCGCAGGTGCACGTGGCGGTGCAGGGCGACACCGTGGTCGGCTTCGTCGGCTTCGACCGCTCGCGCGACCCCAAGACCAAGCCCACCGTCGGCGAGATCTGGTCGCTGTACGTCCACCCCGACCACTGGGGCAAGGGCGTGGCGCTGCAGCTGTGGGAGGCCGCCGAGGAGGGCCTGGAGGACGAGGGCTGCACCAGCGTCACCGTCTGGGTGCCACTGCGCAACGAGCGCGCGCTGCGCTTCTTCGAGCACGAGGCGGGCTTCAAGCGCGAGATGAAGACCGCCAAGACCACCGCCCTGGGCACCATCCGCATCGAGGAAGTCCGCCTCAAGCGCGACCTCGGCTGATCCAGCACGCATTCCTCCCATGGCCTCCAGTCTGCTGCTGCTGCTCGACGACATCGCCTCGGTGCTCGACGACGTTTCCGTGCTCACCAAGGTCGCGGCCAAGAAGACCGCCGGCGTGCTGGGCGACGACCTGGCGCTCAATGCGCAGCAGGTCACCGGCGTCAATGCCGACCGCGAGCTGCCGGTGGTCTGGGCCGTGGCCAAGGGTTCGCTGGTCAACAAGGCGATCCTGGTGCCGGCGGCGCTGGCCATCGCCGCCTGGCTGCCGTGGCTGATCACGCCGCTCCTGATGCTCGGCGGCGCCTTCCTGTGCTTCGAGGGCGTGGAGAAGCTGGTGCACCGGTTCCTGCACAAGGCCGAGCACGCGGCCGAGGTGGAGCGCCACGTGCAGGCGATGGTGGAGGGCGGCGCCGACCCGGCGCGGATGGAGAAGGACAAGGTCAGGGGCGCGATCCGCACCGACTTCATCCTCTCGGCCGAGATCATCGTCATCACGCTGGGCGCGGTGACAGGGCAGCCCTTCTGGACGCAGCTCGCGGTGCTGGTGGCGATCGCGCTGGCGATGACGGTGGGCGTCTACGGCCTGGTGGCCGGCATCGTCAAGCTGGACGACCTGGGCCTGCACCTGAGCCGCAAGCCGGGCGGCGGCGCCCAGGCCGCGGGGCGCGCCATCCTCGCCTTCGCGCCCTGGCTGATGAAGGCGCTGTCGGTGGTCGGCACGGCGGCGATGTTCCTGGTCGGCGGCGGCATCCTGGTGCACGGCGTGCCGCAGGTCGGCCACGCGGTGGAGGCATGGGCCATCGATGCCGGCGCGCTGGTCGGCTCGCTGGGCTCCCTGGGTTTCAACCTCGCGGTGGGCCTGGTCGCCGGCGCCATCGTGCTCGGCGCGGTCGAACTGTTCAAGCGGCTGCGCGGCGGCGGCAGGGCGCCGGCGCACTGACGGGCTGCGCGGCGCCGCTTCAGCGCCGGCGGCGCACCAAGGCCACCACGATCATCGCCACGCCCAGCACCAGCGCGAACCAGCCCACCGTCTGCGCGCCGGCCACCATGTCGCGCCACGCCGGCGAGCGCAGCACGTAGGGGCCGAGCAGCACGGCGGCGCCGATGAAGGCGCACATGGCGCCGCGCAGCAGCATCTGGTCGTTTTTCATCGCCGGGCCGCCCTAAGATGAAAAAGCATCCTCTTGGGGGATCGGGCAGCCGCGAAGCGGGTGATCGAGGGGTCGTTTTTCATCGCGTGGGAGTCTCCTGATGGGTTGGCTGTTCGTCGGGCGCGCCTGCCGGTTCCAGCGGCATCGGTGGCAGGATCGACTGGTCCACGACGCGCAGGCGGCGGACCACGAGGGCATCGTACGGCGGTGCGTCGGACGCGCAAGAAAAAGCGCCCGCTCGGGGCGCTTCGGCAGACGGAAAACAGGGGCCGCTCAGCCCTGGTGGGCGCGCTTGCCGGGGTTCTTCTTGCTGCGGGTGTGGTTGCCGCGCTCCAGGCTGCGCTTCTGGCCGGCGCCCTGGCGTACGCGGATGGCGCCCGGCAGCGGCGGGGTGGCCTTGCGGTCGGCTTCGGTGACGATCTTGTTGCCCATATGGTGTGCTCCTTCGGATGGCAAATGAAAAAATCGCGAACCCCGTATTGGGCCACAGTCCGGCTGCGTTTCCCGCGGGGCCGCCTGGTTTTGAGGTCCAATCGACACTTTGCGCCCACTGTCCGGGCGCGGCCAGCTATCAAGTCCATAGCAGACAAGCGTTCTTCTCTCATGCTCTTCCTCACTTCCTTCCGCCGGGGCCTGCCGCTTCTCCTGTCCGCTGCGGCCCTGGCGGCCCCGTTCGCCGCGCCGGCCCAGCCGGCGGTGGACGCCGCGGACTTCCCGGCCGCCGCGGTGCGCTTCCTGGACGCCGAGATGCCGGCGATGGATGCCGCCGTCGCCGCCCGCGACCGCAGCTTCTTCGAGGGCGCCATGGCGCGCGCGGTCGAGTTCGCCGACGCCTGGGGCTTCAAGTCGGGCGCCAACCCGGCCCTGGCGCGCTTCCAGCCCTGCGTGGGCGCCGTGTCCGATCACCTGGTGGTCGGGCTGTGCCGGCTGACGCCGGGCAGCGACGAATGCACACCGCACCTGGCCAGCGGCTTCGCGCAGAACCTGCAGGCCTGCCGGGCGCTGGCCGGCCGCTGACACGACGATCACGACCACCGGAGACTTCACGCCATGACCACTGACTACGACGCCTACCGCACCCTCGCCATCACCCGCCGCGGCGAGGGCGGCGCCGTGCTGGACATCCGGATGCGCGCCGCCAACGGCAAGCTGCCCACCGCCGGGCACGACGGCCACCGCGAGCTGGCCGAGATCTGGCGCGACGTGGCGCGCGACGACAGCGTGCGCTGCGCCGTGCTGCGCGGCGAGGGGCAGGGCTTCTCGGGCGGCGGCGACCTGGGCATGGTGCAGGACATGACGCAGGACGACGCCGTGCGCCGCCGCGTGTGGCAGGAGGCGCGCGACCTCGTCTACAACATCGTCAACTGCGACAAGCCCATCGTCAGCGCCATGCACGGCCCGGCGGTGGGCGCCGGGCTGGTGGCCGGGCTGCTGGCCGACGTCTCCATCGCCGCGAAGACGGCGCGGATCGTCGACGGCCACACGCGCCTGGGCGTGGCGGCGGGCGACCATGCCGCCATCGTCTGGCCGCTCCTGTGCGGCATGGCCAAGGCCAAGTACCACCTGCTGCTGTGCGAGCCCGTCAGCGGCGAGGAGGCCGAGCGCATCGGCCTGGTCTCGCTGGCGGTGGACGAGGCGGACCTGCTGCCGCGCGCCTATGCGGTGGCCGACCGGCTGGCCACCGGCAGCCAGGACGCGATCCGCTTCACCAAGTACGCGCTGAACAACTGGCTGCGCCAGGCGGGGCCGAGCTTCGACACCTCGCTGGCGCTGGAATTCATGGGCTTCGCCGGGCCCGACGTGCGCGAGGGCGTGGCCTCCCTGCGCGAGAAGCGCGCGCCGCGCTTCGGCTGATGCTCCGCCTTCTTCCTCCCCTCCCTTCCACCGCTCGCCCATGCCCATGACACCGCCCCCCATCGAGATCGAAACCGGCCCGCAGCCGCGCGCCACCGTGCTGCTCATGCACGGCCTGGGCGACAGCGGGCACGGCTGGGCGCCGGTGGTGCCTGAACTGGCGCCGTACCTGGCGGACGTGGGGCCGGTGCGCTTCGTCCTGCCCAACGCGCCGGAGATGCCCGTCAGCATCAACGGCGGCTACCGCATGCCGGCCTGGTACGACATCCTGGGCCCCGGGCGCCCGGAGGACGAGGCCGGCCTGCGCCGCTCGCAGGCGGCCATCGAGGCGCTGATCGCGCACGAGAAGGCGCGCGGCATTCCCGCCGGCCGCATCGTCGTCGCCGGCTTCTCGCAGGGTTGCGCCCTGGCGCTGCTCACGGGGCTGCGGCATGCCGAGGCGCTGGCCGGCATCGTGGCGCTGTCCGGCTACCTGCCCCTGGCCGATGCCACGGCCGCCGAGGGCAGCCCGGCCAACCGGGCCACGCCGATCTTCATGGCGCACGGCGAGCACGACGGCGTCGTGCAGATCGAGCGCGCCGAATGGTCGCGCGAACTGCTGGCCGGCCTGGGCTACGGCATCGAGTGGCACAGCTACCCGATGGAGCACAGCGCCTGCCCGCAGGAGATCGCCGACCTGGGCGCCTTCCTGGCGCGCGTGCTGGCCTGAGGGCCGGCGAGCCCCGACACCCCTGCGCCGGCGCGGAGCGCGCGGCGGTGTTAACTTCCGCCCTCCAACCAAAGAGATTCGCGGACGCCCTCCCCATGAAGACATTGAAAAAGCGGCTGGCGGCCCTGCCGGCGCAACGCCTGCAGGGCATCCGGCGCGGCATCGAGAAGGAGAGCCTGCGCTCGCAATCCGACGGCAAGCTGGCGCTGACGCCGCACCCCGCGGCGCTGGGCAGCGCGCTCACGCACCCGCACATCACCACCGACTTCAGCGAGTCGCAGCTCGAGCTCATCACCGGCGTGCATGCGGACATCGAGGCCTGCCTGGCCGAGCTGACCGAGGTGCACCAGTACACCTACCGGGCGCTGCGCGAGGCCGGCGACGAGATGATGTGGGTCAGCAGCATGCCCTGCGGCCTGCCCTCGGACGAAACCATCCCGATCGGCCGCTACGGCACTTCCAACGTCGGCCGCGCCAAGAGCGTCTACCGCATGGGCCTCGCGCACCGCTACGGGCGGCGCATGCAGACCATCTCGGGCATCCACTACAACTGGTCGCTGCCGCAGGTGACGAGCGACGAGTACTTCGCGCTGATCCGCAACTTCCGCCGCCACGCCTTCCTGCTGCTGTACCTGTTCGGCGCCTCGCCGGCGGTGTGCGCCAGCTTCGTCGAGGGCCGCCCGCACGCGCTGCAGCCCATCGGCGAATACACCATGCACATGCCGCACGGCACTTCGCTGCGCATGGGGCGGCTGGGCTACCAGAGCGAGGCGCAGGCGTCGCTGTTCGTCAGCTACAACGGCCTGGACGGCTACGCCGCCTCGCTGGCCGACGCGCTGACCCGCCCGTACGCGCCCTACGAGGCCATCGGCATCCGCAACCTGGGCGGCGAGTACAACCAGCTCGCCACCACGCTGCTGCAGATCGAGAACGAGTTCTACGGCACCATCCGGCCCAAGCGCGTGATCTTCCCCGGCGAGCGGCCGCTGCACGCGCTGCGCGAGCGCGGCGTCGAGTACGTCGAGGTGCGCCTGATGGACCTGGACCCGTTCGAGCCCGTGGGCATCAACGCGCAAACCATGCGCTTCCTCGACGTCTTCCTGCTCCATTGTCTGCTGGCCGACAGCCCGCCGGACAGCCGCGACGAGATCGCCGAGATGAAGCACAACCAGCACCTGACGGCCGAACGCGGCCGCGAGCCGGGCCTGGCGCTGCAGCGGCATGGACGGCCGGTGGCGCTGGCGGACTGGGGTGCGGAGATCCTGGAACAGTGCCGCCCCATCGCCGCGGCGCTGGACGAGGCCTTCGGCGGCGAGGACCATGCCCGGGCCCTGGCCGCCGCGCAGGCGGCGCTGGCCGCGCCCGACACGCTGCCCTCGGCCCGCGTGCTGGCCGAGATGGCCGCGCGGCACGGCGACTCCTTCGTCGCCTTCACCCGCGAGCGCAGCCTCGCCACCCGCGAGGCGCTGCTGGCGCTGCCCTGGAGCGCGGCGCGCCAGGCCGACTTCGAGCGCCTGCGCGAGGACTCGGTGCGCGAGCAGGAGCGCATCGAGGCGGCCGACACGCTGCCCTTCGAGGCCTACCGGGAGCAGTACGTCTCGCCCCAACGCCTGGGCCTGCGCCCGCTGCGCGGCGACGTGGCCCTGGCGATCTGAGCACGCCCCAGGGGCCGGGCCGGCGCCCGCGCGGCCGGCGAAGCGAGACTTTTGCCGCAATGCGGCCGGAAGTCGCGCCCTCGCTTTGTTAACAAAAGTGTCCATTCGCGCCAGCTTCTGTCAGAATCGATGTAAACCTCCTTCTGACATTCGGGCGCCCAAGTGAATCCTTTCGACTACGAGCAGACGGCCGACGGCATGCAGGTCGACGAACTGGAGTTCGCCGTGGCAACGGGCCGCTCCTGCGACAGCCTGGTGGATCCGGTCGTCGGCGAGACCCTGCGGCTGATCCTGCAGAAGATGGACATCGCCCTGGCCTACGCCTGCGAGGCGGTGAGCGGGCAGCGCCCCGACGCGACGCGCGAGCTGTCCGAGGCCGGGCAGTGGTACCTGTTCGACAACGCCTTCGCGCGCAGCCTGGCGGCCGAGCACTGGATCGAGCCGGGCCGGCCGGCGCCGCAGGGCTGCTTCACCGTGCCGGTGGTGCTGGCCAGCGGCCGCGTGGTGGGCGCGCTGTACGCGCCGCGCTATGCCGGCGATGCCGTGCAGGCGCAGCAGCTGCTGCGGCAGGTGGAGCTGTCGGCGCAACTGATCGCGCGCCGCATCGACGAGCGGCCGCGTGCGGCGCCGCCCGCCGACGCGCCGTCCGCGACGGTGATGCCGCTGCCGCAGGCGCCGAGCCGCGTCGACCCGCCGCAGGCCTGGGCCCTGGCCGCCTGAGGCCGCTGCATTTCCGCACACGGGCCGCCTTCGGGCGGCCTGTTTTCTTGTGGCGAGCGGCCTCAGGGCACGGCCGGGACAGCGGGCGCCGCGCCCAGCCGCTACAGTGCGCGTCGCCGGGTTTTCTCGCCCGGGCGCATCCGTACAACGCACGAAGAGCACGAAAGGACACCAGCGCATGAGCAGCAGCACCGAGCCCCGCATCGACTTCACCGGCCGCGTGGCCATCGTCACCGGCGCCGGCGGCGGCCTGGGCCGCCAGCATGCGCTGGCCCTGGCGGCGCGCGGCGCCAAGGTGGTGGTCAACGACCTGGGCGGCGCGGTGGACGGGCAGGGCGGTTCGGCCTCGGCGGCGCAGAAGGTGGTCGACGAGATCCGCGCCGCCGGCGGCGAAGCCATCGCCAACGCCGCCTCCGTCACCGACTTCGCGGCCGTGCAGGCCATGGTGCAGCAGGCCGTGGACACCTGGGGCCGGGTGGATGTGCTGGTCAACAACGCCGGCATCCTGCGCGACAAGAGCTTCGCCAAGATGGAACTGGACGATTTCCGCCTGGTGGTGGACGTGCACCTGATGGGCGCCGTGCACTGCACCAAGGCCGTGTGGCCGATCATGACGGCGCAGAAGTACGGCCGCATCGTGATGACCACCTCGTCCTCGGGCCTGTACGGCAACTTCGGCCAGAGCAACTACGGCGCCGCCAAGATGGCGCTGGTCGGCCTGATGCAGACGCTGAGCCTGGAGGGCGCGAAGAACGACATCCGCGTCAACTGCCTGGCGCCCACCGCCGCCACCCGCATGACCGAGGGCCTGATGCCGCAGGAGGTGCTGGACGCGCTGCGGCCCGAGGCGGTGGTGCCGGCGATGCTGGTGATGGCGGCCGAGAATGCGCCCACCCGCACCATCCTGTGCGCCGGCGCCGGCACCTTCGAGGCGGCGCACGTCACGCTGACGCAGGGCGCCTACGTCGGCCTGGGCGCCGACGCGCCCGAGCAACTCGCCGCGCGGCTGGCCGAGGTCACCGAGCGCGACGGCGAGCAGGTGCCCGCCAGCGGCGCCGCGCAGGGCGCCAACGAGGTCGGCAAGGCGATGGCGGCCCGCCGCTGAGGGGCCTCAGCCGGCCGGCGCCGGCGCGCCGTGCTGCACGGCCGGCGGCAGGTGCGGGTCGAGCCAGTCCATGCGCCACGCCAGCACGGCCAGCGCCGCCAGTGCCACGGCGGCCGCCATGGCGCCGGCGAAGCCGCCGCGGGGCCCGGCATCGGCGCCGCGCGGCGGCAGGCGGCGCGCCCCGGCGGGCACCTGCGCCGTCTGCGAGAGCGAGCCGCCCAGCCGCACGTTCACCTTCATCCGGCCGTTGATGGCCCAGCCGCTGGCGTCCAGCAATGGGCCCAGGCTGCGTTGACGCAGCTTGAGCCAGGCGATCAGCATGCTCGGCCCGGAGATGGCCGCGACCACGCCGCCCAGCGCGATGGGGATCCACGGCCCGAGGTCGATGAACTTGGTGAAGATGGCCACCAGCACGGCGCTGATGCTGCCCATCGCCACGCCCAGCGCGGCCACGGTGCCGACGTCGATGCGCCCCGGCAGCCGCGGCGTGGCCGCCGGCTTGCCGGCGCTGGCGGGCGGGGTGGCGCCGGCCGTGCTGCCGGTGGCGGCTAGGGTGGTCGCCACGCCGCCCAGGGCGCCCTGGGCGCTCGCCTCGCTGGCGGCGGCGCGGCGGGCCACCTGTTCCTCCAGCGCGCGCACGAACTTCTTGTAGGGCGCGAAGAAGGCCTGCATCACGCTGGTCGGGTTCTCGATCAGGTGGGTGATGGTGGCGTCCCAGTCGCGGCCCTGCCGGTCGTAGAAGATGCCGTTGCGGCCGACGAAGAGGAAGTCGGTGTCGCCCGCGGTGAAGGCGGCGGCGACGGTCATCTTCTCGGTGCCGCTGCTGCCGGCGCGGGTGCAGTCGCAGTAGGCCAGGCAGGTCTTGGCCAGGCCGGCGACGATCGCATGCTTCTTGGCGTCCGCCACGCGCACCGTCAGTTCGCAACTGCGCCCGTCCATCACCAGCGTGCCGGCCTGGAAGATGGCCCCTTCGCGCAGGTAGAAGCACTTGAAGGAGACGAAGTTGTGCAGCAGCGCGAGCAGGTCGCGCTTCAGGCGGATGAGCTTCTCCAGTTCGGCCAGGCGGCTGTTGTGCGCTTCCTCGCTCTCGTCCTCGGCGATGAGCGCCATCACGGCGAGCCGGGCCTCCAGCCAGGCCTGCAGCTCGGCCGGCGCGGCGTCGCCCAGCGGCGTGGCGGGGCGCTCGCCCAGCCAGCGTCGGGCGGCCGCGAGCCGGTCGAGCACCTGCCGCCAACCGGGCTCGTCCAGCGCCTGCGTCGCCTCGCCCAGCAGGGGCTGGACGGCGTCGTGCCGCAGGCGCTCCAGCGCGGCGGTCCAGGCCGGGTTGACCGGGCCGTCCAGCGGCAGCACGCCGGCCGGCGTGACGGCGGCCAGCGGCAGCGCGGCCAGCGCCGGCGCATCGGCCGCCAGCGCATCGCCGGCCAGCGCCGCATAGGTGTCGGGCGCGGGGTTGAGGGCGGGCACGGCGTGCGCGTCGAACGCGGCGACGCGGCAGCGGGCGAAGAAATCGTCCACCTTGGCGCGCACCGCCTCGACGGCCCGCGCGGCGTCCAGCGTGCGCTCGCCCAGCGGCAGCGCGGCTTCGTCCGCGGCCAGCCGTGCGTGCCAGGCGTGCAGCGACTGCACGTCGGCGAAGAAGGCCTCGGCCATGGCGCGGTCCACGCCGGGCTCGCCGCTGCGGTCCTTCACCGTGCGGGCGGCGCCGTGGCTGGCGAGGATGCGCGAGATCGCCTGCTGCGCCGGCGCGTCGTGCGCGGTCTGCACGGTGACGACGCCGTCGCCGTTGAAGCGCAGGCCCGCCAGCCGCTCGCGGCGCGCCGTCACGTCGGCCAGCGTCAGCTCGCCGTCTTCCGGGCGGCCGAGCGTGCGCAGCACGCGGCGTGTTTCCACCGTGAGTTCGCTGTCCGCCCGCAGCTCGTGCGCGGCCAGCCGGTCGCCTCCGCGCAGCAGCACGTCGGGGTCGGCGAACTGCGCGCAGGCCCACTCGCAGGCGGCGACCAGTTCGGGCTGGCGGATGCGGCCGTCGCCGTCCGCGTCGATCAGGGAGAGGGTGCGGGCGTCCAGCTCCAGGCCCTGCACGGGGCAGGCGAGGGCGACCCACAGCTTCGGGTCCAGCTCGCCCAGCCGGGCGATGTCCTGTCCGCTGCGGAAGACCACCTGGTCGACGCCGCCGGCGCGCACGAAGCTGAATGCGTGTCGGGTTGGCATGGCCTACAGCGTCGCCGCTGCGCCGCGGCCCGGGCGTAGGCCGATGGCTGACGCTCGGTTCAGCCTGGCCAGCGATCGCCGGCGGCTCAGCGGCCGCTGAGCTGCGCGTCCTTGGGGTAGGCGATGGTGTGCTCGGCGGTGAAGCGCGCGCTCCGGCCCGGCGCCAGCTCGGCGCGCCACATCGCGATGCCGGGCTGGCGGTTCCAGTCCCGCTCGGCCGGCTGCGGGCTGAACTGCGAGCGCACCTTCACCTCGTCGTCCACCGACACGGGCGC
>Ga0164243_10011482_pt1 | contig 12632 bp, 12 predicted proteins | sample OricompcompostOP_FD_108781 | JGI IMG/M metagenome (GOLD analysis project Ga0164243, IMG submission 108781) | Organic Plus compost microbial communities from Emeryville, California, USA - Original compost - Organic plus compost (OP) | ecosystem: Engineered > Solid waste > Mixed feedstock >...
ATCTCCGCCATCATGATACTTCTTGCGCGTGGTTTCGACATCAACGGTAAAACGCGGGTCCTGGGGACGTTCATGCGAATTCATGAAATAAGCCACGTCCCACGCCTGCTGGTCTGTGAGGGTACCGGGATTGCCGAGCGGCATGTTGCTTTTGATAAAAGCCGCAGCATTGGGAATCTGGTGCATGCCTGCTCCCCAGTTGAATGAATCATCTCCCCACAGTGCCGGAAACACGGTTTTACCCGCCGCTTTCCGCCCTTCTCCGTTCTGTCCATGGCAAACAGCGCAATTGGCCATAAAGACTTGCTTGCCACGCTCCAGGTCCATCGTCTGCGCGGGTGCGGCAAGTTTCCTGTAGCCCTGGCCCTCCAGCTTGACACCTGTGGGCGCCTTGCTGGCCATCCAATACATGTAGGTGGTGATGGCCAAAATGGCTTCAGAATCTGCGGCGGGCGCCTTGCCGTTCATGCTGAATCTGAAACACCCCTGCAGGCGTTCGGCCAGGCTATTGACATGACCATTTTTCGCACGATAGGCAGGATAAAGAACGTAGGCACCCCACATCGGCGCGGAATCGGCGCGCCGGCCGGCGTCCAGGTGGCAGTTGACGCAGTTAAGAGAATTGCCGACGTTGTCGGGCAGCAGCTGCGAGGTGTGCAGGAAATAATCCTGTCCTTTGCGCACCATATCGCCGAATTCATTTTTGGGGATGGCATCCGCCGGCGGTGGTGAAAACGATTCTGCCGCGAGGGCCTGATTCAATGACAGCGCCAACAGCGCTACAGCCGGTACCCGCAGCCATTTGAATACATGATTCATTGCTTTGGCGCTCATTTGACCTCTCCTTTTTGCTGAACATCAACGTTCACGACAGGCTTCAATACGCCCGTCGCAAAATAGGTGCTTACCTGGGCGATCTGTTCATCGCTCAGGTTCCTGGCCAAATGCGTCATGAGTTTATGGGTATCTTCGCCGCGGTCGCCCGATTTCATCGCGGTCAGTTGCGCTTTCAAATACTGCTCCGGTTGCCCGGCCAGCGCGGGAAAAACGGGCTCGACACCAATGCCTCCGGGACCGTGACATTGCACGCAGGCGGGAATATAGGGATTCTCGCTTCCACGATGCGCCAGCCAGGCGCCTGTGTCCGCTGCAGGATATGTCTGAACAAGATGAGCGAGTTTGTCCCGATCAAAAACCGGTGGGAGGGACTCGTAATACGCGGCAACGGCCGCACGCTGCTCTTCGGAAAGGGCCTTGGCCATGGGCTGCATAATAGGTTGCTTGCGCGACCCGTCTGCGAAATGCGCAAGTTGTTCGATCAGGTATTGTGCAGGTTGGCCGGCCAGGTAAGGATACCCGGCAGCCGGCAATCCTTCTCCCTTGGCTCCATGACAGCTTACACAGGCTGGCTGGCCGCTTGCTCCCTTGAGCGCGATCTCGCTGCCCTGCTTGATCAGACCGCTATCGGCAGCGTGAGCCGCCCATGAGGCCGCAGCCATACAGGCGAACAATAGGCGCCGGCCAATTGTGTTTTCTGTGCGATAGCTCATATGAGTTCGATTCAGCATAGCTTTTCCCTGGTTGCCGCAGGACAAGGATCGCTGGCTCCCGCCTGCCTATTAATGATTACTACAAATTATATGCTTATATTATTTAATAATATAGATCAACGATGACATTCGCAGGAGATATTACGAGTGACATGCTGCGTGCGGTCGGACGCCGCTAATGAGTCAAACCGGCCTTTTATTTCATTTGTGTTGTATTCATTACGCAATGCGTATATTATTTACGCGACAAAGCAGCGCCCACGCAGCACTACACTAATAACGGAGACAACATGCGCATTCGCACCTACCTGACATCCTGTTCGCTGGCCCTCATGACCTGCGGGCTGGCCATGACCCCGGCCCTGGTACAGTCTTTCCCCGACAAAGCCATTCGCTGGATCGTGCCCTATCCTGCTGGCGGCGGCTCGGATTTTCTGGCTCGTACCATTGGCCAAAGTCTGTCGGAAGACATCAAACAGTCTGTCGTCATCGACAATAAACCGGGTGGCAACACCGCCATCGCAGCCAGCGACACCGCGCGCGCCGCTGCAGACGGCTACACTGTTCTGTCGGCCGATAACGGCACCATGGTCTTTAACTCGGCACTATACAAAAAGCTCTCCTACGATCCGGTCAAGGATCTGGCGCCGGTCACGTTGCTGGGACGATTTCCGATGATTTTGGTGGTCAATCCGGCCAGCGATATCAAAAACCTGAAAGACTTTGTCGAACATGTCAAAAGCAGCAATGGCAGCATCAACTACGGCTCTGCGGGTGCCGGCAGTCCTCACCATCTGGCCATGGAACTGTTCAAGACAGAAGCCGGTCTGAAAATGACGCATGTGCCTTATCGCGGCGCAGCTCCTTCGCTGACCGATCTTGCCGGCGGTCAGGTGCAGGCCATGATGGTTGATCTGGCAGCGGGCGCGGGGTTTTTGAAAGGCGGAAAAATTCGTCCCCTCGCCGTGGCCAGCGCCAAGCGTTTGCCACAACTGCCTGATGTCCCGACTTTTGCCGAGGCCGGTTATCCCAATGTCGAGGCGGCTGCCCTGGTTGGGATGGTCGCACCAGCAAAAACCCCTGCAGATATTCTGACCAGTCTGAATAGAAGCGTTGTTGCCGCTCTGAACAAGCCGGCGACACACAAAAAACTGATTGAGTTTGGCATAGAACCGGTAGGTGACACACCAGAGGAATACAGCAAGCTGCTTGAGGACGAACGCACCCGCTGGCATAAACTGATCAAAGACTTGAACATTACCCTGGACTGATCCGAGATACATCATGCACACCTCATCCACTTCGCAGTCTACACAGGCGCAATGTCCCTTTTCCGGCACAAACACCAGCGCAGCTGCCGATTGTCCGGTCAGCGCCCGCGCTGCGCAGTTCGATCCCTTCGAAGATGCCTACCAGCAGGATCCGCCAGAATATGTGAAATGGTCGCGCGAAGAGGAGCCGGTATTTTTCAGTCCCAAACTGGGTTACTGGGTAGTGACACGCTACGAGGATATCAAACAGATATTTCGCGACAACATCACCTTCAGCCCCTCTATTGCACTTGAAAAAATTACACCTACCGGCCCCGAAGCCAACGCCGTCCTGGAGTCCTACAATTACGGCATGAGCCGGACGCTGGTTAACGAGGACGAGCCGGCACATATGCCGCGACGCCGTCTGCTGATGGAGCCGTTTACCGTTAATGCGCTCAAGCATCACGAGCCCATGGTGCGCCAGCTCGCTCGTCAGTACGTGGACCGCTTTATCAACGATGGCAAAGCGGATCTGGTCGAACAGATGCTGTGGGAAGTTCCGTTGACCGTCGCCCTGCATTTTCTGGGCGTTCCCGAAGAAGACATGGACACCCTGCGCAAGTACTCCATCGCGCATACCGTCAACACCTGGGGACGCCCGAAGCCGGAAGAACAAGTAGCTGTCGCCCATGCGGTGGGTAACTTCTGGCAACTGGCTGGCCAGATTCTGGAGAAGATGCGCAAGAATCCGGACCAGCCCGGCTGGATGCAATACGGTATTCGCATGCAGCAATTGAACCCGGAGGTGGTGACCGACTCCTATCTGCATTCCATGATGATGGCGGGTATTGTGGCCGCGCATGAAACCACGGCCAACGCCTCTGCCAATGCCATCAAACTGCTGCTGTCGCACCCCCATGTCTGGCAGCAAATCTGTGATGATCCGAATTTGATTCCGAATGCAGTGGAAGAATGCCTGCGTCATAATGGTTCCGTAGCGGCATGGCGAAGACTGGCGACACGCGAGGTGCAAATCGGCGGCGTCAGCATTGCTGCAGGTTCCAAATTACTGATTGTCAGCTCATCCGCCAATCATGACGAACGTCATTTTGCCGATGCCGATCTGCTGGACATCCGGCGCGAAAATGCCAGCGACCAATTGACATTCGGCTACGGATCGCATCAATGCATGGGCAAGAATCTGGCGCGAATGGAGATGCAGATTTTTCTTGAAGAGCTCACACTGCGCCTGCCCCATTTGAAATTATCCGAACAGGCATTTACCTATGTGCCCAACACCTCATTCCGGGGACCCGAGCATTTATGGGTGCATTGGGACCCCTCTGCGAATCCGGAACGCCATAACCCCGCGATCCTGGACAAACAACATCCGATACGGCTTGGCGAGCCTTCCACCCATTCATTGTCGCGCCAGGTTGTGGTTCAGGAAACAGAGATGCTGACGGACGATATCATGCGAATTCGTCTGGCGGCAGCCGACGGCCAGACGCTGCCCCGCTGGACACCCGGATCCCATATTGACCTGGTGTGCGGCGATCTGGGTATCTCGCGACAATATTCGCTTTGCGGCGACCCCGCGAACCCTCAAATGCTGGATATTGCCGTCTTGCGCGAAAACGCAGGTCGCGGTGGCTCGGCATGGGTACACCAGCATGTCCGTAGTGGACTTCCTTTGCACATTCGTGGTCCACGCAACCACTTTCACTTCGATGAGCAAGCCAAAAAAGCCATCTTGATTGCAGGCGGCATCGGCATTACGCCTATCAGTGCAATGGCGCGCGCAGCCCGAGCGCGGGGAATGGACTACCAGATTCACTATTGCGGCCGCAGCCGCAATAGCATGGCATTGCTCGAGACGTTGCAAGAACATGGTGACCGCTTGCATGTCTATCCTGCAGACGAAGGCCGACGTGCAGATTTTGCCAGCCTGCTGGCCGCGCCGGACACCGACACGCAGATCTATGCCTGCGGCCCGCAACGCCTGACCGACTGCCTGCAGAAAATCTGCGAAAGCTGGCCCGACGACGCATTGCATATCGAACACTTTCATTCAACATTGGGTAAACTCGACCCGAGCAGGGAACATGCCTTTGAGGCTGAACTGAAACAGTCAGGGATGACCGTTACCGTCGCAGCCGATCAGACGCTACTGCAAGCCTTGCGCGCCGCCAATATCGACATTCAGAGTGATTGCGAAGAAGGTCTGTGCGGTTCCTGTGAAGTCGGCGTATTGGCGGGTCAACCGGACCACAGGGATGTGGTGCTCACCCGCTCCGAGCGTGCGGCCGGCAACAAAATGATGAGTTGCTGCTCGCGCACCAAAGACAAACGTATCGTCCTGGATCTATGACAGTCACCACCACCGCAACGTCTGGCCGCAACCGTGAACGTCGGCAAAGCGTACAGGCAGCCGACACCGTGGTTGCCGTTCTCAAAGGGCTGGCCAGCCTGGGCGGGGGGGCGAGCCTGACCGCCCTGGCCGCGCATCTGGACGAGAATCCGGCCAAAGTCCATCGTTATCTGGTGAGCCTGATTGACGGCGGGCTGGTGACACAGAACGCCAACACGCAACAATACACGCTCGGTCTGGAGTCAATGCTGATCGGCCTTGCCGCCATGCGACAGGCCGATCCCGTCAGAATCGCGGAGCCAGCCCTGATCCATCTGCGCGAGCAACTGGGCATTACCAGCTTTATTGCCGTCATGGGCAACAAAGGGCCGACGATCGTGCGCATGGAAGAGCCCAGCCTGCCAGTGACTGTCAATGTACGGGTGGGTTCAGTCCTCTCTTTCCTGTGGTCAGCCACCGGCAGAGTGTTTCTGGGATTGCACGATGAACCCGTGGTACGCGCGCTGGCCAGACAGGAATTTGATAATTTGGACAAAACCCGGAATCCATCCGCGCCATTTGATGTCCTGGTTGCACAGTTGCATGAAGAAATACACCAATTTCAGTGCGTTTGCGTCAGGGACACAAATCTGAAAGGCATCAGTGCTGTCGCTGCGCCGGTATTTAATTATGCAGGACAACTGGCTGCCGTGCTCACTGCCCTGGGGGCCAGCGGCGGCTTTGATACGTCGCTGGACGGGTCCATTGCCATCGCCATTCGTGAACAGGCGCAGCGCATCAGCCGGCAGTTGGGTTACAGCACGCCGTGACCGACGGTGGTTGCGGTTATGCCTCGTGTTCTCAGGACAGCATCCGATAGATAGTGACCGACACCAAGTCGCCCGCAAAAATCAATCCAATAGCCATAAGCACTGTCCTTTGGCCTGCCACTGATAGAAGTTTGTTCAGTACTCGTCAATCGCCAATAAATACGGTCGTCGAACCTGCTGTAACGATCCCGCCGCAAGAAATTGCGTCTCCTGCTCGACCGGCCGGTTTACCGTTGATAAAAACAGAACGGGATCCTCCCACGAGGCTACGGCGATGAGCCGATTCGTCCGGGCACGCATGCGATTCAAAGTCATCGCCCTGACGCATTGCCGCAATACCATCAATGGCAACGTCTTGAGAAGCTTCTATTCCTGGTGTTGGCCCAGCTCCATCGTGATCTGATGCGATGTCTCCCAGGCGTGCTGCAGATGGCATATTTTGTTTTCCCTCTAAGTTGCTGAAGTGGTAGAAGGTGATCTCATTCCAATCATCTCCTGCACAGCGCCTGGTAGTCGCGAGACCTCATCGGCAGACAAGTCTATGACTGGTGCTTCGACACGAGCAGCTAAAAGAAGAGCCACGCCGGCTCCATCCTTTCCCGCGACAACAATCGATGAAAGACTGTTGTCCGGCAACAAGGAGGGATTAAGCAGGAGAGAAGCAAAATCTGCGGCGGGCTTGCCCGCAGGCACATGCCCCAAGCGGCGCCAGATATCAAGAACCAACGCCAGCGAAGCCTCCTGGCACCATGAAAGCGCTGTACAGCCAACTGCATTCCATCCCGCTCCGGTCGCCATTTGCTGCCATCTCATTGCAGGAAATTTCTGGAGTCGAGCTGCAACCTGCCGATATCGATCCAGCATTTCGAGCATCTGACCGTGTCGGGCGGTGTTCGCCATGCCCGCATAGTTGGCCGGCCAAAAGCGCGCCCCCGAAATCAATTCGAACCAGACCAGCAGAGGCGTATATCCATCACCGAGCTCTTCCAGTCGAGTAAGCGCCGGATCGCTGTAGGGCTGATCAATCATCGCAGCCCACCATATCTTGGCGCACCGAACAACTCCCGCTGATCTGCCGGGATCCAGGGCAGGAAAGAATTAGATTCCAGCGAGCGCCCGCCATCATAAAATTGCTGCGTCCTTTCAACAACCCGCTGGAGCGCATAATCACTATCCGGATACCCATATTTAGTCGGATTATTAATCATATCCGTAGTGATCTGATTGATGATCTTATCCTGTTCCTGCAGTCGCGAAGCCTCCAGCTCATAGGTAAAGGCTTTCGATTTCCATTGCTTGAAAAATGGATGAACGTTATAAGCCTGAAAAGGATATTCGTCCTGTTTCGAGTATGATATTTCTCCCCACAGATTAAAGAACTTATCCAACTTCCAAACCCCAACAAGCGTACCCAGAGACGCCGAGACCAGCGTAAATTGCGAGGTCAGATTGAACGCCGTTACCTCGGTGAAAAGATCACGTGCGTCTGCAAGATAATAACCGGCTCCGCCGATCAGCACGTCGGCTTTCACGCCGGACACCACCCCCAATGTGCCAGCCAGATCTTCTGCGCAAAAAGGCAGAATGGCTTTGAAAGTACTGACATTCCCAGCGAGAATTTTATAGATTTGATGCGCCGAATTGATATTGTCCAGCGACGTAGACCAATCGTAAGCGTCCACTACATCCTTGCCTTTTTCAATTCGAGCCAGAGGCTCGGACACGTCCATTCCGGTCGTGTATCGATTGGACTGCCCGCCTTCTCTGGACATCCGCTTCGCGGCCTTTGAAAGCCCATAGGTTACCGAAGGTCCCCCACCAATCAGCGTGGCTGAGAACGCGCTTAGGCTCTCCATACCGAAGAAAAGGAATGTGTGCGCGCCGAATATGAGCGATGCACCCGAATGGTAGCCAATCATGTAATTTTCGGCTTTGGTCGTGGACTTTCCCGCCCATGAATCGGGATAATTGAGGTCATTACCGTATGGGAACGTCATGATATAAAATTCGCTGTCAGAGGCCGCTACTCGAACGGGTCAAAAGGTTTATCACCGTGATATTCGTTCACGGCGGGCTCAAGAAGGCAATACAATTTTTTATTGTAAATAGCCGCCACCGGGTAGCATCCTGCATTGTTATTCGCAGAGCACTTGGTCAGTCCGTTCAATATGTCTGTACCTTTGCACTTTGCTTCTGTGCAATAAGCCTGACTGAAGCCAGCAATACCACTGATCACATAAAAAAGCGATGTGCCGCCGTAAATAGCAGGGTCTCCGATTTGTTTCAACAGCGCCTGATAAATCGCTTTAACGTCTTTCACGCTGCCTCGGTGAAACTTGGTAGGCGAGGTTTGCATGAAGTCAAAATCCTGCTTGTCAGCAATACACGTTTGCGCGCGGGCGGTGCTCATTGCCATCATTAGAAAGACCGACAGCGTAAGCGACAGAGGGAGCATAAAAATCTTTTTCAATTTAGGTCAATCCTTGTACTGTTCATCACAATTTTATTGTCACCATTAATCTCTATTTCTTCAAAATCCAGGAACAGACGTTTCCCCGTCAGGCACACCGTTCCATCTTTATGCATCAGAATTTGTGCATCTCCTGTTCGCATATGCATTTCTCCGGCACTGTGCATTGTCGTTGTATTTTTCGAACTGAATGCCATTGTGTCGTTACTTACCAGGTTGATTCGTGTCCCTGCATTTACAGCATAAGCTCTGCCAACATTTGTCGCCATACCTGCGCCTACGTTGACAGCGTTGAACAATCCAACAGTCTCGGTCTTATTTTTCTCAACAAATATGCTCATGTTACCTTCTCCCGGATTCAAAACGCCAGGCAATCCAAACCGCCTGGCGACTGAGCCTATTCCTTGCGTTAGCTTGGCCATCGTTGAATGCACAATTCGCCCGATCGCCGACGGCCCCACACTTAGCATCATATTGCCCCCAATAACCTCTTCATGATTATTGTTGACCTCTATCGCTTTATTGTGTCCGACCGACTGAAGCCAGTTGTTATCGATCTGTTCTGTGTGGTTGTTCCGCGTCTTTTCGTTACGGTCCTTCTGAGCATGAACATAAATCTCCTCCTGCCCCATCTTGTCTTCGAATCTGAAAGCATTGGCTGTGTAATAGTTGCCTCCCGGCGAGGAGCGCGAATACAACCCCATCTGCGTCGCATTTTCAGGCAATTTCCAGGGAGGCATCATCGCCGCGTTGTACACCCGGCCGGTAATAATCGGACAGTCCGGATCTCCATTCAGGAAATCCACGATGACCTCATCGCCAATGCGCGGCACCTGAATCGCGCCGAAGTTGCCACTGGCCCAGCTACTCGATACTCTGATCCAGCATGAACTGTTCTCGTCTTTCTTGTCGTATCTATCCCAGTGAAAATGGACCTTGACCTGGCCGTATTCATTTGTCCAGATTTCCTCTCCTTCAGGCCCCACCACCACTGCCGTCTGCGGCCCCTGGGTGCGCGGCTTGCGAGTAATGCGCAACGGCCGGAAAGGCAAGGTAGCGCACTGTACGGTCAGATCGAATACGCAACGCCGCCCGTTTTGGAGCGCTTCCTGTAATGAACTCACTGAATGGTAGTTGTTCTCTTTCAGATCATAGCGGGTACCCAGCACAACATACTCGCGGTTTTCTTCTGTACGCGGGCAACGAACCAGATTGAACAGTGAACCTGTAGCCACGCCGCGTGCGGTGCTGCGCAACGTCCGCGTATCTCGGACATGGTGTTGCTCCTGCATGCGCTGACGCGCATAGCGCTCACCCAGAGGATCATCCCCGTAATTGCCCGGCCACTCGTATACTTCGGCCTGATTATGCTCGTGCTCCAGCCTGATCCCCTGGCGTGCTGCCAGATCCGCTTTCGGTGTCGTGAAGTTGTAGTCATTGGTGAGGTATTGGCCAGGCCTCAAATCCTGGTACACCACCACATGCGTCATGTAATCCTGTTGCGGCAGTGTCAGTTTGTCTTCAGTGAAATACGGCACATGCTCGTAGCCATCCACTTTTTTATGATTATGGATTTCGTCACTCATGACCAGCGTGTGCTTTTCCTGATCGTGACGGAAATAATAGTGAATGCCTTCGGCCTCCAGCAGGCGGCTGACGAACTGGCAATCTGTTTCGTCATACTGTACGCAATAGACCCGCGGTGCGTAGCTTTCGACAAGATCGAACTCGAACTCATAGCCATAAGGCGTCAGCACCTGCTTGATGGTCTCCGGCACCGACTGGTTCTGATAAATGCGGAATTCTTTTTTGTGCGTCGTCAGCCAAAACCACGGTACCACGCGAGCTTCGTATACAAAGTAACGATCCGCCTCGCCCTCCTGGCCCACCAGGGCAAAACTGGCGATGACGCCGTTGATATGCCGGGGCGCTGCAGCCGTATTGATGGTTAACGTCAAAGACTTGCCAAGCAACGTCCTGACATCGACCTGCATCGAGCGATGCAACAGCCGTACCGTATACTCGGAAAGTGTAGACAACCGATCCTCGCCGTGCATGGCGTCAAATAGGAAATCAGCATGGTCAACCGCAATAGAAACCCTGATCAGCCGGTCGGGGTCGATTATGTTCGATATATTTATATTCGCAGACATCCAAACGTGGCAGGCCTGCGTTGCACCTACCCCTTTTATGTAGAAATGTTCTTATTTATTGAGAAACAGCCACTTACATCCATTATAAAGAGGCTAAACGGCAGGCGGAATAAATTTTTACAAACTATTTCAATCATTATTTTCTGGAGAGCCTACCGGAGCAAGCATTACATACAGGCGAACACATAGCCAGCAACCAGGCTACAGCACGCTGCGAGCGACTTCTGATCGTTCCGGAATCGCATCATTCTGATCAGCGCTATAGTACCCAATCCCGATCCGCAGCCCATGCGGTGATTGATCGCTCAGTATCACGGCCTTCCTTTTGCAACCATTTGCAAAATTCGGAAGCCGGCGACGCTGCCCTCAGCGGGGCGGTGCTGTTGGCATAATATGTGCGCCGTTTTATACCCAGGGGGCCGAACGGAACGCAGAGGCGACCGGAAATAATGTCGTCTATTGCTAAAAACAATGGAACCATGGCCAATCCCAATCCCTCCGACGCGGCTTGCAAAGCGAAGTACATTTGTTCGAATCTCAGCATATTGGCCGGTTTCAGATCGGGCACGCCGGTTGCTCCCAGCCATTCACTCCATGAGTACGGCTCGGTGGCGTAACTGATGAGCGTATGCGCCTCCAAATCACGCGGATGGACCAGGTTCATGGTTTCCTGCAGGTCGACGTGACAAATTGGAGCAATGATCTCGGTCATGAACGGAACCGACTTGAAGTGATTTAACGGTCCGTGCTGTCCGCGAATGGCGATGTCATACGTATTCTCCTGAAAATTAAGCGGATCCACCGACGTCGTCAGGCGGACTTCAACATCCGGATACCTGCGCTGAAAAGCCGAGAGGCGCGGAATCAGCCAACGCATTGTAAATGTGGGAGGCGCATTGGCGCGAAGCACGACTGGCGAAGCCTGCCTGGTCACATGTATTGATGCGGCCACAAGGCGGTCGAGTGCTGCCGATACCTCAATGAGGTATCCACGACCCGCTTCCGTAAGCGTCAATTGTGATGGGGCTCTGTGAAACAGAGCGACACCCAGCCATTCTTCCAGCAGCGCGACCTGGCGGCTAACGGCCCCATGGGTCACGTTCAGTTCCGCTGCGGCTTTGGTGAAGCTAACATGACGCGCTGCCACTTCGAACGCTCGCACGGCATTGAGTGGAGGCATTTTTTTGATGAGAGGTCTCCTTTTTCCAGACTTTCCGGCGTAACGTAACCGCACGCCGCGTTGATATTATTACGTCGCCGCGAAACCTTCAACCTCTTCGTGGCCCGCGACGCCGCCAGGTCTACTCCACCTTTACGGCCACTGCGTTCATTCTCGCGAGAGCATGAGAATAACTCACGCTCCCCCAAATTAAGTCGTTTGCTGCGTTCGACTCCTGCACTGATAATTTGCAGGACAGAATCAATTTTCGCTTCACACGCGTTCAAGATGAGAATGATGGATAGCAACCCCTTTTGTGCGATAAACCCCGGCGTTGTGCGTAGCACAGTGGCGCCTCAAAGGCGGACCACTTTATGAAAGCCGCCCCTTTTGAATATGTTCTGGCCGAAACCACCGGCCACGCACTGGAATGCCTGGACCAGTATGGCATGGAAGCGAGAACCCTGGCCGGAGGCCAGAGCCTGGTTCCGATGATGGCCATGCGACTGGCGCGCCCTGCCATGCTTTTGGATATCAATCGCCTGGTGGAACTTAAACATGTGGACATAAGCGACAACGCAGTATCAATGGGCGCGACAACCCGACAGCGCACCATTGAGGACAGCGTTGACGTGCACAAAGCGATTCCCCTGGTACGCGATGCCCTGCGCTGGGTGGGTCATACCCAGACACGCAACCGCGGCACGATCGGCGGCAGCCTTGTCCATGCGGACCCATCCGCCGAACTGCCCCTGGCCGCGGTTGTGTTGAATGCCAAGCTGCATCTGAGCAGTCTGGCGCAAGGTGAACGTCAGATTGACGCCCAGGACTTCTTTCTGGGTCCGATGTTCACCGCGACATCTGAAA
>Ga0164243_10011484_pt1 | contig 12630 bp, 11 predicted proteins | sample OricompcompostOP_FD_108781 | JGI IMG/M metagenome (GOLD analysis project Ga0164243, IMG submission 108781) | Organic Plus compost microbial communities from Emeryville, California, USA - Original compost - Organic plus compost (OP) | ecosystem: Engineered > Solid waste > Mixed feedstock >...
GTGCTCTACGCCGCGGCCTTCGCCCAGGTCTCGCCTGCCGCCAGGGCACAGCAGGCGGCGACGTACGACGCGGCCCCGGTGCAGGGGCCGCAGACACCGCCCCTCGTGGTCGCCGATGCGCCCATCCCGCGGGTCCCGAGACTGGGGCCGGTCTCGGCCTTCCTCGTGGGTGCGGGCACGATGGTGGCGGCCATCGCAGTTCTCACCAAGATCAGGAAGAGAGAGACGTGAAGCTGGAGAAGAAGGACGGCGCGCTGCTGCTCGCGATCGGCATCTGGAACATCGTCATCTGGTCGAACTTCGCCAAGAACCTGGCGAAGACGGCCAAGGACCCTGAACAGAGTCGCCCGGCGCCGTACTACATCGCCCATGCGGTGCTCATCGTCGTGGACCTGGCCCTCGGTGGCCTGCTCGTCCGGCTGGGCGGGAAGGCGTTCTTCGGTCGCAAGGGCTGACGGCGACTCCACCGCGCGGTCGGGGTAGTCCGGGACGTTCGGGCTGGGTTACTGGCTGGTAATCCGTCTCGATCGTCCCGGACTAACCCCGCGCTACGACGAGGGCCGCCCTCCCAACCGGGAGAGCGGCCCTCGTCGTACGTCCTTGTGGGTCAGTGACCCGACAGCATCGACTTGCGCAGGTCCTTGTTGAGCTGGGAGATCACGTCGAGCGGGATCTCCTTGGGGCAGGCCGCGGCACACTCGCCGATGTTGGTGCAGCCGCCGAAGCCCTCGTGGTCGTGCTGGGCGACCATCGAGGAGACCCGGGAGTAGCGCTCCGGCTGACCCTGGGGGAGCTCGCCGAGGTGGGTGATCTTCGCCCCGAGGAACAGCGAGGCCGAGCCGTTGGGGCACGCCGCGACGCAGGCTCCGCAGCCGATGCAGGTCGCCACGTTGAAGGAGCGCTGCGCCCTCTCCCGGGGGACCGGAACCGAGTTCGCCTCGGGCGCCGAGCCGGTGTTGGCCGAGATGTAGCCACCGTTCTGGATGATCCGGTCGAACGCCGTGCGGTCGACGACCAGATCCTTGACCACCGGGAAGGTCGCTGCCCGCCACGGCTCGATGGTGATCGTGTCGCCGTCCTTGAAGGAGCGCATGTGCAACTGGCAGGTGGTGGTCACCTCCGGTCCGTGCGCCTGGCCGTTGATCATCAGCGAGCACATGCCGCAGATGCCCTCGCGACAGTCGGAGTCGAAGGCGACCGGCTCCTCGCCGCTGGTCACCAGTTGCTCGTTGAGGAGGTCGAGCATCTCCAGGAAGCTCATGTCCTCCGACACGTCGCTCAACTGGTAGGTGTGCATCGAGCCGGCAGCGTCGGCGCCGGCTTGGCGCCAGATCTTCAGGGTCAAATTCATTACTTGTAACTCCGCTGCTTCATCTCGATGGCGGTGTAGATCAGATCTTCCTTGTGCAGGACCGGCGAACCGTCGTCGCCGCCCCACTCCCAGGCCGCGACATAGGCGAACTCCTCGTCGTGGCGGAGTGCCTCGCCGTCCTCGGTCTGGGACTCGGCGCGGAAGTGGCCACCGCACGACTCGCGGCGGTTGAGTGCGTCGATGCACATCAGCTCGCCTAGCTCGATGAAGTCGGCGACCCGGCCGGCCTTCTCGAGGTCCTGGTTGAGGGAGTCGGGCGAGCCGAGGACCTTGACGTTGGTCCAGAACTCCTTCTTCAGGTCGCGGATCAGGCCGATGGCCTTCTTGAGGCCCTCCTCGGTCCGCTCCATACCGCAGTACTCCCACATGATCTGGCCGAGTTCCTTGTGAATGGAGTCGACGGAGCGAGAGCCGTTGATCGACATCAGCTTGTTGATCCGCTCCTGCACCGAGGCCTTTGCCTCGGCGACCGCGGGGTGGCTCTCGTCGATCTTCTCGAACGGGCCACCGGCCAGGTAGTCGCGGATCGTGTTCGGGAGCACGAAGTAGCCGTCGGCGAGACCCTGCATCAGGGCTGAGGCGCCGAGCCGGTTGGCCCCGTGGTCGGAGAAGTTGGCCTCGCCGGCGCAGAAGAGGCCCTCGATGTTGGTCTGCAGGTCGTAGCCGACCCAGAGACCGCCCATCACGTAGTGCACGGCGGGGTAGATCCGCATCGGCACCTCGTAGGGGTTCTCACCCGTGATCCGCTCGTACATGTCGAGGAGGTTGTCGTACTTCTCCTCGATCGCCTCCTTGCCGAGCCGCGCGATCGCGTCGCCGAGATCGAGGTAGACCCCGCGGCGCACCATCCGCTCCTGGCCGTCCTCGCCGATCTCCTTGACCGCCGGGCCGACGCCGCGACCCTCGTCGCACATGTACTTGGCCTGGCGGGAGGCGATGTCACGGGGGACCAGGTTGCCGAACGACGGGTAGATCCGCTCCAGGTAGTAGTCGCGGTCCTCCTCGGGGATGTCGCGCGGGTCCTTCTCGCAGTCCTCGGCGCGCTTGGGCACCCACACCCGTCCGTCGTTACGGAGCGACTCCGACATCAGGGTCAGCTTGGACTGGTGGGCACCGGTCACCGGGATACAGGTCGGGTGGATCTGTGTGTAGCACGGGTTGGCCATGTAGGCGCCCTTGCGGTGCGCACGCCAGGTGGCGGTGACGTTGGAGCCCATCGCGTTGGTGGAGAGGAAGTAGACGTTCCCGTAGCCACCGGTGGCGAGGACCACGGCATCGGCGGTGTGGGTCTCGACCTCGCCGGTGACCATGTCGCGGGCGATAATTCCCCGTGCCCTGCCGCGGCCGTCTTCGTCCTTGGCGACGATCAGCTCCAGCATCTCGTGGCGGGAGTACGTCGTCACCGTGCCGGCCGCGACCTGACGCTCGAGCGCCTGGTAGGCACCCAGCAGCAGCTGCTGGCCGGTCTGACCGCGGGCGTAGAAGGTACGCGAGACCTGGACGCCACCGAAGGAGCGGTTGTCGAGAAGGCCGCCGTACTCACGCGCGAAGGGGACGCCCTGCGCGACGCACTGGTCGATGATGTTGGCCGAGACCTCGGCCAGGCGGTAGACGTTCGACTCCCGCGAGCGGTAGTCGCCGCCCTTCACGGTGTCGTAGAAGAGGCGGTAGATCGAGTCGCCGTCCTCCTTGTAGTTCTTCGCCGCGTTGATGCCGCCCTGGGCGGCGATCGAGTGCGCCCGGCGCGGGGAGTCCTGGTAGAAGAAGGACTTCACGTTGTAGCCGGCCTCGCCGAGCGTGGCGGCAGCGGCGCCGCCGGCCAGGCCGGTGCCGACGATGATGACGTCGAGCTTGCGGCGGTTGGCCGGGTTGACCAGGCGGTTGTCGAACTTGCGGTTGGTCCAGCGGGTCGCGATCGGGCCGGAGGGCGCCTTCGGGTCGACGAGCTTCTCGCCGAGCACGTAGTAGCCAGCGGCGTCGTCGGACTTCTGGACCGAAGCCTCGTTGGTCGGGTGGAGCCCCGACAGGTCGAGGTTGGATGCCATCAGGGAGCTCCTTTAGTCGATGACGCCGAACAGGATGAACAGGGGAACCAGCGAGAAGCCACCCGCGATGGCGATCGCGACGACCCAGCCGAAGACCCGAGCGCGCGCTCGGGACGCGGCGGTGTTGGTGAAGCCGAGCGTCTGGCAGGCGCTGAAGGTGCCGTGGTGGAGATGGAGGCCGAGGGCGAGCATTGCGATGAGGTAGATGACCGTCATCCACCAGCCGCTGCCGGCGAAGCTGTGCACCAGGAGCTGGTAGGGGTTGTCGGTGATGTTCTTCGCCTGGCTGCCGGTCGGGTTGATCTTCACGATGGTGAAGTGCAGCAGGTGCCAGACCACGAAGAGCAGCAGCGTCAGCCCGCCCCAGCGCATCGTCCGCGAGGAGAGCGAGGAGTGGATGTTGCGCTTGACCTGGTACTTCACCGGCCGCGCGCGGTTGGCCCGGCTCCACAGCACTACCGCGGACCAGACATGCACCACCAGCGAGACGATGAGCACGGCCCTGATGACCCACAGGAGCCCGGCGTACGGCAGCATCGGCGTCCCGACGGTGCGGATGTGCTCGGCGTAGGTGTTGTAGGCAGTCTCACCCTGGAAGGCCTTGAGGTTGCCGTACATGTGCACCAGCACGAACAGAATGAAGACGATGCCGCTGGTCGCCATGGCGATCTTCAGGGCGATCGTCGAGCGCGTTGACCGCGCCCCGGTGATCAGAGTCGTGGTTGCCACGAGGCAGCAGGCTACTCGCTCCGCGCGATCCGCTGGCAGGTGGGGAGTGTGACATCCGCCCTGTTACCGGCGGGTTACCTCGGCGGGCTGGTCGCCGTCGGCTACCGGGGCCAGCGCTGACAGCTCTCGTCACCTGGCCCGTCGGAGGCTGCCAGGCAGGCGCCGTCGTAGACCGGCCGCCCCGCCAGTGGCGAGTGCAGCCGGCCCTCGACCTCGTGCCTCGTCGCGAGCGCGACGCACGGCCGGGGAGGGTGCTTCACGGACAGAGTGAGCACCACGCGGTCGCTGCGTTCCTCGATGTCGAGCGAGCTCGGTCCCGAGCAGGGGCTGTCCTCGTAGGACACGTGGACGCTCCTCCCCTCGACCGCGACGCTGGCCCACGTCGCGCGGATCGAGCCGGGTGGAGCGCGATGGTGCTGGCGGTCCGCGACCCGCAGCAGGAGTACGCCGACCACAGCCAGCGCCACCACGATCGCCAGTCCGCCGGTCAGCACCGCGGTCGTACGTCGCATGCGACGCAGCCTCCGGCGCGCGGCCGACGGTGTCCACGGTCGTGCCGCGATTTCCTGGTGCTCCCAGGAATTGCTCCGGTTTCTTATCACGCACATGACAACTTCTGGCGTTGGCGCTCTCGGCGGTCGGCGCGTTCCCGCGGTCCCTGGCGAGGCCACGTGCTTTTATCCATTAAGTTACTTCTCTAACTTGAGTTAGAGGAGCGTGGTGCCATGACCTCCAAGGGGCCCTCGCGCCGACGGCGGGCCTGCCTGGCCACCCTCGCCGTCGGTGTTCTGGCCGCGGCGGGCCTCGCGCAGCGCGGCACCGACCCCGCGGAGCAGCTGGCGGTGCGGCCGACCGCCACCCCGGCGTACACCTCGAAGGTGGAGCGACCCAACGTCTTGCTGATCACCGCCGACGACCTGTCCTACCTCGACATGGAGTACCTGCCGACCGTGCGCAAGCTGATCGAGCGCGCCGGCGTGACCTTCTCCGACGCGCTCGCGCCGACCCCGATCTGTGTCCCGGCGCGCGCCTCGTTGCTGACCGGGCAGTACGCCCACAACCACGGCGCGGTCACCATCTCCGGGCCCCGCGGGGGCTACGCCGCCTTCAACGACCACGACACCGTCGCGACGGCGCTGCAGGCCCACGGCTACGACACTCTCTTCACCGGCAAGTACCTCAACGGTTACGGCAAGGACGGGACCGAACACGACATCCCGCCCGGGTGGACCCAGTGGCGGGCGACGCTGGACCCGTCGACGTACCGCTTCTTCTCACCGCGAATGAACATCAACGGCGAGCTCGGCCGGCAGAAGGGCTACACGACCGACATCATGACCCGGCAGGCGGAGGAGATGGTGACCGCGGAGCGGGGGAGCGGCCGATCATGGTTCGCGTGGGTCAATTACGTCGCCCCGCATTCGGGTGGCCCGGTCGGACCAGGTGATCCCAGGCGGGTCTATGCGGGCACCGATGCTGCCTACCAGACCACGGTGCCGGACAAGAAGGACCGCGACCTCTACACCGACGTCCAACTGCCCGAGCGGCCGGACATGTTCCCCACGCAAACCAGTCATCTGCCCGCGCATTCACCCTCGCAGCAGCGCTACGACGCGCGTCAGCGCGCCGCGCTCACCGTCGTCAACCGGCGTCGACTCCAGGCGTTGGCGAGTCTCGACCGCAACGTCGGGCACCTCCTGCAGACGCTCCGCAAGAACCGTCAGCTGAAGCGGACCCTGGTCATCTTCACCTCCGACAACGGCTTCGCCATCGGTCCGCACAACGTGCACGGCAAGCGCTGGTACTACGACGAGGTCCTCCAGATCCCCGTGCTGATGCGCGGCCCCGGAGTTCCGCGGGCGCGGACCGTACGGACCGCGATCAGCAACCCCGACATCGCGACGACGATCCTCGCCGTCACCGGGGCCCGCGAGCCGCGGCCGCAGGATGGGATCGACCTGATGCCCTGGCTGCGTGCGCCCCAGCAGGTGCGGGTCATCCCGATCGAGGCCTGGCGGGTGAAGAACGGGCTGCGGAGCACCTACTGGGGCGTGCGGGTCGGCACCTGGACCTACATCCGGTTCCGAGCCGGCGGCGACGAGGAGGTCTACGACCGGTCCGGTGATCCCTACGAGATGCACGACCTGGCCCATGATCCGCGCTACGCGGCTCAGGTCGAAGCGCTGCGACGGCTTGCCCTGCGCTATCAAGACTGCGCCGGCGACACCTGCCCCCAGCGGCTCTATCGGGCCGCCTCTCCGGTCGACCTGGCGAACCTGGCGGATCCGTGACCACGCCGTACGCGGGCAGCCTCCGGGTGTCCGACACCGATCGCGAGCGGGCCCGCGCCGCCCTGATCCAGGCCTACGCCGAGGGCCGGCTGCGCACCGTCGAACTGGAGGAGCGCGCGGCTTCTACGTTTGCTGCGGTGACCCGGGCCGACCTGGACGAGCTGGTCGCCGATCTCGTGCCACGCGGCCCTGACGTCGGCCCTGACGTCGGCCCTGACGTCGGCCCTGACCTTGGCCCTGACGTCGGCGCAGACCGCGACTGGCTCCAAGAGGCGTCGATCGCGGTTGCCCTCAGCGTGGCCGCCATCGTGCTCTGGCTGCTGACCGGCCGAGGCTTCTTCTGGCCACTGTGGATGATCGTCTATGCGGGGATGCCGACGGCGGTTCGTGCCTGGAGGCGAGCGAGGAGCTCGTCCGCGGCGGTCGTCCAGGTGCGCTCGCCGGCAAGATCCCGACCCCGTCCGCCCAGCAACGCCCGCTGCGGATCCGCGGCGACCGCGGTCACGGCGTCGGCGAAGTCGCGGTCACGTCCGGAGTCGTAGAGCAGACCGGTCTCGAGATGGTGCACGATCTCCGGCGCGGCGCCGGCGCGCGCCGCGACGATCGGTACGCCGCCGGCGGCGGCCTCGCGCAGGAGGTGTCCACAGCCCTCCTGCTCGCCGGGATGGACCAGCACATCGAGACTGGCCAGCGCGACCGCCAGATCACCGGTGCTCAGTGCTCCGACGAACTTCGCCCGGGTCAGCCGTTGCTCCAGCCAGCTGCGCTGCGGGCCGTCGCCGGCGACGACCAGGCGAATGTTTGGGATGCCGCCCAGCTCCGCGAGCCGGCGCACCCCCTGCGGCTTGGCCAGCCGGCCGGCGTACCCGACGACGGTGAGTGGCTCCGGGCGAGACTTGGCCCGGGACCAGTGGCCGTGCAGCCAGGGGTCGCGAAGGGCTGGGGAGAAGGCGGCGGTGTCTACGCCGGGGAGCCAGAGGTCGGCGTCGACACCGACATCAGCCAGATGGCTCTGTAGCCATCGGCTGGTGGCCACCACCTCGTCGGTGTGTCCGGCGACCCGGTCTGGCCAGAGCAGGGCGTCCTTGGGGTCCACCACCGACTGCTGAACGACGAGCGTGGGGATACCCCAGCCGTGGGCGTGGGCCAGTGCGCGCCGACCGAGTCGACGCGGGTCGACGCTCACGACCGCGTCCGGGCCGAGGTCGTCGAGTGCGGCACGCACCTGCCGGCCGGTCTTGGAGATCGGGCTCACTCGGGCGACCCGGCTGCGACGATAGAGGGCGAGGCCCGGGCCGGCGGCGATGAAGCCGACCTCGTGGCCGAGGTCGATCATCCGATCGGCGACGGCCTTGACGGTCGTGGTGACACCGTCGGTCGTGGAGGAGCCCGGTGAGAACAGGGTCTCGGTGACGAGCGCGATCCGCATGCCGCCACGGTGCGTCAGACAGATGAGCAGATCACCAGCCCGAGGTGGATGTCGGGTGAATTCAGCCCCGGGAACTGTCGGCTGCCGCGCCGATGGTCCGCGGCGGCAGGTCACCGCGCCGGATGGCGTCGGCGAAGACCACGATCGCCTTCCGGCTGGCCGCCCAGTCGCCGACGGCCTGCTCATACCAGGGCGTGAAGCCATGGCGAACCTCGACGACCCAGTGCTTGCCGAAGAGGATCCGAGCGAGCAGCAGGAGCGGGATCAGCACCAGAATGGCGAGGAACTCGACCGCGGCGACGATCGTCAGCACGACCGCCAGGGCGATGATCGGGGCGAAAATGATCAGGATGATCATTGAGATGGTGCCGCTGATCGGGTCGTCACCGCCGGGGAGGTCCGGGACCAAGCCCCACACGTCGGCCCAACCCTTGATCTTGCGTCGCCACGGCACCCATCGGCGCGAGACGCGCCACCTGGTGCCCTTCGGGTCCTCGACCTTCACCCGCGCCGCTTACCCAACCACGGCGGGTTCACACTGGAGAGGGACACGGAACTGGCGAGAACCGCTGGTCCGCGGTTGCCAACCTCACACTCTGTGGCGCTCGCCACTCCGCAATCCCTAAGGTGCGCATCATGACCGACGCCAGCGCCACGCCGCCACCGCCGGAGGCACCGACGCCCGTGCCGGGGACGCTCGCCCTCGCACGCCCCGAGGACCGCCACACGCGTGCGGAGTGGGAGGCCGCCGCGGCCGCTGTGCTCCGCAAGACCGGGCGGCTCGGCGACGCCGACCCGGACGACGCCGTCTGGGAGAAGCTCACCCGGACAACTCTCGACGGGATTGGGATCACACCGCTCGGCCTGCCGGTCGAGACGTACGCCGGCCTGCGCCCGGCCCGCTCGACCGGCTGGGACATCCGCGCCCTGGTCTCCGGACCGGATCCGAAGCTCGTCAACGAGGCGGCGCTGGCGGATCTCGACGGCGGCGTGACCTCGCTCTGGGTCCATCTCGACGAGCAACAGTCCGCCGACCTGGCCACCGTGCTCGACGGCGTACTCCTCGACCTGGCGCCGGTCGTGCTCGATGGCGCCGGCGACCCCCGGCCGCTCGTCCAGGCGTTGCTCGCGGTGGTGCAGGAGAACGGGATCACCCCGCACGCCGACACCAACCTGGGTGCCGACGCCCTCGGCGACGAGGTGGTCGACGTTGCGAGAACGGCGCGCGAGCTCGGCGTACGCGGCGTTGTGGTGGACGCCGTCGACGCTCACGACCGTGGCTCCTCCGACGTCCAGGAGCTCGGCTACTCGCTGTGGGCTGGGGTGCGCGCGCTGCGCGCGCTCGCCGATGCGGGCTTCTCGGTCGCCCAGGCCGCGGCGACGCTGGAGTTTCGCTATGCGGCGACCGACGAGCAGTTCCCGACGATCGCCAAGCTGCGCGCCGCGCGGCGGCTGTGGGCCCGCGTCCTCGAGCTCTCCGAGGCGTCGGGTGTCGAGCAGCGACAGCACGCGGTGACGAGCCGGCCGATGCTCAGCAAGTACGACCCGTACGTCAACATGCTCCGCGGCACCGTGGCCGCCTTCGCGGCCGGAGTCGGGGGCGCGGACGCCATCACCGTGCTGCCCTTCGACAGCCCGCTGGGCGCGCCCGAGGCGTTCGGCCGGCGGATCGCGCGCAACGTCAACCACCTGCTGATCGATGAGTCCCACGTCGCCGCGGTCGCCGACCCGGCGGGGGGCGCGTACGCCGTCGAGAAGCTCACCGACGACCTGGCGGCGGCCGCGTGGGCAGAGTTCCAACTCCTTGAGAAGGACGGGATCGACGCCTTCGAGGAGCGCGTTGCTGCGACTGTCGCCCGGCGCGAGGCGGAGATCGCCCGGCGCAAGCGTCCGCTGACCGGCCTCTCGGAGTTCCCGAACCTCGCCGAGTCACTGCCTGAGCGGCGTCCGGACCCGCTGAACGACGCGGTGCGTCGCTATGGCGCCTCCTTCGAGGCGCTGCGTGACGAGCCGGCGGCGCGGCCGGTCTTCCTCGCCACCCTCGGGCCGGTCGCACAGCACACCGCGCGCGCGACCTTCGCGACCAACCTCCTTGCCGCTGGCGGCGTCGCTGTTGAGGTGGCGGGCGCGACCAGCGGCGTCGACGAACTCGCCGGGAGGTACCGCGCGGCCGACAGCCCGGCGGTCGCCTGCCTGGCCGGCTCGGACGCAGCGTATGCCGAGTGGGGTGCGGCCGCTGCCGATGCCCTCCGCGCGGCGGGCGCGACGTACGTGATCATCGCCGGGAAGCCCGTCGACTACGCCGATGACGCGTGTGGCGTGGGCGTCGACGCGCTGGCGTTCCTGGCTCGAGTGAGGGAGAGGCTGTCGTGAGCGTTCCGGAGTCCTTTGTGGGGCTGCCGCTTGCAGGTTTCCCGGGGGAGCCCGGGAAACCTGCACTTCCCGGGGGAAGTTTCGGCCGGGAAGTGCCAGTTTCCCCAGGCAGCCGGGGAAACCTGCAGCAGCCCTGGCACAGCCCCGAGGGGATCGACATCCAGCCGCTCTACACCGCCGCCGACCTCGACGGCCTCGACGCGCTCGACACCTACCCCGGACTGAGTCCGTTTCTGCGCGGGCCGTACCCGACGATGTACACCACCCAACCGTGGACGATCCGGCAGTACGCCGGCTTCTCGACCGCGGAGGAGTCCAATGCGTTCTACCGGCGTAACCTCGCGGCCGGCCAGAAGGGGCTGAGCGTCGCATTCGACCTCGCGACCCACCGCGGCTACGACTCCGATCATCCGCGGGTGCGTGGTGACGTCGGCATGGCAGGTGTCGCGATCGACTCGATCTACGACACCCGCACGCTGTTCGAGGGCATCCCGCTCGACACGATGTCGGTGTCGATGACCATGAACGGCGCGGTCCTGCCGGTGATGGCGCTCTACATCGCCGCGGCCGAGGAGCAGGGCGTACCTCCCGAGAAGCTGGCCGGGACCATCCAGAACGACATCCTCAAGGAGTTCATGGTCCGCAACACCTACATCTATCCGCCGGCCGGGTCGATGCGGATCATCGGTGACATCTTCAGCTACACCGCGCAGAAGATGCCGCGGTTCAACTCCATCTCCATCTCCGGCTATCACATGCAGGAGGCGGGGGCGACCGCGGACCTCGAGCTCGCTTACACGCTGGCCGACGGAGTCGAATACATCCGCACCGGGCTTGCGGCGGGGATGGATATCGACGCCTTCGCGCCGCGGCTCTCGTTCTTCTGGGCGATCGGGATGAACTTCTTCATGGAGGTCGCCAAGATGCGCGCCGCCCGCGCGCTCTGGTCGCGGCTGGTCAGCCAGTTCGACCCCAAGAACCCGAAGTCGCTCTCGCTGCGGACCCACAGCCAGACCAGCGGCTGGTCGCTGACCGCCCAGGACGTCTTCAACAACGTCGGGCGGACCTGCATCGAGGCGATGGCGGCGACCCAGGGTCACACCCAGTCGCTGCACACCAACGCGCTCGATGAGGCGATCGCGCTGCCGACCGACTTCTCCGCCCGGATCGCGCGCAACACCCAGTTGCTGTTGCAGCAGGAGTCGGGCACCACGGGGACGATCGATCCGTGGGCCGGTTCCTACTACGTCGAGCGGCTCACCCATGACCTGGCGGAGAAGGCCTGGGCCCACATCCAAGAGGCCGAGAAGGCCGGTGGGATGGCGAAGGCGATCGAGCAGGGCATCCCCAAGATGCGTATCGAGGAGGCCGCCGCCCGGACCCAGGCGCGGATCGACTCCGGAGCCCAGAAGGTCATCGGCGTCAACACCTTCCGACTCGAGGCCGAGGACCCATTGGAGGTCCTCAAGGTCGACAACGACGAGGTCTACAAGCAGCAGGTCGCCAAGCTCGACCGGCTCCGCGCGGAGCGCAGCGACGACGACGTACGTCGGGCGCTCGACGCGCTCACGAACGCCGCCGGGTCTTCGGCGGGCTCGGCCACTGGGACGCGCGGACTCGAGGGCAACCTGTTGAAGCTGGCCGTCGACGCAGCCCGGGCGAAGGCGACCGTGGGAGAGATCTCGGACGCCTTGGAGAAGGTGTGGGGGCGTCACCAGGCGGTCATCCGTACCATCTCCGGGGTGTATCGCGACGAGGCGAAGTCCGCCGGTGACAGCAAGGTCGCCGAGGTGTTGAAGGCGACCGAAGAGTTCGAGGAGGCCGAGGGCCGCCGGCCGCGCATCCTGGTCGCCAAGATGGGCCAGGACGGTCACGACCGCGGCCAGAAGGTCGTCGTCTCCGCGTTCGCCGACCTCGGCTTCGACGTGGACGTGGGCCCGCTGTTCTCCACACCGGAGGAGGTCGCCCAGCAGGCCGTCGATGCCGATGTCCACATCGTCGGGGTCTCCTCGCTGGCCGCCGGTCACCTCGCCTTGGTGCCGGCCCTCAAGAAGGCGCTTGAGGATCATGGTCGCGGCGACATCATGATCGTCGTCGGCGGGGTCATTCCGCCCGACGACGTACCCACGCTGGAGCAGATGGGCGCCGCGGCGGTCTTCCTGCCCGGAACGGTGATCGCAGACTCGGCGCTGGACCTGATCACCAGGTTGCGTCAGCAACTCGGGCACTGAGAACGTGTTCGGCAAGCCCGTGGCCTGCTGCGCGCCGCCCAGCACGCGCCTGGACTTCGTTGTCGTCGGTCGCCGGGGTCTGAACGAAGTGGCCCCCGCCACGGCTCCCTCCTCCGCCTCGCCAGGCACGCACTGGATGCGACGCTCGCGACGGCCGAGA
>Ga0164243_10011485_pt1 | contig 12629 bp, 10 predicted proteins | sample OricompcompostOP_FD_108781 | JGI IMG/M metagenome (GOLD analysis project Ga0164243, IMG submission 108781) | Organic Plus compost microbial communities from Emeryville, California, USA - Original compost - Organic plus compost (OP) | ecosystem: Engineered > Solid waste > Mixed feedstock >...
ACGGCGCTGGCCCACGGCGTCGAGGAGGCCGAGCAGGCGGAACACGCCGCGAAGGCGCTCTTCTCAGGGGCCGGTGCTGCCATCACCGCCGATGATCCTTCCCTGCCGACGACGGAGATTCCTCCTGCCGAGGTTGCGGACCTGACCTTGGCCGACGCCTTCGTGCGGGCGGAGCTGGCGAAGGGGCGGGGTGAGGCGCGCCGGTTGGCAGCGCAGGGCGGCCTCTCGGTCGATGACGTGAAGATCGAGGACGTCGACGTGCCGCTGGCCGATGCGCTGGCCGGGCGGGACGCGGCGATCCTGCGCGCCGGCAAGAAGCGCTTCAAGCGCATCGCCCTCGGGTAGGACCAAGAACACAGGACAGAGAACAGAGACGACGGGCGACGGCATCACGCCGTTCGCCCGTCGTCTCTTTCCTCTTTTCTCTCGTCTCTTTTCTTGTCGCTACACCGGCGTTCCAGAGGACGCGGCGGAGCGATACGCCGCGTCGAGGATGCGGTTCGCCGCGACACCGTCCGCGACGGTCGCGCGGGGCGTGTCGCCGCCTCGCCAGCAGGCGATGAAATCGGCGATCTCGCGCTGGAAGCGGTCGCCGTCCGGCACGGCGACGGTCTCCCATTCGCCGCCTCCAGCCACCGGACAGATCCGCAGCTCGTTCGTGCCGTAATCGACCACCGCCGTCCCCTTCGTGCCGTAGAGCGTCACCGTCCACTCACCGACCGGCGTCCGCCAGCTCGCCTCGATCGAGCCGAGCGTTCCCTCGGCGGTCTTCAGGATCAGGATCGCGGTGTCCTCCACCGGCAGCGCCGGTCCGAGCGTTGTCTCGGTCGTGCTCATCAGCGCATCGACCGTGACCGGATCGCCGATGAGATGGCGAAAGAGGTCGATGGAATGCACGCTCGTGTCGATCAGCGCTCCGCCGCCGCTGATGGCCGGGTTGGAGAACCACGTCTTCTCCGCGTTCGCCAGCAACCCGGCGAACCGGTTGCGGAAGGTGCGGATCTGGCCGAGCTCGCCCGCATCGATCCGGCGTTTCAGCTCTTCGATATGCGGCTGGAAGCGATGGCAGAAGCCGACCGCGAAGAGCGTGCCCGTGCGGCCGGCCGCCTCCTGTACGCGCTCGGCGTCGGCGAGGTTCGCGGCGAGCGGCTTCTCACAGATCGTGGCGACGCCAGCCTCCAGCGCGGCGATCGCGAGATCGGCGTGGAAGGCCGGCGGGGTGCAGATGGAGACGATGTCCACCGCGCCGCTCTGGATGAGGTCGTTGGCGTTGGCGTAGGGCGTGCCGCCATGCGCCTCGATTGCGGCATCCAGGAGCGCGGGGACGGTGTCGCTGAAGGCGACTGGCGTGATCCCGTTGGCTTTCCAGGCGGCGATATGCGTGCGGCCGATGCCGCCGAGGCCGATGATGCCGACGCGCGGTGTCGCTGTCGATTCGCTCATGACTGATTCAGGCTCCTGCAATGTCGGAGAGGGCAACCTCGGCGTGCGTTTTTCCGGAGCGGACGCCCGCCTGGAGGATGCCGAGAACCTCCAGCGTCTGTCCTGCGGCCAGCGGTGATTGCTTTGTCTCGACCATCCGTACGACCTGGCGCATGGTGTTCGTGTAGAAGCCGCTCGCATCGTCCACGGTGAAGGACAGATGCCCGTTCACGCCGTAGGCCGTCAGCTCGAAGACGTAGGAGGCGTCGCGCAGGGTCTCCACCACGGCGATTGGGCCGTTCTCGTACGGGATCACCGCCACATCACGCTCGGCATAGGCATGGCGGGTGACGCTGGCCGCGCCGGTGCCGGCCACCGCGCCGAGCAACTCGACGGCGTGGACGCCGTAGTAGTACCAATCGCCCGGTCCGACGCTGACGATCGACGAAAGCGGTCCGATTTCTGCCAGCTTCTCGCGGGCGGCGTCCAGCTCGACGGCGAAGCGCAGGGCAGAGCAACTGAGCAGCGGTGCTCCGGTGCGCTCGGCGATTGCGAAGAGCTCCACGGCGTCGGCATACTCGGTCGTCATCGGCTTGTCGACGAAGGTCGGGATACCGGCTTCCAGATAGGGGCGGGCCAGCGCGGCGTGGGATGCCCCACCGCCCGTGTCGTCCACCACGAGCACACCGTCGACGCTGCCGATGGCGTCGGCGGGCGCTGCGAGTCGGGTCGGGATCTGGTGCTTCGCCATCAGCTCGTCGACGCGAGCCGCTTCATCGCCCCAGATGGCGACGATGCTGGCGTCGTCGATGGCCGCCGGGGAGTCCGGCGTGCCGTTGAAGATCGTGGCGAAGGCGTCGGCGTGCGAGGTATTGACGCCGAGCAGGGCGAGTCGAATCACGAGGAATGTCCTTGTTCTGTGAACGGGGTGGGTCATCCCCGCAGCGCAATATCCGGAGTTTTGTCTGGCCGGGTAGGCCCCGCCTATTTGAGGCCGGTCAATGAGATGCCCTCGATGAAATGGCGTTGGGCGACGATGAAGACCACCACTAGCGGGATGCTGAAGATGACGCAGGCGGCCATCAGCGGCCCCCATTCGACGCCGTGCTCCGAGAAGAAGTTGTAGAGCCCGATCGAGAGGGTGTAGAGCTCCGGGTCGTTCAGGTAGATGAGCGGATTGAGAAAGTCCGTCCAGGTGCCGACGAACGCGAAGAGGCCGACTGTTGCCAGCGCCGGTTTTGCCAGCGGCAGAACGATGCCCCAGTAGATGCGCGCCTCGCTGGCGCCGTCGATCCGGGCGGCGTCGAGCAGGTCGTTCGGGATACCGCGGAAGAACTGGCGCAGCAGGAAGATGGAGAACGCCGAACCGAGGAAGTTCGGGATGATGAGCGGCCACCAGGTCCCCATCAGCGGCGTCTCGTTCCAGAGCAGGTAGATGGGGATCATCGTCACCTGCGGCGGCAGCATCATGGTCGAGATGATGAGCAGGAAGAGCGGCCCGCGCAGCTTCCACGGGATCTTCGCCAGCGAATAGGCGACCAGCGGGCAGGAGAAAAGCGTGCCGATTACCGCCAGGATGCTCAGCAGCAGCGTATTGCCGACGTAGCGCCAGAACGGCATCACCTCGAAAACCCGCCGGTAGTTATCGATGATCCAGTGGTCGCTCCAGATCCGGGGCGGGATGCTGAACGTCTCGTCGGGCGACTTGAACGAGGTGCTGATCATCACGATGAACGGGAACAGGAAGAGCAGCGTGACCAGGATCGGGGCGAGCTCCCGGACCGCGATGACCGTGAGCTTGCGGAGAGAGGGCCGCTTGCGAGGGGGAATTGCCGGGGTGGCCGGAACGATGGCTGCCATGGGTCAATCCCCTTCGTAATGGACCCAGCGGGTCGCGAAGCCGAGGATCACGGCCGTGACCGCCAGCGAGATCAGGAACAGGATCCACGCCAGCGCCGAGGCATAACCCATGTCCAGGTATTGAAAGGCGTTCTGGAAGACGTACATGCCGTACATCAGCAGCGAGTCCTTCGGGCCGCCCCCGCCCTGGTTCAGGCGCTCCTGCGCGAAGAGGTAGGCCTGCGTGAAGTACTGGAGCGAGCCGATGACGCCGATGACGAGCTGGAAGAGCGTGACCGGGGAGATGGCTGGCCAGGTGATATTCCAGAACGTGCTCCAGGCGTTGGCACCATCGATCTCGGCCGCCTCGTAGTAGCTGCGTGGGACCTCCTTCAGCGCGGCGAGATAGATGATCGTCGTCGCGCCGACGAGCCAGAGCCCCATGATGAGGAGGGCCGGCTTCGTCCAGAAGGGATCTTCCTGCCAGAGCGGCTGGTAGAGGCCGAACCAGCCGATGACCTGGTTGACATAGCCATACTGCGAGTTCAACAGCCAGCGCCAGAGGTAGGTCGCGGCGACGATCGGCACCACGGTCGGAAGATAGACAATAGCGCGGTAGAGGGGCTGGAGACGCGATGGCGTGTTCAGGGCGAGCGCGCAGATCAGGGCGAAGGCCAGCCCGAGCGGCACCCCGATCACCGTCATGTAGGCGGTGTTGTAGAGGCTCTTGAAGAAGCGCTCGTCCTGCAGCAGGTCGCGGTAGTTGTCCAGCCCGATCCAGACCGGATCATCGAACAGGCTGAACTCCGTGAAGCTGTAGTAGGCCGCGGCGGCGATGGGATAGAGCTGGAAGACGAGGAAGCCGATCAGCCACGGGAGTGCGAAGAGCACTCCCACGGCTGTCGGGGAAAGTCCTCGCCGGGACGCCGAAGCGCCGGGAAGCGAAGCCATTGATCACCCGGGTGTCGAATTGGCGAGCGGAACGCTATTTCGCGGCGAGCGCCTCGGCCTTGGACTGGAGCTCGTTGAGTGCGTCCTCCGGCGTCTTCGAGAGGTCGAGCACCGAGTCGACGGTCGAGGTGATCTCCGTGTTGTACTCCTGCCCCCAGGTGACGTTCGGCATCGCCTGCAGGTTCGGGCTCTTGAGGGATTCGAGCCAGAAGTTGAAGCCTGGGATCGCCTCGTAGGCCGGATCGGCCAGCAGCGAGGTGCGGGCCGGCAGGTTCGCCAGCGCGAGGGTGAAATCGCGCATCGGCTCCGGCGACACGAGGTACTTCAGGAAGGTCCATGCTTCCTGCTTGTGCTGGGAGTTGGCCGGGATGAAGAACGTGCTGGCTGCCAGGTTTGCCGTGTCCTTCACGTCTGGCTTGTCGTCTACATACGGGATCGGGGCGGCGCTCCACTTCAGGTCGGGCGCGTACTGCTTGATGAACTGCGCCTGCCACTCGCCGTCCGTGATCATCGCGACCTTGCCGGTGTAGAACGGCGCCTGGGCGGAGGCATACTCGCCGAACCCGGACTGGAACCGCTTCACCTGATCCACACCGTACTTCTCCAGCACGTTGTCGACCCAGAACTGAAGCGCGGCGATGTTACCGGGGTCGTTGGCGGTCGGCTTGCCGTCAGCGTCGATCCATTTGCCGCCGAAGCTGTAGGCAAAGCTGATGAAATCAGGCTGGTTCATGCCGAGTTGCGTGATGTTGCCGCTGCCGTCGACCTTGGTCAGCTTCTCGATCGCCGTCGCGAGTTCCGAGGTCGTTGCCGGAACGGTGACGCCCGCTTCTTCCAGCAGCGCGGTATTGGTGAGGAGCAGCGTCGTGTGGACGGCGATGGGCAGCGACCAGGTCTTGCCGTCGAACTGCATCTTGGCCATGACGCGCTCGATGAAATCGCTGGAATCGAAGGAATCCGCCTTCATGAAATCGTCGAGCGGCTCGAGTGCGCCCTTCGACGCCCAGGTCGCGATGTTGGCGTCGAAGTTATCGGAGACATCGAAGCCGTTGCGGCTCGTCATCTGGGCGAGCTGGCGCTGGGTGTCCGGGTTGGAGACGCCCTTTACCTCGATCGCATCCTGGCTGGCATTGAAGGCATCGACGATCTTCTGAATCGCCTCGCCTTCCGGCCCGGACCAGAGATAAGGAAACTCGATGGTCACCTTGTCCTGCGCCGCGGCGAGCGAAACGCCGGTTGCGCCGAGGCCGGTGGCGATTGCCGCCCCCAGGGCGACCCGTCCGCCATTGAAGATGAGTTCGCGCCGTGTGGTCGTCATGGAGCTGAGCCTTTCATGCCTGGGACAATCAGCGGGTGCGCTGATACAGAACCGCGAGCGTCGCCTGGGGAACGTGCTGGGAGCTTCCTCCTGACCGATGACCTGGATGACAAACGTTGCCTGGGGTGTTACAAGTTGTCAGTGATGTAGAACTGGTCATCACCCTATCAGGCGCTGAAAAGGCCGTCAATAGGGGCGACAAGGAGAAAGAAGGGCTGCATGCCCGGCCGCCTGTGCGCGAATGGCGGGTGGCAGGCTTCCTGCGATGCGCCGTGGGCATCCGCTGCGATCAGGATCATGGACAACTTGTAAGCGCATGGGACCGGCCGACCGGCGCGGAATGGCCGCAGGCGCTGCCGGGGACGATGAGGGGGCAATGGCCATACACGCCGAGGACCTTGAAGCAGTTGCCACGATGCTGGCGGCGCCGCTCGACGCCAGACCGCCGTACGCGACACGCTACGAGCACCTTGCCCATCAGATGCGGGACGCCATTCGCCGCCAGGTGTTGCGGGCGGGGGATCCCCTGCCGTCCGAGCACCAGCTTTGCCGGGCGTTCGGGGTCAGCCGTCCAACCGTGCGAAAGGCGATCGATGCGCTGGTGGAGGAAGGGTTGCTCACCCGGCGGCATGGGGTGGGGACCTTCGTCGCCAAGCTCCGCCTGGAGCAGCCGCCGGAGCGGGTGATCGGGTTCACCGAGCGGATGCGCCGCAACGGGCTTACGCCCTCGACTCGGGTGCTCGATCACGATGTCTTTCTGGCCCGCACCACCTCCGTCGACATCGCGGCGGCGCTGCATGTCGGGGCGAACGACCGGATCTTTCGCATCTCGCGGCTGCGGCTAGCGAACGACGAGCCGATCGTCCTGGAGACGATCCACGTTCCGCTGCGGCGCTTCCCGGGTCTCGACGCGATCGATCTGGGCGCCGAATCACTCTACCGTGTCTTCGCGGAACGCTATGGAACGGACGTGACCTTTCTGCGGGAATCGCTGGAGCCGGTGCTGCTCACAGCCCACGAGGCCGCCTTGCTCCGCGCGCAGGCCGGCGCTCCGGCGATGCTTGCCAAGATCGTGACCTTCGACCAGCAACACGAGCCAATCGAGCATTCCGTCTCGCTGGTGCGGGGCGATCGCTGCCAGTATGAGATCGAACTGTCGCCGGGCGATGTCTCCGGTGAGCGGGGTTGGACCCTACGGCAGACCCAGTTCGAGGTTGGCGACCGCGCCTGATCGACCGGGCGATCGGGTGGGAGACCGTGGTTCCGCTGAATGCCCGATTTCCTGGAGCCGCAGTTCTGCCCCTAGCCGCGAGGGATCGTGTTTCCGGCACGGACGAGGATATCGTCGATCACGTCGTTCTTGGCGTCGGCGTAGTTCTGCACGTATGCCCACCTCTGTGCGGCCAGCGCGCGTTTGGCCGCGGCGTAGCGATCGCGTTCCTCGTCATTGGCGCGGATGGCGTCGCGGAAACGCAGGTGCCTTGCTGCCTGGCGGGAACCTCGGGAGAAGACGTGGAGGTTCACATCGGGATCGGTCCCCTTGAAGAGGCGATGTTCCTCCCACTCCGGCTCGCGAATGCGGAGTGTGTAGCCGACGGCGGTCAGCGCGTCGGCGTAGGACGCCTCATCACCGGAGTCCTCCACCAGGAGCTGGATATCGATGATCGGTTTCGCGCAGAGGCCGGGAACCGAGGTCGAGCCGATGTGCTCCAGCGAGAGGATGCGAGCGCCGAGCGCCGCCCGGATCTTCGCAGCCTCGTGCTTGTAGCGGGCGGGCCACTCCGGATCGTAGTCGACCAGGACGATCGAGCTGTCGACGCGCGTCGGTTCCCCGATGGTCGCCGCGAGGATGTCGGCCTCCGTCATGATCTCCTGCGGCCGGTTGCGGTGAGGGCCGGGCGTCGCGTCGGGCATGGTGCTGATCCTCCTCTATCGAGTGGAATGAAGGCAGCTTGACATCATCCCGGTGCGTCAAGGGCGGATCAGGCGTCTTCGGCGATCTTCGTCTCGGCGTCCGGGCCAACGTAGGTGCCGACCGACTTGCCGTGCAGGATGTCGATCATCGCGTTCTTCCGGCCCGCATCGAAGACGTGGATGGGCAGCTTGTGCTCCCGCGCCAGGATGAAGGCCGAGGGATCCATGACGGAGAGGCCCTTCGTGACCACGTCATCGAAGGAGACGGATTCATAGCGCCGGGCGGAGGGGTCCTTCTTCGGGTCGGCGGTGAAGACGCCGTTCACGCCCTGTTTGGCGGCGAGGATCGCGTCGGCCCGGATCTCGATCGCGCGCTGGGCGGCCGGATAGTCGGTCGTGACAAACGGCTGGCCAATGCCAGCCGCGAAGACGACGATATAGGACTTTTCCAGGTGCCGGATCGCCCGGAGGCGGATGTACGGCTCGGAGATGGCCGCCATCGGGATGGCCGACATCACGCGGACCTCATGCGAGCCACGGGCATTGAGCGCCCCGCGCAGGATGAGGCTGTTCACGACCGTCGACATCATGCCAATGTTATCGGCCTCGGCGCGCTCGATCCCCCAGTCGTCGGCCAGCCGGCCCCGGAAGATGTTGCCGCCGCCAACCATGATCGCGACCTCGACCCCGGCATTGGAGACCTGAAGGATCTCGTCGACCAGCGCATCGACCGCCACCCGGTCGATGCCAGTCTCCGCTGCACCCGAGAAGGCGCCCCCACTCAGCTTGATCAGCACCCGGTTGTATTTCACCACGTCTTGCCTTTCCGCGCGCAGACCCCGCCCCTCGCCGCCCCGACCGGAATCGGGGCAAAACACTCGTGGGACTCTAAAGCAGGGGACGAGCCATCGCAAGGCAACAGGAGACCCAGAACGAGGGGGTTGCCTGGATCGGTCGTGGCCGGGCGGAGCCCGCGACTGGCAAGGGTGCCGTAGAATGATGAGAGTCATTCGCGAGAAGCGCCGTAGCCCGGATAGGCCCCATCCGGCGTATCCGACCCGTGGAAAGGCCGCATCTACCCATGTCCGAGAACGCACACCCGAGCACCGATCCGCTTGGCGCCCGTGCCCGCCTGACGACGTCGCAGGGAACCACCGTCACCTACTACCGCCTGCAGCGCCTTGTGGACGAGGGCCTGGTCGATTCGCTCGACCGCCTTCCCTTTACTGTCCGTATTCTGCTGGAGAATGTGCTGCGCAACCTCGGCGGCGAGTTCACCGAGACCGCGCACCTGGAGGGCCTCGCCGCCTGGCAGCCGGTCGCCGGGTCGGCCCCATCCGACTTCGAGTTCCCGTTCCTGCCCGCCCGCGTGGTGCTGCAGGACTTCACCGGCGTGCCCTGCGTGGTCGACCTCGCGGCGATGCGCTCCGCTGTGGCGCGGATGGGCGGCGACGTTGCGAAGATCAACCCGCTCGTCCCGGTCGACCTCGTGATCGACCACTCCGTGCAGGTCGATCGCTTCGGCTCCAACCTCGCCTTCGCCCGCAACGTGGAGCTGGAGTACGAGCGGAACCAGGAGCGCTACACGCTGCTCCGCTGGGGGCAGCGCGCCTTCCAGAACTTCCGCGCCGTGCCGCCGGGCACCGGCATCGTCCACCAGGTCAACCTCGAATATCTCGCGCCGGTGGTGGCGACGAAGCAGGAGGATGGGGAGACCGTCGCCCTGCCGGACACCCTCGTCGGTACGGACAGCCATACGACGATGGTCAACGGCCTCGGTGTCCTCGGGTGGGGCGTTGGTGGGATCGAGGCCGAGGCGGTCATGCTCGGCCAGCCGCTCTACCAGCTCGCGCCGGAGGTCGTCGGCCTCAAGTTCCACGGCCAGATGCGCCCCGGCACCACGGCGACCGACCTCGTGCTCGCCGTCACCCAGCTTCTGCGCAAGCATGGCGTGGTCGGCCGCTTCGTCGAGTATTGCGGCACCGGGCTGAGCAACCTTAGCCTGGCCGACCGCGCGACGATCGCGAACATGGCCCCGGAGTATGGCGCCACGGCTGGCCTCTTCCCGATCGATGATGAGACGCTGAAGTACCTGCGCCTCACCGGCCGCCCGGAGGAGCATGTCGAATTGGTCGAGCGCTACGCGAAGGAGCAGGGGCTCTTCCGCACGGACGAGACGCCCGATCCGCAGTTCAACGACCTGCTGGAGCTCGACCTTGCGACGATCGAGCCGAGCCTGGCGGGGCCGCGCCGCCCGCAGGACCGGATCGCGCTGGGCGATGTCCAGCGGACGCTTCATGCGACCTACGACTCCACCTTCAAGGGTGAGATGGATCCCGCTGCCGCGGCCTACGACGAGGAGGTTGCCGAGTCGTTCCCGGCCAGCGATCCTCCGTCGTCGATGGCGGAGGGGGGGAACGCCAACGCCAACCCTGCGCCGTCCCGGAAGGTTGCAATGAAGGCGAATCCGCGCAAGGTGGAGCATTTTGGCGAGGTCTCCGTCTCGATCGAGGGGATGGACGCCGAGCTGCACCATGGCGCCGTCGCGATCGCGGCGATCACCTCCTGCACGAACACCTCCAACCCGAGCGTGATGCTGGGCGCGGGCCTGCTCGCGAAGAAAGCCGTCGAGCGCGGGCTGAAGGTCCAGCCCTACGTGAAGACCAGCCTCGCGCCGGGCTCACAGGTCGTCACGCGTTACCTCGAACGCGCCGGGGTGACGCCCTATCTCGACGCCCTCGGCTTCCAGACGGTCGGCTACGGCTGCACGACCTGCATCGGCAACTCTGGTCCGCTGCCGGAGCCGGTGGCGAAGGCGATCGACGACAACGAGCTGGTCGTCGCCTCGGTCCTCTCCGGAAACCGGAACTTCGAGGGGCGTGTCCATCCGCAGGTGCGGGCCTCGTTCCTCGCCTCGCCGCCGCTGGTGGTCGCCTATGCGCTGGCCGGGACGGTCGATACCGATCTGACGACGCAGCCGGTGGGCTACGACCCGAACAACGACCCGGTCTACCTCCACGAGATCTGGCCGAGCGAAACCGAGGTGCAGGAGGCGATCGCTACGTCCATCGATCCGAAGATGTTCCGCGAGGAATACGACACCGTGTTCCAGGGCGACGAGCGATGGCGGAGCCTTCCGGTCCCGGAGGGTGACCTCTACGACTGGGACCCGGGCTCCACCTACGTGCAGGAGCCGCCGTTCTTCACCGACCTCTCCCCGGAGCCCAAGCCCGTGGAGGACATCGTGAATGCGCGGGTGCTGGCCTTGCTCGGCGATTCGGTGACGACCGACCATATCTCCCCGGCCGGCTCGATCGCGAAGACGAGCCCAGCTGCCGACTATCTGCGCAACATGGATGTGGAGCAGAAGGATTTCAACTCCTACGGTTCGCGGCGTGGCAATCATGAGGTCATGATCCGCGGGACCTTCGCCAACATCCGTCTGCGCAACCAGATCGCGGAGGGCAAGGAAGGCAACTGGACGAAGTACTTCCCGACCGGCGAGATCATGTCGATCTGGGAGGCATCCATGCGCTACCAGGAGGCGGGCACGCCGCTGGTGGTGATTGCGGGCAAGGAGTACGGCACCGGCTCCTCCCGCGACTGGGCGGCGAAGGGAACCCTGCTGCTCGGCGTGAAGGCGGTCATCACCGAGAGCTTCGAGCGCATCCACCGCTCGAACCTCGTCGGCATGGGTGTCCTGCCGCTCCAGTTCAAGCCGGGCGAGAATGCGCAGACGCTGGGCCTGACCGGTGAGGAGACGATCTCCATTCCGGACATCGACGCCGGGCTGGCACCGCGCGCAACCTACACCGTGCAGGTCACGCGGCCGGACGGCAGCGCGTTCACCTTTGAGACCATCGCCCGGATCGACAGCCAGGTCGACGTGCAGTACTACCGGAATGGCGGCATCCTTCCGGCCGTGCTCCGCCGCCTGATTCAGGCGTAGCGGTCAGCACAAGGCCTCATTCATCAGCCGTCCCGGCAGGGGTGCCCCTGCCGGGACGGCTGCGTTCTCCGGGCTGGTGTTCCGCGATTGTGGGCATGGGTGCATGGGCGAATGCATGGGCTGGTACCATGACCGCGGGAGGATCGGCGGCATCCGGGCCGCCGGTGGCTGTGGGTTGGCGGGCGAGCCGGGGATGGATGGCGAGCGCGTGCCGCATATGGCTCGCTTGCTGGCATCCGGGGGTCGTCATGGGGTACGACATTCGTGGCTGAGCGCCGGATCGAGATCGCGGCACTGGTGGGGAGCCTGCGTCGGCAATCCTACAATCGGGGATTGCTGCGGTCGGCCATGCTGACCCAGCCCCCCGACATGCACATGTTCGAGGTGCCGATCGCTGGATTGCCGTTCTTCGATGAGGATCTGGAGGAGAAGGGCGACCCGCCGACCGTGCGCGATCTGAAACGGTCCCTCGAACGGGCCGACGGCGTGCTGATCGTGACGCCGGAATATGGCTATTCGATCCCCGGCGTGCTGAAGAACGCGCTCGACTGGGCCTCGCGCCCGACGGGGCGTTCCGCCCTGCGCGGCAAACCGGTTGCGATCATGGGCGCATCGTCCGGGCGGTCCGGCACCATGCGGGCCCAGCTCCATCTCCGCCAGGTGTTGCAGCATATGGGGGCGATCACGATCCCGGAACCGGAGATTTACCTTACCTTTGCCCACGACAAGTTCAACGGCCTCGGCGAGCTGACGGACAAGAACGCGCTCGACCAGACGCGCCAGCTGATCCTCAACCTGCGCGAGTGGGTGTTCCTGCTCAACGGCCTGCGCTGATCGCGGTCCGTGGGCGTATAGTGCAGCAAGACGGCGTCCGAAATGGCTCGTGCGTGCGGGATGCCGGTTCCGGGACCCTCATTGCTCGATTCCATCGCTTTCCCGGAGGTACGATATGCCACCTCTCACGTCCCGCCGCGCGGTCGTTCGTTCCGCCGCCATGCTTGGCGCTGCATCTGCGCTCGGATTCGGGCGTATTGCCCCGGCACTGGCCCAGGCAACGCCGGCAGCCTCGCCGGTCGTTTCCGGGTTTGCCCACGAGGGGATTCTGATCACGGTCGACGCGGTGCCGAGCCAGGGGGCGCGGATTGCCGTGATGACGCCCGATGCCTTCAATGATGGCCATATCCCCGGCTCTCACGCCTTCACGGAAGATCAGCTCGCCATTGCCGATACGTCCGC
>Ga0164243_10011487_pt1 | contig 12627 bp, 12 predicted proteins | sample OricompcompostOP_FD_108781 | JGI IMG/M metagenome (GOLD analysis project Ga0164243, IMG submission 108781) | Organic Plus compost microbial communities from Emeryville, California, USA - Original compost - Organic plus compost (OP) | ecosystem: Engineered > Solid waste > Mixed feedstock >...
GCAGCGTGCGGCAGGAACAGCAGCGTGCGGCAGGAACGGCGGCGGGTGCGCCGAACGGATTCCTGCACGCGCCGTGCGGAGAAGCGGGAGAATGGAACGCATGAGGCTCATCGACACCCACTTGCACGTCTGGGACCCCGAGGTGTTCGACTATGCGTGGCTCGATGAGGTGCCCGAGCTCAAGCGGCGCAGGGGATTCGAGGAGCTCTCGGCCGACTTCGCGCCCGACGAGGGCGACGAGGTCCGGTACGTCTTCGTTCAGGCGGACTGCGCGGCGGAGCAGTCCCTCCCCGAGGTCGACTGGGTCTCCGCGATGGCCGAGGCGAACGGCGTGGCGGGGATCGTGGCGGCAGCGCCGCTCGAGGTCGGTGCCGACGTGGAGGAGACGCTCGCCGCACTTCGCGACCGCCCGCTCGTCATCGGGGTGCGGAGACTCCTGCAGTCTGAGCCCCAGGGCTTCGCTCTGCAGGATGCCTTCCTCGCCGGCGCGCGGACGCTCGCCCGCACGGGCCTGACGTTCGACGCGTGCGTGGTCGAGGCGCTCATCCCGGATGTGACGGCGCTCGCCGACGCGGCGCCGGACCTCACGATCGTGCTCGACCATCTCGGCAAGCCGGACGTCGCCGGTGGTGACTTCGACTCCTGGCGGCGCGCGATCGGCGATCTCGCTGCCAGGCCGAACGTGAACTGCAAGATCTCGGGTCTGCCCTCGCTGACGACGGCGGACTGGACCCCGGATGACCTCACGCCCTACCTCGATGTCGCCGTCGCATCGTTCGGCGCTGACCGATGCATGTTCGGGAGCGACTGGCCGGCATCCTCCCTGCAGTCGAGCTACACTCGCTGGCTGCAGTTCGTTCGCGCGTGGAGCGGGACGCTCTCCACGGCCGAGGCCGAGAGCGTCCTCTGGCGGACGGCGGAGCGCGTCTACGGCGTCTGACCGCCTCCGGGTCCGCGCGTCGAGACTCCAGAAAACCACCCGAAACTGCCTGCGCACGGCCGAGCTCGGTGGTTCTCGGGAGTCTCGACGCGCCGGGGCGCTGGGCCAGGGGGTGCCGCGGCTCGCGTGGGGCGGCTCACTCCGGGCGGAGGCGGAGCTCGTGCATGCCGCCGTCGACGGCGATCGAGGTGCCCGTGGTCGAGCCGGACCGCGGGCTGGCGAGGTACGCGACCGCATCCGCGACCTCCTCCGGAGCCACGAGGCGGCCGTGCGGCTGCCGGGCGTTCAGTGCCGCGCGCTCGGCTTCCGGGTCATCGGCGCTCGCCAGGAGCCGCCCGACCCACGGGGTGTCGGCGGTGCCCGGGTTGACGGCGTTCACGCGGATGCCTTCGCGCAGGTGATCGGCGGCCATCGCGCGGGTGAGAGACAGCACGGCACCCTTGGACGCGCTGTACAGGGCTCGTTGAGGCAGTCCGGCGGTCGCCGCGATCGAGGATGTGTTCACCACGGCGGCCGATGGGGACCTCCGGAGCCAGGGCAGCGCCGCGGCGGTGACGCGGGCGATGCCCGTGACGTTGATGCTGAGCACCCGGGCCCACTCGTCGTCGTCGTTGTCCGCGACGGTTCCCTGTGCTCCGATGCCTGCGTTGTTGACGACGATGTCGATGCGCCCGAACCGCTCGCCAACGGCCGCGATCGCGGCGTCGACGGATGCCCGGTCAGAGACATCCGTGCCGACCGAGAAGAAGCCGGGGTCGGCGTCCGCCGGGTTGAGGTCGAGCACCGCGACCTGTGCACCGCCGGAGTGGAGCCGCGCAGCGATCGCGGCCCCGATGCCCGATGCTCCGCCGGTGACCACGGCCACCAGCCCGTCGAACTCACTCATTCTGATCATCTCCTTCTCGTGAGGTGGCGGTTCCCGTCCGAGACGAGGTGACTCGCGGCCACCCGGCGGGAGCCGTCACGTCGCGCTCAGTGCGCGATCGCAAAGGTCTGGCGCTGGGAACCGAGGCCCTCGATGCTGACCTCGCAGACGTCGCCATCCTTCAGGTAGGGGAAACGGCCGGAGAGGGCGACACCCTCTGGCGTGCCGGTGAGGACGAGGTCGCCGGGCTCGAGGGCCAGGTACTGGCTGAGGTGCCAGATGATGTGCTCCACGCCGAAGATGAGGTCGCTCGTCGAGGAGTCCTGCCGCGGTTCGCCGTTCACGAAGCTCTGCAGGCGCAGGTTGCGGTGGTCGACCTCGTCCGGGGTGACGAGCCATGGACCCGTGGGGTTGAAGCCCGGTGCGCACTTGCCCTTCGACCACTGGCCGCCGGAGACCTCGAGCTGGAACGTGCGCTCGGAGACGTCGTTGGCGGTGACGAAGCCTGCGACGTGATCGATAGCGTCGTCCGGCGACTCCAGGTACAGCGCCCTCTTCTTGATGACGACGCCCAGCTCGACCTCCCAGTCGGTCTTGGTGCTTCCGCGCGGGATCTCGACGGTGTCGTTCGGCCCCACCACTGTGTTGGGGGTCTTCATGAACATGATCGGGATCTCCGGCGGCGCGGAGCCCGACTCGGCGGCGTGAGCCGCATAGTTCATGCCGATGCAGATCACGGCGCTCGGCCGCGCGATGGGAGCGCCGATGCGCAGGGAGGCTGCGTCGTTGATGACAGGAAGCTCGCCCGACTCCAGTGCGGCGGCGACGGCATCCGTTCCCCGCTCGAGGAACGCGCCGTCGATGTCGGGCGTGATGCTCGAGATGTCGTAGTAGCGGGTTCCGTCGAAAACGGCCGGTGTCTCGCGTGCGGCCTCTCCAAGACGAGCGAACTTCATGGTTCTCCTCTGATCATGCAGCGAACATCAGAACTATAGCGGGGCAATGGTGGCGCTCGAGCGGACGAGACCGCGAGGACTGACGCGATTGACAGTCTATACATCGGATGTTTATGCTTCGTACGACCGGAGGAGAAGTACGCCAGTGAGCACTATCGTTGCGCTCGAGACGAGCGATGTCAGGTTTCCCACCTCGCTCGAGCTCGATGGATCCGACGCCATGAACCCCGATCCGGATTATTCCGCGGCTTATGTCCGGGTGGTGACGGACGCGGAGGACGGGATAGACGGACACGGTTTCGTCTTCACGATCGGACGAGGCAATGACGTGCAGGTCGCGGCCATCCGATCTCTCGCGGGTCACCTCGTCGGCCGTGACGCAGAGGCGCTGCTGGCCGACATGGGAGCGACCTGGCGAGAGCTCGTCTGGGACTCACAGCTCCGCTGGCTCGGCCCGGAGAAGGGCGTGATGCACATGGCGATCGGCGCGGTCGTCAACGCGCTCTGGGACCTGAAGGCCAAGCGGGCCGGCCTCCCGCTCTGGCGGCTCCTCGCACGCATGAGCCCGGAGGAGCTCGTCGCGCTCGTCGACTTCCGCTACCTCACGGACGCTCTCACTCCGGACGAGGCGCTCGCGATCCTGCGCGCCGCCGAACCCGGGCGCGCCGAGCGCGAGGCGGAGCTGCTCGCGACGGGCTACCCCGCGTACACGACGACGCCGGGGTGGCTCGGCTACTCCGACGAGAAGCTCGTGCGCCTGGCGAAGGAGGCCGTGGCCGATGGCTTCGGAATGATCAAGCTGAAGGTCGGCGCCGACATCGACGACGACGTGCGTCGCATGCGGCTGGCGCGCGAGGCCGTGGGCCCCGGCATCCGCATCGGTATCGACGCCAATCAGCGGTGGGACATCGATGAGGCGATCGAGTGGATGTCTCGCCTCGCCGAGTTCGATGTCGCATGGATCGAGGAGCCGACGAGCCCGGACGACGTGCTCGGCCATGCCGCGATCGCGAAGGGAATCGCGCCGATCCCCGTCGCGACCGGTGAGCAGATGGGCAGCCGCGTCATGTTCAAGCAGTTCCTCCAAGCGGACGCTCTGGCGGTGCTGCAGATCGACGCGTCGCGGGTCGCCGGCGTGAACGAGAACATCGCCATCCTGCTGCTCGCCGCGAAGTTCGGTGTGCCGGTGTGCCCCCACGCCGGTGGGGTCGGACTCTGCGAGGCCGTGCAGCACCTCTCGATGTTCGACTTCATCGCCGTCTCGGGTACGCGGGAGGGACGAGTGATCGAGTACGTCGACCACCTGCACGAGCACTTCGTGACCCCGACAGATGTCCACGACGGTGCGTACTGGGCGCCGCTCGCACCAGGCAACGGGATGGAGATGCTGGCAGCGAGCCGCGACGAGTACGCTTTCCCTCGCCATGTCTGAGCAGCGAACGGATGCCGCGGCTCGCTTCGATCTGCCCCGCCTCGGCTACGGCGCGGCCAACGTCGGAAACCTCTACCGCGAGCTGAGCGACGAGGCGGCGTGGGATGTGCTCGAGACGGCATGGGATCTCGGCGTCCGCTACTTCGATACCGCGCCGCACTACGGGCTGGGTCTCTCCGAACGCCGGTTGGGAGCGTTCCTGCGTACGAAACCGCGCGAGGAGTTCGTGCTCTCAACCAAGGTCGGCCGCCTGCTGCGACCGAACCCGGCGGGTGCGGGGACGCTCGACCTCGACAACGACTTCGCCGTGCCCGCAGACCTCGCGAGGGTCTGGGATTTCTCGGCCGACGGCATCCGTTCCTCGGTGGAGGAGTCGCTCGAGCGGATGGGCCTCGACCGCATCGACATCCTGTACCTCCACGATCCTGAACGACACGACCTCGATCTCGCGCTGCGGGAGGCGGTGCCCGCCCTCGCGGCGCTGCGGGACGAGGGGGTCGTGCGTGCCATCGGCGTGGGATCGATGGACACGGCGGCGCTGCTGGCATCCGCTCGCACCGGGGCGCTCGACCTGCTGATGGTCGCCGGACGCTACACCCTCGCGGAGCAGCCGGCGCGGGAGGAGGTGGTGCCGGAGTGCGCCCGCCAGGGGATGGGGATCGTGACGGCATCCGTCTTCAACTCGGGCCTGTTGGCGCGGGACGCTCCGTCGGCCGACGCTCGGTACGAGTACGGTGAGGTGCCGCTAGAGGTCCTCGAGCGGGTGCGGCGGATCGCGGCGTTGTGCGCCGACTTCGGGGTGTCGCTGCCGGCGGCGGCGCTGCAGTACACGCTCCGCGATCCGGTCGTGCGGTCCGTCGTCGTGGGCAGCAGCCGGCCCGAGCAGCTGCGGCAGAACGTCGAGCGGATGCTGCTCGACATCCCGGAGGCGCTCTGGGCGACGCTCGCCGAGGAAGGGCTCGTGCCCGCGTGAGGCCGTCCCTCACCGCCACGCGCACTCCCTCGCCCGTGCCCACGGAGTGGGGTGAAGTGAGGTTGAGGGGAGGGACGGCAGAATGAGGAAGGTCAGAGAGAGGACCACACATGCTCGAAGGAATCGACCCGCTGCTCACCGGCGAGCTGCTGCTGCACCTGGATGCGATGGGGCACTCCGATGCCGTGGTCGTGGCGGACGCGCACTTCCCGGCATCCGCTCTCGCGAAGCGGCTCGTCGTGCTGCCGGGGACGACGACACCGGCGGTGCTCGCCGCCATCCGCACCGTCATCCCCCTCGACGACGCGCCGTCGCTCGACCTCATGACGTCGGCGGACGGCTCGGTGCTCGACGTGCAGCGTGAACTGATGGATGCCGCGGGCACGCCCGAGGACCGGGTGCGTTTCGTCGACCGATTCGAGTACTACGACATCGCCGAGAAGGCGTACCTCATCGTGCGCACGGGCGAGACCCGGACGTACGCGAACGCCCTCCTCCGCAAGGGCGTCGTCGGGCGCTGACAGCAGGCGGAGCCGGCCGGACGCCGGGTCCTGCGGCTCTGGGCGTCGAGAGCGGGTCAGCTCTTCGGCACGTACGTCAGCGCCACGGCGCCCGAGTCGTATTCGAGCCGGCCCACGAGCTCCAGGTCGAGCGGGCGGGACAGTCCGGCGAACAAGGTCCGCCCGTGGCCGACGACCCTTGGGTGGACCACGAACTCGTACTCGTCGATCAGACTGAGCTCGGCCAGTGCCAGGGGAAGCGTGACCCCGCCGACGTACAGTCCCTCGCCGGGTTCCTGTTTGAGCCTTCGCACCGCGTCGCCGAGGTCGCCGCGCACGAGCTCGGCGTTCCAGTCGACGCTGTCGAGCGTGGTCGACACGACGTACTTCTTCATGGCGTCGATCGTCCGAGCGAACGGCTCCGTCCACTCCGGCATGTCGCCCGACAGCGGCAGGCGCCACGCCGTCTCCATCATCTCGTAGGTCACGCGGCCGAAGAGAAGGGCGTCGGCGCGCGAGATGATCTCCGCCGCGCGACGATGTAGCTCCTCGTCCGGGATGACTGCGCGGTGATCGCAGCAGCCGTCGAGCGTGACGTTGATCGAGTACCGAAGGGGTCTCATCGCGCCATGGTATCGGCCCATGAACGCGGGGTACAGGGGCAGAGAGCGCTCGCCGATCAGTGGAGCGCGATCGACTCGACCGCTCGCAGCCGGTCGCGGATGAAGCGGTTGGCGTGCGCCGCGAGGTCGTCGGAGTCCTGCCAGAGGTTGCGCCAGATGCCGAGGGTGTTGCTGAGCTCCTTGCTGACCACCGCCGACGAGAACGACTCGAACACGATCGGGCCGTCGTAGCCTGCTCGGGCGAGGCCCCGGAAGAACGAGTCGAAGTCGACCGTGCCGGACCCGAGGTAGCCGCGGTGGCTCTCGCCGATGTGCACGTACCCGAGCTTGCCCGCCTCCGCCGTGTCGAGCACGGGTTCGAGCATCCCCGACTCCTCGATATTCATGTGATACGTGTCGAGGTGCAGGGACACGTTCTCGTGATCCACCCGCTCGAGGAACCCGAGCCCCGCCCGTGCTGTGTTCATCACGTTCGTCTCGTAGCGGTTCACGACCTCGAGCGACAGGTGGATGCCCAGATCGGCCGCGCGGGCGGCCAGCCGGCTGAGCGCGGCCGCGCTCGAGGCGATGCCCCTCTCGGTCGCCGGCAGCATGTACTTCTTCATGGCGCTGTAGATGACGCCGCACAGGCGTGTGCCGCCCATCGCGCTGACGATGTCGAGGCACTCGCCGAGCATGCTCTCGCCGGCTGCAACGACGTCGGGGTCCTCGCTGGTAAGGTCCGTCTCGTCGGTGAGCCCGAGGGAGGCGCTCGCCTGGATGCCGTTCTCGCGCAGGAGGCGGGCGGCGAGCTCGCGGTCGAACGAGTACGGGTCCATGAGGGGGATCTCGATGAGATCGAACCCGGCGGCGCGCGTCTTCTCGATCGCGAGACGGATGCCGGCCTCGTCGAAAGTGCCGGTGAAGACGAGGGCGTGAGCGCCGATCTGCATGCGATGTGCCTTTCGATGTGGCGTCCCGGCGGCCCGAGAGTCCAGCGCGGTGCCGTTGGCCGAGGGGGTTGGCGAGTTGTTATGTGGTTGTTATTACAGGATTATCGTTACCGGCATCCGTTAGATACATTAAGGTACATCGTCAGATACATGCAGGTACAGCTTGCTAATCGCGTAACGATGTGATCAAAATTGATCGGATCTTTACCGCGGTTTCATCGGAGTGCCGTAGCGTGATCCGACCAAGTTCCTTCTCCGACGAAGTAGGTGAACGAGTGACGACCCAGCTGCTCAAAGTCGAGGGCATCAGCAAGAGCTTCCCCGGCGTCCAGGCGCTGCACGATGTGCAGTTCGAACTGAACCGCGGTGAGGTGCTCACCCTCGTCGGCGAGAACGGGGCCGGAAAGTCAAGCCTCATGAAGATCCTCTCCGGGATCTACACCAAGGACTCCGGTCGGATCGTCTTCGAGGGCGAAGAGGTGGACATCACGAGCCCGCTCCAGGCGCAGCACCTCGGGATCAGCATCATCCACCAGGAGATGAACCTGATGCCGGACCTGACGATCGCGCAGAACATCTACATCGGACGTGAGCCGCGCGCGGGATTCTTCCTCGCCGAGAACGCTCTGAACCGCAAGACATCGGAGCTTCTCGCTCGGCTCGGGATCGACCTCGACCCCCGGCAGAAGGTGGGCGAGCTCACGGTCGCCAAGCAGCAGATGGTCGAGATCGCGAAGGCTCTGTCCTTCAACGCAAAGGTCCTGATCATGGATGAGCCCACATCGGCGCTCACCGAGGCCGAGACCGAGACGCTGTTCCGGCTCATCGAGCAGCTGAAGGCATCCGGTACCGGCATCATCTACATCTCCCACCGCATGGAGGAGCTCAAGCGCCTCGCCGACCGGGTCACCGTCCTGCGCGACGGCGAGTACATCGGAACACTCGAGCGGGACGAGATCGACGTGCCTACGATCATCGAGATGATGGTGGGGCGCCACATCGACGAGGGCGCCCGGCCGGAGGCGGCCGAGCACGCCCGCGACCAGGTGGTGCTCAAGGTGGAGGGCCTCAGCACCCGCCAGCTGCTGCGCGACGTGAGCTTCGAGCTGCATCGCGGCGAGATCCTCGGGTTCGCCGGATTGATGGGAGCCGGTCGCACCGAGGTGGCCCGCGCGCTCATCGGCGCCGACCCGTCCGACGGCGGCGACGTCCAGATCAACGGCACAGCGGTCAAGATCAAGCAGCCGGCGGATGCCGTCAGGCACGGCGTCGGCTACCTCTCCGAGGACCGCAAGCAGCTCGGTCTGATGCTCGAGCAGGACGTCAACTTCAACATCCAGCTCGCGTCCCTCCGGAACTACATGAACCCCGCGGGGGTCATGCTCGACGGGAAGGGCCGTCAGGCCTCGCGCGAGTACGTGAAGTCCCTCCGCATCAAGACCCCGTCGATCAACCAGACCACCAAGCTTCTCTCCGGAGGCAACCAGCAGAAGGTCGTCATCGCGAAGTGGCTCGCGAGGGACTGCGACATCCTCATCTTCGACGAGCCCACGCGAGGCATCGACGTGGGCGCGAAGGAGGAGATCTACAAGCTCCTCCAGGACCTCGCGGCCCAGGGCAAGTCCATCATCGTGATCTCGTCCGAGCTGCCGGAGGTGCTCCGTCTCGCCCACCGCATCGTCGTGATGGCGAACGGGCGCGTCACTGCGGTGCTCCCGAACGAGGAAGCCAGCCAAGCGAAGATCATGCAATACGCCACCCACGCCGGTGACGAGAAAGAGTGACCACTCCGATGAACGCAATCCCAGTCAAGGAGCAGGCCCAGAAGGCCGACGCGGCCGACGCCCAGAAGCCGGGCGCCGCCGCCTTCCTCCGCAAGCAGCTCCAGCAGTCCCTCGCCTTCGGCACCCTCATCGTGCTGATCGTGTTCTTCTCGATCGCGAGCGGGAACTTCTTCACGTGGAGCAACATCTCGGGCATCCTGCTCGCCACGGCCGTGATCGGCATCCTGGCGCTCGGCACGACCTTCGTCATCATCACGGGCGGCATCGACCTGTCGCTCGGGACCGGCATGACGCTGTGCGCGGTCATGACGGGCATCTTCGTGGTCAATCTCGGCCTGCCGGTGTGGCTCGGCGTGATCGGCGGCATCGCGACCGGTGCGCTGATGGGGGTCATCAACGGGCTCAACATCACGTTCCTGCGACTGCCGCCGTTCATCGCGACCCTCGCGATGATGATGATCGCCCAGGGCCTCGCCCTCGTGATCTCGGGCGTCCGCCCGATCTACTTCTCGTCGGTCGCTCCTGACTTCAAGCAGATCGCGCTCGGCACGCTGATCCCCGGGCTCCCGAACGCGGTGGTGATCCTCTTCGCTCTCGCGATCATCGCCTACTTCCTGCTGAGCAAGACCATCCTCGGGCGCTACACGTTCGCTATCGGGTCGAACGAGGAGGCGACGCGGCTCTCGGGCGTCAACACGCGACGCTGGACGATCATCGTCTACACCGTCTCGGGCATCTTCACCGGCATCGCCGGCGTGGTCATCGCCTCCCGGCTCGACTCGGCGCAGCCGCAGCTCGGGGTCGGGTACGAACTGCAGGCGATCGCCGCCGTCATCATCGGAGGCACCTCCCTCCTCGGCGGACGCGGGTCGATCCTCGGGACGGTCATCGGTGCTCTCATCATGAGCGTGCTGATCAACGGCCTCCGGATCATGTCCATCCAGACCGAGTGGCAGAACGTCGTCGTCGGCATCGTGATCCTCATCGCGGTCTTCGCCGACTCGCTGCGAAGCAGGAGGGGAGTGTAGCCGCGCAATAGCCCCGACAAGCTGGGGCGGCGGCATCCGAGTGCCTGTCGTCGTCCCTGTGATCGAGATCTCGCGATATCGATTACATCCGCGGAACAACAAGGAATCCGTGACGATCCCCGATCCCGGCCCTTGCCGCACCGGCAACTCACATTCGAACACCGACCGAGTCAGCTGAGGCGCTGGCTCCCAACGAACAACGGAGTTTTCGATGAAATCAGGTAGGAAAGCAGCGCTCGTCGCCGCCGCAGCGGTCGCAGCGCTCGCGTTCGCCGGATGCTCGGGCAACGCGGGCGGCGGAGGCGGAGACGCCACAGAGGCCGGCGACCCGAACAGCGACATCCAGATCGCCCTCGTCTCGAAGGGCTTCCAGCACCAGTTCTGGCAGGCCGTGAAGCAAGGCGCTGAGGAGCAGGCCGAGGAGCTCGGCGTCTCGATCACCTTCGAGGGCCCGGCATCCGAGACCGAGGTCGACGCTCAGCTGCAGATGCTGCAGACCGCGATCGACCGCAAGCCGGACGCCATCGGCTACGCCGCTCTCGACCCCGAGGCGTGCATCCCGCTCTACGAGTCGGCCGAGCAGGCCGGCATCCCGATCGTCGAGTTCGACGCGCCGTGCGACAGCGACTACTCGCTGAACCTCGCGGCCACCGACAGCATGGCGGCGGGTGCCCTGGCGGCGGAGCACATGGCGGAGCTCATCGGTGGTGAGGGCGAGGTCGCGATCGTCGGCCACAGCCAGATCAACTCGACCGGTGTCGAGCGTCGTGACGGATTCGTCGAGAAGATCGAGTCCGACTACCCGGACATCGAGATCGTCGACATCCAGTACGGCGACGGTGACCACCTCAAGTCGGCCGACATCACGAAGGCGATGATCGCCGCTCACCCGGACCTCAAGGGCATCTACGGCACCAACGAGGGCTCGGCGGTCGGCGTGGTGAACGCCATGGGCGAGCTCGGCCTGACCGGTGACGACCTCGTCGTCGTCGGGTTCGACTCCGGCTCCGCGCAGATCAACGCGATCAAGAGCGGTGTCATGGCCGGTGCGATCACGCAGGACCCGATCGGCATCGGCAAGGCCGTGGTCCAGGCCGCGTACGACGCGATCAACGGCGAGGAGCTCGAGGAGTTCACCGACACCGGATCGTACTGGTACGACAAGAACAACATCGACGACGAGAAGATCGCGGCGGTGCTGTACGAGTAGGCGATAAGCCGCAGGACGGAGGATGCCCCGGTCGCCGGGCCGGGGCATCCTCTCTTTAACGTCTCGCCCTCCGTGCCCTTCCGGACGGATGCGCCCGCTGTACCGGGCGCACCCGTCCGGAAGGGCACATCGGCGGAGGTGACTGTGCTGGTCCGCGGTGCTCGTCCGCGGCGTTCAGCGGAGGGGTAGGAAGGCCCGGGGGTTGTCGATCAGGATGCGCTCGACGGCGCGAGCACCGATCCGGTCGGTGAGCCGGGGCAGGTAGCGCTCGCCGAGGTAGGCGAGGCCGGGCATCCCGCCGTAGGCCACGTACCGGGCCCGGCGGGCGACGTCGCCTCCGATCAGGATGCGGCCGCCCCCGCCGCCGCTGACGACCGCCTCGGTGAGGGCGACGAGCTCCGCGTCGCTCCTCGTGCGCGAGCGGGCCATGCCGTCGTATCCGAGCCAGGCGCCGCGAGCGGCGAGCTCGAGGTGGAGCACGGGATCGGGGTCGCGGTCGGCGTGCGCGAGCACGACGCGGTCGGCCGCCACGCCCGCGGACTCGAGGTGATCGAGGACCTCGTGCGCAGCGGTGCAGAACTCCAGGTGCACCATGATGGATGCTCCTGCCTCCGCATGGGCGACCGCAGCGGCATCCAGGGTCGCTCGCTCGAATGGCGAGATCGACCAGTAGCCGATGCCGGTCTTGATCAGGCCCGCACGGACCGGGGATCCGTCAGGCGCCGCAGCGGCGGGCATCCTCGCGCCGGCGCCGTCCTTCGCGGGCATCCCGTCGACGAGGTCGCGGAGGAAGAGCTCGGCCCGCTGAGCGACGTTCAGCTCGCGGACCCAGTGGCCCTCCGGGTAGTGTTCCTGCCGATGCAGCCCAGTGGATGCCACGACCGTGAGGCCGCGCTCCGAGGAGATCCGTGCCACGGCCGCGGGATCCCTGCCCAGGCCGATGGGCGTGGCGTCGATCATCGCCTCGAAGCCGCTCCGGACGAGGTGGCCGGCCTCCTCGCTCGAGGAGCGCTCGTCGTCGAGCTCGTCGCCCGGCAGGAGCGGGCTCACCTGGAAGAGATGCTCGTGATAGTTCGTCGTGCCGAGTGCCTCGTCCTCGACGTCCCCCAACACCGTCCGTATCATCTGTCCTCCTCCTTCGACCACTACCCTTGTTCCCCTCGTTCGACCACTGCGCGCGACGTGCGGCTCCGGCCCGGGGTCTTCGCTCCCTCTCCGACGGAGACCGGCAGTCGGCCCGCATGGGCGAGGCGGCGTCAGCGGGCGAAATCGGCGGCGGTCGCGAGCTCCGAGACGAGGCCGTCGGTGAGCCGGACGCCGAAGACCTCCGCGATCACCGTGGTCCAGCCGTGGATGAAGTAGCGCCAGCCGTCCACGACCGTCA
>Ga0164243_10011488_pt1 | contig 12627 bp, 12 predicted proteins | sample OricompcompostOP_FD_108781 | JGI IMG/M metagenome (GOLD analysis project Ga0164243, IMG submission 108781) | Organic Plus compost microbial communities from Emeryville, California, USA - Original compost - Organic plus compost (OP) | ecosystem: Engineered > Solid waste > Mixed feedstock >...
AGGGGCTGGGGATGCGGCGATGACCGTCCTCGCGGTGGACATCGGCGGCACGAAGTTCGCCGCCGCGGCCGTCGCGCCCGACGGCGAGATGCTGGCCCGCGCCGAGGTGCCGCTGGGCGGCCCCGGGTCGGCCGACCGTACGCTGTCCGAGGTCGTGGGCCGGATCACCGAGCGCGTGCCGCCCGCCCGGCTCGACGGCATCGGAGTGGGCTCGGCCGGGCCGCTCGACCCCCGCAAGGGCACGGTCAGCCCGGTGAACATCCCGGCCTGGCGCGAGTTCCCGCTGGTCGACACGCTCCGCGAGGTGCTGCCCGGCCGGCCCGTACGGCTCGCCGGAGACGCCCAGTGCATGGCACTCGGGGAGTGGTGGCGCGGCCTGGGCGGCGACGGCGCGGCGCGGAGCCGGGCCATGCTCGGCATGGTGGTCTCCACCGGCGTCGGCGGCGGCCTCGTCCTCGACGGCGTGCCGTACGTCGGCCCGACCGGCAACGCCGGGCACATCGGCCACATCACCGTCGATCCCGGCGGCGAGCCGTGCCCCTGCGGCGGCGTCGGCTGCGTCGAGACCATCGCAAGCGGGCCCGGCATGGTCCGCTGGGCCACCGCGAACGGCTGGACCGGTGCGGATGCCAGGGCGCTGGCCGCCGACGCCCGGACCGGGCACCCCACCGCCGTGACCGCCTTCCGGCGCGCGGCCGACGCGCTGGCCACCGCCGTGCTCACGGCGTCCGCCCTGTTCGACCTCGACCACGTCGTCATCGGAGGGGGCGTGGCCGCCGCGGGGCCGATTCTGTTCGGCCCGCTCAGGCGGGCGATCGAGAGGAACGCCGGGCTCGGCTTCCTGCGACGCCTGCGGGTGGACCCGACCTCCCTGGGACGCGACGCCGGGCTGTTCGGCGCCGCCGCCCTCGTCCTGCTACAGGACGACCCCTCCGAGTGAGCGCGGGCACCTTCCACATCGGCGCATCCGGGCAGAGGAGGGGCAAAGGTACCCTGGAGTAACTGACAGGAATCGGGGGCCACCATGACGGGAACGCACAGGTGAAAGGCGCCACCGGTTCGGCAGGCCCGCCACATGGGGCGGTCAGGCCGGCTCCCGACCTCCTGACGGCGCTGCTCGACGGCAGCGCCGAGGGCGTCGTGCTGTGCGACGCTGACGGCGTCGTGACGCTGGTCAACGCGGCGGCGGTCCGCCTGATGCCCGGAGTCGAGCCGGGCCTGCCCGCGCCCGCGCCGCTCGGGCCCGTCCCGTCCGCCCCCGAAGGCCGGACCATGATCCACGGCGGCCGGGCGATCCGGATTCGCGCCGAAGCGGTCGGCGACGGCCGCCTCGCCTGGTATCTCTCCGATCTGGACGCGGCGCCGCGGACCGAGTTCCTGCTGGAGGCCGGCCGCCGCCTGTCCGCCTCGCTCAACCCGCACCGGTGCGCCAGGGCCGCGACGGAGCTGGCCGCCGACTTCCTGTGCGACATGGCGGTCGTGCTGCTGCCGTCCACCGCCCGCCGCCGGATGGAGTGGGTGCGCGCCGTCTCCGGCCGGCCCGGCGCGGAGGAGGGCACTCTGCCGGCCGCCGAGGCGGCGGAGGTGCCCGGCCTGACCGACGCGCTCGCGGGCCTGCGGCACGGTGGCACAGGGCTGCATGTCCCAAGAGACACAGGGCTGCAGGATCCGGGCGGCGCGCCGGAGTGGCTGCTGCCGGAGGGGTTCGGGCCCCTGGGCCACCTGCTGGTGCTCCCGCTGCCCGGCAACGGCGTGCCCGCCGGGGCGATCGTGCTCGCCCGCCGTGCTGGGCGGCCGCCGTTCTGCGACGACGACCAGAGGATGGCGCGCGACCTCGCGATCCGGGCCGGTGCCGCGATCTCCGCGGCCTCCCTGTTCCGGGAGCAGAGCACGATCAACGCCATCCTGACCGGTGATCTGCTGCCGCCGGACCTGCCGGAGATCGAGGGCATGCGGGTGGCGGGCCGGCTGCGGGCCTCGCAGCAGGCCGGCGCCATCGGCGGCGACTTCTACGACGTCTACCTGCCCGACGCGGCTACCGGCGACGGGATCGTGGAGCGGCCGCCGCTGGTCATCCTGGGCGACGTCTGCGGCAAGGGCGCCCGCGCGGCGGTCCTGGCCGGTCAGGTCCGCCACAGCCTGCGCACGCTGCTGCTGCTGGAAAGCCGCACCGACCGGCTGCTCGAACTGCTGAACCGGTCGCTGCTCGCCTCCCCGTCGCCGCACTCGTACGTGACGATGATCCTGGCCGCGCTGCGCGCCGCACCCGGCGATCACGTGCTGGTGGACCTGGCTGTGGCCGGGCACCCGCCACCGCTGGTCCTGCGCCGGGACGGCACGGTGGAGGAGGTCGCCGCGCGGGGGTCCATCCTCGGCGCGTTGAAGCAGATCAGCCTGTGGCCCGTCACACTCGATCTCGCACCCGGCGAGGTGTGCCTGCTGTACAGCGACGGCATCACCGAGGCGTTCGGCGGCCCGAGCGGCCGGGAAATGTTCGGTGAGGAACGGCTGAAGGCGGCGCTCGCCACCTGCGCGGGAATGCCGGTCGAGGCCCTGGTGGAACGGCTGGAACAACTCAGCACGGAATGGCTGGGCGGCGCTCCTGCCACCGGCTTGCAGGACGACCGCGCCCTGCTCGCCGTACGCGCGGGGAGACAGGGGTGACGGCAGGGATGACGACATGGTGACGACGGACCTGGCGGCGGCGACGGAGCACTACCTGGACCTGATCGGCCGGGCCGACGAGTACGGCGCGGTCGACCTGGTCCTGGGCCTGATCGACGAGGGCGTGCCCGCCGAGGACGCGCTGCTGCGGGTCGTCGCCGCCGGCCAGCGCCGGGTGGGCGAGCTGTGGGCGTCGAACGAGTGGACGGTCGCGCGCGAGCACGGCGCGACCGCGGTCAGCGAGCGCGTCGTGGCCGCCGTCAGCGGGCGCGTACGCCCCGCGGCGACCCGCGGCCGGGTGGCCGTGGCCTGCGCCGACGGCGAATATCACGCGCTGCCCGCCCGCATCATGGCGGAGGTGCTGCGTCTGCGGGGATGGCGGGTCGACTTCCTGGGGGCCAGCGTGCCCGGCCCGCACCTGATCACCCACCTGCACCAGACCGGGCCCGACGTGGTCGCGCTCGGCTGCACACTGGCCACCCGGCTGCCCCGCGCGCACGCCACCATCTCGGCCTGCCAGGCCGTGGGCGTTCCCGTGCTGGCCGGTGGGGCGGGGTTCGGCGCCGACGGCCGCTACGCCCGCCTGCTCGGCGCGGACGCCTGGGCGCCCAGCGCCGACGCCGCGGCCGACCGGCTCGCCGCCGGGCTGCCGTCGTTTCCCGCCGCCCACGACGGCGCCGCCGCGGCCCGTCTCGGCGGCGAGGAGTACGCCTATCTGGCCCGGCACCGCGCCGAACTGCTGTCCCGCGTCATGGACAGGCTCGGGGACGACACCGGCGAGGATCTCGGTCACATCGCCGACTATCTGATCGCCGCGATGTACGTCCACGACCCCGCGCTGTTCACCGGCTTCGTCACCTGGACCTGCCAGGTCCTGGCGGCCAGGAACGTGCCCGCGGAGTCCGTCGTGCGCGGGCTGCGTGCTCTCCATGATGTGCTGACGGACTGCCCCGACACCCGCCTGGTGCTGGACGAGGGCGTCGCCGCGGCATGTGCCGATCAACGAGCAGAGACGAGGGTCTGATGCAGGACACGCCCGCGTTCCGGGTCGAGTCGCTCACTCCCGAGCCCGGCACGGCGCGCCTGGTGATGACCGGCGAGCTCGACTTCACCACGGCGGACGAGGCGTCCGCGGGGGTGGCCAAGGCGCTCGCGGAGGGCGTCGGCGTGCTCGAACTCGACCTGGCGGGGCTGAAGTTCATCGACTCGTCGGGCATGGCGGTGGTGATGAACGCCTACACCGGCGCGCAGGAGCGCGGGACGGCCTTCCGGATCGTCGCCCTCACCCCCTATCTGCGCCACCTGATCGAGGTCGTCGCCCTCGACGACGTGCTCGACCTGCCCGCCTGATATCCGGGCTGAGACAATGGGCGGGTGAGCAGGCGTGCCGTCGCCGTCCGGATCGAGGGGATCGTGCAGGGGGTCGGCTTCCGGCCCTTCGTGTACGGCCTCGCCACGCGGCTCGGCCTCGCCGGAGTGGTCGGCAACGACGAACGCGGGGTCTTCATCGAGGTCGAGGGCGGCAGCGCGCCGGTCGAGGAGTTCCTGGCCGCGCTGACCGGCGACCCGCCGCCGCTGGCGGTCATCGAGCGGATCAGCACGGCCCCGGCGCCCGTCACCGGCCGCGGCACATTCGTGATCGCGCCGAGCGCGGCCGGTGGGGACCGGCACGCGCTCGTCTCGCCGGACGTGGCGACCTGCGACGCCTGCGTGCGCGACCTGAGCGACCCGGCCGACCGCAGGTGCGGCTACGCCTTCACCAACTGCACCGGCTGCGGCCCGCGCTTCACCATCGTCCGCGACGTGCCCTACGACCGGGCCACCACCACGATGGCGGGCTTCCGGATGTGCGCGGACTGCGCCCGCGAATATCACGACCCCGGCGACCGGCGCTTCCACGCCCAGCCCGTGTGCTGCCCCGCCTGCGGCCCCCTGCTGCGGTTCGTGGGTCCCGAGGGACCCGGTGATCCGCTCGCGCGGGCAGTACGGCTGCTGCGGGAGGGCGGCGTGCTGGCGGTCAAGGGACTCGGCGGCTATCACCTGGCGGCGCTCGCGGCGGACGAACCCGCCGTGGCCGCGCTGCGGTCGCGCAAGCACCGCGAGGACAAGCCGTTCGCGGTGATGACCGGCGACCTGGCCGCGGCGCGGCGGCTGTGCGTGGTGGACCCGGCCGAGGAGCGCCTGCTGACCGGCCCCGCCCGCCCCGTCGTGCTGCTGCGGCGGCTCGATGACTTACTCGTGGCGCCGTCCGTGGCACCCGGCAACCGGTGGCTGGGGGTGCTGCTGCCGTACACCCCGCTGCACCACCTGCTGCTCCGGGGGGTTGGTGAGCCGATCGTGCTGACCAGCGGAAACGTGTCCGACGAGCCGATCGCCTACCGGGACGACGACGCCCTGGAACGGCTCGGCGGCATCGCCGACGCCTTCCTGACCCACGACCGCCCCATCCACATCCGTACGGACGACTCGGTCGTACGGGTCTTCCGGGGCCGTGACCTGCCGATCAGGCGGTCGCGGGGATACGTGCCCCACCCGCTGCCGCTCGCCGTCGCGGCGGCCCGGCCCGTGCTCGCCTGCGGCGCCGAGCTGAAGCACACGTTCTGCCTGGTCAAGGGTGACCGCGCGTTCGTCTCCCACCACATCGGCGACCTGGAGAACTACGAGACCCTGCGGTCGTTCACCGAGGGAGTCGAGCATTTCCGGCGGCTGTTCGACATCACGCCCGAGATCGTCGCGCACGACCTGCACCCCGACTATCTGTCCACCAAGTGGGCGCTCGACCAGGACGCGGACCTCGTCGGCGTGCAGCACCACCACGCCCACATCGCGTCCTGCCTGGCCGACAACGGCGTCGATTGCACGGTCGCGGGCCCGGTCGCGGGAGTGGCCTTTGACGGCCTCGGCTACGGCGCGGACGGCACACTGTGGGGCGGCGAGTTCCTCGTCGCCGACCTGACCGGCTTCGAACGGGCGGGCCACCTCGCGCCGGTGCCGATGCCCGGGGGCGTGACCGCGATCCGGCAGCCCTGGCGCATGGCCGCCGCCTACCTCGATCTCGCCTACGACGGCGACGTCCCCGAAGACCTGGACGTCGTACGGCGCAACGCCGGGCAGTGGGCGGCCGTCGTCGCGCTGGCCCGCCGGGGCGTCAACTCGCCTCTCACCTCCAGCATGGGCCGCCTGTTCGACGCGGTGGCGGCGGTCGCGGGGGTCCGCGACGCGATCACCTACGAGGGCCAGGCCGCGGTCGAGTTCGAGCAGCTCGCCGATCCCGGGGTGGACGACGCCTACCCCTGCCGCCTCGTCGAGACGGGAGCGGGGTTCACCGTGCCGGGCGCGGAGCTGGTCCGCGCGGTCGCCGACGATCTGCGGGCGGGCGTGCCCCGCGACGTCGTCGCCGCGCGGTTCCACAACGCCGTGGCCCGCGTCGTCGCCGACGGCTGCGCGCTGATCAGGACGGCCTGCGGCCTGTCCACGGTCGCGCTGTCCGGCGGGGTGTTCCAGAACCTGCTGCTGCTCGGCCGGGCCGTGACCCTGCTGGAGGAGCGCGGCTTCACGGTGCTCACCCACCACCGCGTCCCCCCGAACGACGGCGGCGTCAGCCTCGGTCAGGCCGCCGTCGCCGCCGCGATGGCGGCGAACTCGCCGATCAGCGGGGTGCGGCGGGAGCTGTCCCAGGCCAGGCACACCTGGTTGGGCGGGATGTCGGCGACCGGCACGTAGGTGACGTCGGGCCGGGTGTAGAAGGTCACCACCGACAGCGGCAGGACGATGATGCCGTGGCCCGCGGCGACGTGTTCGAGCTTCTCCTCCACGGCGTGGAAGACCGGCGCGGGGCGACGCGGAGCCGAGCCCCGCAGCTCGGTCGCGACGTCGCGCCACTCGGGCACGGCGTCGGGGTGCTGGAGGAGGTGCTCGTCGGCGAGGTCGGCGATGCCGATCGCGTCCTTGCCCGCCAGACGGTGACCGGAGGGCAGCACGGCGACGCGCGGCTCGTCCATCAGCGGCCGCACGCGCAGCCCGCGCTGGTCGATCGGCAGGCGCACATAGCCGATGTCCACCCGCCCGTCGCGGATGGCGTCGGCCTGGTCGTCCCAGGTCGTACGGACGACCTCCACCGTCAGGCCGGGGTGGCGTTCGCGCAGCGCCCGGACCGCCGGAGTGACGATCAGCCCGGGCATGAACCCCACGGTGAAGGTGTCGGCGCCGCGTGCGGCGCGGCCGACCCGCCGGCGCAGCGCCTCGGCCGAGGCCAGCAGCGGGCGGGCGTCGGCGAGCAGTTGCTCGCCCGCGCGGGTGAGCTCGGTGGCCCGCCTGTCGCGCACGAAGAGCTGCACCTTCAGCTCGCTCTCCAGCGCCCGGATCTGGCGCGACAGCACGGGCTGCGCGATGTGCAACGCCTCGGCCGCCCGTCCGAAGTGCAGCCGCTCGGCCACCGCGACGAAATATCGCAGCTTTCGTAGATCGACGTCCACCAGCGCATCCTCTCGCCTCTGATGCCCTCAGGGTATTACAGGCGAGGCAGAGGGTCTTGGACGGCGGCGCCGGGGCGGGCCCATCCTGAAGGGGTCGAGATCCCCTAACCACAAGGACGAGTCATGGATCTGCAGGGGCAGCGCGTCGTCGTGCTCGGCGGCACATCGGGCATCGGACTGGCCACCGCGGAGTCGGCCGCGCGACAGGGCGCCGTGGTCACGGTCGCCTCCAGCAGGCCTTCCAGCGTCGAGCGGGCGCTGAGCCTGCTGCCGGACGGCTGCGAGGGCCGGGTCGCCGACCTCACCGACGCGCGGGCCGTGGGCCGGCTCTTCGAGGACCTGGGCGAGTTCTCCCACCTCGTCTACACGGCCGGTGAGCCGCTGACGATGATGCCGGTGGACACGCTCGACCTCGACGCGGCACGCGACTTCTTCGGGCTGCGTTACTTCGGCGCGCTGGGGGCGGTCCGCGCCGCCCTGCCGTACCTGCGCAAGGACGGCTCGATCACCCTCACGACCGGCATCGCCAAGGACCGGCCGGGCCCGGGCTGGGCGGTCGCGGCGAGCATCTGCGGCGCCATGGAGGCGCTGACGAAGGCGCTGGCCGTCGAGCTCGCGCCCGTCAGGGTGAACGTCGTGTCGCCCGGCTTCGTGCGGTCGCCGCTGTGGTCGGCGATGGGAGAGGAGGAGCGCGAGCGGATGTACGCCGGCATCGGCGCCTCGATCCCGGCGGGGCGGGTCGGCGAGGTCGAGGACATCGCCCGCGCCTATCTGTTCCTGATGACGGAGCCGTTCGCCACCGGAACCGTCCTGACCGTGGACGGCGGCAACGTGCTCGTCTGACAAACGTGCCCGTCTAACAAATGCGGGGCAGTGGGTCGCCGACCAGAACGTCGACGATCCGGGTGCCGCCGAAGGCGGTCTTGAGCAGCACCAGACCCGGGGGGTCGTCCTGGACGCGGCCGACGATCGCGGCGCCCTCGCCGAGCGGATGGCTCCGCAGCGCGGCGAGCGCGGCGTCGGCAACGCCCCCCTCCGCGTCCCCGTCCCCGTCCCCGTCCCCGTCTCCGTCCCCGGCTCCGTCCCCGTCTCCGTCCCCGGCTACGACCACGACCATCCGGCCCTCGCAGGCCACGTAGAGCGGGTCGATGCCCAGCAGCTCGCAGGCCCCGCGTACGGCGGGCCGTACGGGCACCGCGTCCTCCTCGACCACGACGGCGACGCCGGAGGCGCGGGCGATCTCGTTCAAAATCGTCGCCACGCCGCCCCGGGTCGCGTCCCGCAGGCACCGCACCTTTCCGCCCACGGCGGCCAGGAGGGCGGTGACCAGGCCGTTGAGCGGGGCGGTGTCCGACGTCACGTCGGCCTCGATGTCCAGCTCGCCCCGGGCCAGCATGATCGTGACGCCGTGCTCGCCGATCGGGCCGGACACGAGGACGGCGTCGCCGGGCCGGGCGTGCGCGACACCGAGAGGCGCATCCCGCTCCAGCAGTCCGACCCCGGCCGTGGTGACGTAGCAGCCGTCGGCCTTGCCGCGCTGCACCACCTTGGTGTCCCCGGTCACGATCGACACCTCCGCCGCCGCGGCGGCCCGCGCCATCGACGCGCTGATCCGCCGCAGGTCCTCGACCGGGAAGCCCTCCTCCAGGACGAAACCGGCCGACAGGTACAGCGGCCGGGCCCCGCACACCGCAAGGTCGTTCACGGTGCCGTTGACGGCGAGGTCGCCGATGTCGCCGCCGGGGAAGAACAGCGGGGAGACCACGTAGGAGTCGGTCGTGAACGCGAGCCGCGTGCCGCCCGCGGCGAAGACCGCGCCGTCCTCCAGCGGTTCGAGCAGCGGGTTGCGGAACGCGTCGAGGAACACCGCCTCGATCAGCGTCTGGGTCGCCTTGCCGCCCGCGCCGTGGGCCATCGTGATGTGCTCCTCGCGCACGCGGGCCTTCCGCTGCCGGGCGCGGTCGATGCGTTCGAGGACCTGTTCCTCGCGGGTCGCCCGGGTCTCGGTCACCTCGTGGCCTCCCTCACCCGCTGCCGGGAGAAGCGGCCGAAGTTGTAGTAGGCCGCGCAGGCGCCCTCGGATGACACCATGCAGGTGCCGATCGGCGTCTCCGGCGTGCAGGCCGTGCCGAACACCTTGCACTCCCACGGTTTGAGCACGCCCTTGAGCACCTCGCCGCACTGGCACGCCTTGGGGTCGGCCACCCGGTTGCCGGGGATGTCGAACAGCCGCTCCGCGTCGTACGCCGCGTACTTCTCCCGCATGCGCAGCGCCGAGTGCGAGATGAAGCCGAGGCCCCGCCACTCGAAGTAGGGCCGCAGCTCCATCACCTCGGTGATGGCCCGCAGGGCTTTGCCGTTGCCCGCCCACGGCACGACCCGGGCGTACTGGTTCTCCACCTCCGACCGGCCCTCGGCGAGCTGGAGCAGCAGCATGTAGACCGACTGGAGGATGTCCAGCGGCTCGAACCCCGCCACGACCAGCGGCCTGCCGTAGTCGCGGGCGATGAACTCGTACGGCCGGCAGCCGATGATCGTGGAGACGTGGCCGGGGCCGATGAAGCCGTCGAGACGCAGGTCGGGCGAGTCCAGGATCGCCTTGATCGCGGGAATGATCGTCACGTGGTTGCAGAAGACCGAGAAGTTCCGCACGTCCTCGGCCGCGGCCCGCAGCACGGTCATGGCGGTCGACGGCGTGGTGGTCTCGAACCCGATGGCCATGAAGACCACCCGGCGGTCCGGCTCGCGGCGGGCGATCTTCAGCGCGTCCAGCGGCGAGTAGACCATGCGGATGTCGGCGCCCTGGGCCGTGGAGTCGAAGAACGATCCCCGCCCGCCCGGCACCCGCATCATGTCCCCGAACGACGTCATGATCACGTCGGGCTGCTCGGCGATGTGGATCGCGTCGTCCACGCGGCCCATCGGGATCACGCAGACCGGGCACCCGGGGCCGTGCACCAGCGTGATCGTCTCGGGCAGGTAGTCCTCCAGCCCGTGCTTGTAGATGGTGTGGGTGTGGCCGCCGCACACCTCCATGAACTTGTAGGTGCGGCCCGGCTCGCACAGGCTCGCGATCCTGGCGGACAGCGCCCGCGCCTTGTCCGCGTCGCGATACTCGTCGACGAAGCGCATGGGTCCTTCACCTCTCTATGGACGAGTCACGCAGCGCCGCCAGCTCGTCCTCGTACGCCTGGCCGATGCCCTCCAGGAACTCCAGCGCGGCCCTGGCCTCGGCCTCGTCGATCTTCGACAGCGCGAAGCCGACGTGGATCAGGACCCAGTCGCCTGGCCGCAGCGGCTGACCGTCCAGCAGGCCGATGTTGACGACCCGCCGCACCCCGCTCACGTCGACCCTCGCGAGGTCAGTCTGACCGGGCGGGATCTCCACGATCTCGCCCGGAATGCCCAGGCACATAGGACACCTCCGCAGTGGCGCCGGGGTCGAGCTGGACGGATTCGAGGACGAGGCTGTCCCCGCCCTCGCTGTCGATGTCGATCCCGCCGCACAGGCCGCAGATCGTGAGCGGGTCGGCGCACAGGGCGGAGTGCCCGCAGCCCCGGCAGATGAGCCGTACGGGCTCGACGACCAGGTCGAGCGCCGCACCCTCGGCGACCGTGCCCGCGGAGGCCAGGCAGAACGCCTGGTCGAGGGCCTGCGGGGCGATGCGCAGCAGCGCGCCCGCCCGCACCCGGGCCCGGCGCACCCGCCTGCCCTTGGCCCGGCGCTCCACGGCCTCGAGCACGGCCTCGGCGATCCCGAACTCGTGCATCAGGGTCACATCCTTCTGATCCGCAGATAGCGCCGGATGTCGGGCAGCGACTGGACGACCAGCGCGGCCACCAGGGCTGCCACCAACATGAGGACCAGGCGTTTCAGCATTTCCCCAACCCCTTCATCCCTCCAACCCCTTCATCTCCCCGCCTCCTTCGCGAACTCGTGCGTGATGAGTGCGAGCACGAGGTCGGCGGCCTCGGGGACGGCCGCCGCGACCGGCGGGCTCAGGTCCATCCCCGGCGTCACGTCGGCAGGCTCGCAGCCGACGAGCAGGACCCTGCCGCCCCACGGGAGATCGAGCCCGGAGGCCAGGGTGAGCACCGCCTCGGGCGTCATCGCGTGCGCGTCCACGAAGGCCCGCTCCGCGTCCGGGCAGGCCGGCGCCACGACGCTGAGCGTGCCGGGGGCCAGCCCCGACGGCACCGCGTCGACGAGGATCGTGAGGTCGTATCCCGAGGTCAGCTCGTAGGCGAGGTGGATGCCGCGGATGCCGAAGTCGCCGACCCGCACCCCGTCGGGCACCCCGGCGGCGGTGAGGCGGCGGGCCACCGCCACGCCGAAGCCGTCGTCGCCGAGGAAGACGTTCCCCACGCCGGCCACCAGTGTTCTCATGCCGGTCTTCATAGGGGTTCCACCTCGTCCGGCGCGAAATAGAAGAACCGCCGCTGCTCGCGCTGCAGGTCGGAGCCGGGATCGTCCTCCAGCGTGACGGCCAGGTGGCGCACGCCGTCCACATCGAGGAACACCGCCTCGACCAGGGCGGTCCGCCCGGCCAGGAACATGTCCTGCGCGTCGGCGCGGCGGTGGCCCGGCCGCAGCCGCACCCGGCTGCCCCTGGCGATCCGCACCCCGCCCACGGTCACGGACTCGTCGTCGGGCGTCGTCCGCGCGGGGACCTCCAGGTGACGGATGGCGCCGTGGAGCCGTTCGAGCAGCTCCGGCGGCAGGTCGGCGGCCCGTTCGAGGATCTCGGCGGCACGCGGGTCGGTGACCCGCGCCTCCCGCTTCTCCTCCTCGGTCAGGGTCAGCGTGCGCAGCGTGAGCAGCTCGTCGATCTCCGTCGAGTCGAACAGGTCGCCCGGGCTCTCCGGCGCGATGGCCGGGTGGTCGTACAGGATGATCGGCGAGGACAGCACGACGTCGCGGCGGCCGGCCTCGCCCACCAGCACCGGCCAGGTGTTCTCGTTGCGGCACTGCCGCGCCGCCGCCTCGGCCCACATCGGCGGGTCGAGCAGCGAGACGAACGCCCCTCCGCTCACCCCGATCAGCAGGTGGGCGGCGACCAGCGAGCGGCGCAGGGCCTCCTCGCGCGGCGCGTCCGCCCGCTCCCAGTGGGAGGTGTTCTCCACCTCCACCCGCAGCCGCACCAGCCCGTACGGCCCGGGCAGCCGCTCGGCGGAGATCCGCAGCTCCGCGTCGAGCGGCTGGTGCTCGCAGACGATCCGGCCGGTCCGCTCGCCGCCGGGGCCCGCGATGTTCTCGATGACGCGGTCGGCCAGCACCTGGACCTCGATCGTGCAGGGCCTGGCCGTCACGCGGGCCAGGGACACCGTGGTGCGGGCCTCCCGCTCGGTGGCCTCGTCGAAGCTGAGGTAGTCGCGTCCGCCGACGGTCAGCTTCGGCACGGGCCAGTAGCCGTCGTCCTCCTCCCGCTCGACCGTCCTGCTCCTGACGTGCAGGAACCGCAGCCGCACGTCGATCCGGGCGTCTCCG
>Ga0164243_10011490_pt1 | contig 12626 bp, 12 predicted proteins | sample OricompcompostOP_FD_108781 | JGI IMG/M metagenome (GOLD analysis project Ga0164243, IMG submission 108781) | Organic Plus compost microbial communities from Emeryville, California, USA - Original compost - Organic plus compost (OP) | ecosystem: Engineered > Solid waste > Mixed feedstock >...
GTGCGCAACTGGTCGTCCACCGTGATGTAGCCCGCCTTGTTGGTGGCGATGCCGGCCTGGTCCAGGCCCAGGTCGTCCGTGTTGGGACGCCTGCCGACGGCGACCAGCAGGTGGCTGCCCTCGATGTCCTGTCCCTGGCCGGCGCGCACGCCCACGCCGCCCGGCCGCGCCTCCACCTGCAGGCATTCCGCGCCCAGCCGGACGTCGATGCCCTCGTTCTCCAGGATGCCGCGGATCTGCTGCGACACCTCCTCGTCCTCGCGCGCGATCAGGCGCTCGCCGCGCTCCACGATCGTCACCTGCGAGCCGAAGCGGCGGAACATCTGCGCGAACTCCAGCCCGATGTAGCTGCCGCCGATGACGACCAGGTGGCGCGGCACGTCGTCCAGCGCCAACATACCGGAACTGGTCAGGTAGGGCACCTGGTCCACGCCGGGAATGGCGGGCACCATGGGCCGCGCGCCCACATTGACGAAGATGCGCTCGGCCCGCAGCAACCGCTCGCCCACACGGACCGCGTGCGGCCCCTCGAAGCGGGCATGGCCCCGGATCAATGTGCAGTTCTTCATGCCCTGCAGCCATTGCTCCAGGCCCGAACGGCTGGCCTGCACGATCTGGTCGACCCGCCGGCGCACCGCCGGCATGTCGACGCGCGGCGGGCCGGGCAGCACGATGCCGTACTCGGCGGCGCGGGCCGCCAGGCGCGCCACCTGGGCGCTGGCCACCATGGCCTTGGTGGGCGTGCAGCCGGCGTTGACGCAGGTGCCGCCCACCAGGTGGCGCTCGACCACGGCGACCGTCATGCCGGCCGAGGCCAGGCGGCTGGCCAGCGCGGGCGAGGCCTGGCCGGTGCCGATGACGAGGGCGTCGAAGGTCTCGGCCGACGAGGACGAGGTTGCGGACGTACCTGGGGAAGCTGCCATGGTCTGCTCCGTGTGGGGGATACCGCGGGCGCGCCGGCCGCCGCGCGAGATCCGCGGACGGCGCCATCGCAAACCAGTGTAGGAGCCCGTGCGCCTCCTGTCGGTTGCCAGGTGCAACCGGAGGACGCCGGATGGCGCGCCGCCCGTCAGCTTCCCAGCACCACCGCCGCCACCGCCAGCACGCCCAGGCACAGGTTCAGCAGCACCAGCCGGCGGATGCCTCCCATCGCGGCGGCGCCCGCCGGCCAGTCCTGCGCGGCCACGGCGCGCGACAGGCGGCGGTAGAGGGCGAAGCGGATGTGGCCGAAGATCAGCAGCATGGCGATGCCCAGCGCGGCCATGACCGTCCAGCCCGCTGGCATGTGGAACTGTCCGCCCGCCTGGGCCGCCTGGCTCGCGGCGCGCGCAATCATCCACAGGCCCGTGACGACGCTGAGACAGGAGGCGGCCAGCACGATCCGGAAGAAGCGCCCCATCACGTCGTTCAGCAGCGCCAGCCGGCGCGGCGGCTCCAGCGCGGCGGCGGCCGGGCGCAGCGCGAAATGCGCGAAGATCATGCCGCCCACCCAGACGATGACGGACAGCAGGTGGACGAACTTGAGCAGGGCATGGAACATGGGGCATCCTCGCAGGCGGAAAAGCGCGGCGGCCAGGGCCGCGCGGCCTGCCGACTATACCGCCCGGCCGGGGCGGCGCGCCCATGCGCCGGCCGGCAAATTCCCATGGCAATCCCGCGCCTCATTAAAATGCCGGCTTGCCCGGCCTTCCATCCGGGGATTTTCTTTGTTCCGTCCCATGAAAAACACGCCTTCGAAGCGGCCCGCCGTGCACCCCGCGCTGGGCATCGCCGTCTTCCTGCTGATCGCCGTCGCCGGCCTCTTCTACGTGAAGTGGTCACCCTATTACCACCGCGCCTTCGTCGCCGCCGACACCCACTCCATCGGCCAGTCCATCCTGATGGGCACCCAGGCCAGCCCGCCTGCGCCGTCCCTCCAATCCGCCCTGCAATACGCGCTGGCCTACGGCAAGGCGATCTGGCAGGCCATGGTGCTGGGCCTGCTGCTGGGCTCGGCGGTGCAGGCACTGCTGCCGCGCCGCTGGATCGTGCGCGCGCTGGGCGGCACGGGGCTGGGCAGCGTGGTCGCCGGCGGCCTGCTGTCGCTGCCCGGCATGATGTGCACCTGCTGCGCCGCACCCGTGGTGGCCGGGCTGCGCAAGTGCCAGGCGGCGCCCGGCAGCGCCGTGGCCTTCTGGCTGGGCAACACCATGCTCAACCCCGCCACGCTCATCTTCATGGGCTTCGTGCTGGGCTGGCAGTGGATGGGCCTGCGGCTGGCGCTGGGCATCGTCATGGTGTTCGGCCTGGGCTGGGCGCTGAACCGCATGGGCCGCGGCCAGCCGCGCGAGTTCGACGCGGCGCAGATGACCGCCATGCAGGCCGAGGCGGACGCCGCCGACGGCGAGGCGGGCAATGCCTTCGTGCGCTGGATGCGCCTGTTCGCGCGCATGGCGCTGCGGCTGATCCCCGAATACATCGTGCTGGTGCTGCTGCTGGGCGCGGCCCGCGCGTGGCTGTTTCCACAGATCGGCCCGGGGGTGGACAACGACTTCGTGTGGATACTGGGCCTGGCGCTGGCCGGCGCGCTGTTCGTCATCCCCACCGCCGGCGAAGTGCCCATCGTGCAGGCCATGCTGTCGCTCGGCATGGCGGCCGGCCCGGCCGCGGCCCTGCTGATGACGCTGCCGTCGGTCAGCCTGCCCTCGCTGGCCATGGTGGCCAAGTCGTTCCGCAAGGGCGAACTGCTGGTGCTGTTCGCCGGCGTGGTCGTGATCGGGCTGGCCGCGGGCGGGCTGGCGGTGGCGCTGGGCTTCTAGCCTAGCCCGCCGGCGTGCCCAGCAGATGCAGGGCGCCCATGATCAGCAGCGCGCGCCACGCCGCCCCGCCCAGCAGGGCGCAGGCGGCCAGGCCCAGCGCGCGCCCCACGCGCGGCAGCGGGACGAGCCTGCTGGCCACCCACCACGCCAGCGCCGCGAAGGCCACGCCATGCAGCGTGGCCGCCGCGGCCAGGATGCCCGGCCGGCCCAGGGAAAAACCCAGCATGAACACCGCCGTGCCGACCATGAACGACGGCAGGCCGACGACGAACGCCACCGCGCGCGACATGCGCAGCAGGCCTATTTCCTCGATGCTGGACGGGGTGTCGTTCATGGGGGGCCGGTGGGGTCGTCCGCGGACCGGCCCCGGCGTGCCGGACAGGCCCGCGGCAGGTTCAGGGAAACGACTCGCGATCACGGGCAGTTCACCATGAACCGGGCCCGGCAGGCAATCGCCGGCCGGGCCCGGTCCTTCCCGCCATGCCGGCGTCAACCGCCGCCGGCCGCCACCCGCCACACGCTGTTGCCGACGTCGTCGGCGATCAGCAGGGCGCCTTCCCGGTCCTCGGCCAGCCCCACCGGCGCGCCGTACAGCGCCTTCTCGTCGTCGGAGACGAAGCCCGTCACCACCGGCTCCACCTTGCCGACCGGCTTGCCGTCCTGGAAGGCGACGTAGCCGACCTTGTACCCATTGAGCGGCGAACGGTCCCAGCTGCCGTGCTCGGCGACGAACACCCCGCCGCGGTACTTGTCGGGCAGGCCGCTGCCGACGTAGAAGTGCATGCCCAGCGGGGCCACGTGCGAACTGAGCGCATAGTCCGGCTTGATCGCCTTCTTGACCAGATCGGGGCGCTGCGGCGACACGCGCGCGTCGACGTGCTGGCCGTAGTAGCTGTAGGGCCAGCCGTAGAACCCGCCCTCCTGCACCGAGGTCAGGTAGTCCGGCACCAGGTCGGCGCCGATCTCGTCGCGCTCGTTGACGATGGCCCACAGCCGGCCCGTCTGCGGCTCCCATCCCAGGCCCGTCGGATTGCGCAGCCCCGACGCGAAGACGCGGCTGGCGCCGCTGGCCACGTCGACCTCCAGCACGGCCGCGCGGCGGTACTCCACCTCCAGGCCGTTCTCGGTGATGTTGCTGTTGGAGCCGACGCCCACATACAGCTTGGTGCCGTCCGGGCTGGCCAGCAGGGCCTTGGTCCAGTGGTGGTTGATGGTGCTGGGCAGGTCGGCAAGCTCGGTGCCGGGATCGGTGATGCGCGTCTCGCCGGGCGTGTACGCGTACTTCATGATGTTGTCGGTGTTGGCAACGTACAGCGTGTTGCCGATCAGTTGCACGCCGAACGGGGAATTCAGGTGCTCGAGGAACACGTGCTGCTCCCACTGGCCGCCATCGGCCTTCTTGCGCAGCAGCGTGATGCGGTTGCCGCCCTTGCCGCTCTTGCCCGAGCGCCTCATGATCATGCCCGACAGCAGCTTCTTGGGCGTGGTGGTGGCCTCGGTGCCGGGACTGTTCGACTCGACCACCAGGACGTCGTCGTTGGGCAGGACATAGACCTGGCGCGGGTGCATCAGCCCCCCGGCGATCTTCTCGATCCGCAGGCCCGCCGCCACCTTCGGGGTGGCGTTCTCCTGCCAGCCCACGCCCTTGGGCACCTGCATGGGCGGCACCAGGAAATTGCGCGCCTGCGGCAGCTGCGGATCCGGACCGATCTGGGCCGCCGGGTCCAGTTCCGCGCGGTTGTCGCACCCACCCAGCGCCAGCGCCACCGCGGCGGCCGCCACGCTTGCCCGAAGAATCTTATTCATGGCGCAGCTCCCCGAAATCGGCCTTGTGGAAGGCCAGGACGATCCTGGCCACGCACAGCAGGGCCACCGTGACGATCGACAGCCAGATGCCCTCGGGAATCACGGCGTAGGCGTCGCGGCTGTGCACGAACGCATTCACGATCGCCGCCACGATGGCGACGAGGTTCAGCCAGAAGTCGAGTTTCTCGGCCCCCGCGGCCGTGCGCCTGCCGACGATCCAGACGTGCGCCAGGTTGATGAAACGGGGGATGATCGCGAACACCAGGCCGATGGCAAGGAGCCACGCCGCCCCCTTGCCCCACAGCACCTCGGGCGAATAGCCGTAGACGATGTCGAAGATCAAGGCGGCGACGAACAGGCCGAAGGCAACCGGATCGAGCAGGTCGTAGATGGCCGTGGCCACCCTGGACCGACACTGTAGGACATGGGACCTCATGGGCAACTCCTGCTGGACGATCGGAACGATGACAGGCAGGGCACGCGGCAAGCGTGGTGCCTGGGCCGACGGCAGCGCTCGCCGCCCATGGAAAGCCGGGGCGGCGTGGAGAGAGAAAGTCCACCTGCCCCGGGATCCCTCCCGGGCGCTGGACAGGCCATGACGGCGTGCTTCGTGACGTGCAGCACACATGCCCCGCCTGGGCGGGCCGGCCTGCCAGCCAGCGTCTGGAAATGGGTGACGTGGCGTTGTCGCTGCGTCGATTGTAGGACTGGCATTCTGACGCGCACCGTAATGGGGAAGCAGGCGGCGCAGGGAAATGTATTCAAAGTATTGCGCGTCGAGACAGGGCTTTGCCCCTGTTTATACCGGCCTGGCCGTGCTTGCCCGCCATGCCGCCGGACACCCGGCCCGAGGCGCGGCCCGGGCCGGCCGGCGTTGCCTAACTATCGGAAAAAAAAGGGAAGGATGCCAGCCGGGATGGGGCCGGGCGATGCGCGGGACACGGCCCGGCGCCATCCCGGCACGCCGCGCCGCCCGGATGCACGATGGCGCGGCACGCGGCAACATCCCGTTGCGAGAAGCCGGGCGGGAAGCCCGGCGGCCCGTCACTCGCGGATCAGCCCGATGGCCGTGGAGAACAGCTGGCGCTGCTGCTGCAGGTACGCCCCGTACTCGCGCGGCCCCAGCACGCTGACTTCCGCGCCGATGCCGGCCAGCGTGCGGGCCGCTTCGTCGCCCTGCTCGGCCACGACCTTCTGCGCGGCCCGGTACAGCGTGTCGATGACCTGCGGCGGCGTGCCCTTGGGCGCCATCAGGCCGTAGATGGTCGGGCTGCCCACGTCGTAGCCCAGCTCGCGCAGGGTCGGCACGTCGGGATAGGCGGCCAGCCGCTTGTCGCTGAAGACGGCCAGGGGCCGCAACCCGCCCGACTGGATGTGCGCCTGGGCGGGGCCGACGGCCGACACGGCGATGTCCGTGTGCCCGCCCAGCAGGGCCGTCACCGCCGGCGTGCTGCCCTGGAACGGGATGTGGCGCAGCTGGATATGGGCCGCCGACGCAAACGTCTGCCCGAGCAGGTGGCTGATGCCCATGGCGCCCGAGGTGCCGTAGGAAATGGTGTCGGGGCGCGCCTGGGCGTCGGCCACCACGTCGGCCAGCGTCCTGTACTTCGACTTGCCGGGGGCCACGATCATCATGCCGCCCAGCGAGATCCCGGCGACCGGTTCGAACGATGCGGTCGTGTATTTCACCTCCTTGTTGGCCAGCGGCACGATCACGGTGGCGCCCGGCGAACTGCCCACGATGGTGTAGCCGTCCGGCGCGGCGGATGCGGTGAACGCCGCGCCGATGCCGCCGCCCGCCCCCGGCTTGTAGTTCATCACGATGGGGTGCCCCAGGTACTGCCCCATCTTGTCGGTGATGGGCCGCAGCATCTGGTCGGTGTCGCCCGGCGCGAAGGGAATCACCAGCTGGATCGGCCTGGCGGGATAGGCCTCGTCCGCAAGCGCGGGCGCGCCCAGGGCAAGGCCGAGGGCCAGCGCGGCGGCAACGCGGCCGCGTCCGATGAAATCGTGCATGTCTGTCTCCGGATGTCGTTATAAGCGTGCCGGCGCATGGGCCGGTCATTCGTGGTCGACCTGTATCGCCTCCAGGAAGCGGGACACCATGTTGTAGGCGGCGATGGTGGCCGTGATCTCGACGATCGCCCTGTCGTCATGGCAGCGGCGCACGGCCGCGAACGTGGCGTCCTGTACGCGGATGTCGCGCGTCATCTCGTCGCAATAGCCCAGCGCGGCGCGCTCGCCGTCGTCGAAGCGGCTGAAGTCGCCGGTCTTCAGGCCGTCGATCTGCGACTCGCTGCAACCCGCCGCCAGCGCGATCGGCAGGTGCTGCGCGAACTCGTAGTCGGCCTGGTTCAGCACCGCGACGCGCAGGATGAGCAGCTCGCGCAACCGCGGCGGCAGGCCGCTCTTCTGCCGGATCGCCGTCAGGTAGTCGAGCCAGCCCTGCGCCACGGCGGGGCTGTTGAGCAGCATCCGGTAGAGATTCGGCAGGCCGGAGCGCTCGTGCCGGATCCGGTCGACGAGCGCCCGGGTGTCCGGATCCGTGGTGTCCGCATACGCAATTCGAGCCATTGGCAATCCTCCTTGAGTTCAATCGCACCGGGCACTCATGCCCCCGTCGACCACCAGTTCGGCGCCGGTGATGAACCGCGCCTCGTCCGAAGCCAGGAACAGCACCGCATTGGCGGTGTCCCGGCCGTCTCCCTCCCGCGCCAGCGGGATGCGCCGGCGCCGCTTCTCCAGCAGCGCCTCGACATCGCCCGCGGACTGCTGCCCGGCCAGGAACGCGTCCACCAGCGGCGTGTGCAGCTGGCCGGGCAGGACGGTGTTGATCCGCACGCCCTTGGGCGCGCACTCCACCCCGGCCACCCGGCCGAACTGCATGACGCCGGCCTTGGCTGCCGCATAGCCCACCTGCGGCGCGCCGGTCCAGCGGATCGCCGACGTGGACGAGACGTTGACGACCGCGCCGCTGCCCTGCCGTTCCATGATGGGCAGCACGTGCCGGCACGTGGTGAACACCGACGTCAGGTTCAGGTCCAGCTGGCGCTGCCAGTCGGCCTCCGACAGCGCCGTGGCGCCGCCGGGAACCGGTCCGCCGACGTTGTTGACCAGGATGTCGATCCGGCCATGCCGGCGCGCCACGTCCTCGACCAGGCGCGACACCTGGCGCGCATCGCCCACGTCGCACAGCTGCGTCTCGATGCGCGCGCGGCATTCGCCGGCCCGCTCCAGCGTCTCCGGCAGCGATTCGGGCGCCTTGTCCACCGCGATCACCGTCGCCCCCTCCTGCGCGAGGCGCACGGCGATGGCGCGCCCGTTGCCCCAGCCCGGCCCCACGCAGCCCGCCCCGAACACCAGGGCCACCTTGCCGGCCACGCGCCCGGCGGGCCTGTCCGATCCGTTCATGGTTTCCTCCGGCGTGATCAGCGGGTGGCCTGGGTGATGCCGCCGTCCACCACCAGCTGCTGGCCCGTGATGTAGCGGCTTTCGTCGCTGGCCAGGAAGGCCACGGCGTGCGCGACGTCCCAGCTGTCGCCCATGCGCCCGGTCGGCACCTGGTTGTGCCGGTGCGCGACGAAGCCGTCGTAATCCCCCTTGGCGTACTTCTGCGCCAGGCGCGCGACCAGCGGCGTGAACATCAGCCCGGGCACCACGGCATTCAGGCGCACCTGGTCGCGGGCATAGATGACGGCCGTCGTCGCGGTCATCTGCATCAGGGCCGCCTTGGCCGCGGCATATCCCACCTGGGGTTTCCCCGCATACCTGAGCCCCGCGATCGATGCGATGTTGACGATCGAGCCTCCGCCCGCCGCCTTCATGAGAGGAATGACGTGCTTGCAGCAAAGAAACGCGGAGGTCAGGTTCACCTGGATCTGGTCGTGCCAGGCCTCCTCCGACAACGTGACCGGATCGCCGGGCTCCGAGCGGCCGACGTTGTTGACCAGGACATCGATGCGGCCGTGGGCGGCGACGCAGGCCTGCACCAGCTGCGCGACCTGCCCGGCGTCCGTGACGTCGCATTGCCGCACCTCGATCCTGCCGCCCTCGGCGGCGATCGCCTCGGCCGACTGCTGTGCCGCGTCCATGTCGAGATCGCATCCATAGACCGAGGCGCCCTGCCTGGCCAGGACCGCCGCGATGGCCTTGCCGTTTCCCCAGCCCTCGCCCAGGGTGCCGCACCCCGTCACCAGCGCCACTTTTCCATCAAGGCGGAACATGCCGTCTCCCGTGAATGTTCGTGATGCAAAAGGCTAAAGCCGCGCGGCGGCCAGGTTAAGTTCCGATTTGGACCTGATTGATAGACAAAAAGAATGAATCTGACGACGAGACAACTGAAGATCTTCGTGCTGCTGGCCGAGACGCTGAGCTTTCACCAGACCGCCGAAAGGCTGCACGTCACGCAGCCCACGCTCAGCAAGCTGCTGAAAGAGATCGAGGAGAGCATGGGCGTGAAGCTGTTCGAGCGCAGTACCCGCATGGTCCGGCTGTCGCGCGAGGGGCAGGACATCCTGGAGACCGCCCGCCGGATCACATCCCTGTACGAAAAAGGCATGCTCGAACTGAACCAGCGGCTGCGCGACCGCAGCAACCGCGTGGCCCTGGCGGCCCTGCCCACGCTGGCGGCCTCGCTGGCGCCGCAGCTGATCCGCAACCTGACGCAGGCCAACCCGCGCGCCCGCGTGGAGGTGTACGATCCCATCGCCAGCGAGGCGCTGCAGCTGCTGCGCGAACGGCGCGTGGACATCGCCGTGACCGCCATGGGCGACGAGGTCTCGCCCGACCTCGTCTACCACGAACTGTTCACCGAACCCTTCGTGCTGTTCCACAGTGCGCAGGTCAGGCTGGACATCACGCGCTGGATCCCGGCCGAGCTGGCGAAGCTTCCGTTGATCAGCATGCCGCCCGGCACCAACGTGCGCGTGCTGACCGAGCGCGCCTTCCAGAGCGAGTCGCAGCCTTTCGCGCCCCTCTACGCGCTGCGCGACCTGAACACGATCGCGCGCTTCGTGCAGGCCAACTGCGGCATCGCGCTGCTGCCCGAGTCCTCGCTGCATCACGCATCCCAGCCCGGCATCAGCCGCACCCGCCTGCACGGCGCCCTGTCGCGCTCGGTGGGCATGTTCATCCGCCGCGAATACAAGCCCACCCGGCTGGTGCGGCAGACCCTGGACGAACTGCGCAAACTGGGCAGGGGCCGGCAGGCGCACTGAACCGGCAAGGCGGCGCCGGCCGCCGACGGGCCTCTTGAAAAAATCGAACGTTCGTCATATTGTTGAGTCGCGAATGCAGTATCCGCTGCGGCGGCCGTCCTCGCCGGCCGCGCACCCATCATAAAAATGCGCCCGCCACCACGGCCGGGCCACGGAGACAGGCGGTATGCAGGACAGATTCGCAATGCACGGCAAGGTGGCGCTGGTCACCGGCGCCGGCGGCGGCCTGGGCGCGCACTTCGCGCAGACCCTGGCCGAGGCCGGCGCCACCACCGTCCTGGCCGGCCGGCGGCGCCCGCCGCTGGACGCGCTGGCGGCGCGGCTGGCCGGCCTGGGCGCCAAGGCCCACGCGGTCGTCATGGACGTGCGCGATCCCGCCAGCGTGGCGCAGGCCTATACGCAAATCGAAGACGAATGCGGCCCGGTCGACGTGGCCGTATGCAACGCGGGCATCACCGCCGGCGGCAAGTCGCTGGACCTTGCCCCGCAGGAATGGCAGCGGGTGCTCGACACCAACCTCACCGGCTGCTGGCTGGTGGCCCGCGAGACGGCGCGCCGGCTGGTGGCGGCGCAGCGCCCCGGCGCCATCGTCACCATCAGTTCCATCCTGGGCCACCGCGTCGCCGGCGGCGTGCTGCCCTATACCGTCTCGAAGGCCGCGCTGGAGCAGATGACGCGCGCGCTGGCGCTGGAATGGGCCCGCCACGGCATCCGCGTCAACGCGCTGGCGCCCGGCTATGTCCGCACCGATCTCAATGCCGGCTTCTTCGACACGGCGGCCGGACAGGCCATGATCCAGCGCATCCCGCAGCGGCGGCTGGGCCGTCGCGAAGACCTCGACGGCGCGCTGCTGCTGCTGTGCTCGGACGCCTCGGCGTACATGACCGGCGCCACCATCGTGGTGGACGGCGGGCATCTTCAATCGACTCTATAGGCCGACCGCATGGATTTCACGCTTCCCCCGCACGTGCAGACGCTGCGCCTGCGCATCCGGGACTTCGTCGACCGGGAACTGATCCCCCTGGAGACCGAGCCGTCCGCTTACGACGAACACGAGAACATCGCCGAGGCGCAACTGCGGCGCCTGCGCGCCAAGGCGCGCGAGCAGGGCCTGTGGTGCCTGTCCATGCCGCGCGAGCGCGGCGGCCAGGGCCTGGACGTGGCCGGCATGGCGCCCTGCTACGAAGAGATGAACCGCTCGATCTTCGGTCCGGTGGTGTTCAATGCGGCCGCGCCGGACGACGGCAACATGTTCGTGCTGAACAGGGTCGGCACCGAGGCGCAGAAGGCGCGCTGGCTGCAGCCCATCATCGAGGGCGCCGTGCGCTCGTCCTTCGCCATGACCGAGCCGCCGCCCGGCTGCGGCTCGGACCCCACCATGATGCAGACGCGCGCCACCCGCCGCGGCGACAAGTGGGTGGTGCACGGCCGCAAGCACTTCATCACCGGCGCCGGCGCGGCCGCGCATTTCATCCTGATGGCGCGCACCTCCGACGACCCGCGCAAGGGGCTGACGGCCTTCCTGTTCCACCGCGACGACCCGGGCTGGGAGATCGTGCGGCGCATCCCCATCATGGGCCCGGAAGAGCACGGCGGGCATTGCGAGCTGCGCTTCGACGGCCTGGAAATCCCGCACGAGAACCGGCTGATGGAGATCGGCGACGGCCTGAAGGTGACGCAGATCCGCCTGGGCACGGCGCGCCTGACCCACTGCATGCGCTGGCTGGGCATGGCGCGGCGCGCGCTGGAGATCGCCACCGCCCACGTGCAGCAGCGCACCACGCTGGGCGCGCCGCTGGCCGAGCGCGAAAGCGTGCAGGGCCTGCTGGGCAGCGCGGCGATGGACATCCAGGTGGGCCGCCTGCTGACCATGCACGCCGCCTGGACGCTGGACCAGGGCAGCTACGCGCGCAAGGAGGTCTCCATGGCCAAGGTGGCCGTCTCCGAGGCGCTGCACAAGGCCATCGATACCGCCATCCAGCTGCTGGGCGCGCGCGGCTATTCGAAGGACACGCCGCTGGAATGGATGTACCGCTACGCGCGCCAGGCACGCCTGGTGGACGGCGCCTCGGAGGTGCATCGCATGGTGCTGTCGCGCCAGCTGATGGCGCAGCCGCGCGACTTCTGGACCTGGGACTGACGCCATGGCAGGCCTCGCGAACGCCCAGCCCGTGGCCGACTACATCGCCGGCCGCACCGGCGCGGCCGGCGTCCGCGTGCTCGAGTGCACCCGCCTGTCGGGCGGCGCCATCCAGGAAAACTACGCGCTGGCGCTGGCGCTGGACGGCGGCGAGATGCCGGGGCGGCACGAGTTCGTGGTGCGCGGCGACGCGCCGTCGGCAATCTCCGCCAGCCTGACGCGCGCACAGGAGTTCGCGGTGCTGTGCGCGGCGCATGCGGCGGGCGTGGCCGCGCCGCGCCCGTACTGGCTGTGCACCGACACCGCGGTGGCGGGCGTGCCCTTCTACGTGATGGCGCGCGCGCACGGCACGGCCGCGGGCCGCGCGCTGACCGGCGGCATGCTGGACACGCACCAGGCGCGCGCCCTGACGCGCCGCCTGGGCGCGGAGCTGGCGCGCCTGCATCGCATCACGCCGCCGTGTGCGCAGCTGGACTTCCTGCCCCTGCCCTCGCCCGGCCCCGCCCTGGCGCGCACGCACGCCTACCGGCAGGCGCTGCAGGCCGCGGCCGGGCCGCAGCCGGCGCTGCAATGGGCGCTCGGCTGGCTGGAGCGCCACGCACCGCCCGACGGCGAGGTCGTGCTGGTGCACGGAGATTTCCGCACCGGCAACTACCTGGTGCGCGA
>Ga0164243_10011491_pt1 | contig 12625 bp, 9 predicted proteins | sample OricompcompostOP_FD_108781 | JGI IMG/M metagenome (GOLD analysis project Ga0164243, IMG submission 108781) | Organic Plus compost microbial communities from Emeryville, California, USA - Original compost - Organic plus compost (OP) | ecosystem: Engineered > Solid waste > Mixed feedstock >...
GAGCAACCGAAGAATTAGAACTTTCCCTGCGAATCGAACATGGCTTGCCTGGAACTGCCCCTATTTTTGGAGGGGGAACCCCACATAGTCGACGCGTTAGGTTCAAACGATGGTGACTTTAAATGATGGCCTCTCCTCCCTTTCCTTTCCACCGTGTCCAACCGGAATGGGCAGGGACGTCCCATTTGCCTCCATCTCCAGTCGGACTGGCATCTTTAGTTTGTTCACGCAGGAAGAGGACAATACGCTGCCTCAAAGATGTCTTTAATCCTCCTCACCATGCGGTCTAAATTCAATGGCATTTCAATTTTGCTTCCAGAGTGATCTCGGAAGACCATGAAACTCGACTGGATTACGAGGCCCTAAATTCCAATTCCAAAAAGAATCGTCACCAAGCTATCACGAGTCCCACAAACGCCATTTGATCATGCTCAATCATTTTCAATTTGCTAATGCAACTCGTTCTTCCTTCAATCGACCACATTACCCGCCTCTGAGAAATTGAGAGCCAGCTAGCTAGCCCGATCACTGCTCTCGTCCGAAGTCGGGGTACCAACTATAGAGGACATTGAATAGGAGGGCGAAGCTAAAACCCAAGGGGAAATTGTCAGTCCAGCCTGCAAGCTTAACGACGAGAATAATCGGATAGACATACAAGGCGACGAAGCTAAAGGCCTGGACTGCATGGGCCTGCTCACTCTCGGCATTGGTGAACAACGAAGTTGCCAAAGCGACGACCACAATCCAGAGATACGAAAAAATGAGGTTGAAAAGCTGCAGATAAGAGGGATATGTTCCTAGGAAGAGCGCGGCAAGAGCGAAGGCAACCGTCAAGACGGACTATTTAATAACCTTCGTTAGAAAACAATTCGACATTTCGCTCTAGTGAGTAAGGCAGTTTCGGATAACGCACCACGACCTCCATATAGATGATGGAGTCAGGCTGCTCCTCTTGGGAGATCCAATATGACAAGATGCCCATGATAATGGCAGCAGATACCCAGACAATGGCGTTGGTGACCAGGAAAACGGGCGAGAGCCCACGAGTGGTGATGCGCATTTTGCCGTTGCAGACGGGCCACTGATACCTGGTCGCGAGAAAACCGTCGAGAAGTTGAGTGCAGATATTTGATCTTGGTGGATGGATTGAACGGAGAAAAGCTGTGCCGCAGATGAGACGAATAATCTCACCACTTCAGGTACTTATTTCTATGTGCGTAGCTCAAGGATCCAGAGATCAAAACCAGTCAGGAGGATCTGCGTCGTTGCGAAACCCACGATCGACGCGAACGGGCTCCTCTTGACGTAATTTGTATTCGCGACCAGGTCGTGTACTTGGACGGCAGGCACGACGCACCAGAGTCCCTGCCGCCACGGTATGATCCTCGTTGCCTCATCCCACTTTTCCAGACTTTGACTCGGCTACTAGGCTTTCGAACCAGGATCATGGGTTGTGTTAGATCTGGCCTGTAGATGAGAACTACGAAGTAGTCGCGTTGGCGCCGCGATATTATCTCCATCACACCTCATTTATCTGTCCAGGCTTCCAGTCAGCACAATCCTAGAGAGACTCTGGAATAATTAGAGGACGAAGGAAATCCCCTGCAAGTAACAATGGACAGGGTACCACTGATGGCGCCAGGGAAGAGCATGGCATGCGGGCACGCGACGAATCACGGGCTTGTGTTTCTAATAATAGATTTGATCAAACACAAGAACCAACACCTTCGCAGGCAACCCGGAGAGAAGAGCAATCCCCCCATGACCCCGCATTCCATTCAAAGACGTCAGTAATCAGTACGACGACTCGCCATGCCAGCAATCGAATACGCCAGTCGCGTCCTTGCTGACATTTTCAAGAGACAGATTGTGATTATCGTGCCCTCGAGTGGCCGTTCTTCACCTCGCGTGGGCTCGGACGTTAGGTTGCCAGCAGGGGACACAAAGACATCAGATCCGAGGTTCACGCGGTACTATGGAGTCAACACCGGCCCATACTTCAGCTTCCCGAACGATACGCGCATTCTCCCGCCTGTTCCTATAGAGTGGATCATCGCCCCGACGAACGTCACTGACGGACAGTGTCCTACGCGAAGCGAGAACCTAGCACTGTTCGGAATTATCAACATCATCGTCGCCGCTGCTGTCCTGCTTTTCGGCTGTCGTCCGCTCATTCATTTTCTCACGGGTGGATTCCTTGGGAGACCTGGAAAGTCCAGGTCGGCTTTCTGGACATGGATCTTCTCTTTCGGTCTCCAAGTGGGTTCCAACGCCGTCGTCTCCAAACTGATAGTTGACACACCAGGGTACGAGCATCTGAGCATGCTCAATATCTTTGCCCTATATTCGTCGCGGCCCCGGGCTAATTTCCTTTGGTTGGCATTCCTGCGGGTCGTTGTTGGACCCATCACCATCGAGAGGCACCTCAGGTTTATCAACTTCAAGGAAAAAGAGACAAGAACGCTCAACATCGGAGGAAGACAACATATAATGAAGTTCCGAAGTGGCCGAGCCCTGTTACCGGAGTGGATATACACGGACGCATATGCCGCTACAGCGATATGCGAGTTTTTCATCCAGCTTATCTCCGCTATCTTTGTCGGTGTGACTTGGAAGCGGTTCCCCAATGAAGTCATCAAGGATCATATGAAGACAAATGTCAACTTGTTGCTGGCCGCTCCAGCTATGGTGCTTATAGGGATGATATTCGTACCGTTTTGGACACGGCGGAATGAGCCCGCTATCCCCCTTGAGAGGAACCCTCCAACCGGGAGCTACTGCTCGAATCTCGCGGGCTACATTTTCATTGCCCATAGCCTTATTGGATTATTTACCTATGCCGTGGTGTGGTGGTACTGGAGTGAATTCCTGGGCCTACCTGGCGCCTTGTAAGTCAGAATACTGCATCGGCGGTACCTGAAGTCTCTGAGCTGACGATTCGAGGAGGTGGTGTCCGCCAAAGCTCGTGGAACAGGGCGCAGTCTGGTCTTCGTTGTCTAGCGCTAGTAAGTGAACTGCCTTTGCAACCGTCTCACCCTTACTCTAAAAGGCGTGCGATTCATGACGAGATAGGTGCATTAATCGCCACGATTATTTGATCGAAGCAAAGGAGCCACTCAGGAATCACGGTACATGAGCGCTTTGGAGACATTTGTTATAGGTAATCATATCCCGACAGCTCAGGTATCGAAAGGAGGTGATGGAGGTGTAGAATTGATCTAGAATATGGAGGCAAACTTCAGGCACGAAAACCGGTCGCTCCTGATCACGACGTTCCGGAGTACACCGTGGGGGATGCACAATGGACAATGTCAGCCGCAGTCTCCACTGAATATAATATCTCACAGTTGTTCATTGAACTCTTCCTTTCTTGATTTACATCTCGCCCACCACCCTGTGCATGAGCACGAATCACAAAATTCTGCATTTAAACGACGTCAACGATCGGCGCCAGGTACCTAGAGGGCGATAGCGTCGTTGCAAACATCAGGGGGACCACAAAAATGTTGAAGGGCAGAATGAGCCCAGCGTGTATTTGATCCTCGTCTACATGCAAAACAGAACTTCCAGGCGATCAGGGTTTCTCAGAGTAGCAATATTTGTACGGAGATATGCCGTAAAGATGCCACGTGTACGCTTCCCACGGATCCTGCTTAAGAGACCCGGCATTCATACTCCGTTACTTGTCGCCCCTTGCAATCTTTTCACTCTCTCATTTCGACTCTCACTTGATGGGTCAAAATACGCTGTTGTGTTATCCCGTTAGTGACGATCATCGCAGAAGATTAAGATTAGCGGTGTGAAATTTCATACGTTTCTCCCCGAAAACCGTCGTTCGAATTCCCCTTCGAGGTGCCTCGTATGTTCCCGGAATTACGCGATGTATGGTGCATCTTTATCCATTTAGTGAGCCTTCATGAGACACAGACAAGATGATTTGGCTGCCCTTACCTATTATCCCACATTGCGACACTGCCAACACTCCACTTCCACCGCACATAGTGGTCGTCGGCCGAATGGATATGATAATTGAAAAAGTCGAGCAGCTTGTCTGACTCGTATTTCTTTAGCTCTGCGAATCCGGTGACAAATCCAGGATTCACATTCAGTGCCTTCAAGCCCGTGACGGGATGGGTCCTGACAGCCGGGTGGTGTGAATCGATAGGAGGGCGATTTGGGCCCACTCCCCAGAGATCTAGGATTGTATCGTATTGCAGCCGAGAAGTATGAATGGCGTGAAGACCATCGATGAACTTTTTCAGGGCATCGCTCAATGCATCGTAGAGCCCATATTGGGAAACCCATGCGGTGTCCCCTCCAACGTCGGGGTGTTCCTCCATGCGTAATAGGGAATATGATGGTGGGTTAACCTCAAAGGATGTGTCTGCGTGGAAGTCTCCCGATGGCCACGGTGTGTACTTCAGTATCTCGCGATGATCTTCGCGGCTACCACGAATAACAACATGCTTGACATCTTTCTGGGCGGGGTGGCGGTCGAGGATGCCGTAATGTTGGAAAAGCTCCACTTGACCTTCTGTTGTCAAATTCTGGTCTCGGAAGAAGACAACCCCGCGTTCAGTTACCAGCAAGGCGAGCTCATCCAGCTGCTCCGGTGTGAGTTCAGAGAGCTGCACATTCTCCAGGACGGTGCCGAGAGACTCCGTCAGATCTATCCTTTTGGCGACCGCAAACAGGGCCTTCTTTTCAGGGTCTGCGAACGTAGCCCGATCCAAGTCGGAAGTGATTTGTTCCCGCACGGGCTCCGGTGGAATGTGGTCTTTGATCTTCGGGTTGAAATGCGGATGGAGAGTCACGGGGAAACCCGAGTCCTGCGATATATGCTTCCGAGCTTCTAGATGAGCCATTGCGTGGATGACGGCGTAATACGAGATGCGATAATACTGTGAGATAATATTCAGTCGGGAACTGTTGGTGTGGAGCGGAGAAGAGACACTTGCGAGCTTATACTGGACCTCTCCTACTCGAGTTTCCCAGTTCGAAGTGTATTTGTAATGGGCGATTTCAGTCTGTGAAAGAAACTCCCCAGGGGCTCCCCTCAATTACGCGATTCATTATCTAGACCGTAATAGGCCATGATGAAGACCCTCCGGAGCATCGCGTGGGTTGAAAACACCCGGCGAACTCCGCCCTTATCCCCTACAAATGGCTAATACGATGCCGGAGAGCGAAGAAGGGCAAATCTGGACCAATGAAATGCTTTTGAGAATGAGGCGTTTGTTACAGTATTGGCGCTGGGATGAGGTATTCCTCCCGGGAGCCGTAGCCGATGCTTGGAGTCTGCCCCCACTCATTTCGAGCGGTCGGATTCGTCATCTGCAAGGTGGTTTGCATCAGTGTTAACCGTACCGACCTCGCAACTCCAACTATTGGGGATCTAAGCTGCATGCGTTAATCGTGAGGTCAGGCTCACCTGACCTTGGCGAGCACTCCCGAAATAATATAGCAGCTTTGATTAAATGGAAACTGCTTGCTTCTACTTGGTCTCGGCGTCAACAGCACTCTTGATCAAGCTCGGGAATCCAGGGCGTGGCAACACGAAGAATGTGCCGAGCGAATTGATCCCGGCACATTGTCGGCGATAAGAGCCGACTTGAACGAGATCAAAGTAATGACAGGGGAAGTAGCTGATCAAGAGTGCAACTGGCCGAAAATTCTAGCTGAAACTCTAACTGACGAGATGCGTCTGAACCTTTTCATGCCATTTTTTTGTAGGACGACGGTTGAGGCGTTAGTGAGCCACTATCATGGGTTCGATTCATGCATGATCGCTGCCAAGAGAGCCCTTTCTTCCTCGTTGGAGAATGTTGGTGTGCCCAGCGGTCTTTGGACTCTCTTGAAGCCGGAAAAGTATTCCAAGTCCCCAGTCGAGCGCAGGCGGACCAAAAGGGGAGGGGTTATCCATATAAATATGATCACGAAGTGGAGTTGATGCACCGCCTTGTCGGACCAATCACTATAATTCATGTGGAATGGGCCGCTTCGTGGAGAGGTTTCAAGGCAGAGGAAGGCGCAGCAGCGCTGACGCTGAGGTTCCAGTCTGTGGTTGGAAGTCTCTTTGTCGCCGACAACTTGCCCTCACTCGTCAACTTTGACCAGGAGACTGACGGAAATCCTCTTATCCTGAAGGCTGGCTTGAACTTTTAAGCGTGTATGTCACAGAGCTTAGAGGCATCGCTAAGTATTCCCGACATGTCTACCCAGTCGTATGAAGGGACGTAAAGGTTCTTGAAATTACGAGGTCAGAGAGACGTTTCTTGTCTACCCTGGCATCCCATTTGACCTGCACCTTGAACATTTGGTGGAAGTTCTTCAAGGGCAAGAGGAGGTGAGCTGCCGTGCTAATGAGCCTTGGCGAAAAAACAGCTGCATAACGAGGGCTGGGATTTATAGCCCGGAAGATAAGCGTTTAACGGAAATCAGCGGCGGGTAACACAGCGACAATCCTACTTGTGTTCTTCTTTCGCGGTTCTCATTCATATCCACCCAAAGCCAAGTATCAAGATATCGCATTATGGCCACTAATTCCAGCTCCTACGCTAAAGGTGCTCGACCCCCCGGTCGGTCGCGTCCATTTCAAGTCGGCTTTCAAAGGAAAATACTCGTTAAAATGTCCCCATACTCAGTGTATGACAACCCCATCTTCTCAATATCGTAATCGTTCCAATACCCTCCACCAGCAAGGGAATCTCGTTCATGCCAGTTGGAAAACTTAGTCCGGGCTTGTGCGACCGTCGTGCCCTGGGAAGGCTTAGAGTCGTTAACAACCCACAACAACGGTACAACTTTCATTCCCAGCATCCTCTGCCAGTTTGCCGGATCGTTGTAGGCACCGCCGTCATAGCACTGTAGGTATACTCTGTCTAGAAGTAGGTCGGGCTCCTGTAGCTCCTTGTTGAGTTGAGTCTTAAGGGCGGTCCAAAAGCCCGTGTTGGTGTATGGCGCAATCGTATATTTATACCCAACTTCACCAAGCATCTTCGCAAAAGCCACGGTGCTTGCGACGTCGTAAATGGACTCATCGTCGTTGTTGACAGCATCAAGGCCCCACGCAGCCTTGAGAGCCTCAAAGTTGCGGTACAACGGCGTGTCGGCACCAGGGCCCGGATTCGCCATCAGCGTGGCAACATGCTGCGAGTTCATTGAAATCTCGAGCCTATTGACACTCGTATCGTTGCCCGACTTGAAGGACCTGACCTTGGCGGCAAGTGCCTCACCTCCGACGTATTTGCCGTCGGAGGCAACCACGACATCTTCACTTCCTGGCGTGTTGGAGTAGTATTTGATGTCTCCGTTGTCCAGGATACCAATGCCAAAGATGATCAGCGTGTTGAAACCGGACGTTTTAAGGGATGTAGTGTTTGATTTCATCACATCCTTGAATAGAAATATGCCCCTTATGCTCTCCGCTCCGACATGATAAAGGAGGAGCCTCAATAGTAAAGCTAATGCGAATGAGTGAAGTCTCATCATCACTTCGATCAGGAGTTCTGCTGTACGGGTGATGATTTGAGGGTCGACGGAAAAAGAAACGGGCAATCCGACGTGCTGCTCGAATCCTCAAATTCCTCAATCCAATTCCACCGCGGATGTTGGGGGGGTATTTAAGCCACGCTGCCGAGATTTGAGGACAAATAGCTGGGGTTATGCGGGCAATATATTATGCTTTTCTTTCTCCATGGCAATATCGGTTAGAGAAGAGAAAGAGGGGTATCGCAACGGTCTACGGAGTTTGATTTAAGAATAATAAGACTGAAAGAATACTATTCACCTCCGTTTTAGCCGGTTCCAGACCCCGCGGAACTGAAGATGGGTGGTCCTTGATAAGGCTTGCTTCATTAATCGAAACGGCATTTAAAGTTGGCAGTTTGTGATGGCCCGCCCCGGATGTAGTAATAGTGGTGGCGTTCTATGAAATTTCCTTGAATTGTTCTTATTTTTTTTTTTTTTTTTTTTTTTAAGGAAAAAAAAATCAATTAAATTAATACCATGATCTGCGTCCTTTTCCTTGGAAAAACAGGCAGTGAACACAGAAGCATATAAAAACGCACGCAGGGATATTTGGGTGGGTGGCAGTTTTGGTATGGGTACGCCAACTCTAGGCCAGGGAAGTAGAGGAAAGTTTCGTATGGCAAGGCAGCATCAATCGAAATTCGAAAACATTTAACAAGGAAAATGGAAAATATTGGTACCCGGCCAAGTCTCTTTAGCGGTCGCAAAAATATCACCTCAGGATGCAATTGGCCGCCCTCTATTCAGGTTGAGATTAAGGGTCGTGGCAAAATTATACACAACTGGTCTACTAGCAACGAATACTCATTTTGCAAATAACGGTCCGGGGCAAGCAGAGAATCAAATTGGCGAATTACCATCCATCACGCTACGCCCTCTAGTGAAAGACACTAATAGTGTAGAAGATCAACGGGTTGTTCATCTGTTCGTTTTGCTGGCTCGGGTGAAAGAAGATGAACTTCGATGCCGTAGCTGACGCAGGAGCACTTTTTGAAAGGATGGCAAAATCCTCATTGGTCGACTGCGTATCAAAAGCCATGGGCTTGGAAGCAAGTAAGCATTCTGAAGCATCAACACCCGTTTCTGGTCAGAAACACCAAGGGCCAAAGGCGCCACGTTAGTAAAGGGAAAGTGAGGGCGGAGCCACTCTGTCGACAACTTATGCGTCTTACAACAGTTCACGAACTTCTTATGTGATGTCGAATCTGATATCGCCTCGTAGCAATTCTGACTAGATGATCCGCTCAATCCACGGCGTTCCATTCATGGACTCGCGATATAATGCTGTAATACAACCCATGCATCAAGAGCCCGCAACGTTAGCATGCAATGACCCACTGACCCAGCCAAGGACAAGCAGAGGCAACACGAATGTTTCTCAACATCAACATGTACGTCTTTCCGTCACAACCCGTCTTCTCTCTAGTTATGATGTGTCCCGGGTCCCATCACACTATCGTTGGATTAAACTCCCCGGTTCACAAGTGTATCCCGTACATCTCGCGTGAAGTAAAGCGCAAAACCTAACGAAAGTTTACATATGTTGTGCCAGTTAAACCGGGACCTCTTCGCCTTCGCGATCCTGCTGGGATATTGGAGGGCTTGGTGCGAAGTTCGATGGATCTCGGAATTCCATGATGAGGTGAAATGGTCCGGATAGGATTCTTGGAGAAGAGGAACAAGCCCGCCCTTTGTGGAATTCCCACTTCCCAAGACGTAGCGAACGACTACGGGAGTATATAAGGGCGCTTCGAATGGCGTCCCAACCAAGACGGTGCCCAGATACTATTGATAAATAGGCTTCTATTTATGGATTTGGATGTTGAGTCTAATATGTGTTCGCCCCGTTCGACCCCTGCTACCGAAATATTTTAACCCTTGGTTGGCCTAGTCAGATTATGTAATATTAGGAGAGGAGAGATGACGTCAAACTCGGTGTTGAAGAATGGATCCCAAACCCTCCAGTGCTGGCGAACCACTTGGTAGGATTCTATAAAAAGGGGGAAATTATTAATGCACCAAGAGAAATAATTCAGAGAACTTCATAATACAATATTGATCCAACATGTCTTCCTATCGCGGTGGAAATATCAATGCTGACGTGGACCGGCTACCAACATGAAGGATCAACAATTACGAAAAGCTGAAGGCCCCACTTCTGGAGGAGGACGAGACGCGTCCGATCCGTCCGAGCCAGCGAGTGGCAAAGAATACTTCGTATTATAAATAGTATGCGGACAACGTCATGGTGGAGTTAGACATCCAACAAGACATGGCCCGCACTGCTTCGTATCTGGTTTTATGGGCTGAGGGCAGGATTTGATCAATGATGTTCGATCAGTGGGTCAACCAATACGACAGTCTCCAAGTGGCGGTGCCCGAACATGGACGGACTTGGTCTTCCACACCTTCGTAAACTAATATACCACGTCTGCATGGACCCGCTTGGATCGGGATCAATTCCTTGGAAGCAATTATTCGCGCTGACGCAGTTCGAATAGCTACCATCCACTCTTCTTTAACTTTAACTGTATTGGGGCCAAAGTCGTTGGGCCGACAAAAGCGAGGGGAAAAGGGGGTGGAGACGCACATTTTCATCAGGCGACCTCGAAGCTCGAACTTCACCCAAGCTGCTGCTACATCGTCCCCTAGCTGATACAGAGCAAGAGGAAATGCCCGGACGGAGTGATGTCTTGTTTTCACTCCCAAGGGCGTAACGTTTACATTCCGTCTCAATTCCACTCCGACTCAGCAAACTTGACAAATCAAGCCGGCGAACTATTAAGGGGAAGTCTACCAATCGTGCATGACATTCCCTTATCATCCGACAGGCGGTTCTCGAGAGACAACCCCATTTCCTCCCCGCGCTTGAGCATCCCTAAAACGAGCAGTTCCCGTTTTCGACGAAAGAAACAGTAGAAAGATGAGCAATCCAAGACGCGACTACGTCTACTCGGGCGGGATCCTGATGGATGAGCTGGACTCAGACTCACAAGTAGGTGACTCGCACCCCAACTCCGCCTTGGATCCGGAACCTTCTCTAACCATTAATTTCTAGGAGCACCAATACTCGAGCGGGAGAAGGCCAGAAAGTCGACGATACTCACTGACCGACTCCGGTCCGTACGCACACGAGACCGGCCCACTGACTACCCCTACCCCGTCCCTTCCCGTATCTCTCCAGACAATCGATCAAACCAGACCTGGAGGCTATAATTACCCTCTCCTCGGACATCCAGTTGATGATGCTCCAGGCCTGCAACATTACGATACGGATGATGGATTCAGTTTCACAGGCGAGCGGCCGGCTTCTTTTGCCGGCGATCCCGAGGAGAACTGGACTGCGCGACAGCAGCAGCCAACGTTCATTGCAAGCGGCGGCGGCCTCAGACGAGCCAATACCAGAAAGATCAAACTGGTCCAGGGGTCAGTCCTCAGTGTCAATTATCCCGTTCCAAGCGCTATCAAAAACTCCGTGCAGCCCAAGTACCTCGACATCGAAGGGGAGAAGGAAGAATTTCTCACCATGCGATACACGGCTGCTACCTGCGATCCCAACGAATTTACTCTTTCTAACGGATACAACTTACGACCTCGAATGTATAACCGGCATACCGAACTTCTGATTGCCATCACGTACTACAACGAGAATAAGGTCCTATTAGCCCGTACTCTACACGGCGTGATGCAGAATATTCGCGACATCGTCAACCTCAAAAAGTCAAAATTTTGGAATGCCGGCGGCCCGGCATGGCAGAAGATCGTGGTGTGTCTGGTTTTTGACGGCATCGACAAGGTTGATAAGAACGTTTTTGATGTTCTTGCAACAATTGGCATCTACCAAGATGGTGTGGTGAAAAAGGATATCAATGGCAAGGAGACCATTGCTCATATATTTGAGTATACCAGCCAACTCTCTGTCACCCCAAACCAGCAGCTCATACGACCAACAGCGGATGAAAAAGAGTCTCGAACTCTACCTCCAGCTCAATTCATATTTTGCCTGAAGCAAAAGAACAGCAAAAAAATCAACTCCCATCGCTGGTTGTTTAATGCCTTTGGTCGGATATTGAACCCCGAAGTTACCATCTTGATCGACGCCGGAACGAAGCCAAGTCCTCGGTCCTTGCTTGCTCTCTGGGAAGCTTTCTACAATGATAAGAATCTCGGCGGTGCATGTGGAGAGATTCATGCAATGCTGGGGCCACGAGGGAAAAAATTGCTCAACCCACTCGTTGCGGTTCAGAATTTCGAATACAAGATATCAAACATCCTTGATAAACCCCTTGAAAGTTCCTTTGGCTATGTTACTGTTCTTCCCGGAGCCTTCTCAGCCTACCGGTTCCGCGCAATTATGGGCCGGCCGTTGGATCAATACTTCCATGGGGATCATACTCTTTCCAAGATACTTGGTAAAAAGGGAATCGATGGGATGAACATTTTCAAAAAGAATATGTTTCTGGCTGAGGACCGAATTCTCTGTTTTGAGCTGGTTGCTAAGGCTGGTCAGAGGTGGCATTTGGGTTATGTCAAGGCCGCCAAGGGAGAAACGGACGTCCCTGAAGGCGCAGCAGAGTTCCTCAGTCAACGCCGACGATGGCTGAATGGCTCCTTTGCTGCCTCCCTGTATTCCCTTATGCACTTTGGCCGAATCTATCACTCCAGCCACGGAATCGTTCGCCTCATCTTTTTACATATCCAGTTGATTTATAATTTCTGCAATGTCTTCTTCAGTTGGATCTCCCTGGCTTCCTACTATCTCACCACTACAGTTATCATGCAGCTTGTCGGCACTCCCCAACCCGAGCTGAATTATCACGCCTGGCCGTTTGGAGACACGGCTACACTGATCTTCAACGTGATAGTCAAGTGGGTCTATATCATCTTCATCCTCGTTCAGTTCATCCTTGCGCTGGGTAATAGGCCCAAGGCCTCCCGATATACATATGTCGCATCATTTGCCGTTTTCGGGCTCATCCAGTTTTATATCCTTGTCCTCTCGTTCTATCTTGTCGTTCGGGCCCTCTCTACCCCGCTTGGAGACCAAATCTCAACAGACTCAGCAGCAGCATTCTTCAAAAGCTTCTTTGGTGAC
>Ga0164243_10011493_pt1 | contig 12625 bp, 11 predicted proteins | sample OricompcompostOP_FD_108781 | JGI IMG/M metagenome (GOLD analysis project Ga0164243, IMG submission 108781) | Organic Plus compost microbial communities from Emeryville, California, USA - Original compost - Organic plus compost (OP) | ecosystem: Engineered > Solid waste > Mixed feedstock >...
AAGCCCGCCACCACGCTGATGGTCACCCACGGCATCTCCGAGGCGATCTTCCTCTCCGACCGGGTCGCGGTGATGAGCCCGCGGCCGGGCCGGATCAAGGAGGTCATCGACGTCGACCTACCCCGCCCGCGGCTGCCCGAGATCATGCGCACCCCGGAGTTCCACGCCCTGCACGACCGCGCCTCCGAGCTCCTCTTCGGCGGCGACGACGCGGCCGGGGAGTGAGTGCGGGTGCTCTCCCCTGACCGGCTCCGCTCGGCGGCGTACGCTCTCGCCGGGGTGATGGGCGTCATCGCGCTGTGGTGGGTGCTGACCCTCACCCTGCTGCGCGACGCGCGCGTGCCCTCCCCCGCCGGCGTGGTGGGGGCAGCGGTCGACAACGGCTGGGACTTCTACGCCCACCACTTCGGGATGACCCTCTCCGAGGCGGCCACCGGCTTCGTCTACGGCACCCTGGCCGCGATCGTGCTCGCCGCGGTCACCCTGCTGGTGCCGCAGATCGAGCCGGTCATCATGCAGGTCGCGGTGATCTCGTACTGCATCCCGCTCGTCGCCATCGCGCCCGTCCTCTTCATCGTCATCGGCAACCCCGACGAGGGCGAGCGGGCCGGCACCGCCACCGCCCTCGCCGCGCTGTCGGTCTTCTTCACCACCGTCGTCGGCACCGTGCTCGGTCTGCGCTCGGCCGACCGCGCCAGCCTCGACGTGGTGGCCGTCTTCGGCGGCGGGCGGCTGCGCCAGCTCACCAAGGTCCGGCTGGTGTCGGCGCTGCCCTCGATCCTGGCCGCGCTGCGGATCGGGGCCCCGCTGGCCTTCCTCGGCGCGATCCTGGGCGAGTACGTCGGCGGCGTCCAGCAGGGGGTCGCCGTCACCCTCAAGATCGCCCAGCAGAACATCGACGTCGAGGGCGCCTGGGCGATCGGGCTGGGCTGCGCCCTGGTCGCCGGCGCGTTCTACGGCCTGTTCGCCCTGGTCGCCACCCTCGTCACCCCCTGGTCGAAGGGAGCCGCCTCGTGAGCACCGCGCTCGTCCCCGCCACGGCCGCCGATGCCGGCGTACGCCGCGGGCCGCACCCCGTCCTGCGCGCCGCCGTGCGCGCGATCGGCACGATGGCGCTGGTGCTCGTCGTCGTGGTCGTGCTCTGGGTGGTCGCGCTGCGCGTCTTCGACGTCTCGACGTACGTCGGCAAGGGGCCGCTCGACGTCTGGCACGCGCTCGTCGTCGACGAGGACGCCGCCGAGCTGCGCACCGAGATCCGCGGGCTGCTCGGGCGTACGCTCCTCGACGCCGGCATCGGCTTCCTCGCCGGCATGGTGGCGGCCGTCGTGCTCGCCTTCGCCGTCGTGCGGTGGCGGGTCGCGGAGAGCGGGATCATGCCGATCGCGCTGGTGCTGCAGACCGTCCCGCTCATCGCGCTCGCGCCCTCGCTGATCCTGCTGGTCGGCCGCGGCTTCGCGATCGTGGCGGTGATGAGCGCGATCGTCGTGCTCTTCCCCGCGCTGGTCAACATCGTGGTCGGGCTGCGCTCGGTCACCCCGCAGATGCGCGACCTGGTGCTCGTCTACGGCGGCTCGCCGGCCACCGTGATGCGCAAGGTCGGCTTCCCCTCGGCGCTGCCGTCGTTCTTCGCCTCGGTGCGGATCGCCGTGCCCGGCTCGATGACCGGCGCCCTGCTCGCCGAGTGGCTCGCCACCGGCAAGGGCATCGGGTACGCCGTCGTCTCGGCCGCCAACCGCTCCCAGATCGACAAGGTGTGGGCGATGGTCGTGGTCATCACCCTGACCTCGCTCCTGCTCTACCTGCTCGCCCAGCTGGTCGAGGCGGCCGTGCTGGGGCGGTTCGGCTCCGCGACGGGTCGCTGAGCCCGGCGTATGCCGTAACACCGTCGAAACAGCGCTCGGGTTAAGGTGGCCGGGCCGTACCAAGCCAAAACAGAGACGACACCCGGTGCGCCGGGCAGGACACGGAGACCTCCGGACGGCCACTGCTGAGGTCCGTTGTCCCTGGAGTCACTGATGAGCACCACACCATCGGTCGCCTACCCCGCGCACTCGCGCCCGGTGCCGCGCGACCCCGCGATCGACGCCATGGTCGCGGCCCTGCCGAAGGTCAGCCTGCACAACCACCTGGTCGGCACGGTCGCGCCGGCGACGGTCGCCGAGCTGGCGGCCAAGCACGGCGTACGCCTCGAGCGGCCCGTCGACAGCCTCTACGACCACGACGCCTACGAGGACCTCGGCGAGTTCCTGCGCGTGCTCGACGTGGTCGGCTCGGTGGTGCGCGACGCCGACGACTTCCACCGGGTGACCTACGAGTCGCTCACCGCCGGCGGGGCGGCCCACCGGGTGCTCTACCGCGAGATCCACCTCAGCCCGCCCGGCCACCCCGGCGTGCCCTACCCCACGATCCTCGAGGGCGTCGTCGCCGGCATGCGCGACGCGCGCGCCGACACCGGCATCGACGCCCGGCTCGTCGTCGGCCTGTGCCGCGAGCGCTCCGCCGCCGAGGCGGTCGAGCTGGTCGAGCAGGTCGTCGAGCACCGCATCGACGAGGTGGTCGGGATCGGCCTCGACTACGCCGAGGTGAAGGGCCCGCCGGAGCGGTTCGTCGAGGCGTACCGACTCGCCGCCCGCGCCGGCCTGCAGCGCACCGCCCACTCCGAGTCCGGCCCGCCACGCCACGTCACCACCCTGCTCGACGAGCTGGGCTGCAGCCGGGTCGACCACGGCTACCACGTCGTCGACGACCCCGAGATCACCGCGCGCTGCGTCGAGGAGCGGGTGCCGTTCACGTGTACGCCCGTCAGCTCCGACATCGGCCGCTACTCCGGCTCCGGTGACGGCACCCACCACCGAATCCGGCAGATGGTCGACGCCGGCCTGTGCGTGACCATCGACTCCGACGACCCGCCGATGTTCGGCACCGACGCCACCCACGACCTGCGCGTGCTCGCCCACGCGCTCGGCTACCGCCGCGACCAGCTCGCGGCGTTCACCTTCAACGCCATCGACGCCTGCTGGCTCGACGAGACCGACAAGGCCGCGCTCCGCGCCCGCGCGCAGGCAATGGTCGCTGCCACCCCCGACGCCCCCGCCCACCCGACCGAGGAGACCCCGTGACCACCTTCCACGTCCCCACCGTCGACATCTCCGCGTACGTCGACCCCGACGGCTCGCCCGAGGCCCGGGCCGAGGCCGCCCGCGCCTTCGACGAGGCCGCCAGCACGGTCGGCTTCATCCAGGTGACCGGCCACGGCATCCCGACCGAGGTCACCGACGCCTTCGCCGACGCGCTCGACGAGTTCTTCTTCCTCCCGCTGGAGACGAAGAAGGCCTACCGCACCCCGCCCGAGATCAACCGCGGGTACGCCCCGCCGAAGACGGAGTCGCTCAGCCTCAGCCTCGGCCTGGCGCCGGGCAACCGGATGCACGACTTCTTCGAGGCGTTCAACATCGGCGCCTCCACCGCTGACTACCCCGGCCTCGACCTGCCCGAGACCGACTACGCCGAGAACGTCTGGCCCGCCGAGACGCACACCTTCCGCGTCGGCGTGGAGGCGTACTTCGCCGAGGCCGCGCGGGTCGCCCGCACGCTGACGACGATGTTCGCCGACGCGCTGGGCCTGCCCGCGGGCTTCTTCGAGCGGTTCACCGACCACAGCCTCGACGTGCTGCGGATGAACAACTACGCCCTCCCGCCGGGCGAGGTCGAGCTCGACGGCGACCTCACCGGGATGGGCGAGCACACCGACTACGGCATCGTCACGGTGCTGTGGGCCGACCAGGTCCGCGGCCTGCAGGTGCTGGGGCGCGACGGGTCCTGGAACGACGTGATGCCGGCCGACGGCGCCCTGCTCATCAACCTGGGCGACCTGATGGCACGCTGGACCAACGAGCGCTGGATGTCGACGCTGCACCGGGTCAAGCCGCCGATCGTCGACGGCAAGATCGAGCGCCGGCGCTCCGCGGCGTACTTCCACGACGGCAACATCGACGCGCTCATCGAGACGCTCCCGACCTGCCTCGACGCCGACGGCACCTCGGCGTACGCCCCGATCACGGTCGGCGACCACATCCGGGCGAAGCTGGCCGGCTCGCGGGCCGGCGTGGCCAACACCGAGGCCGAGCGCGAGGCCGCCCGGGTGCTCGCCTCGCAGTGACCCCGACCGACGGCCCCTGATCGCCGGGGGCGGCCGCGGTGACCCCCGCCCTCCTCTCCCCTGCGGGACAGGAGCACCCGTGGCCGTCTCCGGCTCCCCGCTCCCGACGCTGAAACCTGTCGGTGGTGGATGAGACAGTCGAGGCATGCGTCCCCTCCACCTGGTTGCCGTGGTCGCCGCCGCCGTCGTGCTCGGGGTGGTGGCGACACTCCTGCTGCACGGGCCCGCGGAGTCGCCGAGCACCCGCGAGGCAGGGTCGGGCGGGCGCAGCAGTCGTACGCCGTCCCCGACCCCGACGCCGAGCCCCACACCCTCCCCGACCCCTAGGCCGTCGCCGTCCGCGCCCGCACTGCCGCCGGTCACGCCCGTGACGGTCGGGCAGCTGTTCGTCACCGGCACGCCGGCGACCGGCCTCGACCCCGCCACCCGGGTGGCCGTGGCCGAGCACCACGTCGGCGGGGTGATGCTGCGCGAGCGCTCCTCGGCGGGCGTCCGTGCGACCGCTGCGCTCACCCGTGAGCTCCAGGGGCTGGCCACGCGGCAGGCCACCGGCGGTCGGCCGCTCCTGGTCGCCACCGACCAGGAGGGCGGCCAGGTGCAGGTGCTCAGCGGGCCCGGGTTCGACGAGATGCCGTCCGCGCTCGAGCAGGGGTCCGCGCCTGCCGGGCGGCTCGAGCGCGACGCGCGTCGGTGGGGTGGCCAGCTGCGCGCGGCCGGGATCCACCTCAACCTGGGGCCCGTGCTCGACACCGTGCCCAGCCCGGAGGCCGCGCCCGGCAACGGCCCGATCGGAGCCTTCGACCGGCAGTTCGGCTACGACCCCGAGCGGGTCGCGGGCCACGGGATCGCGTTCCTGCGCGGGATGGAGCGCGCCCGGGTCGCCTCCGCGGTCAAGCACTTCCCCGGCCTGGGGCGGGTGCGCGGCAACACCGACGCCGTCACGGAGGTGCACGACACCGCCACCACGGCGCACGACCCGTTCCTGCGACCCTTCGCCGCCGCCATCCGGGCGGGTGCACCGGTGGTGATGATGTCGTCGGCGACGTACGACCGGATCGACCCCAGCGAGCCTGCCTGCTGGTCCCGCGAGGTCGTCACCGGGCTGCTGCGCCAGCGGCTCGGCTTCGACGGCGTGGTGGTCTCCGACGACCTGTCCGAGGCGGCCGCGGCCCAGGTGCGGCCGCCGGCCCAGCGGGCGGTCGACTTCCTGCGGGCCGGTGGCGACCTGGTGCTCGCGCTCGACCCCGGCCACATGGCCGAGATGACCGACGCGGTGCTCGCGGAGGCGCGGCGCGACCCGGCGTTCGCGCGGCAGGTGCAGCAGTCGCTGGTGCGGGTGCAGGCGCTCCGGGCGGCGTACCTCTAGCGCTGCTCGCCCGTGGCGTGCAGCGCGCCGACCACGGTCGCGCCGGCGATGAGCACACCCGCCAGCAGCAGCCCGGCGCCAACGTGGACGTGGAGCAGGGCCGCGCCGGCCGCGGCCCCGAGCAGGATGAGCACGACCGCCCAGAACCGCTTGCCCTGCGACCCCGGCTTGCCGGCGCCGAGCCGCGAGTCGGACGCCAGCCCGGTGATCGTCGAGGTCACCACCACGGTGGTGACGTCCTTGACCCCGACCACGCGGGCCGCCGCGGCCTGGGCGCCCATCGCGACCGAGGCGAGCGTCGTGGTCGAGACCATCACGACGTGCGAGACCTCGGGCACGACGAAGAGCAGCACCGCCAGCGCGCACATCACCACGGCCACCGACGCCAGCAGCACCGTGGTGCCGGTGCTCCAGGCCCGCGACGTACGCCGCAGCACCCGCCCGCCGACCGCCGCCCCGAGCATGAACCCGACCAGCGCCAGCGCCGGCCCGAGCACTGGCAGGTCGTCGGCGCCCACCAGCGCCATGCCGAGGATGACCACGTTGCCGGTCATGTTGCCGGTGAAGACCTTGTCGAGCCCGAGGTAGCCGACCGCATCGTTGATGCCCGTGGTGAACGTGAGCAGCAGCATCAGCCACAGGTGCAGGCGGTCGGCGGGCAGGGCACGGAGCTTGGCGGTCACGAGGAGCCATCCTGACCCATCCGGCGTACGCCGCCCCGCCACCCTCTCCCCCGCGAGACGCCGACCCGGCCCAACCTGCACGCCGAGTCGGCCCAACCTGCACCCCGACCCGGCCCATCCTGCACGCCGAGTCGGCCCATCTTGAACCGCAGGTGCGGGAGGTCTCGTTGGTCGAGTAGCGCCGCCGGCGAGCGCCAGCGGGCACGGCGGGGCGTATCGAGACCAGAGCCGTAGCCGCGTACCCGGCCCCCGAACTTGGTATCGCCGGCCACCGAGTGGTCTCGATACGCCGGGCCTCGCTGGCGCTCGGCCCGGCTACTCGACCAACGAACGCTGCAAGACCGGCCGACTCGGCACACACAACCGGCCGAGTCGGCGTGCAAGACGGGCCGAGTCGGCGTACACAACCGGCCGAGTCGGCATACAGGACCGGCCGAGTCGGCGTTCAAGACGGGCCGAGTCGGCGGCTCACCAGCGGTAGTCGAGGAACTTCCCGTCGAAGGTCACGACGACACGGTCGCCGTCGGGGTGGGGCCGGCGGGAGACGTCGATCTGGAAGTTGATCGCGCTCATGATGCCGTCACCGAACTCCTCGTGGATGAGCTCCTTGAGGGCCGGGCCGTAGACGCTGATCGCCTCCACGAACCGGTAGATCGTGGGGTCGGTGAGCACCGCGTCGTCGCGTACGCGCGTGGGCTGGCGCTGCAGCGCCTCGGCGACCGACGCCGTGGTGTCGTCATCGAGCCCGAGCAGGTGACACGCGGCGGCGGCCTGCTCCTCGGTCATCGGGTGGACCCCCAGCAGCGCGGCGGTGGTCCAGACCAGCGGGGTGCCGAGCCCTTCGGCGAGCTTCTCCCAGGTGAGCCCCTGCCGGATCCGGGCGGTCGTCACGATCTCGGCGGCCTGCGCCTTGGTGAGCATCGGCTCCATCAGGCACCCACCTTCTCGTCGGCCTCGACCGGCCGGGCCGGCGCAGGCGCAGGCGCTGGCGCGACGAAGCGCGGCGGAGCGGTCTTGTAGTGGGTGGCGTACACCATCGCGCCGACGAACGTGATGCCGCCGACGAGGTTGCCGAGAACGGTCGGGATCTCGTTCCAGAGCAGGTAGTCGCCGAGGGTGAAGTCGCCGCCGAGCATCAGCCCCGAGGGGAACAGGAACATGTTGACGACCGAGTGCTCGAAACCGAGGTAGAAGAACACCAGGATCGGCATCCACATCGCCATCACCTTGCCCGAGACGGTGTCGGACATCATCGCGGCGAGCACGCCCGTCGACACCATCCAGTTGCACATCACCGCACGCACGAAGAGCGTGAGCATGCCGGCGACACCGGCCTCGGCGTACCCGACCGTGCGGGTCTCGCCCGTCACGCCGATCGCCTGGCCGACCTCGTTGGGTGAGGTCGAGAAGCCCATCGTGAAGGTCACGGCCATCAGCACGGCCGTCGTCAGCGCGCCGCCGAAGTTGCCGACGAAGACCAGGCCCCAGTTGCGCAGCATGCCGACCCAGGTGCAGCCCGGCCGCCGGTCGAGCACCGCGAACGGCAGCAGCGTGAAGACGCCGGTAAGCAGGTCGAAGCCGAGCAGGTACAGCATGCAGAAGCCGACCGGGAACAGCAGCGCGCCGACCAGCGGGTTGCCCGTGTTGGTGGTGATGGTGACCGCGAAGGCGGCGGCAAGCGCGAGGATCGCGCCTGCCATGTACGCCCGGATGAGCGTGTCGCGGGTGGACATGTGCATCTTCGCCTCGCCGGCGTCGATCATCTTCCTGGCGAGATCCGCGGGTGCGACGTAGGACATCTGACCTCTTCCGAGTGCGGGTCTGGTGCGGGTCTGGGTGCAGGTCGTGGTGGCATCCGAGTCAACGGGGCGCGCGTTACTGGGGCGTACGACGCCCGGTAAATCCGTCGTCACCTCCACCTCACGGCCGCACCGTCGGTCGCACGCTCCGCACCAGCCGCCCGAGCCGGCGTACGCCGATGCGACGGGCGTCACGAGGGCGGTCTCGCCGCACGCAGCGCCCACGAGGCTGTCGGCGCCGGCCGATATCCTGCGCCCAGGACAACACACGGGGGGTGCAGTGGACACAGCCGCGATCTACCTGCTGGCTGCGATCGTCGCGGGCGCCCTCGCGATCGTGGTGCGGCTGCCTCCGCTGGTCGGGTTCCTGGCGGTCGGGTTCGTGCTGCACGGCGCGCACATCGAGGAGCTGCCGGGGCTCGAGGCGATGGCCGACCTCGGCGTCACGCTGCTGCTCTTCGGGATCGGGCTCAAGCTCGACGTACGCTCCCTGCTCCGGCGTGACGTCTGGCTGACCACGCTGGCGCACCTCGGGGTCAGCGTGCTCACCGGGATGGCGCTGCTGCTCGGGCTGGCGCCGCTCGGGTTCGCACTGCTCGGCGACGCCTCGCTGGGCGAGATGGCGCTGGTCTCGATGGCGCTGTCGTTCTCCTCGACCGTCTTCGTGGTGAAGGTGCTCGACGAGCGCCGCGACAACCGCACCCTCTACGGCCGGATCGCCATCGGCGTGCTGGTCATGCAGGACATCGTCGCGGTCATCTTCCTCACCGCCTCGAAGGGCCACCCGCCGAGCATCTGGGCGGTCGCGCTGGTGCTGCTCGTCCCCGGCGCCTGGCTGGCCCGCCGCTTCTGGGGCCACCTGAGGTCCATCGAGATGAGCGCCCTGTTCGGGCTCGGGATGGCGCTCGTGCCCGGCTACTGGCTCTTCGACACCGTCGGTCTCAAGGGCGACCTCGGCGCGCTCGTGGTGGGCGCCCTGCTCGCCAGCCACCCCAAGGCGCCCGAGCTGGCCCGGCTGCTGCTGACCGGCAAGGAGCTGCTGCTGGTCGCGTTCTTCGTCAGCATCGGCCTCACCGGCACCCCGACGGTCGAGGGCATGGTGCTCGCGGCGCTGCTGCTCCTCCTGCTGCCGGTGCAGGCGGCGGCGTACGCCCTCATCTTCTGGGCGATGCGGCTGCGCCACCGCACCTCGATCCTCACCTCGCTGGCGCTGACCAACTACTCCGAGTTCGCCCTGATCGTGATGTCGGTCGGCGCCGCGACCGGCATCGTCTCCCGCGACTGGCTGGTGGTGCTGGCCGTCTCGGTGGCGCTGAGCTTCCTGATCTCCGCGGTGCTCAACCGGCGCGCACCCGAGCTCTCGGCGTGGTTCACCCGCAAGCTGCCGCCGCAGGACCCCGACCGGCTGCAGCCCGAGGACCGTCCCCTCGACCTCGGCACTGCCGACTCGCTCGTGCTGGGCATGGGCCGGGTCGGGCAGGCGACCTTCACCCGCCTGCGCGACGACTACGGCTTCGACGTGGTCGGCATCGAGCACGACTCGCCCCGTGCCCAGGAGCTGCGCGCCCAGGACCTCAAGGTGGTCGAGGCCGACGCCACCGACATCGACTTCTGGCACCGGGTCAACCGCGCCCCCGACGTACGCCTCGTGGTGCTCGCCATGCCGTTCCACGGCGAGAACCTCCTCGTGCTCGAGCTGCTCCGCAAGATGAAGTTCCCCGGCAAGGTCGCCGCCATCGCCCAGCGCGACCCCGAGATCGAGGAGCTCGAGCGCCACGGCGCCGACGCCGTCTTCAACCTGTACGGCAGCGCCGGCCTGGTGCTCGCCGACCGTGCGGCCGAGGTCGTCGGCCCGCTGAGGGCTGGTGAGATGGGCAACACGGCGCAGCCGTGACCCGGCCCGGCCGTCGGTGGCATCGTGGGTCGCATGGCCGTCGATCTCCAGGTGATCCCCTCCCCCGACGTCGACCCGACGCTCCGTGCGGAGCTGCGGACGCTGTGGCGCGAGGCCTTCGAGGGTGACTTCGACGCCTGCGACGAGTCCCACGCGTACGGCGGCGTCCACGTCGTCGCCGTCGACGACGACCACGTGGTCGGCCACGCCAGCGCCGTGCCCCGCCCGCTCATCGTCGACGGGCTGACCTACGGCGCCGGGTACGTCGAGGGCGTCGCCACCCACCCCGACCGCCAGGGCGAGGGCATCGGCAGCGCGATGATGGACCGGCTCACCGACGAGCTGCGCAGCCGCTACGAGGTCGGCGCGCTCTCGACCGGCCGCACCGGCTTCTACCAGCGACTCGGCTGGGAGCAGTGGCAGGGCCCGTCGTACGTCGTCGTCGACGGCGTCCCGCGCCGCAGCGAGGAGGAGGACGGCGGGCTGATGGTGCTGCGCTTCGGTCGCAGCGAGGAGCTCGACCTGCACGCCTCGCTCGCCTGCCACGACCGCGCCGGCGACGCCTGGTAACGCTCCCTCACCAGCCGCCCGTCACCAGCCGCCCCTCACCAGCCGCCGGGCCCGGGCCAGGAGGTGCTGCGCGCCATGTCGAGCGCACGCTCCGGGCCCTGCCACTCGGCCTGCATGTACATCCAGGAGCGGCTGAACCACAAGAACCCGTCGGCGTACGTCATCGCCTCGCGCCGCTGCTCGGCGGGCAGCTCCCAGCGCGGGTCGCCGACCCGGCTCGTCGGCGGCACACCGAGCGTGGCGCAGCCGGCCCGGTCGGAGGTCGACTGGCAGATCCGGGCGTTGTCGGCGACGCCGCCCTCGGCGTCGACCTCGGGCCACAGCATGCCGTTGCCGTTCTGGGCGGTGTCGACCACGAAGTGTGCGTCCACCCCCTGCTCGGCGAGGATCTCGGCCAGCCGGGCGCCGTACGCGACGCTCTCGCTCAGCCCGACGTAGTGGGTGGCGTTGAGCGCGAAGCCGCGGGCGTCCTCGATCCCGTTGGCGAGGAGCATCTCGGCGGCCTGCTCGGGCCGCGGCTCGCCGGTCTGCGGGGTGCTGCTCCAGTCGGCGGCGCCGGCGTCGAGGTAGACGCTGGTGTGCGGCAGCGACGCGAACGTCTCCACCGAGAAGCGCATCAGCTCGCTCACCGCCTCGCGGTCGCTGCACCACCAGAACGGCAGGTCGGGCTGGAGGATGATGGCGGTGTGCTGGGAGCCGATCGCCTCCGCGGCGTTGCTGACCCAGGCGCGGTACGCCTCGCTGTCCGCGCCCGACGGACCGCTCCCGCACGCGTCGTGCTCCCACGGCACCATCCGGAAGATCGACATCTGCACGAGCGTGTCGGGGTCGCCGCCCGACATGTCGGCGATGTACTCCTCCATCTCGGCGCCGATCTCCTCCGGCGAGGCGCTCCAGTCACCGAGCCAGGTCGCCTTGGGGCGCAGCGCGATCCTCCCGAGCAGGTCACGCTCCTCGCCGCTGGCGGCCTCGTACGTCTCCCAGGTGTCCTCGCGGTCACCGGTGTAGACGCCCCACACCCGCCCGGCGAGCGGGTTGTCGGGGTTCTGCGGGTGAGCCGGCTGCGGCGCCTCCCAGACCTCCTGGTCGGGGTGGTAGACCGGCCCGCGCGGCTTGTGCCTGATCAGCTGGCCGGGCACCACCTTCTGCGCGGGGGCGGCCGCCGCACGCGACTCGGCGGCGCCGGCGAGGGGCGCGCGATCGGCCGGTGGCGCGGTGGACGGCCGGGGCGAGGGCGTACGCGACGGGCTCGCCGTGGCCGACGCCGCGACGTCGGTGGCGCTGCCGCCGTCGCCGGGCCGGACGACGGCGTACGCCGCCACCACGACGGCCACAGCAAACAGCCCGACCAGGCCCAGCGCGCGCCACGGCCGACGTCGGGGCGAGGAGTGCGAGCCGGACATGGGGACCCACGGTAATGGGCAACTGGGCGGGAACGGTTAGTCGGGGCCACGTGGTCCGCGCACGTGGACCCGACGACCCGTTCCCGACCACACCCCTCCCAGCCGAGCCCCCGCACCCGCCGCGCAGGAAGGAGCCGCGATGATCCGCACCGGCATCTCGGGCTGGACCTACCGCCCCTGGCGCGGCGTGTTCTACCCGCCCGGGCTCCCCCAGCGCCGGGAGCTGGCGTACGCCGCCTCGCGGCTCGGCTCCATCGAGATCAACGGCACGTTCTACTCCCTGCAGCGACCGAGCAGCTTCGCCCGCTGGCGCGCGGAGACCCCCGACGACTTCGTCTTCGCGGTGAAGGGCGGGCGGTTCATCACCCACCTGCGCCGGCTGCGGGAGCCGCGCACCCCGCTGGCCAACTTCTTCGCCTCGGGTGTGCTCGCGCTCGGCCCTCAGCTCGGGCCGCTGCTGTGGCAGCTGCCGCCCGACCTGGCCTTCGACCCCGACCTGCTGAGGAGCTTCCTGGACGAGCTGCCGCGTAGCCACGGCGACGCGCTGCGGCTCGCGCACGACCACGACGACCGCCTCGCCGGCGACCGGCTCCACCTGACCACCGACGAGCCCGACCGGCCACTGCGCCACGCGCTCGAGGTGCGGCACGAGTCGTTCCGCTCACCGGAGTTGCTGGCGCTGCTGCGGGCGTACGACGTCGCCCTGGTCGTCGCCGACACGGCCGGGCGCTGGCCGCAGATCGAGGAGCTG
>Ga0164243_10011494_pt1 | contig 12625 bp, 16 predicted proteins | sample OricompcompostOP_FD_108781 | JGI IMG/M metagenome (GOLD analysis project Ga0164243, IMG submission 108781) | Organic Plus compost microbial communities from Emeryville, California, USA - Original compost - Organic plus compost (OP) | ecosystem: Engineered > Solid waste > Mixed feedstock >...
AGATCAACTGGCACATCTGGGGATCGAGGGGGTGTCGTGGGGAAATCCGTCGCCGCTGAATCAGCAACATGCTGAATTCTCGGGCGGCGACCGCGGGTTCGAGTCCCGTCCGCTCCGCCAGTCCAAGTCCTTGGACCTTCTCGTAATTCCTGCATTTCGGCCACCCTTCGTTGGCCAATTCATTGCCCTATTGCCTTTCGTGTGAGGCGCCGGTTCCGACCCGGTGCGCGCGGCGTAAGCCGGGGCGCGCAGCGCTTTCCGGATCGAGCGGCTATCGGTCTCCGGACGCTCGTCGGTCCAGGCCGCGTACACCATCAGCATGGTGAGCAGGCGGTGGCCATGCTGTTGGGCGACCAGGCGTGGATTGCGGCCGATCATCAGGTTCCAGCTCACGGACGTGTGGCGGGCCGTGTAGGGCTTGTGGTAGCGGATCGCGAGACGGCGCAGCGTCGTCTGCCAGCGTCGATGCACTTCGCACAGCCGCTGAATCGGTTGGCCGCTGGCGTGGAAGAAGAGGTGCTCGTGGCGGATACGTCCACGGCGGACGAGCCCCTCCCGCAAGGTGACTTGCCGCTCGAGGATGGACCGCGCTCGCGGGCACAGCACGAGGCGTCGATCCTCATCGATCTTGGTGCGGTCCCGATCGATACCGGCGACACGCGCCTTGGTGATGCTCAGCACGCCGTTGGCTGCATCGTAGTCACTTACGATCAGCGCAATCTGCTCGGAGGGACGCAGGCCCGTGAAGAAGCGAAATTCGTCGTAGTTGCCCTGCGCTTCACCCCAGTCGCGATGGATTGCGGCGATCACGACTTCCGCGTCCTGGATGCTGAAGGGATCGACCTTCGGTCGATCCTTCTTGCCGATGCGCGCGCTCTTCAAGGCCCGCGCGGGGTTGTGCAGTTCCGGATGGTCCTCGAAGCCGAACGCGAACGCGCGACGCAGCGCACTGATCGCCGGGGTTCGCCCCGTGCGGGCCAGTTCCACCACCTGCCGCTTGAACTCCGGTGTGTACCGGACCGACTTGTCTGCCACCGTGAACTCCTCCAAAACAAACCTTGGGGTGTCCACGAAAGCGGGTCAAGTCCACCAGCTGACGTCCGCAGAGTTCAAACAGAAGCTATCAACGACAACACCCGAAAGAGCCGTCTCCTAAGCAAAAACGGGGCCGAAGAAAGCCGGCAGGTCACTTCCATCCCGCCAGAACGTAGAGCAGGGAGATGACGCAATCCGTGGGGAAGTAGATGTGGCTTGAGCACTCGGCAAGCAGCGCATTGTTTGGGGCTGCGGTCAGTAGCGCAGCGTAATCGTCAGGGCGAGAGTCTCCCCGCCGTATTCGAAACTTGCGGCCGAGAAGGACGGCGCGGCGAACGACGCCTTGGCGTCCCCGGAAAATCCATAACCTTCCTCGGGAACGCCGAGCCAGTTGGCATCGAGTTTGCCATTCATGTTCTCGTCATGAAGCACGACCAGCGCGTAGGTCCCGGCGGCAACGTTCTCGAAGTCGCAACGAGCTTCGCTGTTCGGCACCGTCATCGCGCCGAACCGCGTGGCTGAGCGAAGCGCATCGACCGGAAAGCCTTTTGGCGACGCGAACAGCGCGCAGCCGACGGTGCCCGTAGCGTTGCGTATGCCCAGAATAGTGACGTGGATTCCGGGGCACGGAGTCTGTTCGGCGGCGGCTGCAGGGTTTTCGCACATCAGCCCGATAAAGAGGGCGCCGAATCTCGCAAAAGAGCTCGTGGCAACTGCACGTGCGCACCGTCTGGTTAGTGGATTCATTGAAAGATGCTCCACGCTTCCTATGAGTCGGAGGCTGAGTGACTGTAACCTCAGCGACGCACGAGCCGGTGCCGAAGATGAAGACGCACCCGGAAAGCTCGATCCAGTAACAGCAAGGCCGTGGGTGCGCCGATGTTCCCTATCGCATTCAGCGAGGAGATCTCCCTGAACTACTCACGGTCGTCTTGAGGAGAAGCCCAGCGCGAAACGCGGCGACCCAGAGCTCGGCGAAGCGTGTCGACCGATGTGGAGCTATCCATGAAAAGGAGAGGCAGAGGAATGCCACCAACGGAAGGTGGCAAGGGTATCAATCGGCAAACCGAGGCAGGACGACAGAGTAGTTGCGGCAACGGCTTCTTCGACCAGCTGCGCCTCGAGCTGCTAAACGTTCCACTGCCGCGATGACGGTCGGAAACACGTCGCGTGCGCGCTGAGTACGTTTCCGTACAGAAGACCGACCGTGCAGCGGTTATAGCAATCGACCAATTGGGACGATAGAGGGGAACTGCCATGCCCAACGTAATCGATGAAGTGCTCGGTAATCGTGCGAACGGAGTCGTCGAACAGCTGGGCAGACGTTTCGGGCTCGATCCAACGACGACATCATCGGCGCTCTCAGCGTTGTTGCCAGCTCTGGTAGCCGGAGTGAAGAGCAAGGCCTCGAGCGCGGCGAGTGTCGCCTCGCTCACGAGTGCTTTGGCGAGCGGCGAGCATGCCCGTTATGTGGATGATCTCAGCACCTCGGGGCAGGCAGAAACCGTACAAGAGCGCAACGGTATTCTGGGTCACATCTTCGGCAGCAAGGAGGTCAGCCGCGAAGTCGCAGCGCGTGCGTCAGCACAGAGCGGTGTTAGCGCGGACGTACTCAAGAAGTTGCTGCCGGTCGGCGCTGCCGTATTGATGGGCGTGGTGGCGAAGCGGCAGTCCACCACGGCGGGGACGCACGAAGCAGCAGTGCCGGAGGCCAGCGGTGGCCTACTAGGTTCGCTCACACCGTTGCTGAGCAGCAGTCCAGGCGCCTCGGGGGTGAGCGATCTCGCAGGGATGCTTGGTAAGTTCAGGAGACACGACCAATGAGACCTTATACGACTTACATTTTCGTTGCGCTGGTCTCCAGCGCCTCCGTTCTGGCCGGTTGCGAAGCGCTCCAAGGAGCGGCAACCAGCCCTGACTACGCCAAGACTCGCCGTAATGCGGGTTACGGTGCCGCAGCGGGGGCCGCCATCGGCCTGCTGACGAAGGGCGACAAACTTCAGAACGCGATGATTGGCGCCGCGATCGGCGGAGTCGCCGGCGGCGCCATCGGGAACTACCAGGATCGTCAGGAGCGCAAGCTCCGCGAGGATCTCGCTGGCACTGGCGTCGGCGTCGTTCGCAAGGACAACAACCTGACGCTCAACATGCCCGATAACATCACGTTCGCCAGCAACAGCGCGGATCTCAACACGAACCTGCATCCGATCATGGATAAGGTCGCCGGCACGCTTGCCGAATACGGGGACACCGTCATCGAGGTGGCGGGCCACACCGACGCGAACGGAACCGTCGCCCACAATCAGGCGCTGTCTGAGCAGCGCGCGCAGTCGGTGGCGTCATATCTGACGAGTCACGGAGTCAAGCAGCAGCGGCTCATTGTGGTGGGTGCTGGTGAGGACCATCCTGTTGCCAGCAACGCTACGACGGAAGGCCGCGCGCAGAACAGACGCGTTGAGCTCACGATCGTGCCGGTCGAGAAGAAGGCCTGAGACACGTTCGGTTTCGCGTACGCTGTGCGTGGAGCGCCCGACGTGCGCGAAACCGGCTGGCGAGGTCGATCCGTTGAGCTTGCCTTTTATCTCATAGGTGATCGTGTCCCTGCCTCCGCGCCGGATCATATCGACTGCCTGTTGCACCATGCGAAACGCGGAGACGGTGAATCACGCTGGGACGGCAGGAGAACTCGGCCATGCCCCGCAGAGGCTCCCCCAGAAGCTCGCGTTCAAGGAGGGCGCCATTAGGCTAACGTTCCGCGGCGATCGGTAGAGCTCGCCTCACTCGCCAGATTGACGCGTGAGAGTACCCTCATAGGTGCTCTCCGGAGCAACGACGGAGCGCGCAGGAAACAGCCGGTCGGTTTCCCTTCGCACGACCTCGTAGCACTCGCAAGACATCGATTCCAACCGGGTCCGATCGAGAACCGTGATCTTGCCGCGACGGTATTCGATCACTCCGGCTTTCTGCAGCTTGCCCGCAGCTTCCGTAACGCCTTCGCGACGCACTCCCAGCATGTTGGCGATCAACTCCTGAGTCATGACCAGCTTGCTGCCATCCAGCCGATCGAGAGACTGCAAGAGCCATCGGCAAAGCTGCTGGTCCACTGAATGGTGTCTGTTGCAGACGGCGGTTTGCGCCATCTGTGTAATCAGTGCCTGCGTGTATCGCAGCAGTACGTGCAACATCTCCCCGTGTCGCGCGAACTCTTGCTCGATGCGCTTCCGCGTCAGGCGGTACGCGCTACCGGCGCTCTGAACGATTGCGCGGTTGGTCGTAGTCGCGCGCCCCATGAAGAGCGCGACTCCGATGGCGCCGTCCTTGCCCACTACCGCGATCTCCGCCGATGCGCCGTCTTTCAACACGTACAGGAGCGAGACAATCGCATCGACCAGAAAGGTGCCGAGGGGGTAGTGTCATCAGCTTCAGGTGCGGAAAGATCCGCCCCCGCTCCGCTGGCGGCAACGCATCGAGGAGGCGGTTCTGATCCGGTATGGACACGGGTTTCTGACCTCGGCGCGGCAGGGTGTTGAGCAGGTATACGGCGCGACCTCTCCATATGTTCCACATCGAACATACGGCTATTCTGGAACAACTCCGAGGTGTGCCCAGCGCCAGCCATTACGTTCGTTACCGAACGGATAAATGGTGAACACGTGCTAGCGTGCAGTCAGCGAGCCTCGATGGAGGGTGACATGTCCTTTGGCAGCGAGATGACTGTGAAGCTGTGGTACTGGTCCCACAACTTTTCCGGCTGCCAGCGGCTCGCGTTTCTGCAACGCGCGGACACGCCATCACCCTGGCGTCGTGGGTCGCTGTTTTACGAGTGCGACACGAGGGAGCGCTCGGGCTCCTTTCAGCAGTCCTTAGGCCTGAGAACTGGGCTCGCGTCTGATCAAGTGCTCGCGCCAGGACGGCGTCACAGGTTCTGCCGCGGATGCCTTCGGTATGCCCCGAAACAAGAACAATGTCACCCGGATTCGCAGACGCCCCGCCCCTGACTTGAGTCGGGAAAGGCTTCTGCAACAGATCGAGCGCCTTCAGCGTGAGTTGGTGAGGGCGCGTCGACTCGCCTGTCACGATTCGCTCACGGGGCTGCCGAACCGAGCCCTGATGCTCGACCGACTCAAGCAGGCATTGTCACAGGCGGCGCGACAGCGCAAGACGGTGGGTGTGCTGTTCATCGATCTGGATAACTTCAAGAGGGTGAACGATGACCTCGGACACTCCAGAGGAGATGCAGTTCTCCAGCAAGTGGCGACCCGATTACTGAGCTGCATCCGCGCGTGCGACACGGCGTGTCGTTACGGTGGCGATGAGTTCATCATTCTGTTGCCGGAAATGCGGGGCAGAGACGAAGTGGAAAAGGTAAGGCAGAAGATTCTGGACCATCTGTCCGAACCGCATCGGCTCGGCAGCGACGTGGTCGTCGTACGCGCGAGCATCGGCGGCGCTGTGTTCGGTCGGGACGCGACGAGCTGCGAAGGACTGATCGCTGCCGCCGATGCGGCTATGTATCGAGCCAAGCGCTTGCTGCGGAGCAGGCTCCCGTCGAATCACCGCGCACTGGCGTCGTGAAGCGGCCCCCGTGTGAGCTGACCTCAGGTGAACTAGCCCCGGATGTCGCGCCGCGCACGACTGTATTCCTGAGGTTTCGCACACTTCGATTTCTTATGGCATATGCCCTCAGCCAGACGATTCTGGCGACAACTTCAGGTCCTATGCGGCGGGACGCACGGACAGCATCCGCACAGAAGCGTGGGTGCCGAAGGTGCAGCGGGAATGACTTCGGCGCTCGACGTGCCCATCGCGCCGTACGCGCGGTGGTGCAAGGCACTGGCTCTGCGCTGCGGATCGAGGTGGCACGATTCTCCACCGAGCTCGATCAAAGTCCGGCACTGAGGAGCGCGATTTTTCGGTACATCTCGGTATTCATGAGTCAGCTCGCGCTGACGGCGACCTGTACGCGTTTCCACACAGTGGAAGCCCGCTTGGCGCGCTGGCTCCTGATGACCCGCGATCAGGCGAGGTCCGATCAGTTCTATCTCACTCAGGAGTTCATGGCTTACATGCTCGGGGTGCGGCGGGTCGGTGTAACGTGTGCGGCACGTGAGCTGAGGGCGCGCCGGTTGGTCAGGTACATTCGAGGCAGAATCAACATGCTCGATGTCCGCGGCCTGGAAAACGCGTCCTGCTCCTGCTACGCGAGCGCGAAGAACGCCTATACGCGCTTCATGCACCCGAATCCGGCGGCGACACAATGAATGCGAGCGCACCTGGTCGACATCTATCCACGGCCGCTGCACCGCTGGTGCTCACCGTCGTCAGCCGCTATGTCACCCGCCGCACAGAGCGCCGCGCGCACAGAGCGCAGCCTGTGGTTTGAAGGTTCTGGTGACCTCTGACGCGGTTGTTGCCTGCTTACCCTTGCTGACCTGATTTCAATCGGGGGCCCTATGTACAATCTGGCGAATTGGACGAAAATGAGATCGAGCCGTGCGTACGCGGAAAGCGGCGAGCCGGCGGTTAACGGCAGTCTCGCAGAGATCCCCGATGCCCCGGTCGCGACGCCGAATGTTGCCGCGCTCGTAGTGGGCTCGGATATCGCCGCGGCAGCATGTCTCAACGATGAGACGCTGCCGGCACTTCCGGCTATGGATGAAGGATCCCGGGACGCTGCGCGCACGATCGAGGGAGCGGACGCGCCGCTGCCGGAGCCGCAGTCGCAAATCGAAGCGCTGACCTGCGCAAACCGCCGCAAAGACGCGTTCCTGGCAATGCTCTCTCACGAGCTGCGCAGTCCCCTTGCGGCCATTCATCATGCGGCGCGTTTCTTGCGGCGGGAGGCAGGTGAGGCGGCCACACAGGAGAAGATGCAAGCCCTCATCGAGCGGCAACTCGCTCGGATGACACATCTCGTGAACGAGTTGCATGATGTATCGCAGATCGCCAGCGGCCACTTGCACCTGCAGCGCGAACGGATTGACCTGCGGGACATCGTGGCGCACACGATCGAGACGCTCGAATGGGAGTTACAGGAGCGTCATCACCAGCTTGCTGTCGTGTTGCCCGACGCGCCGGTGTGGCTGCGAGCCGATCCGCACCGCCTGGAGCAAGTGTTCGTGAACCTGCTCGCCAACGCTTCGCGCTACACGGATGATGGCGGTCGGGTAGCCGTGTGGGTTCAGTCGAAGGATCGTGAGGCCATCATCCGAATCCGGGATTCCGGCATCGGCATCGCACCCGATGCGCTACCTGACATATTCGATCTCTTCAAGCAGGGCAATCCGGCCGATCCGCGTTCCGGTGCCGGGCTCGGCGTGGGTCTCGCGGTGGTACGAAACCTGGTCGAGCTACATCGGGGCAGCGTGATTGCTGCCAGCCCCGGAGTCGGGCAGGGGAGCGAGTTTACGGTTCGTCTGCCCACGGAAGAGTGACCGATATTGTCGAACCCTGCCACTGAGAGCGCCTTGCCGAGGCGGCGCGCGCCTCGTGCGCTGTTGCTGTATGGCGCACGGACCGCGAGCGGTGTGCGCCGGTGTCTACGTATGTTGCTTCGAGCGAAGCACGGTTTCGTCAGACAACACCACGTCGTAGGCCCAGCGCGCTGGCTCGATGTACGTGGATCCCTTCCATACGGAGTACACGTGATCTGGGTTCGTCGTCATGAGGCGCGTAAGCTGTGCGTGAGCCTGGCCAGATGTCTCGTATAGAGATGACGAGACGCAATGCTGGCGCTCGCCAATGCTCCCGCCGAGAGTTTTGACAACGTAGTAGACGTCAGCGGGAGCTGCCAATCGCCCGGCGACGTCCGCTGCGCGTCCCAAGCTTGGAAGCTCTGGCGTGACGGAGCATTTCATGAGCGTGAGTATGCGCGTTCTGGAGGATTTTATCTGTACGCCAGGACACCCTGTACAGATCCACTCGGACGAGTTTCCAGTGCGGAGTCGGATTGAGTTCGCGTCCGAACATACGTGACAACGGAGGGCGCGTAGTGTGCACTGATGAAAGCGACTTCAGTGGAACGCGCGCTCTGGGTGATCGGCGTGCTGCTCCTGGGCAGCTATGGCGTCGTGCGCATCGACGCTGAGACTGGTAGGCGGGAAGGCATTGAGAGCTTCACACGTGGGCGAGCATCGTCGAGCACTCTTCCGAGGGAGATAGCGCCCGCCAGTCCGGAGCCGAGCCAGTGGTCCGTCGGGCGGATCCGGGCCTACGCGGCCAGCCTGGCCGCCGCGCGGCCGAGGGTGGCTCCCGAGGCGCTCCTCCGCATCCCCTCAGTCAAGCTCAGCGTACCCGTCTATGCGGATACGAGCGCCGAAAGCCTGAATCGCGGCGCCGGCTTGATTTCCGGAACGGCCGGGCCGCGGGCGGCGGGAGGCAACATGGGAATCGCCGCGCATCGCGACGGTTTCTTTCGCGCGCTGAAGGATGTTGCGCTCGGCGACCGGATCGAGGTCGAGAATCCTTCGGGCACTCGTGTTTATCGAGTGTCCTCTCTGTACATCGTGAACCCGGATGACACGCGGCCGCTCCTTTCAACCGGGCACTCCGAAGTGACACTCGTGACCTGTTACCCCTTCTATTACGTGGGGCGTGCTCCGCAGCGCTATATCGTTCGCGCAATTGCGATCGCCCCTTGAGGAGAAAGTGATGATGAAGAAAAGCAGGAAGCGGATCGCAGCAACCGCAGCAGCGATCGCGTTCGCAACCGCCGCCGGCGGCCAGCAGGCCGATACGCCTGCATTCGACGCACCAGCGGTAGATGGTCCGAGCTGCGCGGATCTTTCGTGGCAGAAGCAGATCGTCGCACGCTATCCCAACATCGCCGCCGCATGCCAGGAAGTAGTCGTCTCTAACACGGTGCGCTACGCGCGTTTCACCGGCGAGCTCGTGCAGGTGAATCGCGACGGCTCGGTGAGGTTCGATTTCAAAGACCGTGACGGCAAGTCGCTGGGGAAGGCGACGACGTTGCAGCCCGCTGATTCTCAGCGCGCGGTGATCGAAGGACGCACCTACCGGCTTTCGGAGCTGACCCCTGGGCAGACACTGAGCGTGTACGTCCCAGAGGCGCGTCTGGTGGTCGCAACGGACCCGGGTGCTCCGCCCGAGGCTGTGGCGAAGATGGTGTTCGAAGAGCCACAAGGGACGGTGGAGCCCCTTGAGCCAGTGCAGCTGGCTGCAGCGACGCGAGCAGCCGCCGCGGCGCTGCCGGCTCGCCTGCCCGATACAGCGGGCTCGACACCCTTGCTCGTAGCCTTCGGCGTGCTCGCGCTGATCGGCGGCTTGTTGTTGATGACGAGACGGCGCCTGCTGCGGCGGGCCCCGTGGGAGTCAGATGAGACGAAGGCGTCCACTGCACGCGGGCGGGAAAAGCGTTTCGCGGAAGAGCTGAAGGTCCTGTGGGACAAGACCACGACAGCGGAAACCCTGAGTCCTCGCGAGGAGGCGCCGCCGCCGCATCTTGAAGCCAAACATTGACCGGAAGGCAAGCGCTGCAACGATCCCGGAGCCGCATTCATGTGGTGTTCGCTAAAGTCATAAGCCTTCGCGCTTACGGAGCGGAGGGCGCCGCTGCGATGCTGCAGCGGGTGCCCGGCGGCCTTCCGTAGTGCTCGAGGGCACGGCTCGCCATGGTGAGCGCCAGCTCCCTTTCTCCGAGCACCGCCACGGTGGCGCCCGCATGCCGGAGCTGCGTGACTTCTGATTCGCTGTGAGTGCGCACTATGCTGACAATATCCGGATTGATGCTGCGAGCTGCCTGCAGGATCCGTTGCGCCTGGAAGGCATCAGGGATCGCCAGGATGAGAAGACATGCGTCGGCAATTCCCGCGGATTCAAGGACGCCGTTATTCAGCGCGTTCCCCTGAACGGCGAGCACGTTCCGCGCCCGCAGCGCCTCGCAAACGTGCAGGTCGTTCTCGATCACGGTGAATCGCAGACCCGCGCTCTCGAGAACCGAGCCCACTACGCTTCCAACGCGCCCGAAGCCGACTATGACCGTATGACCGTCGGGCCCCTTCTCTGTTCCCACTGCGCGCGCCGTCTCGAGGCCTTCCGCATCTGCGGACGCCGTTCGCGACTCGAGCCATTGAGCCATCGGTCGTATTAGCGCGAATAGCAGCGGATTGAGCCCAATCGACAGGATGGCGCTCGCCAGGATCAGGTCACGGCCCTGCGTCGGGAGCAGTCCCAGTGAAGACCCAACGCTTGCGAGGATGAATGAGAACTCGCCGATCTGCGCAAGGCTTGCCGAGACGGTGAGCGCTGTGCGCGGCGGAAAGCGGAACGTGCGCACGATCACGTAGGCCACGATGGCTTTTCCGAAGAGAATGACCGCCACGACTGCAAGGACTTCGAACGGAGTGCGGATCAGCATCGAGGGATCGAAGAGCATGCCCACTGACACGAAGAACAGCACCGCAAACGCGTCCTTGAGGGGAAGCGAGTCCGCGGCAGCACGTTTGCTGAGTGCGGACTCGCTCAGGACAACGCCTGCGAAGAATGCTCCGAGCGAAAACGACACGTTGAACGCTTCCGCGGATCCGTATGCAATCCCGATCGCGATTGCCAGTACCGCGAGTGTGAATAGCTCCCGCGACCCGGTGCGCGCGACTTTCATCAGGAGCCACGGCACAAAGCGCGTTCCAACGTACAGCGCCACGAGGCCGAAGATTGCGATCTTGCCCAGGACGATCGCCAGTGCGGTGGCGAGCGAGGCGGGGCTCGGTTGCGGGGACGCTCGCGAGGTGAATATCGGCACGATGACCAGCACGATCACCATGGCGAGATCCTCCACGATGAGCCATCCCATCGCGATGTGTCCTTCAGGTGAGCTGAGGGCGTTGCGCCCTTCGAGTGCCTGCAGAAGCACGACCGTGCTTGCAACAGAAAGAGCAAGACCGAACACGATGGCGGCCCCGACGCCCCAGCCCCAGACCATAGCCAGCAAGGTGCCCAGGGTGGTCGCTACGGCCATCTGAACCAGCGCGCCGGGCAGCGCCACGCGGCGCATCTTGTAAAGGTCGCCGAACGAAAAGTGCAGGCCCACTCCGAACATCAACAGGATGACGCCGACGTCGGCGAGTTGTGCGGCGAGAGCTGCGTCGGCAACGAGTCCGGGGGTGAACGGTCCGAGCGCGATGCCGGCCAGCAGGTAGCCCACGAGCGGAGGCACGCGCAGGCGGGCGGCGACGAATCCGAAAGCCAACGCCAGCACGAACGCTGCGGCGACGGTGGCGATCAGTGGTGTGTGGTGAGGCAAAGAAGATTCCGCGGAAGAGGCGCAGGCGTGATCAGGCAGCTACACTGACGCGGCACCTCCGCGAGGCTGAGGGCGCCAGGGAAGGGACCTTAGGTCACCCGGCGCGTAGTGTCGAATCTATTCTGCGGCGCTAAGGATGCTGTGTCAGTCGGCTGACGTTCTCGTGCGACGGTTGCTTCTTTGGCAAGGCTTCGACCGTTGCGTCTAAGCAGATGTCCTGAGTCGCTCCCGGCATGTGCGGGGGTCTATCGATTCGAGCTGCGTCGCAATCGGGCAGCGCAGTGCAGACCGAAACCGGAGGCAGCATGGAAATGGAAAACACGGGGCGCGGCGGCGTGGTCGTCCGGAGTCAGTATCTTATCGACCGGTTTCGGGTCGTCTTCGAATGGGGCGGCGGATGGAATTGTGCATGCGCCGATTTCATTTCATCCAACGCGTGCCGGCACACTCGTGAGGCAGCCGGCAGGCGAGCGGCTCAGGCCAAAATCGCGGAGCGCGTGGCGGCGGCGCGTTCGTACCTCCTTGGGGCCGGCAAGCCGCGAAGGATACTCATCGCTGATGGCGAGCCATCAAGGAAGCAAGAGCCGCGGCTGATTGGCGTCGGGTAACAGACATGGGTTCCGCACGAACGTCGTGATCACCGTGCGTGGAAGCGTGGACGATCAGGCAGCCAGGAGCTCACGATCAGGCTGAGCAGCTCATCGGCATTGAGAGGTTTGCTCGTCGTCCACGAGGTGTGATCGAGCTGCATCCCACGCACCACGGAGGAAGTGTCCCCCGTGATCAGAATCGCCTTGAAATCCGCACCCCGCTGGCGTCGGCTCGCCCCGATGACCTCTACGCCCGTTTCCGTTTCGCCGAGATGGTAGTCGGTCGGTGACGAGCAGCTCGATATCCGAGTGCCCGGGGGCTCGTCCAAGCGCCTCCGTCAGCGAGTTGGCTGTGCTTGCGCGAAATCCCTCGATACGAAGCAACAGCCGGGTGGCGCTTCTCACACCCGCGCGCATCGTGCCGTGGCATGCGGGCGTTAGAGTTCCGCTGGGAGCGCCCTATCCTCTGGCAGAAGTGATGCGCATCGCTCCCCTGCGCGGGAACTGGTTGAGGGCTTCGCGATCGCGATGGCGCCGAGGTCGGCCCCCGCATTGATCGTGTGCGCGATAACGAGTCCAGCAATCACGGTAGCAACCACTTCGCTTCGTGCCGCGCTGGTTGGGTCCTTGTGTGCCTCAGCGCACCGACCTTATGGATCCGACGGATCATCCTTGTGCTGGCTGACCAGCGACTCCGGAAGCCGCAGTACAGCTGCTGTCAAGGCGTCGCAGGCGTAAC
>Ga0164243_10011495_pt1 | contig 12625 bp, 10 predicted proteins | sample OricompcompostOP_FD_108781 | JGI IMG/M metagenome (GOLD analysis project Ga0164243, IMG submission 108781) | Organic Plus compost microbial communities from Emeryville, California, USA - Original compost - Organic plus compost (OP) | ecosystem: Engineered > Solid waste > Mixed feedstock >...
CCGGACACAGGCATAATGCCTTCAGAAAATGCCGGGCCGAGGTTTTCCTATGGCGTACGCGCCAGCTTCAACGTAACGACCTTCTCCGGGGATGCCGCCGATAGCCCCGAATCGGGCGCACGGCCAGGCGCCGGGCTGTTTGCAATGTATCGCATCAGTCCGTTCCTGGCCTTGCAACCGGAACTGCTGTACACCCACCGGTCCGGCGGCATGCAGCGAATCCGTACGAATCCGCCCACGGCACAGACAGACCTCAACCTGGGCTATCTGGACCTTCCGGTACTGGTCAAGTTCATCCTCCCGGAGTACCAGCAAACCGCACCGATTGTGCTTGCCGGCCCCTACGTGAGCCGCCGCATCACCGGTAGTATCCATGACGCGAATGACGTCTTCGAGGATAGCGACCTGGACGATCTCATCCGGCCCTACGACTACGGCATGGTGGTGGGAGCCGGACTGGAACGCTACTTCGGCCGGCGTCATCTCAACTTCGACACGCGGTACTCGCTGGGTCTTACGCGCCTGCTTCATACCGACGACCGACCCGATCTGTATAACCGAGGCCTGACCTTCTCCGTAGGCCTGAGCCTGTAAACAGCGCGGGTCTCGGGTTCTGCACCGTTAGCGCACTTGCTCATGCCCGCAGACCGACTTTAACCGGCCTCCCTGCCGCCCCGGGGCGGCAGGGTTTCTTATATTAGCGGTATTAATAGCCGAGTCTCCATCGAAGAGCCGGAACCGAGGCGGGCTTCCGGCGATCAAGAGCCCACGCCCAGCGCCTTATCTCCGTGCACGCTGGGCAAGCCAACCAGAACCCATCTCATCGCATTGTCATGGATAGATTGAAGAAAGACCTGTTCCTTATTCTCATCGGTGTTACAGGTGTGGCCATCGTAGCGGTCTGGGCGCTCGGTTCCTTCTGATCCGGACCGGCTACGCTGCTTCTGCCCCGGTAAACGGCTGAAACCAGTCTGCGAAGGAAACTGTCCCGTTCGCGTCTTCGATCTCCTATTTGCCGGAGGCATTCCTCATTCCAGCACCCGAGATACGGGCACGTTGTGTTCCTCCCGCGGCATGCTGTGTGCCTACGAGGAGTTTCCCGATGGTATCGACCAGTACATCGGGATCGAACGGTTTCAGGAAGACCCGGGTAGCACCCAAGGCGTAGCAATGTTGCCGCGCTGCGGGATCGAGGTCCGCCGTTACGAGGACGAATGGGATATCGGTGGTGCCAGGATCCGCTCGCACGGCCCGAAGCACATAGAGCCCGTCGCCTCCGGCCATATGTAGATCGCTCATGATGAGATCCGGCCGGTGCTGACGCACCATGGCCAGACCATCCCGACCATTGTTAACGGCGACTACGATGAAGTCATTTTGTTGAAGCAGCAACTGAATGAATTCCAGAATGACCTCGTTATCCTCGATGACCACGATCGTTTTGTTCATACACAGACTCCGAGCGTCAGGTCAGGCCGGTAGATACAAAAGGGTGACCCTCCCATAGCGCAACTGCACATGGTTCCCGTAGCCATGCCGCCACTCCGCATCCGGGCTGCGTACGTTCCGTGAATCCCTGTCAGCACACGAGCGGAATGCCTGTCGCCGCTTCACACCGCGGTCCCGAATCTGCGGGCTCCGCATGTATCTTCTACCCAGCGCTCTATTTCTCGTTGTATACTCCCTTTACCAGCAGCTCGTGCGAGCACCTTTCGTATGGAAGTGATCCTTGCACGGGCTTTTCTTCTCTACGGGATGCGGAATCCCGTGTTTGGTTTTCAGGCTGCCCGGGGTATCCATGTAACCAGTCCGTGACAGCTTGCCGCGCACGTTGCGCAGGCGTAACCTTCCGTCCCGGTACGGTTTAACGCCGGTAAGACATGAGCGAAAACGTACTCACACGGGACATACAGCACGTCCGGGGTATCAATTCAAAGAGAGGGATGGTGCTGGAAAAGGCCGGAGTCCGCACATTCCGGGACCTTCTCCATTTCTACCCTCGACGCTACCTGGATCGTTCAACCATCGTACCCATCCGTTCACTGGACGAGGGCATGGGCGCCGTGACCGTAGTGGGCCACGTGCGCGCGAGCGGGATCGTGCCGGGGCAGGGCCGTAAGCGATTCGAATTGATCGTCGAGGACGACAGCGGGGGCAAGCTGAAATGCGTATGGTTCCAGGGAGCGGCCTGGATCAGCAAGTTGTTCAAGAGCGGAGAGCGGGTCGCCTTTCACGGCAAGCCCCAGAAGTTCGGCCGGCAGTTTTCCTTCACGCACCCCGACTTCGACAAGCTGGACGAGGAAGGGGCGGCACTCGATACGGGCCGGATCATTCCACTGTATCCGGGCGGCTCCGCCTTCGAGAAAGCGGGCCTGACGAGCCGCACGTTCCGGCGCATCATCTACGGCCTGTTCAAGGAGTACGGGCTGGAGATCCCCGAGATCCTGCCTGACTGGATCCGGCAGCGCTACGGCCTCATCGATGGGCGTGTGGCGCTCCGGGCCATTCACTTCCCGAAGAACCACGGCGAGCTGAACCAGGCGCGCGAGCGGCTCAAGTTCGAAGAACTGTTCTTCCTGCAACTCCTGCTGGCCGTCACCAAGCAGACGCGGCAAGACATGCCCGGGGTCGTTTTCGGTGAGCCCGGCGAAACGTTCCACCGCTTCATCCGAGACGTGCTACCCTTCACGCTGACAAACGCCCAGCAAAAAGCGATCGCGGACTGCATCAAGGATACGCAGAGCGGAGTCCAGATGAACCGACTCATCCAGGGCGACGTGGGTAGCGGAAAGACAGTGGTGGCCATCGCGGTCATGCTGCATGCGCTGGACAACGGGTACCAGAGCGCATTCATGGCTCCGACGGAAATTCTGGCCGAGCAGCACTACGCCAACCTGAAGAAGTACCTGGACCCGCTCGGCGTCCAGGTGCGTCTCGTGATCGGAGGGCAGAGCAAGGCCCTCCGGGAGGAAATCCTGGCCGATCTCATCGAGGGACGGGCGCACGTGGCCGTCGGCACCCATGCTCTGATCGAGGAGAAGGTGCAGTTCCAGCGGCTGGGTATGGCCGTGGTGGACGAGCAGCACCGGTTTGGCGTGCTGCAGCGCGCGGAGATGTTCAGCAAGGGCGAGCACCCGCACATGCTGCTCATGACGGCTACCCCCATCCCCCGCTCGCTGGCCATGACCCTCTATGGCGACCTCGATGTGAGTGTCATGAACGAACGCCCGGCGGGCCGCAAGCCGATCAAAACGACGCTTCGAACCGAGAAACGGCGAGGGGAGGTATACGAGTTCGTAAAGGCCCAGCTTCGAGAGGGGCGACAGTGCTATGTGGTCTACCCGCTGGTAGAAGAGAGTGAAAAGCTGGACCTGAAGGATGCCGAGAACGGCTACCATGAATTACAGGAGCTTTTCCGTCCATACCGGGTGGACCTCATTCACGGGCGCATGCTGCCCTACGAGAAGGACGAGGCCATGGACCGGTTCAAGCGAGGCGAGACGGACATCCTCGTAGCGACGACCGTGATCGAGGTAGGTGTGGACGTGCCGAATGCTACGGTGATGATCATCGAGCACGCCGAGCGATTCGGGCTGAGCCAGTTGCACCAGCTCCGGGGACGTGTAGGTCGCGGCGGGGACCAGAGCTACTGCATCCTGATGGCCGATTACAAGCGCTCACAGGAGGCCGAGCAACGGCTGGAGGCGATGGTCGCCACGGATGATGGGTTCAAGATCAGCGAGTTCGACCTGAAGCTACGCGGTGCGGGCGATTTCTTCGGCACAAAGCAGAGTGGTGTGCCGGACCTGAAGATCGCAGACATCACGCAGGATCTGGAGATCCTCATGCATGCCCGTGAAGCCGCTTTTGAACTCGTCAAACGAGATCCGCATCTCCGCCTCCCCGAACACCGTCACATCCGTGAGCACTTCGAGCGTTATCACCTGCGGCGCGGGCTCGGATTGGCGCGGGTAGGATAGCCCCTTGCACCCGAAGTTATGACGAGGTTGCAAAAATAAATACCGAAACGACAGCAAGCGCGCGGAACCGCCACATTTTGCGTAGGTTGTAGCTACCGTTATCTCAATGCATCGTCGGTTGCTGTCTCAAGCTTTCTGCCCCGGGTGCGTGAACGGATGCCCGGATTGTGCAGGAAGCTTTTTTATTTGGCGGTTGCCTGATGCGGTTATCTCAATCATCTAAGGACGATGAACATCTACGTAGGCAATCTGCCCCACCGGACCACGGAATCCGAACTTCGCGAAGCATTCGAAGCGTATGGCGAGGTCAACTCGGCAGCAATCATCAAGGACAAGTTTACGGGCGACTCCCGTGGTTTCGGCTTCGTCGAGATGCCGAACAGGAGCGAAGCGGAAAGCGCCATCAATGAAATGAACGGCCAGGACTTCGGCGGCCGGACGCTCACAGTGAACGAAGCCCGCCCGCGCGAAGAGCGCTCCGGTGGCAACCGTAGCAGCTTCGGCGGCGGAAACCGCGGCTTTGGCGGAAACCGTGGCGGCGGCAGCCGCGGCGGGTATGGCGGCGGACGGCGCTCCTTCTGAGCACGCGCCCATACAGCATGAAAAGGCTCGGCCAGTTGGCCGGGCCTTTTCTGTTTGTCTTCTGTTTGTCGTGGTACCGCTCCCCTCTCTGATACGCTACATGCACCCGTCGTGCATGAGAATCGGCCAACGCACCTGCTTGCCCAGGATGGGGCAGATCAATCTCGCTCCCGTATTGCCATGCCTTCTTCGTACGGCTGAACCACGACGAATCCGCCCGGCTGCCGGAAGTCCATCTGGAACGTCTCGCCGGATGATTTACCGAAGATCGTCCCGATATTGATGTCGGTTTTGAGGTCCGGGTGTACGTTGCCGCTCCAGGCTACCGTGGCCTGTGGATCAGTCGTTACGGGTGTCTCCAACACGATGGGCTTGCCGTGAGTGGTGAATGCGATCAGCCCAGGCCCCCGCAGGTGTACGTTGAAGAGCCCGCCGGCAACGAGTCCGGCCGCCTTCCGCATGAGTTGAATATCCCATTCAACCGTCTCCTGAAAAGCCAGGACGTCGTTGCCGTTCACCGAGAGCGTCTCGCCGGCACCAAGCTCCAGTACGTGGATCTCTTTGGCTTCATCCGCGAGGTATACGACACCCCGGCCCGTCACCTGCATCGTGTGCGCGCCCTCACCCGTCATGGCCTTCTGAAGCCATTTGCCGAGCCCGCCGTGCTTCTGCGAGAACTTCAGATCCCCGCGATAGGCCACCATTGAGCCTACCTTGGCCCATACCATTCCGTCCACCTTCACTTCGAGAAGCTTCGGGTTTTCAAGTTGAAAAACTCCGCCTCCCTGTTTCTGCCGGTGTTCTGCCAGGAAATCGCTCAGTCGCATGACATGCCTGTTCATTTCGAGATAAAGCGTACGCGTCCCCGCCGGAATCAGAGGCGGCCTTCCCCCTCTCCCAACGTCACGGTCTGACCTGCCTCCGCCGAACGCCTAGCGGCATCCAGAATGCGCATGACGGTCATGTTATTCGCCAGTGAAGAGAGGTCCCCATCCGCCACCGTCACCTCACCTCGAACGACCGCCGCGAAGTAGGCGAATGGATCATCGAACGGCGTCCGGCGCGGTTCCAGGCGGACCTGCCGTGCCTCTCGCTGACCCGCTTCGCGGACGCGCATATTGAGGCCATCGAGGGCGTAAACATACCCCGTCTTTCCGTACACTTCCATATCCTTCCGGCTGAACGGCCAGTTCCACGATGCCTGGATGATAGCCTGCGTCTCCGGGTACGTCAGCAGGATCGTAGCCTCGTCATCCACTTTCGGATAGACGTCTGGCTTGATTTGCTGGGTGACGGCTGTGACGGTAAGCGGCTCCCGGCCTCCCATGAGTTGTGTGACGAGGTTTGCGCCGTAGCAACCGAAATCCATGAGCGCTCCGCCGCCGTTCAGAACAGGATCCGTGAGCCAGGCCAGGAACTCGTCGCCTACACCGATCTCCTTCGGCCCCTCGTGCCCGTCGTGTACGACGATCTTGCGCACGGGGCCGAGCGTGCCACCCTGCACAAGATCGTAGACGGCTTCGGTCGTTGCATACCAGGTGGTTTCGTAGTTGGTAAGCAGATGGATGCCGTACTGCTTCGCGAGGGCTTCCATGCGCAGGGCGTGCTCCAGGTTGGCCGCCAGAGGCTTCTCGACCATGACATGGATCCCCCGGGGTGCAGCGGCTTCCACGACCATGAGGTGGTCGAAGATCGATCCGAAGGCCACGACTGCCTGCGGCTTCACCGTATCCAGCATGCGACCGAGATCGTCATAGACGAGGTTTTTATCGAAGCCGTGCCGGGTGGCCAGTTTGTCTACGAGCGCATCATCGGTTTCGTAGATGCCGACGACCTGAATGTCGCCTTTCTCCGGCCTGCCCAGGATCCAGCCGACATGTCCGTGGCTCATTCCGACGATAGCAATTCGTACGGGATCGGCGGATCGGGACTCTGAATCTGTGACAGGCGATAGCAGCGCCAGGAGGAGTGCGACGAAAACATGCATGGTTGCCAATCGGGAAGTTTCGCGTGTGAGCCTGTGATCTACGATACTACGCCGCCAGCCAACTGGCAACCCGCTCTCCGGATTCAATGCATCTGCAGGGCCGTGTTGGTTAAACACGGCTCCGTGTGTATCATCCCGGCACTACGTACCCCTCCAACTTCAGTTTCACGCTATGTTCGTCATCATTAAAGACGATTACGAGGCCGTCAGCCTGGAGGCGGCCAAACTGGTTACCGACCGGCTCCGGCGAAAGCCCAATCTCGTACTCGGGCTGGCTACCGGCTCCACTCCCCTGGGACTCTACCGGGAACTCATCCGGCGCCATCAGCTGGGGCTGGATTTTTCAAAAATCACCACGTTCAACCTCGACGAATACGTAGGCCTTCCTCGCACGCATGAGCAGAGCTATTACCGTTTCATGTGGGATAACCTGTTCAGCCACATCAATGCCAATCCGCGCTACGTCCACATACTCGACGGCATGACGACGGACATCAATGCACACTGCGAGTGGTACGAGGATGAGATCCGAAAGGCTGGAGGGCTCGATCTGCAGCTGCTGGGTATCGGTGCAAACGGACATATCGCGTTCAACGAACCGGGTTCTTCGCTCGGCTCCCGTACCCGTGTGAAGACGCTCACCCCGACGACCCGTGAAGACAATGCCCGGTTCTTCGGGGGGATCGACAAGGTGCCCCGGTACGCCCTGACGATGGGTGTCGGCACCGTCATGGAAGCCAAGGAACTTTTGCTGATCGCCTCGGGCGAGGGGAAGGCCGAGGCCATCCGGGCTGCCGTCGAAGGCCCCTTGACGGCCATGGTGCCCGCCTCGATCATCCAGATGCACCGCAAGGCCACCGTGATCATCGACAAGGCCGCCGCGTCCAAGCTCCAAGGTGAGTACGCCGAGACGCTCGAAGACGCCATGCTCATCCACCCGCCCACGAGTGAAGCGGAGATCGCGGCGCAGGGAGATCAGGCCAACTCGTGAATTCCCTGGAGAACGGATGACCTTCTCTTGAGGAGGTTAGCGTCCGCAGGATGAGCACAACACCCTGCTTACCTTTGGCAGAAGTCCAACGGTAAGCAGGGTGTTGTGTATCGGCCCGGATCGGCCCCTGTTGGCACGGAGTCACTGATCGCAGCCTGGATGCCGACGTGGAGCGCATGGATGAGACTTGCCAGACGGTGCCTTTGTATAATCCCTTCAGGTTGTGCTGCCTGGATGCCCGGTCATTCGAAGTACGAGTGACCCGGACTGCCGGGGCAGGCTCCGTGATGAATGGGTGAAGGGGCGACATCGACCTACCTTGTTCGGCTGGACGCGACGGCAAGGCTGTCCTTCCACAGAGACGCAGCGTGCTGCGTCTCTACCGGAGCATGATAGCCAATCTTTCACGTCTGTACGTGGGTTGACTACCTCCCTGCTCTTGATCCTTGTTTGGAATGGGCCATGTGCTATGGAGGGCACAGCACGCTGTGCCCCTACGAGGACGACGATAGGGACGTACGGATGCGGGTGCTCGTGTGGATTTGGTAGGAGTTGGTCAGGCTGTGCTGCCTGGATGCCCGGTCGGGGCCGGATTGCCATATTCGTGATTCCGACGACGTTTCCCTGACAGGTATGCGGTATGCAGCGGAACAGACCGGGCGCGTACTGTGTCGATTCCTGGCGGCAAAGCCCTGCTCTGCCCGCGCTCGCCCTGCCACCCTGCGAAGGTCCCGCCCATGAGTCATTCGTGGAGGCAGCCATGAACCGCTTCGTCCTTGCGCTTACCGCCTGCGCTCTTACCACTTCCGCCTCAGCTCAGACCACGCCCTCGTCCCCAGAACCCGACCTCGCTGCTGTGCGTGCGGCGACCGAACGCTTCCGCGACGTGAACGTGACCCTCGCGGAAGGATACATCCGCGACCCGCTGGACCGCTGCGAGACAGCCGAAATGATGGGCCAGCCTGCCGAACTCGGGGCGATGGGAATCCATTACTTCCGCCCGGACCTCCTCGGCATCACCGAGACAGCGCCGCGCATCAACGGCACCGGTACGCATACGGATTTCCTCAATCCCGCCGTCCTGGTCTACGAGCCCCAGGCAGACGGCTCCCTGGAACTCGTTGCCGTGGAGAATCTCGTCTTCAAGAAAGCGTGGGACGCTACGCACACACAATTGCCCTCCTTCCACGGGGTTGCCTACGACTATATGGCTGACGATCCGGCCACAAAGGTCGACGAGGCCCATATGTTCGAGCCGCACTACGACCGCCATATCTGGCTCTACCGCGAGAATCCGAACGGCGTGTATGCTCAGTTCAACCCCAGGGTTAGCTGCGCGTACCACAAGCCCCAGAAACCCTGATGGTGGATACAGGCGAGGGATGTCTCCATTTGCCTCTCAAATCCGCTCGATCGTCTTTACATCGATCGTCGTACCCTGCATGCAGAAAGAGACTTCGACGGGGGAGCCGGTAATGCGGACGCGGGTACCGGCAGAAAAGCCGACCAGATCGCCGACCAGCGTGTAGAGCTGCCCGTCATCCCCACGCATGGCCTGACACTCGACGCCCTCCGACGTAAGCATACCAGTTACGGTGACCTCATCTTCCATTCGGGAGTCCTGGGGCATTCCTGTAATTTCGAACTCATTCGAGATAACCTTCCACGAGGCGTCCTCTGCCGCAGCTACGAACACGATGCGCAGACCGGGCACCATCCAGGCCGGCACCGTAACGGTCGTGTCGATCCGTCCCTGCGCATCCGCCCGAGTCTGACCGATGATGCTGTACTCAGACTGAACCGGCCCCACGCCGATTGCTACCGTGCTGTTCGGCTCGTAACCGGTGCCTGTCAGACGGGCTCCCGTGCCCGGAGCCCCGCTTTCGGGCGCGACCGTGAGCGTCCGCTGTCCGGACTCTACCTGCGCATCGTCACTGCCGTTTTGAACCGGTGCGGGTCCGGACGAATTGCAGGCGATCGAGCTGCCTATGACGGCAGTGAGCACGAGGTAGCGATAGGTCACGATACTCCGAAGCATAGATGCCGCTCATCGACTGGTAAGGTGATCAGCCGGGAGCGGGCGTATCCATTGGACATGGTATGCCCGCCCCAGGCTCCTTCTCAATGATTCAGACGCTTCGGAGTTTCGCCTGCTCCCATCCTCAGGGCAGCACCGCCAGCGTAGTGGGCGGGCTACTGATTGCCAGATAGAGCAATGCGGCGAGTATACCGCCAACGATGGGGCCCAGCACCGGAATCCAGGCATATCCCCAATCGCTGTCCCCTTTTCCGGGAATGGGCAGAATGGCATGCATGATGCGGGGAGAGAGGTCGCGCGCCGGATTGATGGCGTAGCCGGTCGTGCCTCCCAATGAGAGTCCGATGACGAGCACGACCAGCGCCACGGGCAGCGCATCGAGCGCGCCGAGCCCACCGGGTTCGCCCTCCGGACCAACAATGTTCGGTGCGGCCAGATAGAGCACGCTGAAGACGAGCACGAAGGTGGCGATCACCTCCGAGATGAAGTTCAAGCTCGTGTTTCGCACGGCGGGGCCGGTACAGAACACAGAACGTTTCGTCACCGGATCGGCGGTCAGGCCGAAATGCGAATAGTAAAAGATCCATACGAGCGTCGCCCCGATTGCTGCGCCAATGAATTGCGCGGCGATGTATGCAGGCACGTCGGCCCAGGCGAACTTGCCGGCCATGGCCAGACCGACGGTGACGGCGGGATTCAGGTGCGCGCCACTGTAGGCCGCAGCGGTGAAAACCCCCACGAACACGGCCATTCCCCAGCCGAAGGTGATGACGATCCATCCGGCATTTTCGCCTTTCGTACCACGCAGAATAGCATTGGCAACGACACCGTCACCGAGCAGCAGAAGCAGCATGGTGCCGATGATCTCAGCAACAAAAGGAGACATTTCGATTCTGGATTACGGATTCTGGATTGCGGATTGGGAACACAGGGCAGAGCACACGGACAGAGCGCAGAAACAAGAGCGTACCGTACTTTCGGCTATGCACCTTGCACGTCACTCTTGCTCCCAGGCACGAGCGCGGTCGAGGGCGCGGCGCCAACCGGAGCGGAGGCGCTGCACTTCGGACTGAGACATGCGCGGGGTGAACTCGGCATCCCGGGCCCACTGCTCCGAGATGGCTTCTTCATTCTCCCAGTAGCCCACGGCGAGGCCGGCGAGGTAAGCCGCACCAAGCGCCGTCGTCTCGAACACTGTCGGGCGGACGATCGGAACGCCGAGTACGTCCGCCTGGAACTGCATGAGGAGATCGTTCATCGCGGCCCCGCCGTCCACACGAAGTTCCGTGATCTGAATGCCGCTGTCAGCCTCCATGGCTTCGAGCACGTCGGCAACCTGGTAGGCAATGCCTTCGAGGGCGGCACGCGCGATGTGGCCTGCCGTGGTGCCGCGCGTCAGGCCCACGATGGTTCCGCGGGCGTAAGGATCCCAGTGCGGGGCACCCAGACCGGCAAACGCAGGTACGAGGTAGATACCACCATTATCCTCGACAGACCGGGCCAGCCCTTCGATTTCGGATGAACTGCGGATGATCCCGAGCCCGTCCCGCAGCCACTGCACGACGGCGCCTGCGATGAAGACGCTGCCTTCGAGTGCATATTCGACAGGCTTGTCGCCCACCTTCCAGGCGATCGTGGTCAGCAGGTTGTTTTTCGAGGGAATGGCCTCCGTGCCCGTGTTCATGAGCATGAAGCAACCGGTGCCATAGGTGTTCTTCGCCATGCCGCGCTCGATACAACGCTGACCGAACGTAGCCGCCTGCTGATCTCCGGCGATTCCCGCGATAGGGATCTGTGCCGCGAGGAGGTTGCCTGCCGTATACCCGTACACTTCGCTGGACGAGCGCACTTCGGGAAGCATCGAGCGAGGGACACCCAATGCGTTCAGCAAGTCGTCGTCCCAATCACAGGTGTGAATATTGAAGAGGAGCGTCCGGCTGGCATTGGTGACGTCGGTTACATGGAGCTGGCCATTCGTCAGTTTATAGAGGAGCCAGGAATCCACCGTGCCGAAGGCAAGCTCGCCTGCCTCGGCCCGCTGACGGGCACCGGGCACGTTATCCAGAATCCACTTGACCTTGGTGCCGGAAAAATAGGAGTCGATGAGGAGGCCGGTCCGCTCGCGAAACAGCGGCTCCAGGCCCTCTGCCTTGAGCGCGTCGCAAATGCCTGCGGTGCGGCGATCCTGCCAGACGATGGCATTGAAAACGGGTTCGCCCGACTTCTTATCCCAGACGACCGCGGTCTCACGCTGGTTTGTGATACCGATTGCTGCCACTTCTCGCGCGCTGATCCCGACGCGGGAAAGCACCTCGGTTGCTACGCTGATCTGAGAAGACCAGATTTCGGTCGGGTGATGCTCGACCCAACCCGGTTTCGGGAAAATCTGTTCGAACTCTTTCTGGGCGACGGCTTTGATTCCGCCCTGCTGATCGAAGAGGATGGCACGTGAGCTTGTAGTACCCTGGTCCAGAGCAAGGATATACGGCATGTGGTCGTCCGGCGGATCACCGGGATGTCACGGGTGAATCGATTCCCTCCTCACGAATCCGCCCACCCCGGCAAGTTATCGGAAACCTACGAATGCTTCAAGAAGCGCTTTCAATCTGATCTTCTTCACTTCGTTCGGACCGCATGGGTATCAAAAACAAGGTGCAGTCCGTTGCACGGACCGATTTCGGCCTTTGCAGACGTGCTCACGTCGGGGCGGGCTCCGCGATGGGGTTGGGCGTGAGACCTGACAGGTTTTGGAAACCTGTCAGGTCTGGGTAGGAGAGCGTCGGTGCTGCTCATGGCACACATGGCACACGGAATGCGGGTTTAGCGCGGATGGCGGCTGGTGCAGGTCGCATGGTGAGGAGGGGCTTGGTGAACGGGTGGGGAGCAAACCTGAACGGTTGGACTCTGTGTGCTGGGTGCAGGGAGGCGTGGGATCAACCGGGGAGTGTACGGAAGAAGGGGAGCTCTGTCGAGGTTATTTTTATAACCTACATATGTGGGGTGGGCGGGCAGCGGTCGAGGGGAGTTTTCTGGCTGGTGGGTTGGAG
>Ga0164243_10011496_pt1 | contig 12624 bp, 11 predicted proteins | sample OricompcompostOP_FD_108781 | JGI IMG/M metagenome (GOLD analysis project Ga0164243, IMG submission 108781) | Organic Plus compost microbial communities from Emeryville, California, USA - Original compost - Organic plus compost (OP) | ecosystem: Engineered > Solid waste > Mixed feedstock >...
GCGCCACGGTCACCCGCGGCCAGGCGACCGCGGGCGGCACCGCGCGCGTCATCCGCACGGTGAAGGAGCTGGTCAACGATCCGCTGTCGATCGTCGAGAGCGTCAAGAACGGCCCCGAATGGACCGAGGTGACGGTGATCGCCTATGGCAACCGCATCGTCTCCGCGGTCAATGGCATGCTGGCGTTCGACGCGATCGACGACGATCCCGTCGGCAAGAGCGAGGGGCTGATCGGCATCCAGCTCCACAGCACCGCCGGCACCTGGTTCGAGATGAAGGACATCGTCATCAGGCCGCTGATCGAGGAGCCCGACCTGGCCGGGCGTTTCAAGACCAGCCCGCGTCCCGCGCCCGAGCCGCGCGTGACCTACAAGGATTCGACCCGCGCCGGCCTGAAGGACGTGCCGCTCCCGGCCGAGTGAGCGGGCCGGCCGCCGCGCCCCTTGGCGGCGGCCGCGACCCGCGCCCGGCGATGGTCGAAAAGCCTCCAGCGATCCCTCCGTTTGCTGGAATAGCCTGGGATCGCTCCCGCCCTTCGGGGCAGGAGCGGTCCCCCTTTTTTGGGTGGAAGCGCGGGCGCGGGCGGCCCGCCCTTCCCCGCGGCCTTCCGGAATTTGCCGCGTTAACCGGGGCCTTACCTTCGCCTGCTATGCCCCGATCGGGGGAGGATGCCGATGGGACTGGCGTTCAAGGTATTGGGGATCGTGGGGCTGAGCTCCTATGCCGTCGCCTATACCTGCGCGAAGCTCCGCCATGTCTCCTATTACCGCTACAAGCTGATCGTGGTGCCCGCCGACGCGCTGCCGGACATGCCGGCCGGCTATAGCGCGCGGATGCTGTCGCCCGACGCGCTCGCCGGCTTCACCATCGACGTCGGCGCCGACGCGCAGCGCGAGCGCTTCGCCGGCGGGCTGGAATGCCTGGGCATCTTCGACCGCAAGGGCGCGCTGGTCGGCGTCACTTGGCTGGCGCGCAAGGCGCACCACGAACCCGGCATCAACGTCCGCTACATGCTGCCCGAAAACGCCGCCTGGGACACCGGGCTCTGGGTGCCCGAGGAAAAGCGCATGGGCCGCGCCTTCGCGGCGGTGTGGGGCGGGATCAAGGCGTGGCTGCACCGCGAGGGGCTGGATTGCACGCTGAGCAGCATCGCCGACTACAACATCCCCTCGATCCTGTCGCACCGCCGGCTCGGCTCGCGCCGGCTGGGCTATGTCACCGTCATCCGCATCGGCCGGCTGCAGATCACCCGCGGCGCCCGTCCGCTCCTCTCGCTCGCCGGGCGGCGGGCGGTGCCGACGGTCAGCTTCTCGCTCGCTTAGAGACCGACCGATCTGCAGCAGGTGACGGACTGCGAATGGCGCTGTTCCGCGCTTCCCGATCCGATCCGCCCCGCCCAGCCCTAAATTGTATCGAGATTCAGTTCAGGGCGTGACGACAATGGTGATGGTCCGCGACCCGGATCGCAGCGTACTTAAGGTACGTGAGAACCGGAAGCGCGGGAAAGCGCCATTTGCAGGCCGCCATGGGCTGAATGGCGATACAACCTAGTCGCTTCGATTATGGGCATCCCCCCGCCCCGCCGGTAGCCTCGGACCCGGTTTTCGAGGAGGATCGGCGATGTATGCAGTTGCGGAAGCGGGCGGCGGCGGCTCGGTCAGTGCGGCGCCCCAGGTCTGCACCAGCGGCGATCCCGCGGTTCGGGAGGCGGTGGAACAGACCGTCGCGGTCACCGAGTTCGGCCAGCCCGGCGACGGGGCGGCCGTGGCCAACATGATCTCCGAAACCATGGCGCGCACCGACCTGACCCAGGCGCAGAAGGACGAGTATATCGCCGCGATCGTCCAGATGGCGGGCGGGCAATCGACGGCCTGCGGATCGGTCGACGAGCGCACTGCGGAAAAGCTACGCCAGGGGCTCAACGATATCGGCACCGCCTGGACCGGGCCGGCGACGCCCGAGCTGCGCGAGCAGGTGACCGCGAGCATCGCGCGCGGCGTGGCCGATGGGCGGCTCGACGCCGACGACCTGTACGGCATCGTCTCCCCGCCCGGCAGCGCCGGCGTCCGCCAGCTCCTGACCTAGGTGCGCGACGGCAATGTGCTCGCTTCGGTCAGCGACCGGCTGGTCGCCGACGCGCGCGCGCAGGGATACGACATCAACGATTACCGGACCGGGCCCGAGACGCTGACCGCCGCGGCGGACATCGCCAACATGGCGGCGGCCAACGGAAACCGGTCCGCCGCGAACGCGGTGCTCGCGGAGATCGCGCGCGTCGAGGCCGGGGGACCGGTGGCCGGGGACATGACGCTGACCGAGGCGATGATGGCGACCACCGTCGGCGGCGGCCGGTGGGGCAACCTGCCCGAGCGCGACGGATTCCACGCGCTGTCGGGGCTGCTGAATTCGGTTTCGCAGACCGCGGCGAACCAGCCGGCGCAGGACAAATTGTTCGCGGCATTGGTCCGTTCGGGCGGCGAAGGCTATGTCGGCGGCATCGACCAGAGCGGGGAGCGCGGCACCGCGCTCGACCAGCTCGGCATCTATTTCGACCGCAATGTCGGGCGGCTGGCCGAGGCCGACTGGCGGATGGACAATACCGGCGATTTCCACCACGGGCTGATGCAGGATTTCGTGCGGCACGTGCTGCTCGATCCCGGCTATGGCCGGCTCGAGCAATCGCAGGAGGCGCTGACCGACGAGATGACGCGCCTGGCGGTCGCGGTCGACGATCCCGCCCTTTCGCCCGCCGCGCGCGAGAACGCCGCGAGCACGCTGGGCGCGATGATGGGATCGATGCAGCAGGCGGGCGCCGACTATATCGCCCATGCCGAGGGCAATGCCGAGGCCAAGGTCGCCTTTCTCCGCCAGTTCACCGACATCGTCACCGACAAGCTGATCGGCAAGCTCGCCGCGCGGCTGCCCGAAGGCGGGGTCCGCGACGGCGGGAAGACCGCGGGCGGCAATTTCGTCGACGCGCTGTGGCAGAAGCTGGTCGATCACGAGCGCCAGCAGGCGGCGGACCATGTCGACGAGGCGACCGGCGGGCTGCTCGATCTCGCCCGGACCATCCGCACCGCGATGTCGACCGGCGAGGCCAGCCTGCTCAACGCCTTCGACCTACGCGTCGAGCTTTATTACGATCCCTGATCGGCCGCCGCCCTCACCAATCGTCATAGGCCGGGCATTCGGCGGCCGGCCGTTGCGACAGGCGGAACAGCCCGTCGTCGGTGCCGGGGCCGAGCACGGCGCCGGCCCGCTCGCCTTCCAGGCGGATGCGTCCGGTCGCCTCCAGGTCGACGATCAGCGCCCCGCCCTCCGCCGGCCGGATCATCACCCCGCCGCCGTCGTCGTCGACGCCGCAGCGGATGACGCCGCCCTCCCCCGGCACGCACTCGCCCGCGGTCGAGAGCGCGTTTCCGTCGCGCAGCGTCGTGCTCAGATGGAAATAATAGTTGCGCTGCCCCTTGGGAAAGAATTCGTCGGGCTCGAACATATAATAGGCCAGGCGAAAGCCGATCGCGCGCACCTGCTGCCCCGGATGCGCGGCCATATGGGCGGCGTCGTAATCCCGGCCGAAGCAGACATGCTTTCCGGGCTCCGGCGCCAGGATCTCCGCCAGCCGCCCCTCCTGCCCCGGCTCCACCGCCTGCGCATGGATCGGCGCGGCGGGCGCGGCCATGACCGCAGCGGCGGCCAGCGCGAGCACGGGCCGCGGCATCCTCATCCGGTTTTCGGCTGCGCCGCGTGGCGCGAACGCCGCGTCCTTGCCGGTCGACGCCATGACATGCCGTCCTTTCCGCTCCGGCGCCGGAGCGCCCCCGCCGGCATCCTGCACCGCGCGGCCCGCGGCATCAATCCCGCAGCGGGGATGCGGGCGCGCGGGCACCGTCCGCCTCGCGTCCGCCAGCCGATGGGTTATCATGCCCTTCCGGCAATGGGGCGTGGAAGGCCCGACTATTTGCGCGGGACGATGATGGAGATGCGAAATGTCCGACCTGTGGAGCCTGGAGCGGCGCCTCTGGATCGACGGTATCGAGGCCTATGAGGAACTGATGACGGCGGATTGCATCATGGTTTTCGGGCCGGTGGGCATCCTGCAGGGGGCCGAAATCGTCGAGAGCCTGAAACAGGCGCCGCGATGGTCCGACGTCGCCATGACGAAGCGGGCGGAGAAGACCCCCGCGGAGGGAATTGCGGTTCTGGCCTATCATGCGCGGGCGCGACGCGACGGAGGCGACGACTATGCGGCGCTCTGCACCTCGACCTATGTCCTGAAGGACGGAGGCTGGCGCATCGCGCAACACCAGCAGACTTCGGTGTGAGGAGCTGGCGGGTGCGCCGGCCAGCGCGGCGTGGCCGTCCACCGCGCGGCGCCCGTCGCGCTGGTGAACCCGGGCGATATCGCAACGGGCCTATGGCCGCATCGATGCGGGATGGCCGGGCACGAACTCGATCAGATCCCACAGGTTGCCGTAGAGATCGCGAAACACGGCGACGCGGCCATAGTCGTGATCGGCGGGCGAGCGGACCCATTCGACCCCGGCGGCGGTGAAGGCGGCATGATCGCGCGCGAAATCGTCGGTGGTGAGGAGCAGGAACACGCGGCCGCCCGCCTGATCGCCGATATGGCGCGCCTGGCGCTCGGTCGTCGCGCGGGCGAGCAGGATGGTGGCGGCATGGGCGGGCGCGCCCGGCGGGCGGATCACGACCCAGCGCTTGCCCTGCTCGGGCTGGGCGCTGTCCTCGACCAGCTCGAAGCCGAGCTTGCCGACATAGAAGGCGAGCGCCTCGTCATAATCGCGGACGACAAGGGCGATATGGGCGAGATGCGGCATCGGGCGATGATAAATTGAATCCGCCCGACGCGGAATGCCGGGGCTGCGATGCGCGCAAGCAGGGACACGCCCGGCTCTCCCACGCAGCGCCCCGTCCGTCAATTTAGTGCGCTCTCACCGTAATTCAGATCTCCGTTCGCGCCCGCCGGGCCGCATCGGCAAGCAGGTCGAGATAGAGTTCGTAATCCCCATCTTCGAAGAAGGTCCGCTCGCGCCGGTTGCCGCGCTGCGTGACGTGGTGCGGAATGCCCGGGAGAACGAAACGTCGGAGGCGCGCCATCGGCAAAACCTAACCCCCATTTGGGGGTTAAGTACACTGTCACCGTAATTGTGTCACCGTAATTGAGATAGAGTTCGTAATCCCCATCTTCGAAGAAGGTCCGCTCCCGCCGGTTGCCGCGCTGCGTGACGTGGTGCGGGATGCCCGGGAGAACGAAACGTCGGAGGCGCACCATCGGCAAAACTTAACCCCCGTTTGGGGGTTAAGTAAACTGTCACCGTAATGCGCATAAACTGGCATCGGTCACCCTCCTCCTCTGGAGCGCCCACACGGCGACTCCGTACATAGAAGGAGGGTGGCTACCTCAATTACGCGGTGTCACCATAATTCCGTAATTCAATTCCAATTCGCAATTCCAAATATTTCACTGCCCCACTTCTCTATGAATTACTTCACCATCCTTTTTTCTAATCTCAAATACAAACGGCCCACCCGTCGATCCACCTTCATAGTCATAAGAAATGCGCCACCTATCACCAAGATCTGATCGCGTAACTTGCAAATTATTAAGATTTACCTGCGGCCAATCGCGGATCATGATATCGTCACTAATTTTTTTCGCTTCATCAATATTGGCCTTATCATATCCATCGCCACCACATGCTGCGATCAAAAATATAGGGACCATGAATAATTTTGATATGGAATTCATAGCACTACCTCGATTACGGTGACAGTTTACTTAACCCCTAAATTCTTCGGCTTCGGTCCGCGCTTCCCGGGGCGAAGTGTGAATCCTGTCCTGGCCTCCATGTTTTCCAGCCAGGCGGGCGAACCGATCGGGTGCCCGATGCTCTCCGCCTTGCGCAGGGCAGCATAGCCAAGCGCCTCGTCGAACGCCTCATCCAGAAAGGCCCGAGAAATCCTCGATGCGCTCCAGCGGCGGCGCGATCGTGACGACATCGTCGTCAAGCGCGTCGCACAGCGTCCGCGTGCTCGACCATTGCCAGTCGATCGCCCTGTCGGCAAAGAAGGTCCGCTCCCGCCGGTTGTCGCGCTACGTGACGTGGTGCGGGATGCCCAGAAGGACAAAGCGTCGGAGGCGCCATCGGCAAAACTTAACCCCCATTTGGGGGTTAAGTAAACTGTCACCGTAATTCGTAATTCTAAAACGGAGATTCAAATTCAGAAGACGCAGTTTCTAGCAGTTCGCCATCCATTCTAACCTCTACCTTTGTACCGCCCCAAAACCATATGCTTGTCAGATCTGTATGATATTCAATCTTCATAATCGGACTTCCCTCATTCTTACACAAGCAATTCAAATTTAAAATCGATTTAGGCGAAACTGTAAACTCTTCCGCCCAAGGTTCTATTGATATTAAGATGGGGATATCCGTATCATTCTCAATATTTATCTTCATATCCTCAAACATAGCTCACCCTATCTTATATACCTCTTGGGAATTACGGTGACAGTTTACTTAACCCCTAAATTCTTCGGCTTCGGCTTCGGCCCGCGCTTCCCGGGGCGAAGCGCGAAGCCCGTCCTGGCCTCCATGTCTTCCAGCCATGCGGGCGAGCCGATCGGGCGCCCGGTGCTTTCCGCCTTGCGCAGGGCGGCATAGGTAAAGGCTTCGTCGAACGCCTCATCCAGAAAGGCCGAGAAATCCCCGACGCGCTCCAGCGCCGGCCCCACCGTGACGACATCGTCGTCGAGCGCGTCGCACAGCGCCCGCGTGCTCGACCATTGCCAGTCGATCGCCCTGTCGGTCAGCTTCGCCCGTACCGGGTTGAGCGCGACATAGCGCAACGCCGCGACGAGATGCGGCTCGTCCATCGCCACCGAGCTGAAGCGCCCTTGCCACAAATGGCCCGTCGTCCGCATGCGCGCGTTGATATAGCCCGTGTAGCGCCGGTGCAGGTCGCCGAAGGTGCGGCGCAGCCCGTCCTCGTCATGCGGCACCAGGACGATGTGCACATGGTTGGGCATCAGGCAGTAGGACCAGATCTCCGTTCGCGCCCGCCGGGCCGCGTCGGCCAGCAGGTCGAGATAGAGTTCATAATCCCCATCTTCGAAGAAGGTCCGTTCGCGCCGGTTGCCGCGCTACGTGACGTGGTGCGGAATGCCCGGAAGGACAAAGCGTCGGAGGCGCGCCATCGGCGAAAGCTAACTCCCATTTAGGGGTTAAGTAAACTGTCACTGTAATTCTGAAGTCGGGGGCTTTCCTCCTAATCTGAGACAGTAAACTGTCACCGTAATACCTGCCACCGTAATATCGCACTGCAATACTGTAATACACCGTAATTCCGGCGATCACGATGCGCACAAGGCGGGCCATGTCTCAGCATGGCCCGCCTCGTGATCGTCCGTCAACTAGGCATTGTGTCCCCAGAATTCCGAAATTACTATAGCCCCAACTCCAGCCACCACGTTTCGTCCTTATAGATCTCGGGCCAATTGGAAGGCTCAAGGATAGACAGATCCTTCGATTCGAGCATTTCTGAGAATCTTTCACTCAGTGAAGGAGGTAGAGATTTTCCTGTCCACGGACAGAAATTTATCTCTTGACTATAAAATCCATCTTGACTCAAAATCGAGAACGATCTCTGAGAAGGATTATATTTCAATCCTATTTTATTTTCATCAATAAAGTAGAAAATCTGAGGAAATTCTTCTCTATAAACACTATAGATCATTTAGCCTTCTCCCGGGAACTGCAGGCTTCTCCCATTCTCCAGTGTTAGCATTTTTTGTACCAAGATGCCTGCCCTGTTTATTGAATACCTCAATTTCTCCATGCCGTCTGTCATAGGTATAATATCTATCGCCATCCGTCTTGATACCGCCTCGGTGATTACTTAATGATCGCCAGACTGGTGATTGAGCAGGAGGAACCGGAATATGGTTCGCCTGCCCAGCTTCGGCAGATCGTACCAAGTTCACCCTTGATCCAGTTAATGAACTTAGGCTCTTACCAATGCTGTTGATAATAGAGTTTCCAGAGCCAAAAAATACTTTACTAAATATCCCCTCTTTAGAGATTGACCCTTCAAAAACTTGCGTTGTAGATTTTGTAGAAACCTGTTCATTTCCATATGAATCTACATAATTCGTTGTTTCATTATACGTTACAATAGTATTATCACTATCATCGGGTTTCAAAATGCATCCTGAAAATTGCCCATCTACAATATTGCAGGTTACACTATCCTTTCCGCTTGGATCTTGGCTATTGACCGGATTGTTCCCAACATAAGCATAGAGATTAAGCTGATCCTCATATCCCACGGGATCGGTCTGCATGAACCGACCGAGCGCCGGCGAATATGCACGCGCCTTGTAATGATACAGCCCAAGCTCGGGCAACCATGCCTGGCCCGTATATTGGAACCGACCCTCATTGCCTGCACCCGGGACGCCATAAGCATCGTAGGTGTTGGTCTCCAGGATCGTACCAGAAACATCGGTCACTGCCACCACCGAGCCCTGATGGTCGGCGCGGAGATTACGGCGTGTGGTTGTGGTTGCCGCCGCACCTTCGTACCACAGCAGCGGTTCGTCGTCCCGGTCGCCATGCACATAGCGGCGCAGCATCGTCCCCGCGCTGTCATATTCGGCGACCAGTTCATCACCGTCATAGAGGAACCGCGTCGTCCCTGCCGATCCACCCGAGGTCTCCCATAGCCGGCCGAGCGGGTCGTATTTGAGCGTCGCGGTCTTGGCGCCCGAGGCACCGGTCAGGCGGTTCTCGACATCATAGGTGTAGGTCGTCGCGCCGTCCGAAGTGAGGTTGGCGTTTCCGTCATAGGTGTGCGTGGTTCCCCCGACCGCGGTGTACTGGTTGAGCCCGTTGCGCGTGTAGTTGCGCGTCGCGGTGCTGTAGCCCTGATAGGCATAGGCATCGTTGGACACCGATCGCGTGATCGCCTGGCTCGCCGGGTTGTAGGTGAAGCCATAGGTCAGCGCGGCCGGGCCGCCCAGCGCGATCGAGGTCAGGCGATAGGCATCGTCATAGCCATAGGTGGTCGTGCCCGCGCCGCCCTGGGTCAGCGTCGCGCGGCGCCCCTGCCGGTCATAGGCGATCTCGGCCTGGTTCGCGCCGCCGCCCTGCCGGATGCCGATGAAGCGATCGAGCCCGTCATAGTCGTAGACGAAATAGATGCTGTCGGGGTGGGTCACGCGGGTGCGGTTGCCGTCGGCGTCGTATTGATAGGTCAGCGTGCGCGCGGTGCCGCCCATGTTGCTGCTCGACGAGGTCAGCCGGCCGAAGCCGTCATAGACATTGGTCGCGCCCTGGCCGGTGATCGAGCCGAAGCGCGCGAAGGTCTGCAGCCCGCGCAGGTCGTAGCCGTAGAAGACGTCGGCCGTCGTGCCGCCCGGAATATCCTTCTTGGTCATCCGGTTGAGCGCGTCGAAGGTGAAATTGATCACGTTGCCGTCGCGCTTGCGGAAATAGGTGCGGTTGCCGGCCGGGTCGTATTGATAGGCCTCGTAGTCGGTGGCGGAGGTGGTGCCCGTGCTGGTCTTGCTCGGGAAGTTCCACTGGAACAGCCGGTCGTGCCCGTCATAGATGAACCGCGCCTTGTAGCCGCGCGCGTCGGTCACATATTCCTGCTTGCCGTTGCCGGTATAGGTGTAGGTGACATAGTCCTGCTGAAGCCCGGACACGCCATAGGCCTTTTGAACCTTGGTGAGCTGCCCCGCCGCGTCATAGCTGTTGCGGGTGATCCGGTCCGGGCCGAAGCTGCCGGTGGTGCGCAGCGTGCACGCGGCGGGCGCCAGCGCGAAGGTGGACGGGTTCATGCGCGTCGTGGTGCATAGCGGGCGGCCGACCGCGTCATAGCTATATTCGGTTACCGCATAGGTGGTGGTGCCGGCGCCGTTCTTGACCGTTTCCTTGGTCTTGCGGCTCATCGCGTCATAGCTGGTCTCGACGATGCGGAAGATGTTGGTGCCGCTGAAGCCGGCCCAGGCCGAAGGCGCCACCGATTCCGATTGCCAGTTGGGCAGCTCCCCGGTCTCGACCTTGATCAGCCGGCCGGCATCGTCATAGGTGTTGCGCACCGCGGCGAATTTGAGCGTGCCGGAGCCGTCGGGATCGGGCGAGATCGTTCCCGTCACCCGCCGTACCGCGTCGTAGCGCACGGCGTGGGTATAGGGTGAGGCCGAAGTCTGCGCCTCGGCGACCGCGGGCAGCAGGAGCGGCAGCGTCGCGGCCGTCACGCCGAGCCGCATCCGCGACGAAAAGGAAAGATGCTTGCTCATGCACAGCTCCCGAGATTGGCGTTGGGCTTGGTCTCGCTGATCCGGTTGCCGTAGGCGTCGTAACCGTAGCAGGTGCGCAGCGAGACGCCCCCGGCGGTGACGACCTGGCCACGGAGCAGCAGGTTGTTGGGGCCCGAATTGGGGCCATAGTCGTAGGTGGTGACCACCTCGTCGGCGGAGCCGCCCGCACAGGCATTGCTCACCGTCGCGGTGGTCTTGCAGGTGCGCTCTTCGGTGAGCAGCCAGATCGGGTTGGCCATCTGCGAATAGCCGCTCGAGCTGTTCCTGATCCACGCGTAGCGCTGGGCGTAGGTGAAGCGCTTGACCGGCGCGATCGCGGTGCCGGTGGCGTTCACCTGGACCGCCGGCATCGTCACGCGGGTGAGGAGCGCGGTGGTCGGATCATAGGTGTAGGTGGTGGTCTTGCCGTTGGCGTCGGTATGGGTGCTGGGCTTGTAGCGCAGCGCCCAATTGGGCTCGGTATTGGGCGGATAGGTCATCGTCTCGACGATGTCGGCAAGGCCGGTGCCGGACTTGGCCTTCAGGCGGCGCTCCGAAACGGCGCCCGGGCGGAAGTAGAGATAGTTCTCCGAATTGCCCTCGGGCGCGGTGACGCTCTTGACCTCGTCGACCCCGCAAATGTCGAAGGAGCAGATGCTGACGGGATAATCCTGCAGGGTGGTGCGGCCGAGTTGGTCGACCACCGAAATCGGCCCGTCCGATACGAAATAATACCATTGGCGGTCGCGCTGATAATTGCGCTCCTTGTAGGTCGCGGTGATCGTGCCGCTCGAATCCGTCACCGTCGCGGTCTTGCGGGTCGTGTTGAAGGTCGGGTGCTCGGGAAATGGCGCGTAGGAATAGGTGATCCAGTCACCGTCGGCGAAATCCTGCCGCGTGACCTCCACCGGCGCCATGCCTTCGGGCACGCAGCAACGCCCCGCTAGGGTGAGCGCGACTTCGGCGGTCGAATTGCCCGGCTTCCAGAATTTGGTGCTGCTGTATGCGTAGGTCTTGCCCGCCGGATCCGTATATCCGAAGGTCGAGCCCGAATAGCCCGTAATCGCGCCATAGGTGTAGGTGACCGATCGCGCGCCCGTGGGGCAGGTATCTGTGCCGTTGTAATATTGCGTGGCGAGATTGATCGCGCACGCCTTGGTCACGCGCTGGGTGGTCGGGTTTTCCTCGAAGATGATCGCATAGCCGCGGTTGCTGATCACCGAGCGCAGCCGCGACGAGACATAGTTGAAGTCGAGCCGCTCGCCGTCGAGCTTGACGATGTTGGCGACGAAGCCGCAACTGAAGTTCGAGCAATTGTCGCCGAGCGAATTGGGTGAGGTGCCGCGGAAAGTGTAGCGGGTGCCCTCGCGATCGGTATAGACGTGCGGCTGGCCGGTGCTCCATTCGAGCTTGCTGTCGGCGTTGCCGCCCTCGAGCTTGAACGGATCGGTCGGATCCGAATCGCGAATGAACGCCTTGCTCTGGGTTCCGATCTGGACGGTCGCGCGACGATCCCACTGGCCGGGATTGGTGGCGCCTTCCACCGGAACGAGCGTGATCCACAGCCGGACGTCGAGATTGTGGTCGAAATCGCCGAAGGCCTTGTAGACCTCCGCCGTGGTGTTGAGCTGCGCGGTCGAATAGTCGCGGACCAGGCTGATCCCGCCGGCCATGTGCGCCCCGCCGATCGAGAGATCCTGGTTGCTGTAGAGATAGGTGCCGGTCTGCAGGTCCACCCCGCCGCGGCTGGTGGTGTAGGCGCGCGGCGGCGGGACGCGTGCGGCCGGGTCGTCCTGCGCCGGGGCCGGCGACATCGCGGTTCCGGCGAGAAGCGCGGCCAAGGTCAGCCGCACGTTGCTTTTCGATCTGTGCATGAATGGTCTCCGTTTTTTCGGGCTGACTAGGGGCGCGCAGCGGGCGCCCGAACCGCACCGCTGTGGTTCGCGTCGGATCGGGCCGGGGCGGGTTCGGATCGGCTCGCCACCTGCTCGGCCGCCGGCGCGCCGTTCAGCGCGAGCGGGGTCGAGACTGTGGTCTGGCTGCGGTTGCCCGCCGCGTCGTAGGTGTAGCCGGCATTGGTGCCCGCCGCGGGCCCGCCCGCGATCGACACCGCGGTCAGCCGGCCGAGCGCGTCATAGGTGTAGGTCGCGGTCTCGGCCGCGATCGCCGCGCCGGGCATCACCGCCAGCGCCAGCGCGCATATGGCCGCAGCGATGGTGCGGCCTCCAACTCGTATCATTCTGGATTGCATCGTTCCGTCCTTTCGAATCAGTTCGAACAAAAGCGGAACAGATATA
>Ga0164243_10011497_pt1 | contig 12624 bp, 11 predicted proteins | sample OricompcompostOP_FD_108781 | JGI IMG/M metagenome (GOLD analysis project Ga0164243, IMG submission 108781) | Organic Plus compost microbial communities from Emeryville, California, USA - Original compost - Organic plus compost (OP) | ecosystem: Engineered > Solid waste > Mixed feedstock >...
ACGATCCCGACGACGTCCTCGCCGATCATCACCGGCAGCCGCCGCACGGCGTTCTCGGCCATGAGCCGCGCGGCGTGCTCGATGCTGTCCCCCGGCGCCACGCTCACCACCGTGCCCGAGCAGACCTGTCCCACCGGGTCCTCCGGGCTCCCGCCCACGGCGAGGACCCGGACGACGAGGTCACGGTCCGTCACCAGGCCCGCGAACCGGCCGTCCTCGCGGACGACGAGGGCTCCCACGTCACCGGCGCGCATGAGCTCGGCGGCGTCACGCACGGTCTGGGTCGCCTCCACCGTCGTCGGGGCGGGCGTGAGGACGTCGCTGACTGTTCCGGCCATGGTTCCTCCTGGTGTGAGTCGGTACCACCAGGCTTCGCCCCGACGGCCCCGCCCGCATCCGGAGGCGGGGCTGCCAGCGCCGCAGGCACACGACATCAGGGGCGTCGTCGGCGCCGTGCGCCCGCGACGGCGGGCGCCGTCACCGTCGCGTGCCGAGGACCAGGCGGGCGACCTGCGCCGCGACCTCGCGCAGCCGGTCGGCGGCCTGCGCGACGAGCTCGTCCCGCCCGGACGGCCCCGCCGCGAGGGAGAACGCCGCGGCGATCCCGGCCGCCCGGAGCTGCGCCACGGGCAGCAGCACCTGCCCGGCCAGCACGACGACCGGCGGACGGCTCGGCGCGGCCCCGGCGACGCGCGCCACCCCGGCCGGCACCTTGCCGTGCAGCGACTGGGCGTCGAACGACCCCTCGCCGGTGAGCACCAGGTCGGCGTCGGCCACGGCCTCCGGCAGCCCGACCGCCCCGGCGACCAGGTCGACGCCGGGCTCGAGCTCCGCCCCGAGGACCGCCACCAACGCTGCCGGCACACCGCCGGCCGCACCGGCGCCCGGCAGGTCCCCGGTCCGCACCCCGGTCAGCTCCTCGAGCAGCGCCGACCACCGACGCAACCCGGCGTCGAGCGCCGCGACCTGCGCCGGGTCCGCGCCCTTCTGGGGGCCGAACACCGCCGCGGCCCCCCGTGCACCGACGAGCGGGTGCGTGACGTCCACCGCCAGCCGCCAGCGCACGACGCCCGCACGCGGGTGCAGCCCGGACAGGTCGAGCGCCGCCACCTGTGCGAGCCCCGCCCCGCCGTCGGCCACCGGGGCCCCGTCGGTCGCCAGCAGCCGCGCCCCGAGCCCGGTGAGCAGGCCCGCCCCGCCGTCGGTCGACGCGGACCCGCCGAGGCAGACGACCACCTCCTCCACTCCCGCGTCGAGCACCGCCGCCGCCAGCGTGCCGGCACCGCGCGTGTGCGCGTGGAGCGGTCGCAGCGGCACGTCCGCGACGGCCGGCAGCCCGCTGGCCTCCGCCAGCTCCACCACGCCCACCCTGCCGTCCGGCGAGGCCGCCCACCGCGCGGTCGTCGGCCGACCGAGCGCGTCGACGGTTGCGACCTCGTGCGTCCGCACCCCCCACGCCGCCGCCAGGGCGACGAGCGTGCCCTCCCCGCCATCGGCCATCGGCCGCACGGTCACGCGCGCCTGCGGCACGGCCGCGCGGACGCCCGCCGCGATGGCCGCCCCGGCGTCGGCGGCGCTCAGCGACCCCTTGAACGAGTCGGGTGCCACCACGACGTGCGCACCCTCGTCCACGAGGCGTGATCGCCCGACGTCGGCCGTCCGGTCCATCGGTCCAGGATGGCCCCGTCCGGCCGCACCGACGAGCCTGCCCGTCGGCTCAGGGGGCCAGGGGCGCCCCGGTCGGCGCCGGGGCCACGCGACGCCGGACACGTCCGGCTGCTCGATACCACGCGGCGAAGAGCGCGACGGCCAGCGCCAGCTCGGCGACGTCGCCGCCGTAGTACATCCACGTCGCCGCCTGCTGCATCTCGGTCGCGTCATGGCCGGCGCCCGTGGGCAGGCTCGACGCGTGCGCGTAGAGGATCTTCGCGAGCACGGCATGCGCTCCGGCGGCCAGCACCAGCGCCAGCGCCCTGATCCGCACGCCCGGACGGTGCGGGGCCGGGTCGGGCCCGACCACGGCCCACGTGAAGAGCGTGCCTGCGAGGAGGAAGTGCAGGTTCACCACGACATGGACCCATGGCGTCCCCATGCTGGCGGCGTAGAGCCCCGTCAGGTACAGCACGTACAGGCCCCCGACGTCGATCCCGCCTGCGACCACCGGGTGGGAGAGCACACGGACCGGCGCGCTGCCCAGCACGACGGCGAGCCGGTGCCGGTTCACTGGCGTCGACGCGCCCAGCACCAGCGTCACCGGCGCCGCCAGCACCAGACCGACCGGCGCGTACATGCCCAGCAGCAGGTGCTGGACCATGTGGCCACGCGCACCGGCATGCGCCCAGGCCGTCACGGGGGGCGAGACGGCAGCCGCGAGAAGAAGCACACCGCCCACCCACGCGACGGTCCGGCCCACGCTCCACCGGCGGCCCGTCGCCCGGCGTCGGCCCGTCACGAGCACGGCATGGGCCATGACGAGCGCGACGACGACGGCGACCGGCAACAGCCAGCCGACGAGCGCGAACGACACCTCGCCGCCGGCGTGCACGTGCGCGACGGCCGACGAGGCGGGCACCGTGGACGCGGGTGCCGCGGGCAACGGCAGCACACCGGTCATCCGCGCCGCCTCGCCGCGCGCGCACCCCGGTCACGCACCAGAAGCACGACGCCGACGAGCAGGAGCACGAGGCCCACGGTGTTCCACGTGAGGTCGTACGGGAGGAGGTCGACGCCGTAACGGATCTGATGGAGGCGCAGCAGCTTGTGGTCCACCACGCCGTCGAACAGCTGGAACGCGCCCAGGCCCAGGAACACCCCGGCCCAGGCCGATCTCGGCGCAAGGACCCCTCGTCGACGCAGGTCCGCGAACCAGAAGAAGCCGCCGACGACGGCGACGAGCTCGCCCGCGTGCAGCAGCCCGTCCGAGGCCAGCGCCACCGCGCTCGAGGCGCCGTCGTAGAAGTGGTGCCAACCCAGCAGCTGGTGGAAGACGATCTCGTCCACCGCAGCCATCAGGCCCACGCCGATCAGCGCGGTCGCCGTGACGGAGGCGCGGCGCGCCGGGACGGCCTCGTCCCGGCTCGCTCCGCCCATCGCACCCTCCAGCTGTGAGGCCCACGTCCCGACACCGGCGCTGTCCCACGCACCACCCTCCGCGAGCGCGCGCGCCGCGCAACCGGGCGCCCGTTGCGGTGACGTGGTGCGTCCGTCGCGCGGCAGGACCGGCCGGTGCCTGCGACGTCAGGACCGCTCGCTCTCCGGCACCGGCGCCGCCAGGCGCGACGGCGCCGTCCGCTCCAGCGCCGCGACCAGGGACCGTGCGTCGTGCGGACCGAGGTGGCGGACACCGTTGACGAAGAGCGTCGGGACCGCCGTGATGTCCATGGCCTCGGCGTCGAGCATGTCGTCGCGGACACGCGCGGCGACCTCCGGCGAGGTCAGGTCCTTCTCGAAGCGGTCCAGGTCGAGGCCGAGCTCCTCCGCCCGCCGCAGGATGTCAGCAGGCTGCTGGTGCTCCTGGTCGGCGAACAGCGCCCGCTCGAACTCGAAGAACCGGCCCTGCAGCGCCGCCGCCTCGGACGCCTCGGCCGCGGCGACGGCGTTCGGGTGGTAGCGCAGCAGCGGGGCATGACGCCAGACGTACCGCAGCCGGCCGCCCAGCTCGTCCGCGACCTCCTGGATGGTGCCGGCCGTCTTCAGACAGAACCCGCACTGGAAGTCGCCGTACTCCACCAGGGTCAGCGGTGCGTCAGCCGGGCCGTGGACGTGGTCACGCGCGGGGTCGACCGGGCGTTGGAGCCGCTGCCCGGACTCGTCAGCCGGCCGCCATCGCTCCGTCGCCCGGAAGATCCCCGTGGCCAGCGCGAACGCCACCACAGAGGCCACCAGCACCCCGACACGCGCCTGGTTCTGCACGACCGGATCGGTGATGGCCAGGTCGATGATGAACAGCGACAGCGTGAAACCGACGCCGCACAGCGCCGCGCCGCCGGCCAACCGGCCCGCGGTCAACCCCGGGCCGAGCTCGCCCAGGCGCAGGACGCGCACGAGCTGGGTGGACCCGAACACCCCGACGAGCTTGCCGACGACCAAGCCCACGACGACGCCCCACGTCACCGCGGAGGCGGCCGCGGAGGCCAGCACGTCACCGGAGACCTGGACGCCGGCGTTCGCCAGCGCGAACAGCGGCAGGATGACGAACGAGACATAGGGCGCGTACGCGGACTGCAGCCGCTCGTTGATCGAGATGGACTCGCGCAGACTGTTCGCGGCTGCCCGGGCGTACTGCGTGCTGGGCGACTGGCGGAAGGTACGGGCGAGCGCCAGCGCGTGCTCGACATCTCGCCGGCTCGGCCGGTACACCGGCACGAGGAGCGCGACCGCGACGCCCGCGAGCGTCGGATGCACACCGGAGGCCAGGAAGGCCAGCCAGACGACGATGGCCAGCGTCGCGTAGATCGGTCCGCGCCCGCTGGGCACATAGCGGGTGAACCAGATGCCGACCAGCCCCACGGCGGCGACCAGCAGCGGCAACAGCGTGAAGTCGTCGGTGTAGACCAGCGCGATGATGGTGAGCGCCCCGATGTCGTCCACGACTGCCAGCGCCAGCAGGAAGACCCGCAACCGGCCCGCAGCTCGCGGCCCTACCAACGCCAGCCCGCCGACCAGGAACGCGGTGTCGGTGGAGATGACCACACCCCAGGCGCCCTGCCAGCCGGTGTCTCTCGTGAGGAGGACGAACAGCAGGCTCGGGACGGCCAGCCCGCACACCGCGGCCACCACCGGCACGACGGCCCGCGACCAGTTCGTCAGCTCGCCGATCGCGAACTCGCGCCGTACCTCCAGGCCGACGGTGAAGAAGAACAGCGCCATCAGCGCGTCGTTCACCAGGGCGTGCAGGGTGAAGTCCAGGCTCAGGTCGTCCCCGACACCGACCGTGAGGTGCGTCTCCCAGAAGGCCTCGTACGCGTCATGGGCCGCGTTGGCCCACACGATCGCCAGCAGCGTGCCGAGCACGAGCAGCAGGGCGCTCGCGCGGCCGGCGCCCATCGACCGCACCCACGAGGCGATCGACGGCCCTCGCCGGGCGTCCGGGTCGAGATTCTCCGGATCGGGCGAGCGGTCGATGACGACGGGCAACGACATGGACGGCTCCTGTCCGGGCCGGTGCGGGCTCGCGCCCATCGTGGTGCCGCACGAGGGCCGTACGCAACGCCCCTTCGGCTCACCGCGCGAGCCACCCGCCGTCGACGGGCAGGACCACCCCGTGCACGTAGTCTGCAGCCGACGAGCACAGGAACACGACGGCACCAGCGACGTCGTCCGCCCTCGCCCACCGCCCGGCGGGGATGCGGGCGAGGATCTCCGCGGCGCGGTCAGGGTCGTCCCGCAGCGCCGCCGTGTTGTCGGTCTCGACATAGCCCGGCGCGACGGCGTTGACGTTTACCCCGTGTCTGGCCCACTCGTTGGCCAGCGCCCTGGTCAGACCCGCGATCCCGTGCTTGGCCGCTGCGTACCCGGGCACGTTGACGCCTCCCTGGAAGCTCAGCATCGAGGCGGTGCTCACGATCTTGCCGCGTCGGCGCGCCAGCATGGACCGCCCGACACCGCGGGCCAGCACCCACTGCGCACGCAGGTCGACCTCCATCACGGCGTCGAAGTCGGCGTCCGTGTGCTCGGCGGCGGGTGCACGGCGGATGGTGCCGCCGTTGTTGACCAGGATGTCGACGTCCCGGGCGGCGAGCTCGTTCGACAGCGCGGCCACCGCGTCGCGGTCGGCGAGGTCACACGCCCGAGGAGTGAACGTCCGCCCGGCGGACTCGACGGCGGCGCGGGCCGCTGAGGCACCCGCGGGCATCGAGGCCGACACGCCGATCACGTCGGCACCGGCTCGTGCAAGCGCGCCGACGATCGCCAGGCCGATGCCGCGGCTCGCACCCGTGACGACAGCCGTTCGACCGGCGAGGCCGAACCTGTCGACGAGGTACGGCTCGGTCGCCGCACTCATCGCAGCGCGGTGACGGGGACGGTGTCCATGTCGTCGAAGGACTGGTTCTCCCCCGCCATGGCCCAGACGAAGGAGTACGCCGCGGTCCCGACCCCGGCGTGCACCGACCACGACGGGGAGATCACCGCCTGCCGGTCGGCGACCACCACGTGCCGGGTCTCGTCCGGCCGACCGCACAGGTGCACCACCCGGGCGTCGTCCGGCACGTCGACGTACAGGTAGCACTCCGTGCGCCGGTCGTGCGTGTGCGCCGGCATGGTGTTCCACATCGACCCCGGGTGCAGCCGGGTCACGCCCATCATCACCTGGCAGGACCGGATACCTCCGGGGTGGATGTACTGCGTCAGCGTGCGCCGGTTGCTCGTGCTCTGGTCACCCAGCTCACGCACCGTCCCCTGGTCCGGCAGCGCCAGCCGGGTCGGGAACGTGGTGTGCGCCGGTGCCGAGAACAGGTAGAGCTGCGCACCGGGCTCCCCCGCGCCCTGCGGGGCGTCGGCGAACACGACCTCACGCGTCCCGCGCCCGACGTACAGGCACGCGCCGTGGGGCACCGTGAACGTCTCGCCGTCGGCCCGCACCGTGCCCGTGCCGCCCACGTTGACGATCCCCACCTCCCGGTGCTCGAGGAAGAACTCCGAACGGATCTCGTCGTACGTCGGCAGCACCAGCTCCCCGCCCGCGGGCACCGCCCCGCCGAGCACGATCCGGTCGTGATGGGTGTACGTCACCGTGACCTGCCCGGGGACGAACACCTCCTCCACCAGGAACCGCCGCCGCAGCTCCGCGGTGTCCATGAGCGGCACCGCCTCGGGGCTCGTCGCATAACGCTGGTCCATCACACGTGCTCCTCGGTCTCCTCGCCCAGCCGCCAGACCGGGCTCGACTCGTCGCCGAGGCCCAGGGCGCGCAGGACCTCCCGCGCCATCGCCCGGTGCCCCCGCTCGTTCGGGTGGAAGGCGTCGCTCATCCAGGCCCGCGGTGCCCGCTCCTCGCCGCGCGCCGCGGCCGCGGCGGCCCACGCCGCGGCGTGGTCCACCAGCAGGGTGTGCTCGTGCGCCGCGACGGCGCGCACCCGGGTGGCGTACAGCGCGTGCAGCTCGGGAGTGCGCTCACCGCTCGGCAGCACCGGCGGCGGCGTCTGCAGCACCACGAGCGCCCCGGCCTCGCGGCACCGGCGCACGATCTCGGTCAGCCGGTCCGCGAAGCCGTCCGCGCCCGCGGGGCCCGCGGTCAGGTCGTTGGTGCCGAACAGGACCAGCACCACGTCCGGCGCGAACCGCGAGACCCGCCACGCGTAGTCGTCCAGCAGGTCGCCGGTGCGTGAGCCGTCGACCGCGGAGTTCACGACGGCATCGGGCCGGCGGCGCAGCGCGGGGCCGCGCAGGTGCTCGGTGACCAGCTCGGCATAGCTGCGCCAGCCGCGGGTGTGCACGACGCCCTGCGTGATGCTGTCGCCCAGGAACAGCCAGGTGACCCGCTCGCGCGCCAGCACGGCGTCCAGCGGTCCGGCCCCGTTCACCAGTACCCCCGCCAACCCGGCCGGGCGACGCGGCCGAGCGCCTCCAGGTAGAAGTAGTCGCCCCAGAGGTTGCCCTCGTCCACGCCGTGCCCGGCGGGCTTGCTGTAGACGCCGTGCAGCAGCAGCGCGTCGGAGCCGGAGCCCGGTCCGGGTGCGTAGCCGGTGGCGAGCGAGGAGAGGATCTCGTGCGCGGCCGCCTCGTACGGCCGCCCCGCGTCGCCGTCCAGTGCCTCGGCCAGCTCCAGCAGGCCGCAGACGGCGATCGCCGCGGCCGAGCTGTCCCGCTCCTCGTCGTCGCCGTCGGTGAAGCTGAGGTCCCAGAACGGGACCTCGTCCGCCGGGAGACGCTCGAGCAGGTAGTCCGCACAGCGCCGGGAGGCCGCCAGCAGCGTCGGGTCGCCCGTGTGGCGGTGGTTCAGCGCGAAGCCATAGACACCCCAGGCCTGCCCGCGGGCCCACGGGGTCACGTCCGCGCGCCCCTGGGCTGTGCCGCCGCGCACCGGCTCCCCGGTCACCGGGTCCCACCAGTAGGTGTGGAAGGTCGACCCGTCGGGGCGGACGATGCGGTCGCGCAGCTGGCGGGCGTGGCCCGCGGCGGCGTCGGCGAACGACCCGTCACCGGTCTGCGCGCTCGCCCAGTACAGGAGCGGCATATTGAGCAGCGAGTCGATGATGGTCCGCCCCTGGTGCGCCGGGTCGGCCAGGTCGCCCCAGGCCTGGAAGATCCCTGCCGGCTCGACGAGGCGCTTCATCAGCAGCTCGGCCGCCTCGACGGCGCCGTCGCGCGCCCGTGCGTCCCCGGCCTCCTGCCACGCCGCCACACAGCTGGGCACGTACACGAACCCGAGGTCGTGCATGTCGACGTCGACGCGACGCTCCACACGGTCCAGGAAGTCGGGCACGAGCGCGAGCGCCGCCGAGGAGAACACGTCGTCGCCGGTCAGGTGCCACGCGGTCCAGAGCATCCCCGGCCAGAAGCCCGTCGTCCAGCCGTGGTTCGCACCCTGCGGTGCGTGGCTCGACGCCGGGCGCACCGGGTACACGCCGTCGACGGTCGCGTCGTCGGGGTAGCCGGCGGCGAAGCGGTCGACGTTCCGGCGGACGGCGGCGACCGCCGTCGCGAGCGCGTCGTCCAGCTGGTCGGCGAGCGGCACGGCGCGCTGGTCGGCGAGCGACGCGCCGGGCACGGGGCCGGACGGGCGGGGTGACGGTGGTGGCACAGCAAGCTCCTCGACGACAGCGGTTGGGGCAGGGTCGGGCCGCGCGACGGCGGGCGTGCCGACGCAGGGCGGGTGGTGGGTTCGGTGTGCGGGCCGGGAGCTACTTGGTCGCCCCCGCGGTGAAGCCGTTGTAGACGTACCTCTGCATGAACAGGAACAGCAGCAGGATCGGCACGATCGTGATGACCACGCCGGCGCAGATGACCTCCCACTGCGCCCCGTACTGCCCCTTGAAGGCGAACAGCGCCGTCGACACCGGCCGCTTGTCGGGGCTGCTCACGTAGAGGAAGGGCAGGTAGAACTCGTTGTACATGGCGATGCCGCGGATGATGACGACGGTGGCGATCGCCGGCTTCAGGTTCGGCAGGATGACCCGGAAGAAGATGCGCACGTGGCCGGCGCCGTCGAGCATCGCGGCCTCGTCCAGCGAGCGCGGGATCGCCCGGACGAACTGCAGGAAGATGTAGATCGAGATGATCCCGGTGCCCATGTACAGCAGCACCAGCGCGCCGCGGGAGTTGTACAGGCCGAGCGCCTTGACGAGCTGGAAGGTCGCCACCTGGGTGGTGACCTCGGGCACGAGCGCGGCGAGCATGAACAGGCCCAGCACGACGCGGCGCGCGGCGAACCGGAACCGGTCGAGGGCGTAGGCCGCGAACGCGGCGTTGAGCACTGCCCCGGCGAGGGCGACGACCATGATCAGCACGGTGTTGACGAACCCGGTGCCCATGCCGCCGTCGACGAAGGCGGTGCGGAAGTTGGCCAGGTTGGTCCAGTCGGACGGCGGCGTCATCACGCTGGTGGTCGTGTACTCCCGGTAGTCCTTGAAGGCGCCGAACACGACGAGGACGAGCGGCAGCAGCGTGACGACCGCAGCCACCACCAGGGTGACGTACTTCGCGGTCCGGGCGACGGTCGCGGTCATGCGATGTCCACCTGCCGTTCGGGGACCAGACGTCGCTGCACCCAGGTCACCAGGAGCACCGCCACCAGGAGAACCACGGCCATCGCGGAGGCCAGGCCGACCATGTTGCGGCTGAACGCCGTCCACACGGTGCGGATGACGAACGTCTCCGACCCGTTGCCGCCGGCCGTCATCACGTACGGCACCTCGAACACCGACAGCGCGCCGGAGATGGCCAGGATGAGCTGCAGGCCGACGATCGGCCGGATGGACGGCAGGATGATGAGCCAGAGCTCGTGCCAGCGGTTCGCCCCGTCGAGCTCGGCCGCCTCGTACATCTCCCGCGGGATCGACTGGATCGCACCGAGGAACATCACGAAGTTCAGGCCCATGTAGCGCCAGACGGATACCGAGGCGAGCGTGACGTTGACCAGCGCAGGGTCGCCCGTCCACTGCCGGATCGCCCCCTCCAGCCCGAGCGCAGTCAGCACCGTGTCGAGACCGCCGTCCGGCTTGACGAAGTTGAGGAAGATCATGCCGACGGCGACGCCGTTGATCAGGTACGGGAAGAAGAGGATCCCCTTCCACATGTTCCGGAAGCGGACCTTGAACGACAGGACCGTGGCGAAGTACAGCGCCAGCGCCATCTGCACCAGCGCGGCGGCGAAGTAGTAGAGCGAGACGTAGAAGACCCGCAGGTTGTCCGGCTCGGTGAGCGCAGCGGCGTAGTTGTCGAGCCCGACGAAGTTCTTCGTCTTGTCCAGCCCGTCCCAGTCGGTGACGGAGTACCAGAACATGTTGAGGACGGGCCAGTACGTGAACAGCAGGAGCAGCCCGACCGGGACGGCCACGAACACGTACGGCACCAGCCGTTGCCGCCACGGGCGCCGTGCCGGGGTGCGTGCGAGGCGTCCGGCGGGCCCCGCCCCCGCCGCACGGGCGGCGGGGGCGGGGCGGTCGGCCCGTTGCAGGACGTTGGTCATCGGGCTCAGCCGAGGACCTCGGCGCGCCCCTTGGCCCAGGCCGCGTTCAGGTCGTCGAAGACCTGCTGCTTGGTCCGCGCCCCGGAGCGGGCGTCGTCGATGATCTGCTGGCGGTACTTGCCGTCGTTGAGCACGATGCCGGACGCGGTGCTGATGTCGTTGACCAGGGACTCCTTGCCGACGGGCGCGGGAGCGAGCTCGAACAGCGCCACCTGGTCGGCGAAGTCCTTGAGCTGCTCCGGCACCGGCCCGTCCAGCCGCGGGGACAGGCCGCCCATGGCCGCCGACAGCCCCTCCTCCTCGAGGAAGTCCAGCCAGGCGCGCGCGGTCACCTTGTTCTGCGAGTGCTTGTTGATCGCGAGCGTCACGTCGGGCCCGGTGACCGTGTAGAACGTCCCGTCCACCTGCGCCGGGAACGGCATGTAGCCCAGGTCGTCCGGGTCGAGGCCGGCCTTGGCGATGTCCTTGCCGGCACGCGCGACGGCCCAGGAGCCGACGCCCATCGTGGCGATCTCGCCGGCGCCGATCTTGATCTTGGTCTCGTCGTAGGTCGCCGTCGTGGGGTCGGGCTCGATCAGGCCGCGGGCCACGATGTCGTACAGCAGCCCGTCCATGACCTCGTGGTCGTGCCCGTCGGACCACGGCGCGTCCATCTCCGGGAGCTTGTTCACGTAGTCGGGGTCGTGGGAGACCGAGCCCCGGTAGCCCTCCCACGCACCGATGACCCAGCCGTCCTTGTAGTTGGTGCAGAACGGGATGACGTCGGGCTGGGTGTCCTTGATCCGCTGCAGGTCGTCGAGGAACTCCTCCGGCGTGGTGGGGAACTCGGTGATGCCCGCGTTCGCCCAGACCTTCTTGTTGTAGAGGAAGCCCTGGGCGTTGCCGAGGTCGGCGATGCCGTAGACCTGGCCGTCGTAGGTCTTGGTCAGCCAGCGGTAGGTCTTCGACAGCTCCTCCCGCGTCCCGAGCGGCTCGAAGAAGTCGGGCAGCTGGTCGTTGTTGGTGCCTGCGGGGATGCCGAGCACGTCGCCGTAGTCGTCGGTCGACATGCGCGTCTTCGCCTCGGTGGCGTAGTCGGTCAACCGCTCGATCTTGACGTCCTCGACCTCCGGGTACTTCTCCTTGAACTTCGCGACGAAGTCGTCGAACGTGCTGGGGTCCACGTGCGTGAGGTGGGTGATCGTGCCGTGCGGCACGTCCGTCCCCTGGTCGTCGGTGTCGGCGCTCGAGCCGCCCCCGCACGCCGCGAGCAACGAGGCTGCGACGAGCGCGGAGGTCACGCCCAGGGCCGCGCGGCGGCGGGCGGGACGGGATCCTGAAGGTGCCACAACCCTCTCCTTTGACGGGTTGACGCTTGGGTCGCGCGAGGAACGTCCGCCGGCTCAGCGTCGAGCCGGCGATCGCGCCGGGCAGGTGGTGCGAGGTGGTGCTCCCCGGCAACTTAAAGCGTTTTCACTTTGGCCGTCAAGCGTCCTTCTGCAAGGTGCGCCTCCGACCTCGGCAGACGGCGGGACGGCCGCCGCCACGGCCACCGCGATCGAGGTTGCAACGCTTTCATCACTTCCCGGCTAGCATCGCCTCCGTGACCACCGAGGACCAGACCCGCGCGGCACCGGACCGCACGACGCCGCAGCGTGCGACCCCGCAGCGTGCCGGCATCCGCGACGTCGCGGCACGCGCCGGCGTGTCGGTGTCGACGGTCTCCCGGATCCTCAACGGCAGCTACCCGCCCGCGCCCCGCACGCGCGACAAGGTCATGCGTGCGGTGCGCGAGCTCGACTACGTCGCCAACCCGCACGCCCGCGCCCTGACCGGCCAGGACAGCGGCACCGTGGCCATCGCGGTGCGTCAGCTCGACGACGGGTTCCTGCTCGCCGTCGTGCGGGCGATCGCCTCGGCCGTCGCAGAGGCCGGCCGCCTGTGCCTCATCGGGACCACCGGCCCGGACCCGGCGCGCGAGATCGAGGTGCTGCGGCAGATGAACGCCCAGCACG
>Ga0164243_10011498_pt1 | contig 12623 bp, 11 predicted proteins | sample OricompcompostOP_FD_108781 | JGI IMG/M metagenome (GOLD analysis project Ga0164243, IMG submission 108781) | Organic Plus compost microbial communities from Emeryville, California, USA - Original compost - Organic plus compost (OP) | ecosystem: Engineered > Solid waste > Mixed feedstock >...
CAGACGGTTCCCGAGACGGTGCGGGAGATCGCAACGACGCCCCATGTGACGTCGGTACAGGCGAAGACGGCTGCATCGACCGGAAACGGCACCACACCCGCGCCGGACGCGGCCGGCGAGACGGCGGCGGCGACGCCGGATGCCGCCGGGTCCGACGCGGCGGCCGCCGTGAAGCCCGCGATCCCTGCGCCCGAGGAAAACCTCGTCTCCGACGTCAAGACGCAGACGAAAGCGGCCGATGCCGCGCTCGATGTGCTGACGAAGGACAGGACCGCGACGAAACCCGCCCAGCCGCAAGCCGAAAAGCCGGTTCCTCAGACCGCCACCCCGGCGGAAGAGCCGGCTCCCGCCGAACCGGAAAAACCCGCCACGACGAATGAAAAACCCGTACGGGCGGCGGATACGAAGCCGGATGACGAACCCGGCCGGGCCAAGCTCGCCGCTCCGGAAAAGCCCGTTCACGACACCCGCCCGGCGCAGCAGCCGCAGGCCGTCGCGCCGAACGAGAAAGTGCCGGTTCACGAGGCCGTCGCGAAGGCGCATCAGCCGGTGCCGACGCTGCCCGCCGCCGTCATCCCGCATATTGCCGGTGAAATGGCGAGCCGCTTCAAGCAGGGCACGACACAGTTCGAGATCCGCCTCGATCCGCCGGAACTCGGCCGCGTCGACGTACGTATCGAGATCGACAGCGACGGCCGCGTCGTGTCGCGCCTGACCGTCGAGAAGAGCGAGACGCTCGACCTTCTGAAGGCCGACCAGCGGGCGCTGGAACGGGCGCTGCACGAAGCGGGCTTCAAGTCCGAGCAGAATTCCCTGTCCTTCACGCTGCGCGACGAACGCGGCCACGGACATGCCAAATTCGAGGAACAGCGCCTGACGCATGGGCCGGAGGCGCCGAACGAGACCGAGGAAGAGCCGGCGCGCCTTGCCGCCGGAATGGCCTACCGCGCCGCGCCGTACAGCTCCGGCGGGCTCGACCTGACGGTCTGAAGGAGACGAGAATGGTAACGAGCGTCACCGGAACGAGCGCCGCCGCCCAGGCCTATAGCGGCGGGGTGAGGATCGCCGAGAATTTCCAGACCTTCCTGCAACTGCTGACCACGCAGCTGCAGAACCAGAACCCGCTCGACCCGCTCGACACCAACCAGTTCACCCAGCAGCTCGTGCAGTTCGCGGGCGTCGAGCAGCAGATCGCGACCAATGCGACGCTCTCGGCGCTGCTGACGGCAATGGATTCCAGCCGCCTGACGGGCGCCGTGGATTTCATCGGCAAACGCGTCGTCGCCGAGGGCGCGACGACCGTGCTCGACGAGCAGAGCGCGGTCTGGAACATCGGTCTCGACAAGGACGCGCCGAACACGACCGTGGTCATCTATGACGCCAGCGGGAACGAGGTCTATTCGCAGGATGTCAACCTTGTGGCCGGAAACAATGTCTATGCCTGGCAGGGCCTCAGTTCGACCGGCGCGGTGCTGCCGGACGGCTTCTACACGATCCAGGTCATCGCCCGCGACGCGCAGGGCGCGACCGTCAGCGCCAAGACCGACATCCAGGGCAAGGTGACCGGAATCGAACTGGAGGACGGCCAGCCGGTGCTGAAGATCGGCGACACGATCCGGGTGAAGCTCGCCAATATCAAATCGGTGGTGAACGAACCCGCCTCTACCGGAAGCGGCAGCTGAACGGGGACAGCCGAGCCATTTCTGGACGCGGAGGGGGTTTAAGGAGTACTCCGGACTGGTATGGAGGCGCCCGAACGCCTAAATTCGGAGCCGGAAAGTCCCTGGTTGCTGCCGATGTCCTTCGATCTCGATCTTCCCGGTCCCCGCTCGTCGGCGCGCGTCGTCGTCGCGATGTCGGGCGGCGTGGATTCTTCGGTCGTCGCCGCGCTTCTGAAGCGCGAGGGCTATGACGTCGTCGGCGTCACGCTCCAGCTCTACGACCACGGCGCGGCGACCCACCGCAAGGGCGCCTGCTGCGCCGGGCAGGACATCTACGACGCGCGGCGGGTCGCCGACGCCATCGGAATTCCCCACTACGTTCTCGACTACGAGGCGCGGTTCCGCGAGAAGGTGATCGACCGCTTCGCCGAGAGCTATGCGATGGGCGAGACGCCGATCCCGTGCGTCGAATGCAACCAGCAGATCAAGTTCGCCGATCTCCTTGGCACCGCCCGCGATCTCGGCGCCGCAGTGATGGCGACCGGCCATTACGTGGCCTCCCGCGCCCTGCCGGACGGCGGGCGGGCGCTGCACCGCGCCGCCGACCCGGATCGCGACCAGAGCTATTTCCTCTACGGCACGACCCGGGAGCAACTCGCCCGGCTGCGCTTTCCGCTCGGCGATCTGACCAAGATGCAGACGCGCGAGCTTGCGCGCGAATTCGGCCTGCACATCGCCGACAAGCACGACAGCCAGGACATCTGCTTCGTGCCGACCGGCTCCTATTCGGACATCGTGAAGAAGCTGAAGCCGGAAGCGGCCGAGCCGGGCGAGATCGTCCATATCGACGGCCGCGTTCTGGGTACGCACAAGGGCATCATGCATTACACGATCGGCCAGCGGCGCGGGCTCGGCCTCGCCCTCGGCGAGCCGCTGTTCGTCGTCGGGCTCGACGCGGAGCGTCACCGCGTTGTCGTCGGGCCGCGCGAGGCTCTCGCCACCAAGCGGATCGTGCTGCGCGACGTGAACTGGCTCGGTTCGGACGAGATCGGCGGGGATATGGACGTGTTCGTGAAAGTGCGCTCGACACGGGCGCCGCAGCCGGCGGTCCTGCGGCGCGGCGCCGCCGGACCCGAAGTCGTGTTCGCCGACGCCGAGGAGGGGGTCGCGCCCGGCCAGGCCTGCGTGATCTACGACAGCGACGAGGGCCAGGCGCGCGTGCTGGGCGGCGGCGTCATCGCCTCGGCCCACAAGCTCGCGGCCGTTCCGGGCGAGCTTGCCGTCGCCTGATATGACCGTTCACTACGATCTCGAAGGCCAGCAGCGCGTCTATGAGAAATGGGCGCCGATCTACGACGCCGTCTATCACAAATTCCTCTCCGACGCGCATTCGAAGACGGCGGCGGCCGCCGCGAAATGCGGCAAGGATATTCTCGAGGTCGGCGTCGGGACGGGCCTGATCCTGCGCTATTACCCGGCAGACCGGAACGTCTACGGGGTCGACCTTTCGCAGCACATGCTGGCCAAGGCCGTGGAGAAGGTGAAGGAACTCGGCCTGTCCAATGTGAAGCTGCTGGCGAGCATGGACGCCTGCCGGCTCGGTTTCGCGGATGCGCGCTTCGATGCGGTCGCGGTTCCGTTCGTCATTACGCTCGTGCCGGACCCGGAGGGCGCGCTCGACGAGATCCGCCGCGTCCTGAAGCCGGGCGGCGAGATCATCGTGACATCGAAGCTGGGGGCCGATGCGGGCCTCATCCCCACGGTCGAGGACTGGCTCGCGCCGCTGATGAAGAAGGTCGGCTGGAGCTCGAACTTCAAGGTGAGCCGCCTTGCCCGCTGGGCAGCGCGCCATCCGGACATGGAATTTCTCGGCGCCGAGCCGGTCTTCCCGGCCGGCTTCTTCAAGCTCGTGCGGATCCGCAAGAAGGGCTGATCCCCCAAGGTCCGCCGCGTCCGAAGAAGAAGAAAAAGGGCGCGCCCGAAGACGCGCCCAAGTCGGACAGGGAGAAAAAGACACTCATACTACCCTTGCCGGAATCGCTCCGGCGAGGTCCGTGATGCGCGCCGGGGTGGCACGTCATCATCTCTTCGGGGCTGTCGAGCGGCGGACCCTTCGCCTCCCGAGCTCACGTCCGCCGCCGATCAGCCTCGCCCGGACGGCTTTCGACCGCCGGGAAGTTCCGAAATCTCTGCGGCGGACCGATTTGCGACCCCCGCAGCGCTATTTACGTATTCGGTAGCAGATATAGATATTATATGCAATATTATATGTGAAAATATTTATCATACATACTATATATGTATTTCATGGCAAGGTAGGGGGACGGACGGACTCGCGGACCATCCGGCGCGCGGCGAGTGCCGGTATTCTGCGGGGGCGAGGACATCCGTTTGTCCGCACCAGCCCGGAACGCGGCGTTCGCGGACTTCAGGAAAGCGGCGATTCCATCCCGATCGAAACGGGACGCGTCATGCGTTGATTTCGAGGGCCGCGGCCTGGATCGCGGCGACGATGCCCATATAGCCGGTGCAGCGGCAGATCTGGCCGCTCAGCTCGGCGCGTATGACCGATTCGTCGGGTCTGGTGTGACGGCGGATGATGTCCCGCGCCATCATCAGCATTCCGGGCGTGCAGAAGCCGCACTGGAGGGCATGCTTCTCGCGGAAATGACGGCGGATGATGTTCATCGTCTCGTCGGCGCGCGTGCCCTCGATCGTCTCCACGCTCCTGCCGTCGCACATGGCGGACAGAACGATGCAGGAGCGTACGGGCATGCCGTCCACCTCGACGGTGCAGGCGCCGCACGCGCCGTGCTCGCAGCCGAGATGGGTTCCGGTGAGATTGAGGGTCTCGCGCAACAGGTCCGCCAGACTCTGGCGAGGATCGACCGTCCGCGTCATCTCCCGGCCGTTCAGGCGAAACGAGATCGTGGTCATGCGCGGGCCTCGGCAAGGGCGCGCGTGACGGTCGCGATGTGACATCTGATCCGGTAGGCATCGGCGGACGGATCGGCTTCTTCGAGATCGGCGATCACGGCGTCGCGCAGGGCCGCGGGATCGGGAGCGCGGTTCTGTTCCGCCCAGGCGCTCGCATGCCTGAGAAGCCGCGCATGGGAGGAGGTGCCGGTCAGCGCGATGCGCGCCGGACCATCCGATGAGGAATCGACGACGACCGCCATGGAATCGGCGAAGGCGCCGCTCTTGCGATTGACCTTGTATGTGCCCCAGCGCGCGGCCTTGCGGCGTGGAATGTCGATCCCCACGATCAGTTCTCCGGGCGCAAGGCCGGTCTCGTACGGCCCGCGCACGAATGTTTCGGCCTTCTCGCGCCGCTCCCCGGACGGGCCCGCGATCACGAGGTCCGCATCGAGCGCGATCAGGCAGGCCGGCCAGTCGGCGGCGGAATCGGCCAGCGCCATGCTGCCGCCGATCGTGCCGAGATTGCGCACGGCGCGATAGGCGATCTTGTTCGCAACGCGCGGCATCAGGCCGAGCGAGGGATCGGGAACCTTGCCATCCTCGATGCGGGCATGCGTCGTCGCCGCGCCGAGAAAGACGCGCTCCTGCGTTTCCGACACGCGGTTGAGCTCCGGGAGGCGGGAAATATCGACAAGCGTGCCGGCCATGGCGAAACGAAGCCCCATGAGGACGAGAAGGGATTGCCCGCCCGACACCGGCATGGCGCCGTCGTCTTCGGCAAGACGGGAAAGCGCCTCGTCCAGCGTGCGCGGCCGTACATATTCGAACGCCGGGGCCTTCATGCGATCTCTCCACGCGCCCGGGCGACGGAATCGGAGACACGCCGCGGTGTCATCGGCGTTTCCAGAAACCGGGCGCCGATGTCGCGGAAGGCGTCCGTCAGCGCATTGGCGATGGTCGCCGGCGGCGCGATGGCTCCGCCTTCGCCCATGCCCTTCACGCCGTATTCGGTGTTGCGGGCCGGCGTGACGAAATGCCGGATCTCGAAGTGCGGCACTTCCGGTGCGCAGGGCATCATGTAATCGCCGAACGTGGTCGCCAGCGGCTGCCCCGTTTCGTCATAGGGCACCTCCTCGTAAAGGGCCGTGCCGATGCCCTGCGCGACGCCGCCGATGATCTGCCCGTCGACGATCAGCGGGTTGATCATCGTGCCGCAATCCTCGGCCACCGCATATTTCAGGATTTCGACCAGGCCGGTTTCCGGATCGACGGCGACGACGGCGGCATGGACGCCGTAGGAGAAAACGCCGCCCGAATCCGGAGGTTCGTAGGTTGCGGTGGCTTCCAGCCCCGGCGCCGTGCCTTCCGGCAGGAATTCGGGCCGGATATTGGCCGCGCGCGCGATGTCGGCGATCGAGACGCTTCCGGACGGGCCGTGAACGGCACCGTCCCGCAGAACGGTCCCGGCCGGATCGGTCTGCAGGAGATGCGCGCCGATCCGGCATATCTTCCCGGCCAGCATGCGGCAGGATTTCGCGACCGCGCCGCCCGAAAAGACGATGCTGCGCGAGGCGAATGTGCCGAAGCCGTAGGGCGTCGAGGCGGTGTCGCCGTGCCGGACGGAGATGTCGGCCGGGTCGAGGCCGAGTTCCTGCGCCGCGATCTGGGCGAGCGAGGTTTCGAGTCCCTGCCCGTGGCTGAGGATGCCGACCATGACATGGACGGTTCCGTCGGGAAGCATACGTACGGTCGCCGATTCATAGCCCGGCACGACGCGCGATTTGCGCTTGGTCCATTCCGCGGTGCCGTGGCCGCTCTGTTCCGTATAGACGGCGAATCCGACGCCGATCCTGCGGCCGTCGGGTTCCGCGGCTCTCTGGCGCGCGCGAATGGCCGGAAGGTCCACCATCCCGACCGCCGCCTCGAGCGCGGCCGGATAATCCCCCGTGTCGAGCAGAAGGCCGCCGGCCGTGCGGTAGGGCATATCCTCGGCGCGAACGAGATTGATCCGCCGCAGATCGACGGGGTCCATGCCGAGCTCGTGGGCGAGTTCGTCCATGGCCCGCTCGATGGCGAAACAGGCGCCCGGCCGGGCGACGCCGCGATAAGGGCCAAGGGGCGCCTTGTTGGTCGCGACCGTGTGCGTTTCGACATGCAGATGCCGTATGCGGTAGGGACCCGGAAGGTTCCGCGCGGCCATGCTCGATTCCATGAAGGGGCCCGAGGGCCACAGCGCATAGGCGCCGGCATCGACGTGCAGTTCGCCCTTGATGCCGTGAACGCGGCCGTTCCTGTCGGCGAACAGGGTAAGGTCGTAATGATGCTCGCGCGCATGCACCGACGCGATCAGATGTTCGCGGCGGTCCTCGATCCAGCGAACCGGATGCCCGACCTTGAGCGCCAGCGCCGCGATCGCGATTTCCTCGGGCATGAGCCGGTTCTTGCCGCCGAAGCCGCCGCCGACATCCGGGGCGATGACACGCAGCTTGTGCTCGGGAAGGCCGAGCGACTGGGCGATGCCGAGCCGCATGACATGCGGGCCTTGCGTCGATGTATAGACGACAAGCTCGTCGAGCCGGCTGTCCCAGAACGCCAGGACGCCGCGTCCCTCCAGGGCGACCGTCGCCTGACGGTTCATCTTGAGCTTGCGCCGCATCCGGACCGGCGCATCGGCCAGGCTCGCGATGTCGCCCTCGGATATGGTGGCGTGAACGAAGGCGTTGTCGGTCCAGCCGTCATAAAGCGTCGGCGTCCCCGGCTGCAGCGCCGCGACGGCGTCGACCACGGCGGGAAGGTCGTCCGTATTGACGATGACCTGTTCGGCGATGTCCTCGGCCTCGGCCCGGCTCGGCGCGATGCAGGCGGCGACGGTCTGGCCCACGAATCGGACCCGGTCGCCGGCGAGGGGCGGGTAGGGCGTGTTGCGGAAGCTGGCCATTTCCGGCCCCGCCTCGATGCATCGGACGGGACCGAGATCCGCCAGCCCGAAGACCCTGTCCTCGTATCCGGCCGGTTTTTCGATGCCGACCAGGCGCCCGTGGGCGATCGGGCTGCGGACAAAGGCGACATCCTGGAGCCCCGGCATGCGGATGTCGGCGACGAACATGCCCGCTCCCGCCAGATGGCGGATGTCTTCCTTGCGCAGCAGGCGGGTCCCGATCCAGCCGCCAGGCTCGGGCTCCACACTCATAAACGGCTCCACTTTCGGATTATCACCGGACCGGTCATTCGCCACAAACGGCCTGTCATTCTTTTCATGCGCAATCATTAGTACACTTACAAAAAAGGAGAAGGCAATGCGCAAATCCGCCCATTCGCGGGCCGAATTAATCTGGATCAATGACGGCGGGCCGGTTTCATCCTTGTTTCGCGCGGACATAGCGCCTAGCCATTAGCCATGACTGCCAAAGCGGACTCCGCCATGCGCCCCGACGAAGATTCGGTCTCCCTGTGGGAAAGGCCAGGCTTCCTTGTTCGACGCCTGCACCAGATTTCGGTGGCCATTTTCCTCGACGAGATGAAATGTCTGGAAATCACGCCGGTGCAGTTCGGCGCCCTCAGCATCATCGCGGCCAATCCCGGTATTGACCAGTCGGCCCTCGGCGCGCAGCTCGGCATCGACCGCGCGAATGTGGCCGATGTCGTCCTGCGTCTTGTTTCCTCCGACTATGTGGAGCGCAAGGCCTCGACGACCGACCGCCGGGTGAAGACCATTTTCATAACCTCGCGGGGCGCGCGGGTGCTCTCCGAATCGCTCGACCGGCTCAAGGACGTACAGTCACGGCTGCTGCAACCCCTGGCGCCTCCCGAGCGCGACCAGTTCATGGTGCTGCTGGTCCGCCTGATCGAGGAGAACAATTCGCTCGGCCGGGCTCCCCTCATCCTGAACCCGGGCAAAGAGGGCGCCGCGGCGCGGCCCTGAGCAAATTTGTGCAGTGTGGACACTTTTTCGGCAGATGCCTCCGGTCGTCCGGTAACTGACTGCCATAACTCGAAGATTTCCCCGGCATAACCCGCGCGGCACCAGCCTCGTCTGCCCAAATGTTTTTCATCCGCGCGGCGGCGCGGTCCGTCGCCGCGCGCGGGCTCTTGCGCTCCCCCGAAAATTTGTTAGCGTGCTAACTAATTTGATCGGGCGAGCTTTCGCCGAGGCGCTGCGAAGATCCTTTCGCGGAACGTAATGACGTGCGTCCATACGAAGTGACGATTGCCGTCCGGCGCCGGCGTTACTCCCGATCGAATGCGGCGACCTAACGGGGCGGCCATTTTTGGCCGAAGGAGGCAGGAAGATGGGAAACGGCAATCCGAAATGTTCTGTGACACGGCGCGCCGCGCTTCTCGGCAGTGCCGCGATGGCCGGCGGGGCTGTCCTCGGCATGCCCTCCGTCGTACGGGCACAGGTGAAGGAAATTCCCTTCACGCTGGACATACGCATCTACGGCGGCAACTGCCCGTTCCTCCTCGGCCAGGAGCAGGGCATCTACACCGATCTCGGCTATTCGCTGAAAATCGACGGCTCGCCGGGCTCCGCCGAATCCGTTCGCCGCGTCGCCACCGGAACGCATGATTTCGGGTTTGCCGACATTTCGACGCTGGTGGAATTTTCCGCGCGCAATCCCGAAGCGACGCCCAAGCTCATCCTCAGCGTCTTCGACCGCTTCCCCGCTTGCGTCATCAGCATGAACAAGCGGCCGATCGACAAACCGAAGGATCTGGAAGGGGCGCGTATCGCCGTCGGCGCCGCCTCGGGCGCGACGAAGCTTCTTCCGGCGCTCCTCAAGCTCAACGATGTCGATGAGAGCAAGATCGATTTTGTGACGGTCGACGTAAAGCTGCGCGACAGCCTTCTGCTGCGCAACGAGATCGACGGCATCATCGGCTTCGACTACACGTCCATCTTCAATCTCGTCGAAGCCGGCGCAAAGCAGGAGGACATCCACCTGCTTTATTATTCGGATTACGGTTTCAACTTCCCGGCCAATTCCCTGATCGCCAGCCGCAAGATGATCGAGGAGGAGCCCGATCTCTGCAAGGCGGTCGCCCTCGGCGTGGCGCGCGCCTGGAAGGCCGGATACAAGGACCCGGACGCGGCTGTCGCGGCGGTCGTGAAGCGCGAGTCGCTGCTGCAGGAAAAGGTCGAGCGGGCGCGCTTCCAGTGGGTGCTCGATAAGCACATCATGACTGAAAGCGTAAAGACGCACGGCCTCGGCTACATCGATCCGGCGCGTATGGAAAAGGGCAATCAGCTCATCAAGGAAGGCTTCGAACTGGCGGAGGTTCCGCAGCTGTCGCAGTATTACGACGGCCGTTTCCTTCCCGACGCATCCGAACTGAAAATGGTTTGAGACGAGCCCGGACGCGACCATTGCGGGCCTGCCTCACGTCGGAGAACGGAATGAACGAGTTCGTAAAGCTTGAAGACGTGGCGTTGCGCTATGGCGGGCCGGATGGAACGCTCGCGCTCGATGGAACATCCATGTCGATCGCCAAGGGGCAGTTCGCGGCGGTCGTCGGGCCTTCGGGATGCGGCAAGTCCTCTCTCATGAAGCTGGTCACGGGCCTCAATCCGCCTTCGGCGGGCGCGGTGTCCGTGGCCGGAGAAAAGGTGGAAGGGCCGCTCAAGATCGTCGGCATGGCCTTCCAGAATCCGACTCTGCTGCCGTGGCGGCCGCTGCTTTCCAATGTCATGCTGCCGCTCGAGATCGTCGAACCGCATCGCCGCAGATTCCGCTCGCACGCCGCCGAATATACGGCCCGGGCGCGCAATCTGCTTCGTATGGTCGGGCTCGATGAGTTCGAGAACAAGCATCCGTGGATGCTCTCCGGCGGCATGCAGCAGCGCGCCAATCTGTGCCGGTCGCTGATCCACGAGCCGGAGCTTCTGATGCTCGACGAGCCGTTCGGCGCGCTCGATGCCTTCACCCGCGAGGAATTGTGGAGCATCCTCCAGTCGATATGGATGACGCGCCAGTTCACCACGATCCTCGTGACGCACGATCTGCGCGAGGCGACCTATCTGGCCGATGTGATTTTCGTGATGAGCGCGCGACCGGGACGGGTGATCGCCACGCACGAGGTCGATCTTCCGCGTCCGCGCACGATCGAGACGACCTTCGATCCGAAATTCATCGAGATAGTACACACAATCCGGAACGAGATCGCCCAGATCCGCAACGAAGGCAAGGCGGCGGCGCAGGACCTGAAGGTGGCATGAGATGAAAGCGTCTTCCCAACGGCGCCTCGAAGTCGCGATGCCCTGGCTGGTGATCGCGGGAATCCTGATCGTCTGGCAGGGCGCGGTGATGCTTTTCGGCATACAGCCCTTCGTGCTGCCCTCTCCGACGGCGATCCTCAACGCCTTTTTCGAGCACCGCGCGCCGATCATCCAGCACGCGTCCTTCACGCTGATGAACACGATGATCGGCTTTGCTCTGGGCATCCTGTTCGGCGTCGTGCTCGGCGTCGTCATCGGATCGTACCGGCTGATCTATGTCGGCCTCTACCCGGTGCTCATCGGCTTCAATTCGATTCCGAAAGTGGCCGTTGTGCCGATCCTCGTCCTGTGGCTCGGTATCGGCCAGCCGACCGCGATCGCGACCGCGTTCCTGCTGAGTTTCTTCCCGATCGCCGTCAATGTCGCGACCGGCCTTGCGACGGTCGAGCCGGAACTGGAGGACGTGCTGCGCTCGCTCGGCGCGACCAAGCGCGATCTTCTCTTCAAGGTCGGCCTGCCGCGCGCGATGCCCTATTTCTTCGCCTCGCTGAAAGTGTCGATCACGCTCGCCTTCATCGGCGCGGTGATCGCCGAGACCATCGCCTCGAATGACGGAATCGGCTATCTGATGCTGCAGGCATCCTCGCAGTTCCGGATTCCGCTCATGTTCGCCGGCGTCATCGTCATCGCGCTTATGGGCATCGCCACCTATCTCGTCTTCGCCTATATCGAGCGGCGGATGACCGGCTGGGCCACGCGAGGGCGCAACCTTCAGGCGGCGGGCGGCTGACCGCATCATGACGGCAAATCGCAGACGACGGGGCGCATTCCGTCTGCCGCCGTCTGCGCGCGAGCGCGGGAGTTCCTGATGTATGGCATGAGCGTGCAGGTGCTGATGCTCGTGTCGTTCGCGCTCGGCGTCGGCGCGGTCGTCAAAGGCGCGACGGGGCTTGGCCTTCCGGTCGTCGCCATGCCGGTTCTGGCCAGCTTTCTCGGCGTGCCGCACGCCATCGGGATTCTGACGATCCCCATCATCGTCACGAATATCTGGCAGGTCTGGCAGCTGCGCGAGAGCCGGCACAGAACGCCGTTCCTGATCCCGATGCTCGCCGCCGGAACGATCGGAATCATCGCCGGAACCTTCCTTCTGAAAGTGCTGCCGGCGTCCTGGAGTTCGCTGTTCCTCGGGCTGATCCTGACCGCCTACATCGCCCTGCGGGTGGGACGGCCGTCCTTCGTTCTCAGCGCGCAGACGGGGCGCCGCGTCGCCTCGCCGGTCGGCTTCGTCGCCGGCGCGGTCCAGGGCGCGACCGGCCTGTCAAGCCCGGTCGGCGTTCCGTTCATACATTCCATGCGGCTGCCGAGGGACGAACTCGTCTTCTCGGTTTCGGCGATGTTCCTGGCATTCTCCGTCGTCCAGGTCGTTGCGATGCTCTATGCGGGTCTTTACGAGACGCGGTTCGTCATCGAGGGTCTGCTTGCCCTTGTGCCGGTCACGCTTCTCATGCCGGTGGGCAACTGGCTGGGCCGCATCCTCAGCCCGGGCCTGTTCGACAAGCTGTTCATCACCATTCTCGCCGTCATCGCCGGCAATCTCATTTATTCGGCGCTGTCGGCGATCCTTTGAACGCGGCCTCGCCGAACCTTCACGGTGCGGAGCCCGCATATGTCCCCACACTGGATAGTTTCGTTCCGCTTCCGGATCATTGTCCGGACACGCCAGTCCGTGCAACAGGCGGGCACGATGTCAGCCCGGTACGAGGCCGAAGCCATGCTCCGAAGCCCGAACGGGGATTTCACTCTGTGTGGATGCGGATGGTAGCGAGGGA